>Ga0209164_1001591_pt1 | contig 28257 bp, 22 predicted proteins | sample MTBNYHSulfiMetaG_FD_187458 | JGI IMG/M metagenome (GOLD analysis project Ga0209164, IMG submission 187458) | Enrichment culture microbial communities from rom New York Harbor, USA that are MTBE-degrading - MTBE-NYH (New York Harbor Sulfidogenic)... | ecosystem: Environmental > Aquatic > Marine >... | reverse complement strand
CGACGAAGAGATCCAGTTCACAGGGTTTGCGACCGGAGGAGTTGAACCATACAGCTGGCACTGGGACTTCGGAGATGGGGGAGAAGCCACAGAACAGAACCCGACCCACGCCTACACAGAAGCAGGCGTCTTCAACGTCACCCTGACCGTCACTGACGATGTGGGAACCATTGCCACAGACACCACAACCGCGACTATTGTTGGACCTCAACCAGTCATAGGAATTGGTGAGATTACTGGTGGATTACTCAAAGTAAACGCAGTCATACAGAACACCGGCACTGGGGACGCGGCAGATGTCGACTGGAGCATTACACTTACTGGCGGCCTTATCATCCTTGGCAAAGAAACCACAGGGACTATCGCCTCGCTTCCAGCAGGTGGCGAAGAGACGATTACATCAAGTTTGATCCTTGGGTTAGGAGCAACAACGATAACAGTCACTGCAGACACAGCCACAAAAAACCAAGAAGCAAAAGTACTGCTGATATTCATCAAAATTTAGAGGCATGAGGGGGAAGAACCCTCTTTTCTTCTTTTCTTTCGTTTTTTACTGTGCCTCTGGAAACTGTGTCACTGCGTTCTCTTGCCACTCTTTCTTTTTGTGTATTTTTTTTGATTCAAAATATTTAAATGCTAAAGATAGATAATAAAAATTGGAGGAATAATAAAATGAAAAAAACCTTAACCCTTGGTAGTCTGTTGGTGGTGTTTCTATTCTTGATGTTGCCAACAGTAACCGCAGCAGAAGCTAAAATAGCGCAATCATCTATACCATCGCCTGATGTTCTTGAGATTCAGACCACATATCTCATGGAGCTGCAAGAAAAATATAAAGATGGACCATACCCACAGTTTATTTTAATAACGTTAGCGATCCTGTTATTAAAACTTCTCCGATGGGGAGTCCTCTTTATTATCTTGATAATCCTAAGTACGCTAAAACCTGATAACACAACTGGTGTTACCTTTTAATCTCTTCTTTTTTTCATTTATATCGAACAAGAAAACATTATCAATTTATCAACGTAAACCATGTTAATGCTCTTTAGTTGCTCTGAGGATATATTTTTAAAGGGAATATGAGATAATAAAGTCATTATATAGGCGAGTAACTATGGGTAAGATCTCTCTGATTGGAATTAGTCTCTTTGTTGTGATTCTTTGTATTCTTGTTTCGTTGACCAATGTGATGGGATATCTAACGGTTCAATCATCGAATCAGCAAATCGTTCATGAAGAAGTCAATCGGAGAGAGCTATTATTTCAAACCATTATGGATATTTCAAATAACAAGGAGATACAACGGAGTATATTCAAATCTCAGATGACAAGTGGAAAAATCCTTGGTGTTACAAATCCTGTTTTAATAAAACACCAACTCAACAAGATGTATAGTATCGGTTTGATACTTGTAAAGAGACTTAGTAAAGTAACGATAGACTCGATTATTCAGCGCTTTCAATTAAGTTATCAACAAACACTACAAGAAATATCTGCTATTATTAAAAAGGATGCGCCCCTCAATAGTACAGTAGCTCAAATATTAGATTCAGAGTGTTTTTGTGAAAATGAAAATAATGGACAATGGAGTTTCCCGATACGATGCACGCTTTTACTTCCTTTGATGATCGTCGCTATGATATTTTTCACAGTGGGGGAAAGTTTGAACGCTCTTTTGCTATATTCCTTCGGCTTATTTATCCTCGTTCCTGTAACAGTCATAGCAGAAATGCTTCAATGTTGGTGGCGTTGGTGGTAAAACACAACCCCGCTCTTTCTTTTTGTATTTTTCTCCAAAAAAATAGTTGTTAAAACCGTGTCACTGCCTGTCCGTTAATTTTATATAAAAATTTCAATTTCCGTGTTTTTGGCCAGTTTTTCTGGAGTATCTGGACTTGGGCTTTGAATGTCAATGATATCATTTCAGTTCGGGACTTGCTCCCTCTGAGAACAACTCGACGGAAAATCGTTTGAAAGCAGGCATCGATGATGTCGATTCGTAAACAGAGAGAAGCGATAGTCCTCCTTACGTATCTGTGCTATCCGGTGAAGTAAGATGCGAATCTCAAAGAGAATAATCATCCTTTTAACAAGGGGTAGAGTGTTCGCTCCTCCCAGCAATTGTTTCAAAACGACCCATCAACGGATATATTTTTATATTATGAATGCTATAAAACTATTAGACGTAGGTAAAGGATCCCATGGATGACGGACTTAAAGGAATAATTCTCATAATAGTGGTCTTATTGATCTCCCTCTTTTTTTTCGTATACATCATAAAAGAGCTCGTTGTGGTGTTTCTCTTAATCGCAATGGTTTTAATACCTCTATTAGGCTATACTTGTTTAGCCGTTATTACGACGAAATGGGATAACTATAAGGCGACAAAAGAATGGCAGAAGGTCGAAGAAATAAAACAAATACGACCACCAGCTGTTGGAAGCATTTTAGAATCAGAAAAAAAACCATGAATTTGTACCAAAGTATGTTTTTTTGTTCGATGGGATATGCTTTTAAGAGATGACCTGTTTTATTTCTGTGACATCAGGTGGGCTATGGTACAAACAAGTGAAGAAAAGGATGGTGATGAGAAGAACAAGGTCCTTGCGCAGCTTCAGAAAAACTCTACTCAAAATATCGATTCGATTGCGAAACACTGTGGTTTTTCAGCACAAAAGACAAGGAGAATTATCACCCAATTGGAAAAAAATCAATACATCTGGGGGTACACTGCTGTCGTTGATGAGGAAAAGAACAACTTGTCCCATTTCATCCTTCTGATAAAAAAGACCCCGGAACCGTTAGATAAAAAAGTCACGAATAAAATAGAATCCATGAAAATAGAAGATTTCGTCTCAAATCTCGACGTAACCATCGAGAGTAGTTGTTTGGTTCATGGAACTTACGACTGGGTTATCTCCTTCATCGCCCCAGACATTAAAGAAGCGAAGAAATTCTGTGATGCACTTATGAATGAATTCCCTAGAATTATCAAGGACGCTGACCTATTACAAACACTTTATTTTGTACGACGACATCAAATTTTCAATCCAAATAGAAAAAAGCTTAGCGATATTATGTAAAGAACCACTTACTGTTTCTCCCCACCAAAAAAGGTGTGTTGTCTATGGAAGAAAAAGTTGCTGTACGAGTCATTAATAAATATCTTAAGAAGGGAAATATGGCGCGATGCTTACGCGACATCCTCCCAACCGCAGGACTAACAAAAAAACAACGGGAGGAAATCGCTGAACTCGTCCATGATGTGGTTCGTTGGAAACGACTGTATGAGCATATCATTGACAGTCGTGGTCTATCCCCTTCTGCAGAAACCTACCTAAAACTTGCGCTGAATGGTGCACAGGCAGACGCTCATTCCTATGCCTTTGAATATCGGTACTCCTGCTCCGCGTATGTAGCAGGCATCCTAAAAGACCATGCTGAGTGGGCTGAGTTCCTTAATGAGATGCCACCGACGACGCTTTGCGTCAATTTCAATAGAACAACGAGGGAGGAGGTACACACCATGCTACAACAGGAAGCTCTCCCTTCTGAACGCGGTGTGCTTCCCTCCGCTGTGCTGACCACCTCCGTAGGAAAGTACTCCAAGGTAGTTCAACACTATTTTGCACATGTGCAAGACGAAAGCAGTCAGTTTGTTTCCTTTCTTGCTGCATCACTAGGCGATATCATTTATGATATGTGCGCGGGCAACGGTGGAAAAAGCCTTGCTTTGGCATCGATGACCAGAAACCAGAAGAACCTGTATGCATATGAGGTAAACGCTGCAAAACGAACCATCCTGAAACAACGATGTAATGAATATAAAGCAAAAGTCACCGTGGAAGACTACCCCTCTGAAAAAACCTTTGATCTTGTATTGGTTGATGCCCCCTGCAGCGGTCTTGGGGCAGCCCGCAGAAACCCGGAGGCGAAATACATCGAAGGGGTTGGTGATTTACCACAGACACAAGCATCCCTCCTACATCAGGCAGCACAGAATATCCGGAACGGGGGAATACTGCTCTACGCGGTTTGCACCGTGACCCCTGAAGAGACAACACAGGTGATAAAAGCCTTTCTGAAGAACCAGAGTTTTACACTTTCATCGTTTGAGCAATATCCCCTTCAGCCGTTCTTGCAGAAAAACACATACGGGATGTTCACTGGGCTTCCCCGTGGTGATCTATTTTTCCTATCTGTTTTAAAGAAAGAGTAGACAGACAAGCGAAAACAGCGAGGAAGGAGGGGAAAAAATATGAAGAAGAAACATGAGAATAGTATTTTCCCTTCCTCACCAGATACCTCTTTCTTTCTTCAGGTATATAAATTTGTTGTGACAAAATGACAAAATGACATTTTGATGTCTTTTTTCTGATGTCTTTTGTTACATCTTATACATCACAAGACCGGAGAGCATCTTAGGAAGGAAGTAGGTGGACTTCTGAGGCATATGCTCGCCAGCGTCGGCGATTGCCTTTAACTGCTCAATTTTTGTCGCGTTCAAGAGAAATGAGAAGTCGTATACTCCGTCGTTAACAAATTGTATTGCCTCAGCGTCGACCCTTGTGTATTTGACGTGATCCTCAAGGTTTTTCTCTGTGATGCCAAGGGTTTCCTCTAAGATGAGTTTATGGAGGACAGAGACATCAAGTGTTCTCCATGTTTTTGAATGATCGGCTGCCTTTGAGTCCATGACGCGTTCATCCTTCAACGTTAGAATAAAATATGCTCCTTTTGTGTACAAAGCACATTTCTGTTCGTTGACGGTTGCGATGTCATCCATGATGGTTTGTCCGATCCGTTGATAGTCTTTCTTTGTACCATCAATATGTTTTTTTTCTACGGTGAAGTACTGCTCAAGCTTTGTACATATCTGGTCGATGTCAACGTTTTTTATTTTTATTAAACGGTGCGTGGGAAGGATCGAGAGACCGGGGTCTAGCATATTGCAGAGGACCACCATGATGTACTGGAACGGGGCATGGGGGTCGTTGTTTCCTGTTTGCTGCTGTTGTTCCAATGCGTAGTTCACCGAGGTCTGATAGCGGTGGTGCCCGTCTGCGATAAAAAGGATGTTTTTTTCCAGTGTATCGACGATTGACTGAACTACTACAGGGTCGTCGAGGCACCAGAGCTGATGGGTAAACCCATCATATCCCTTCACGTTGATAAGGGGTTTGTCAAGTGCGGCATCCATGGTTTTTCGTATGCTGTCGTTTTCATCAATGTACATCAGCTGGATTGGCTCAAGGTTTGCATGGCAAGCACGCAGCAGGTCGAGTCTGTCTGCCTTTGGTTTTGCCAGTGTTTTTTCATGAGCTTTGACTGTTTTGTACTCTGGGTCAAGTTTGAGAAGAACAAAGAACCCGTTCATTTGTTTTTTTACTTGTTTTATTGTGTAATCGACCTTGTATGGATAGATTGCAGGGGCTTGTGATGGATGGAAAATCCCCTGTTGTTGCCATGCATCGAACTGTTGTTTTGCTCTTGTGTATCGGTTGTTTTTGTCAGTATCGTCTGGAAGGATTTTTCCTAAGATGAGTCTGACGAAGTTATAGTTATGATTGTGATACAGGTCGTTTTGCATGCCTTCTGAGATGATGTCGTAGGGGGGTGACACGACATCGTCTAGGTTTTGTATGAGTTTCTTGTTATAGAGCAGTCCTTTGAAGGGAGCTATGGTAACCATTGAACACAAACCTCCTATGTAGGTGTGATTCCGGTATCTGCTTGGTGATTAAATAGGTTATGAAAAGAAACGATTTAGAACATATTCTTTCGTAGAGAGTTAGAAACTTTCATAAACAGTGATATATCTATGACTAAATATATTTTATAGAAACATTTAAATGACTTCGATTAATTACTTATATAATACAATATTAAATAGAAGGAGGACTCATCATGAAAAATGAATTAATTGCAAAAAGTTTGATTATCGCTATGGTACTTTGTATTGGGGCAAGTGCTGTAACGGCAAATGCTAGTATCGTACCACAAGACCCGAACCCGTTGAACCGTGGGTGGTTATATGTCGGCGGCAGTGGACCAGGAAACTACACAACAATCCAAGCCGCGATTAACAACGCAAGCAACGGGGATATTATCTTTGTCTATAACAACACCTACGTTGAGAATGTTGATACCAAACTAAAGAAGATCACATTACTTGGGGAGGACCGTGATACCACCATCATCCAAGGGGTCTCAACTGCCCCTGTCGTACGAATCGGGGTAAGCGACACCACGATCTCAGGCTTTACCATTATTGGCACACCCACCGAAATTAATATTCAGGTGGCAACGTTAAGCGAGAATGTTTTTATCACAAATAATCTGATAAAAGAGGCAGGGTATGGGATATCACTTGCCGTGACAACAAGTAAAGTCACCATCTCAGGCAACACGATTATCAATAACGCGTTCAATGGCATTTCAGGGCAGACGACAACCTATAACGTCATTAAAGAGAACATCATCGAAAACAATGTCGAACAAGGAATTTCCCTTATCCTTGGCAGCCATCATAATTCCATTTTTAACAACTCGATCAAAAACAACGGAAAGGAAGGAATCCTCATCGACGGTCTAACAAGCACTGATAGTACGATTTCAGGCAACGATCTTGCTAGTAATCAAATCGGTATTCGATTATCAAAAACTGGTTCGATTAAGATACAAAGCAACAATATCCAAGACAGCACCATGGAAGGGTTACTTATCCAGACGAGCAATGAAAACACCATTGAGAAGAATAATTTCATCGACAACAAACGTCAAGCAACCTTTAAGCTGTCATCACGGAACATCTGGGATGCGAATTACTGGAGCAACTGGATTGGGTTTAAACTCTCAGCCCCAATCTTCCAGAACTTCCCGAAGTTTATCATTGGTGGGCTGCGGATAAACACTGATAAAAACCCTGCGAAAACCCCCTATAATATCACAGTGGTTCTCTAAACCATCTTTTTTTTTCTTTTTCTCCTTTGTGTTCTGAGAAGAACGTGCGGTTCTTTCACTCTACCTGTTGAAGGGAATACGCATTATCGTCATAGATAGGTTTTTATATCACGGCAACATTGGAAGTATCAGAGGTAGGATAGAAATGAAACACTCAATTCGATTGTATAGCATTATTGCCGCAGCGTTACTTATCGCTGCATCGTTTGTCTGTGTGGTTGGGTATCCGGCAGCGCAAGCAGACGAAAAAGCAGGTGCATCACCGTTGTTTACGATACGGACCCAGCAGGCAACCCTGCAACCAAGTCAAGCAGGTCTGTCCGCGTTTCTTGGCAAGGGACAATCACTGCGCATCTTCCCGTCTGCATCATCTTCGTATGAGGATCTGATTCAGAGGGCGTTACGGATTTTTGGTTCAAACCCAGCTCTTGTACAGAAACTACTGGAGAATCTCAATGCGTACCCTGAAGTTGCTGGGTTGTTAGCAAACCAAGGGGTGACTCCTGCAGACATTCACCGGTATATGGCCCTGTTACAGCATGATCCATCGGTTGTGACGCAAGCAATCGCGGAGATGCAGCAGGAATTGTCTCAGAATGACCCACAAAAGCCGCTGGGGTTAAGCACTTCTAGCTCCCTTGGCTGTTTCATCGTCGCCTTAGTAGCGCTTCTTCCTATCACGCTTACGCTCACGTTGCTTGTCCTTTTTTTCACCCTGCGGATTCTTACCTGCATGAATGTAAACGATTGTGCAAACATCATCGCAAAAGGAATCTGGGATCAGCTAATCCAGGGGTTAACTCAGGAATAGAGAATACAACAGGGTGCAATACGACGTTTCCTCAAAACCACCTCCTCAAGAGGCACTGTAAAAATAAGATCCAACAAATAGGCGGGAGGCAGGATTACGTTTATATAACATCCATGGATGTCTTCTCCGTATACTTAAGGGGGTCGTACGTATCTATAAATCATCTAAAGGAAGAAGAATAGCCTTGGTGACCTGTGCATGTTTTTTGGTGTCCTGTCTAGCACCATCACAGATGGCATTGTGGCAACAACAAGCAGAATTCGGGACAGCGCAACACACCACAAGCATGCTTGCGTACCGGGAACCAGGACCAGTGCAACAAAGCATCCTGTACGCTGATGGCTCAGTTCTTGACCTACAGACCGAATCAATCACCTGGCCGATACTAGAAAACGAATCCATCGACATGACCCAGGAGCAATTCAAAGACATCATGAAAAACGCGAAACACAACTTCGACAACGACCCAAATAAAATCCTCATTAGCACCGGAGACTCGCGTGGGCTGGACATCCAGTTTATCGTGTCCTCACCGCCCAGTGGTGCTCAGACTGCAATCAATGCCGTGGCAGCATATATCGAAAATCTGTTTACTGACCCAATAACGGTGGTCATCACCCTAGGTTTTCAATCAATGAGCCCCGGGGTGCTTGGGGGGACAACGTGTGCGTACGCGGGATCTGTCACATGGACCAATACGCGAACAGGTCTTATCACCGGCATGGATGCTGATGATATCATCCAGACCTATCTTCCCTCGACAAGCACCATCCCCGTTCGCTACAATGGATATAGTACAACGATTTCAAATGAAGACAGATGCTTCTTTACGAAGGCAAATTATCGTGCGACGATCGGCAGTGTCACCGGCTATGCAGCGGATATGACGATTAACTCTGATTTCAGCTGGGATTACGACCCAAGCAATGGGATTACCTCTGGACAGTTCTGTTTCCAATCCGTCCTTGCGCATGAGGTGGGCCATGTCCTTGGTTTTACCTCAGGGGCTGATTTCCGCTATATCCTTAAAGACATCGAGACGTTAGACGTCTATCGGTTCCAGTTCTCCGACGGCGCAGCAAACTACAACCCTGAGACCTATGCACAGTTCCAGACCACGCCACGTCTGGTCTGTCAAAATGCACCGGGAACAAGCGATGACGTCATCTCGGATATCATCACCGTGGAGTATCGGATGTCTGACGGCGACCCGTATCAATGCTCACATTTCAGCCAGGGGAACGTCTATGCACTCATGCAACCAGCGATAAGCGCGGGTCTGACGTATTACCCCCACTTCTACAAGACCCCTGATATCACCATGGTTGATGCCATCGGATGGGATTATATCAAACCGCCTGACTCCACGCCACCGGTGACCACCTGCGTACTTTCAGGAACCGCAGGGCAGAATGGATGGTACCTTAGTTCGGTGACCGTCACACTTACCGCGACCGATCCACCAGAAGACCGCCGTCTTGGTGATGGTGGGTCAAAAGACCCATCTGGTGTTAACAATACCTACTATAAAATTGACAGCGGCTCCTTTACAAAATATATCACGCCGTTTGTGATCTCCGCAGAAGGTATCCACACGGTCGTGTACTACTCTGATGATTATGCAGGGAACATAGAAGCACCCAAATCAGTCAGCATTAAGATAGACAAGACCAAACCATCGTTGTCCCTTACCAAAGAGCAGATTGATTATTTCACGGTCAAATTCATGGTAGACGCCACTGATACGATGAGTGGGATGGACCGTGTGGAGTTTGCGTTGGATGGATCCGTGCGGTCCCGCGACACCCAACCACCCTATGAATGGATCTGGATGGGGATAGGGGACCATACGGTCACCACCACGGCATATGACACCGCTGGTAACGCACAGAGCCAGTCGACAAACAGCCCCGTTGTGTTTCTTCAAATGATGAAATTGGTTCAAAGACCCTTTCTGCAGAACTTGTTACAGCGCAACCTGAGTAACCGCTTTTGGACCTAATCGTTTTTTCTCGCCTACGAAAAATTCTGATAGGTTTATATACCGTCAGCAAATTGTCAACTACCAAGAAACACCAAAGAAAAATCAGGTGGGCAGATAGATGAAATATCGAGATGTTCTGACAGCGGTTCTTGTCATTGGGTTTTTGCTTTCTCTTGCATACACCCTTGGTGTGGCTACCTCTGTGTGGTGGTGGATCGCCCCAATTGGGTTTGGGATTGCGCTTGCATGGGCGCTGTACTATCTCTGGTTGACCTAGAATTACACAGGTCGTCTATCCATTTCTCTCTTATACATGCTTCGATTTTCGAAAGAGAAACCTTTATAGAACTGCGTTTATTCAGCACCTTTAATGAAGCCACTCACACTCAGACAAGCAGAACACCTCCTTGCAAAGCATCCCCTTTGCGATGCCTGCGTTGGCAGGTTATTTCGTAAAGATTTCCCCAAAGGGACTAACGCAGAGAAAGGACAAGCCATAAAAAAACACCTTCATGTTAAAAAGAACATCACACCAAAGGACTGTTGGGTATGCCAAGGACTCATTGATGAAATCCCTCATTTTGTTGATCTGATCACCGAGGCGCTCGCAGGATATGAGTTTGAAACCTTTCTTATTGGATCGAAAATCGATGAGGACATCCAAGAAAGAGAACATCACCTCTGGGAGGAGCTCGGACTTCAAGACGCTGAACCGATAAAAATGGAAATCAACAGGGAGATTGGGAAAATCCTTGAACCCAAGCTAAAGAAGACGGTCGACATCCCAAACCCTGACATCATGGCGGTTATCGATACCGCCTTTGACGTGGTAAGCCTCCAGATAAGCTCGTTGTTCATCTACGGGAGGTATAAAAAACTACAGCGAGGAATCCCTCAAACAAAATGGCCATGTCAGGTCTGTCTGGGGAAAGGCTGTAAGAAATGTAACTACACAGGACGGTTGTATGACACCACAGTCGAAGAGCTCATCGCGTCAAAGGCGTTGGAACTGACGAACGGCACCGATGAATCATTCCATGGGAGTGGGCGAGAAGACATTGATGCACTCATGCTTGGGTCAGGACGGCCGTTCATCCTTGAAATCAAAAACCCAAAAATAAGAGCGATACACCTTTCTGTACTTGAGGAAGAGACGAACAAAATTTCAGAAAACAAAGTCGAAATCAGCTCGTTACGGTTTTCCAACCGAGAGGAGATTGCCCGTATCAAGGCAGCCGAGTTCAGAAAAACCTATCGGGTCACCCTTGAGGCGGTACGACCGTTGAATAAAGAAAAACTTATAAAGGTGGCTCAGGCATTACAGGGTAAACGCATAAAGCAGTTGACACCAACTCGAGTCGCCCATCGTCGGGCAAACAAGGTTAGAGAACGAATCATCTACAACTGCACCATTGAATCGGTAGAGGGCATCATAGCCAGATTGACTCTTGAAACGGAATCCGGCACCTACATCAAGGAGTTCATCTCTGGTGATGATCAGAAGACCCAACCGAACCTCAGTGAGCTCATCGGCATTCCCTGCAAGGTAAAAGAACTCGATGTCATCGATGTGAAGGGGGAATAAGAAAATATGGTAAAACGATCAAAAGGAACCAGAAGTAAAAGCAGATACATCATGAGGAAAAAACCACGGACCCGTGGTGTTACCTCTTCAACAAAAGCATTACAACACTTTGAAATCGGTGCAAACGTAAGCATTAACATCGACTCGTCGGTTCAAAAAGGCATGCCTCACCCCCGGTTCCAAGGACGTACTGGGAAAATCGAAGGCATGCAAGGCGACGCGTACCTCGTCGGTGTCACCGTCGGCAGTAAACACAAAACACTCATTATTCTACCAGAACATTTGGGGAGAGTACGATAAATGGAAACCTCAACAGAAGAGAAAGGAAAACAAATCTCCCTTGCAGAAGTGAAGAATATTTTGAAAAAAATAAGTAAGGAACGAACGGAAATGAATTATGAGCAGAAGATTGCCTTGGAGCATGCAGAGGCGTTTGCGAAGCTTTCCGCAAAGCAAACCAAGGAGTTAATCACTGAATTGCTGAAACTTGATCATGTCGAAGAGCTACAGGCCTATAAAATAGCAGATATTCTCCCGAAAAACGAGGATGATGTCAAAGCTATTTTTGCAAAAGAACGATATACGCCAAATGACAAAGAAGTAAAAAACATCCTAGAAATTGTGAATAAATATTCTTTTGAATAGTGGTGGGGGTAGGTAACCATGGAAGATTATGTCTATGTCCTCGATTATTTGGCAAAAGGACGGGGGGATCTCCCAGCCTTTAAGAGGAACCCGATCGTCTACGGCATCGGGGAAAGCCAGTATACGTTTCTTGAGTTGATACCAAAGAGAGACGCGACATTTACCATCGGTGAGCGCATTTATGTCGGGAAAGACCCGGCACTGCGGACAAAGATAGAGAAGATCAAGGGCCGTATCAACTTCGACGATCTCACCTCTACTGCCCATGGGGAACTTCCCTATGTGCTCCTGGATATCGTCCATAACAACGAGGAGCGCTACGTCAAGTTCTTCAATGAGGCGTCTGCGATATCAACACGGTTCCATGTCCTTGAGCTGTTACCGGGTCTGGGGAAAAAGATGATGCTGGAGATCCTTGAGGAACGGAAAAAAAAGCCGTTTACCTCGTTTAAGGAGATGCAGGACCGTATTGATTTCCTTCGTTCACCCGATAAGCTTATCTCGAAAAGGATCGAATTGGAGTTATCAGACCCAAATCAAAAATACCGTGTGTTCACCCGTCTGCCGATGACCCGGGACCATCATACCTGAGAGAATGGTACGACAACGGTATGGTCAGCATTTTCTTATTGATTCTTCGGTCGCATGTCGGGAGGTTGCCTACGCAGGGCTTTCGAAGAAGGACGTGGTTCTTGAGATCGGTCCGGGGAAGGGAATCATTACTCGTTTGTTAGCCCAGCAGGCAAAACAGGTCATTGCGATAGAGATAGACCCACTGCTTATCAAGGGACTCCAACCAACGCTTCCAGATAATGTTTCATTACTCCATGCAGACGCGTGTTGTGTTGATTTTCAGACGCTGCCGCGATTTACCAAAATTGTCTCAAACCTCCCATTCCAGATATCCTCACCCATAACGTTTAAATTCCTTGCAACCTCCTTTTCCAAGGCTATTTTGATCTATCAGAAAGATTTCGCCCAACGCCTTGTGGCATCCCCCGGGACAAAGGAGTATTCCCGTCTGACCGTTGGCGTCGCCTATAAAGCCTCATGTCGGATTTTGGAGGAGGTCCCCCGTGTTTGTTTTTCACCGCAACCGTCCATCGATTCCTGTATCGTCGAACTTGTTCCATTTCAGACCCCGAGGTTTTCCCTTGAGAATGAAGAGTTTTTTTTCGATGTGACAAAGCAGTTGTTTACGCATCGGAGGAAGAAAATTCGGCACACGATCAAAGCAATCTACGGACCATTCGAACAGCTTCCCTACCTCGAAAAACGAGTTGAGCAGCTGACCCCTGCGCAGATCGGCATGTTAAGTAATCAGCTGTATCGGATGATAAAAAATTGATGTGTGGATGTACCAACCGTAGGATTTCTTCCCTGCAGAGGTTTTTTTAGAGGAATGCGGTGATGATATGGTCCGAAATCCAGCGAAAGACACCGAGGAAATCAAGGGCGATGACTAGCACGAAAAACAAGAAAAAAAACAACAATAAGCGCACGGTGAATCGGATGAACTGCCAGACAAGTAGGACCGCAAGAAACGCGACCAGAACTATCGCCCACAGGGGAATCGATAATGAAAGGAACTCCATACCACCAGTAAAACGAAACACCGTGGTTGATTTAAATATTTGGAATTGCCACAATTGGTTTTTTGATAGAAACAATTAAAAAATCTTGTGATATGAGAAAGCCTGACCACAATGATGACACACTATCTCACACTAAGTGCTGCAACATGCTGAGAAATGGGCGAGCTGAGTGGTCATCTGAGTTCTTGTTCCCCAAACATACAAAAACTCTGATTCGATGTCACATCTGTGTATCTCCAACATGATTTTATTAGACAACAGACTGTTGAACAACGGCAATACCAGGTGAACATCGCACACTCCGCAGCCAACGCAAGCACCCTTGTCGTGCTTCCAACAGGCATGGGAAAGACGATCATCGCCCTTCTTGTGATTGCGAAGGAGTTGAAAAACGGCAACAACGTCCTCGTGCTCTCTCCAACAAAACCCCTGGTAAATCAACACGCTCAGTCTCTCAGCACACTGCTTACTCTTCCGGATTCTGTCACGGTCTTCACCGGGGAAATCGCTCCTGAGAAACGCATAGCTCTCTGGAACAGCAAACGGGTCATCGTCTCCACACCACAGGTCATAGAAAACGACCTGATCGCACGACGATATGACCTGTCAACAATCAGTCGCATTATCTTTGATGAGGCGCATCGTGCCACAGGGAATTACTCCTATGTGTTTATCGCGGACATGTTCAAGAAACAACAATCTGAACGACGCTGCCTTGGCATGACTGCATCACCAGGCGACAACCTCTCAGATATCCTAGAGGTCTGCAAGAACCTCGAAATCACAAACATCGAGATTCGAACAAAAATCGACCCGGATGTCCGACCATACGTCCATGACCTTGACATCAAATGGAAGGAAATTGTGCTTCCCACGGAGTTTAACTACACCCTTCAACTGCTCCGAAAAGCCCTTACTGAACGACTCAAGACCCTAAAGGATCTCGGAGTCCTTGACTCCGCCGCCATCGCTCTTATCAATCGTAAAAAGCTCTTAGAGGTTCAAGCACGGATACAGGCAAATCTCCGTTCCCAACCTCAGCCGTCACAGACCCTTTTTAAGGCTGCCTCAGCACAAAACGCGGCGATGAAACTTGCTCATGCTATTGAACTGCTGCAGACCCAGGGGGTCAACGCGTTACATAGCTACATCGCTCGCATGGCATCCGAGGCAAACTCAAAAGGAGGAAGCAAGGCGTCCAGGGACCTTATGAGAGACCCAAATGTGCTTGAAGCGATCGCCTATGTCAAATCACTAACAATCGAGCATCCAAAGATACAGGAGATCGTCGCCATTGTCAACGACCAAATAGCCCATAAGAAGGAATCAAAAATCATTGTCTTTACCCATTACAGAGACACCTCTCTGTATGTGTTAAAACAGCTGGAGAACATACCTCATGTGAACCCTGTTCGATTCATCGGGCAAGCAGGAAAGGAAAACGATAAAGGTCTGACGCAGAAAGAGCAAATTGATATCATCAGGCGATTTAAAAACGATGAATATAACGTGCTAATCGCAACCTCAGTTGCTGAAGAAGGTCTTGATATCCCATCAACGGATCTTGTGGTCTTCTATGAGCCGATTCCCTCCGAGATTCGCACCATCCAGCGGAAGGGAAGAACCGCGCGGCAGATGGCTGGAAAGGTCATTATCCTGATTGCTAAGGGGACACCAGATGAGGCGTACTACTGGTCGAGCCGGCAGAAAGAACGCAGGATGCATAAAGAACTTGAAATCCTTCGAACCGCGCTTCGCAAGAGAATTTCTGATCCTACTGCGGTGTACCGAAATGCATTGCAACAAGAAAATCAGAAGAAACTCGATGAATATGCCAAAAAAAATTCACTGAAGATTATTGTCGACCATCGGGAATCACGCTCCCCGGTCATGCGGTTTTTTACTCAGAAAGACGTCCTGGTCGAACCCCAGCAGCTTGACGTGGGTGACTACATCGTCTCCCCCCGCATCGGTGTGGAACGGAAAACCGTGGATGATTTCCTCAACTCCCTGATAGAGGGGAAGCTGTTTGTCCAGATGAAAAACCTCCGGGCGACCTACGCACGACCATTGTTGCTTATCGAAGGAGAAGGTTTGTTAACAAAGCGGAACATCAGCCATAACGCGATCTTTGGAAGTTTTGCGGCCATCATGGTCGACTTTGGTATCCCCATCATCACCACCCATACGCCTCAAGAGACAGCGGATTTCCTTGCGGTCATGGCCCAACGGGAGCAAAAAGAGGGGGATAGAACGGTTTCGGTGCGAGGGGAAAAGACCGCACGGACCATCTCCGAACAGCAGCAGTTCCTTGTCGAAGGTCTCCCGAACGTCTCAGCGGTGCTGGCGCAACGTCTGCTGCAGCATTTCGGCAGCATCCGATCCCTGGCAAACGCATCAGAGGAGGAACTCTGCCAGATCAACGGCATCGGGAAGAACATCGCAGCAGATATCCTAAAAATACTACACGCGGAGTATCTCAAAGAGTAGCCCAAATATTTTTAATTGAGTTTCCAAGGTAAGACAACGGGTATAAAAAAACAAAAGTCTTATCCGTTGGTAATCTTACGGATACCAACAAGCACCGTATCACAGGAAGTGAACGGAAATGGTATCGAAAGAAGAATTTATTGGATTGTATGGAAATAAGAAAACCATCAAAGCATACATACATGCATTGAATAATTTTGAAAAATTCTTAGGTGTGTCCCTTGACATCTATTTTGATGGTGTGAAAAAGGCAAGAAAAGACAATATGGACGCCTATGACGAAGCAATCGCCAAGATAAAAGGTGATGTGACACGATGGGTGCAGAACCTGAAAACTGTCGGCTATTATGACAAAAAAACAAAAAAGATGAAATCATACTCACCAAAGGCAATACAGCAGATGAGCGGAGCCCTTCGTGCGTTTTTGAATGAGAACAACGTCATCCTTCTAAAATCATTCTGGAAGCGCCTAAAGATAACCGGTCAAGCTCTGACGAAGGACATCAAGCCAAACAAAGAGATGCTTCGGAGGATCGTATCATACCTTGACCTGCTGAGCAAAACCATCTTTCTCATAAGAATTTCATGTGGAATACGTATGGTTGATATCTTGGATTTGGAAGAACATCAATTTGATTTCACCAAGACACCCACACGACTACATTATTTCAACCACAAGGTTGAAAGGTGGGACGACACCTTCATCACACGAGAAGCCACAGAAACCTTGAAGGAATGGATACGCAATAAGGATGCACGGATGAAAATCTACCGAAGTTCCTACAAGTTCGGTAAGAAGCCAGAGCAGACCTTCGAAGATTTCTATACGCAACAGACCAACAAGGATAAGTTGTTCCCGATTTCATATAAGCAAATCTCCGATAGATACAATCGGGCGTTGGAACAATCAGGACTTGGTGAAAGGGACAAACAAACGGGAATACATTTGTTCCACGAGCAAACCCTTCGGAAATACGTCAAAACCGAAGCAGCACGAGCAACTTCCGATGCCGTTGCCGATGCCATCATCGGTCATACGAAAGGCGTTAACTCGTTGGAAAGCGTGTATAACAGACATAGTGATAGCATTGACGAATTTGCCAAAGACTACCTAAAAGCAGAGCCGTATCTGTCGTTGACAATCGAAGTCCAGCCAACAACTGAGCTTGAGCAAGTCAATAAACGCTTAGAAAAGACCGAAGGGAAACTGGAAAGCAAAGACCAGAAAATCGGTGAAATCCAGAAAGCCAATGAAGATCACTTCCAGATCATTCAAATGCTTCTTAAGAAAATCGATGAGTTACAGACAGATATAGACCACAGGAACAAAGCCATTCTCGACCACCAACAATACGAGCTAGAGAAACGCATGGAGCAGGAACACAAGAAACTTGAAACACCTGAGAGCGTAGCAGAGAAACGTAGAAAATTCTTAGAAGGTTCAGAGATGGTTCTCAAACAACTCAAATCTGGCGGTGCTTCGAACAAGGACATCGAGCAATATCAGAAGACGATCCAACAGGGATTAAAATTGTTTTAAAGGCAGGTGGTGATATCTGATGGATCTAAAAGGGCGGAATCTCGACAGAAATCGTTCTGTACCTTAAGGATTGTACAGAACAACTGGATTACGAACCGATTGTCAAAAAATATTTAATCCAAGGCATCACGGTCAGAATGAAGATCGGAAAAGGGAAGGAATCATGGAATGAGCAATCTCATTTTTTCCCTTTTTTTTGTTGTTGTTCATGGTTTCTTTTCCATCTCATGGGTCTCTTACTTCGGAGTTTTTATGTAGAACAAGAACAGGAGCGCCTCCTGCTGTTTGCTGTCCGAGGATGCGCTATTCTCCACCGTCGCCGTCACAATGGTAGTCCCTAAACCAAAGATTGCATGAGAGTTGACCGTGACTTCATCTCCTGCAGGGATCATCATCACCCGCCCGGTTGTTTGCTTCCCCAAGAGGATAAGCCCGCCGTCAAGGGTGATGCTCCAGTCAACACCCTGTGAATCCGCAAGGCCTGTGTTCCCGATTACCACGGTTATTCTAAAGAGACTCCCGCTGATGTCCCGTATCTCAAGAACCGGGACATTAACAATATAGACACTTAGAGGGTCCGACCAGCTGCTTTCAAGATGATGGATGTCCTTGGTTTTCACCCGGATCTCATAGACCCCTGCAGCAGCCCAGCTATGTGAGGCTTCTGCTTGTTCACCGGAGTCAAACGGGCCCAGCCATTCACCCTGTGTGCCATCGCCCCAATCCCACTGATAATACACCGAATCATCATCAGGATCAACCGCACGCGTTGAAAACAAATATTCTACATCAATGATCCCCTTAGCTGGGCCACTGGGGGGCTCTGGCGCCCCTGGGGCTCGTGTCATGGGTTTCATCTGTTGTGCGGGATCACCGAACAGCAAGCAGCCTTGGATGACTCCACGCCAGCTCCCCGGTGCCCCTGAGTACGTCCAGTTGATAGTCGGCGCCATCATATCCTTTGACCAGGCATGTGCCTTCCCCAAGGTCCAGTTCACGGATTCTCCGGAGTTATTCGCCAAGTCAAACATGTAATCCCAGAATAGTTTCATCAGTAAGGAACTAGATGAGTTCGTATCAGCAAAGGACCCCCAGCCATAACACGTGTTGTAGATACACGCGAATGCAAGCTCTGTATCTGAATGGAACAACATGGAATGAAGTATGCCGTCATCCGCGGCGTCCATGTCGCCGCAATGACACCCATGGTCGTAGATGAAAAACGGTTTGGTATTATGATATTCAGACTCCCAGCTGTTCATATGAACATCCAGGGACATCTCTTCATTCGCATGGGCGACACCGCTGATCAACGTCACCTGATCATTGTTTATCGCATTCTTCAACCCTGTAACAGCAGCAGACGTTGAACCACCCATCCACCCGGGATTCGGCGGCTCCGCGGTCCATTTCACTGAGAGATTATACGTACAGAAAGGATGCAGACTGTTCCAGGTTTCAAACCCGTACTGGAACCCTAACCAACTCGGATACGGCCCATGAGACCCAGGGCTTGGGCCAAGCCAACTGCTTGTGCCCTTGATGGCAGCGTAGTCAATGAAATCATCACCCTCACACTGCCAGGTGGTGTCCCCGCCGTAAAATGCTGCGTTCTCCAGATAATCCGAGTCGAATACATCTGCATAAGCGAAACTCTTTTTTATCCAGTTTGAAACATCCTGCGGCTCATCACAGGTGATACGCCCGATGCACAACTCAGAATAAAGATCAAACCCAAGATCCCCTTCTTCCCCCCAGAGGCTGTTATGATTAGCGTTAAACGACTTGTCAAGATTACTCCAATACAGGTCAGAGTCGACATTACCTTCATAATTATATTTCATATGCCGGGCAGGGATCCACTCGTCATCACCACCGATGAAGACATACTGGGTCCCCCAGTCCTGATATGCATCCTTACAGAACTCACGGATATGCGCGGGGAGATCATTAAACAATGGATCCGGGCTATGGTAATCAGTGCATGCGGTGATGTCCTGTATCGTAACAACCGTGCATCGTAACCCATCATCCTGTTCATGCTTCTGCATCAGACTCCACCAGTTATACGGCACGGTTTCATTGGTCTGCCAATGATATAGACCATTCTGCATGGTGGTGATTATCACATAATCATAATGCTCACTTGGGTCACAAAGCCCACCAGGGTACTCATCTCTCGAGAGCGTATTCGTATACGTCCCTACCACTTCAGGATTGTACACTAACCGCTGCACCCAGACTCGATCATCAGGTTTGTCACGGAAGAACTCGTTCATTACCCCGGTGTTTTCAAGGTTGATGGTGACGGTAATCTCTGGATAATAGAACAGTCGCCCTTCACAGGGGATGTACTGCATCGGATTCAACGTGAGATCCAGGATCGCGTAGCCACGGCAATACCCGACCTGATACCCATCATACATTCCGGAGGGATACAAAACATTTGAAGAATACACTTCCGTATTGAGTTGGAATGCCTCTGGGTCGAACCTGAACGGCACTGGGTCCTGATAGGGGCACACAGCGGCAGAAACACCAGTGAGTTCAACAAGAGTGCCGATGATGGTGACGGTGGTGACTGTGGCTCCTGCTGGGATCAGGAGTTTCACGGATTTCACAGGGAGCATCGGGTCTCCTACTTGTTTCCCAATCGAGAGACATCCGGGCATCCGCAACAGTGTATAATCCGTCCTGTCTATACGCATTGTATGCAGACTTGGTTCAGTGAACGCAAACGTGTACGTGAGAGACCTTGTTGAGGTATGTGTTCCTTGTGTGTTAAGCGTAATTGGAAGAACTGCCGCTAGGATAAATAAGCAGACCGCTATGCTCATTGTTTTTTTTTTTCTTTCTTTCTGACTCATAATTTTTTCCATCCTTTTTTTTAAAGAATGAAGTAAGGAGGAGAGTAATTCCTCCTTACTAGTCCAAGGGGGGTTTGTCGTTGTTGTTTTTCTTTTCAACGGAGATTGAATAATCGTTGAAGCAGCGATCCAAGCGTCCAATTTTCTGTACTTAGGCTTTGAGCCTGGTTGTTAGGTGTTGGTTGGCTCTCAAGGCTGACGCTGACTGGTTTTTCTTCACTGATCGCGCTGTTACCTGCGTTGTCGTAGACAATCGCTTGGGCGGTGCCTTTCTGTGTGACCTCCCAGGTGTAGTCTGGTCCTGTGGTGTCTTCTCCGAGGTATTGGTTGTCCAGGTAGAATTCGACTTTGGCGATGCCGCTGGTGTTGTCGTTGACGGTTGCGGTGAGCAGCCATTTCGCCAGTCCGGTTTTTTCTACGGTGAGGTTGATTTCTGGTTTTGTCCGGTCAATCCCGACCTCGAAGGGTCCTTTCGGTGTCTCTTCGTTCCCGAGTTTATCTACAGAGAAGTATTGTACGGTATGGATGCCGTCTTCTTTCACGCGGAATGGTGTCGTGTATGTCGTCCAGTTCCCTGCATTGACCTTGTACATGGTGTAGTCGACGCCTGCGGCGTTATCGGTCGCGGTGAGGGTGACAGTGACGTCGCTGACATACCAGTTGTTATCTCCAGTTGCTCCAGTGAATGAATGGGTTGTTTCCGGTGGTGTCAGGTCATTTTCCAGGGTGAATGTTGCTTCACGGGTGGTTTCGATATTCCCGGCGTTGTCCACAGAATAATAATAAACGGTATAGTTGCCGTCCTCTGTGATGATGAAGGAGTCTGTGTAGGTGGTCCATTCACCGTCGTTGATCTTGTACATGGTGTAGTTGACGCCGGAGGTGTCCACAAGCACACCAAGATGTTTCAACGCGGTTTCAGCAAGAGTGAGGTACCCGGTTGATCCATCTGTCGCGGTCAGCGTGACTGTGACGTCGTCGATATAGATGCCGCCAGCCATAAGTCCGTCAAACCGATGTGTTGTTGTGGGTGCCTTCGTATCGATCTTTATCGATGTGGTTTTTGTATCTTCCCTGTTTCCTGCGTGGTCAAATGAATAGTACGCGATCGTATGGATTCCTTCTCCAGTGACCTGGAACATGCTGGTATAGAGCGTCCAGTAGCCTGTGTCAATCCGATACCAGATGGATTCAACCCCTGAGAAGGTATCAACGGAGGAGAGGGTGACACTGACAGAGCCGATGTACCAGCCGTTTCCACCCATTGGACCAGTGTGACTAATGGTTGTCACAGGTTTTATGGTGTCAACCCCAGTGGATGCATCAGCGATGCTGGGTGCCTCCTCGATGTTCCCATATTCATCGATGGCGATGCTGTAGAACTGATAATACCCATTTGCGCTGGCGGTGAACGTCCAGCTCCAAGGTGCCACCTCATCGACACTGTAGGCAGTCCAATTCGTCCAGTTGGTGCTATCACTGGAAAAGCGGTACCAGAGAGTGACGTTCTCGACACCGGTGTTATCATACGCAGTCGCAGTCACGGTAAATGACAGCGTCTTCATCCAAAGTGCAAGGGGGTTCACTGCGGAAAATGGCGTTTCCACATCACTGATAACAAACAGATAGGTGTCTGACGTGGTCTCTCTGCCGAAGGTATTGTTCGCCCAGATAACGTAGTGATAAATACCCATGGTGGTATAGTTCTGCGAGTACCAATACATGCTGCCGTTCGCAGTCATGGTGGTGTCCAAGGAGTACCCTTCTGGTCCATCCACATGGAGTAGGACGGTGTCGACTTGCACTGCGTAGTCGGTTACAGTACAGGTGATGTTCACAGGATCTGTTGTACTTTGGATCTCTGGAGATGCAGCAACATTCGTGATCACGGGTGGTGGCGCAACCTTGGGAGTCATCAACGGGTAGTTGTCTTTGACGTTCCCAACTTGGTAGGGTGTATCACCGATGCCATCACCATCGGCATCAATGCCGGTGTAGTCACTCCAGAAGTTCCCCCCGGAGGGATATCCGTTATCCCAGATGTTAGTGGTGACGCTACTGTATGCGTTTCTGTTATTTCCTGCAAGGGTGTTATGGTACATTTTGTTGGTTTTCGCGTAGGAGGTCGAATAGATGCCTTCGTTGTTGTTATAGACGCTGCAGTTCACGATAGTGTTGGTCTGACATGATGAACCAGTGAAGTAGACGCCATATGTGTTGCCATGTATGTCACTGTCCCTAACGGTGTTACCACTTGTACTTAAGTAGAAGTATACCCCGTAGGATCCGCCGTATATATCCACTCCCTTGATGTTGCTGTTCGTGAGGTAGTACCCATAGACGCCTCGAGGGTTGTTATAGATGTGACAATTCTCAACAACCATACCAGATGTGTGGTCCAGGTAGATACCATACCGGTTGTTGTTGTATACGTCACAACCGATGATGTTGTTCGTATTTGCACTACTGGAGAAGTAGAGGCCGTCATTGGTATTACCATAGAAGTCACTATACTCAATCGTGTTTCCTGTAGAGCCACTGACCTGGATCCCATAGCTATTCGTATGTGAGGCACAATCTGTAAGATAATTGTTGTTTGAGAAGCTCACAAGATAGAACCCGTTCTGATTGCTATAGGCAGTACATCGCTCGATGGTGTTTCCCGATGAATTGGTGAGATACATGCCGTTGCTGTTGCTAAATACAACAGAGTCAGTAAGCTGGTTGTTTGGGGAGTCGCGAAGGTAGATGCCATAACCCGTGTTACCGAAGACTGTACAGTCAGCGATTTCGTTAGAGGATGATTTCCAGAGGTAGATGCCGTCTTTGCCGGTATGTGAGGTGATGTTGCATATGGTTGAGTTGGTGGTCAGGATAATCAGCAGATCCTGGACATCCAGATTCCTCAACGTTATATTATCACAGTCGACCAGGATGAGATAGCCGAAGCTGTGTGTCTCATCGATGGTTTTATCGCTGTCATCTACGATGTAATAGATCGGCTCGCCGTTGATCGAATTGGATGGGTCGATATCCTGGTAGAAATCCGTGACCGCTGCTCCGTCAACGCCAAACCCACGGGTGTTGCCTAAAAAACTATTACCTCGCAGGATGTTATTTGGAGATGCACTGATGTAGATGCCATAGTTGTTCCCTGTTACTGTCCAGTTAGTCAACTCCGTGTTCGGTGAATTCACCAGGTACAACCCATGACCTAAGTTGTTGGAGATCACACCATCCGTAAGCGTATTTTCTGGTGAATCTTGCAGGTACACACCATGCCCAGTGTTATTGTAGATGCTGCTGCTACAATCGATGATGTTGTTGTGTGTTGACTCCCAGAGATGTATCCCGTGCTTACCATCATGTATGGTGATGTTGGATACGGTTGAATTGGCTGTCCTAATCAGCATGAGATCGGACATGTCTAAATTCTCAAGGGTGATGTTGTCACAAGCAACGAGTCGGAGATAACCGGCGTTACTTGTTTCGTCTACGGTCATGTTCGCGATTTCAACGAGATAGTAGATAGGTTTCCCATTGATGGTGTTCGATGTGTCGATGTCCTGGTAGAAATCAGTGACCGCTCCGCCGGTAACATCAAAACTATGGTTGTTGCTGTTGATCGTCGTATTTGTTAAAACATTATTTGGAGTGTTTTTTATGTAGACCCCATAGTTGTTATTATAGATCTGACAGTCTGTGAACACAGTACCATAGGAGTTGTCTTCAATGATCACCCCGTACCCAACAGGGTTGCCGTAGCTATCAAACAAATCATCGTTGTTGTAGGATTTACAGTTCGTGAACGTGTTTGCATAGGAGCTGCTATGTATATCAATGCCATTGACAGTGTTGTTATAGGCTTCACAGTTCACAAGAATGTTGTCTGTTGAGTAGTAAAAGTAGAATCCATATTTGTTGTTGTATGATTTAACGTTGGTCAGATTGTTCCGCGGCATGTTATAGAAATAGAAGCCTTCACTGTTATAGACGGTACAATTGATAAAAGTACAGTCTGAGCTTCTGACTTCAAATCCACAGTATTGAATGTTATAGGCGGTACAGTCTGTGAGAGTAACATAAGTCGAGCTACTCCGCAGATCAAACCCGCGTTGGAAGTGATGGACTGTACAGTTTGTGATCGTACTATGATCTGAATAATAGAGAGCCATGGCTGTTGCATAGGTCGGGCCACCGTTGTATGCCTGAGCGTTGATGATTGTCGCATACGGAGATTGATAGATGTTAAACCCATAGTTTTTCCCAATGTCATGTGCGATACAATTCATCATATACACTGAGGGTGAGCCACGTATGTAGAAGGCATCACCATCGGTTCCTGTCATGTTTGTAACGGTACAATTTTGCATGGTGACATCTTCAGTGTAGTAGATGTAGAACCCAGCTTCGGCGCTATTTAATGCGGCACAGTCCTCGATGGTGATATGGGATCCACCGTAGAGATAGTAACTATACACGCCACCAAAGACTGTAATGTTGTAAAGTGTTGAATTCGTCGTCTCCGCTAGTATCACACCCTCTGGTTGTGAGTTTATTACGGTGATATTGTTTGAAAGGATTACCCCAAGGAACCCGATGTTGTAGCTTTCATCTAAGGTGAGATTCTCCATCCCTACAAGGTACCAGATTGGTTTTCCATTCACCGTGTTGGTGGGGTCTATGTAATGGGTCACATATCCTTCGACAACGAAATTTTGAGCATTGTTATACATTGTGTTGGCTGAGAGAATACAGTCGATCGCGTAGAGGTAGATACCGATTTGGTTGTTATATGACGTACAATTCGTAATGTTAACGTGTTCCGGATGGTTGTACCCCGATCCTACCTCGATTCCTTCCTGATTATTATTATATGTTATACAATTAGTGATGTTGACATAGTCACTGTTGGAAAGCGAGATGCCAGAATACGTGTTATTGTAGGAAGTACACCCGATGATATCCCCGTCGTTCATGGAATCTAGGTTAATACCAGTCCCCACGTTGTTGTACGTGGTCACATTCTGAATGAGAAACGGAGCGACTTCCGAGTAATAGTACCTGAAGAATATTCCATTTCCCGTATTATCATGAACACTGCAGTTGATAATTCTTGTCGGGTTCGCAGGGGACATAACATAGATACCATACTGGGTTTTAAATACTTCACAGTTGATAATATCAACTGCGCCGAGAGAATAGTACACGTAGATCCCATAGCCTTTTCCCACGGTTTTATTTACCACGATGTTTTGCAGGATGATATTTGATACTTTGGCTGATGAAGTCCCGACAGCGATACCGTACCCTGTGCTTGTGTAGGCGCTTTTCACGGTGAACGTACTCATGTTCACATAGTCGACAATAATCTGGATGCTGTTTCCGGATTGTGTCCCTGTGTCGATGATCGTGTTTTCTTGACTCTGCCCGATGATGCTTACTTTTTTATTGACATTCAGTTTCTGTGTGTATAGTCCATTGAGCACATAGATTGTGTCGCCGTTCACGGCGTTATTGATAGCATCCTGGATGTATTGATACGGGTGTTCCCAAGATCCGTCCCAGGGTCCTGCGGTATTGTCATCATCGACGTAGATAATGCTCCGTTCCAACGATACGGTATCGATTGTATTCTGTTTGGTTTCATCAGTACTAACGGTCGTATCTGATTCTATGTCATCCTTGGTTTCTTTAGCTTCTAGTTGGTTAGATGGTTCGTCTGTACCAATAGTGATTGCTGTATTATCATGAAGATCACCATTGCTAGTAGGCTCTATTTGCAAGGTTCTTTGTTCGGCATCCGGTTGAATGGATGTACTCTGAACTGTTCCGATGTTAGCAACTGCGGTTGATCCAGGTAACACAAACGCCAGGGCAACAGCGACTGCTATGACAGCCTTCCATATACTATTTCTTTTTCGATTCATTTTTTTCATACCACCTTTTAATTCTTTTTTGTTTTTTTTGTGTGAATCTGCGCATTGAAAAACAACCAGTAAATCCATTCTGGATCAACCAGCAAGAAAAACATCAGAGAGGAAAGCGAGGTAATATTTTGTAAGCCCCAAACGGGAGACATACAATCGCTTCCCCCTGCGCATCTTACTGTTCCAAAGCGCAGATTTACCTGACATATATATCTGAACTGCTATATATATTTTTCCCATTTGGGACATTTATATTTAAATAAAAAAACAAATTGGGATAATAAATGGAATAAAAATAGTAAATATGTGTATATTTTTAAAAAAACGCCAGATAAAACCTTCAGAAAACCCTAAAACAGCACCTATTTATAGAAACAAATATATTCTAGAACTGACAATATAGGATAGAAGGAGAAGGAGCATGCTCAAAATCACTGAGCGAGAGAAACGGAAATGGCAGATATTGAACTGCTTGTTGGATGATGCAACCCAAAGCATGCGGAACATCGCACGGAAAACCGGGATGCATCGGCGGACGGCCTGGCAGATTCAGAAAGACCTTGAAAAAAACCACATGATCTGGGGGTACACTGCAGTAATCGATGAACAGAAACTCGACCATGTCCTCTATATTATGCAATTCCAGACGAGACCGTTCACCAGAAAACTCGCGGATCTCATGACTACTCGATTGATGACTGATGTGCCGAAGAAACAAGGGATACGTATATTAGATATATATTATATGCAAGGAGGGGACTATGATGTGCTCATTAAGTTTTCCGCGCCGAATCATGAGACCGCCCGAAACTACTTTGAGCTGTTCCGCACAGCATATAAAGATCATTTTCTTGAGGTGCCAAAAATATCTATCGTGAATGTGACGTTTGTCCAATCTGGAAAAATAAATCCTGAGTTGAAAAAAATAGCGCTGGCTCTTGTCCCCAATGAAAGGAAATAACACCCCTGTTTTTTTTAGAAAAAAAAGGGGGATTTATTGAATTGTGGTTTCTATAGTTTGTATGGATTTTTTAGCGGGATGCCAGTCGAAGTTCACCCAAGGAATGGATACTTCTTTTAATGTTCCTTTGATGAGTTTTGGCCCGACACCTATCCAATCGGTCCAATAATTCCCATTCCAATGATTTAATAAAGAGAAATGCTGAAAATAAGCATTCACCGTATTATTGATGAAATTATTGTACAATACCCTATTACTCCATGATCGTAAGAAAGAGACACCAGTTCCATTATTTGATATGATAGTATTATCAACGACACAGATGCTATTGATACAGTTATAAACAAGTATTCCTCCCTCGTCATTGTTCGCTATGGTATTATTATGAAGAAGAATATTACGAATGGAACGAAGAAGCCTTCTTTTCAATACCCCATCAACTATGTATATGCCTCCGCCTCGTTTGTTACCGCATACTTTACAATGCTTTACAGTGATGTTCTTCCCTGTTTGACCAAGATATATGCCGAACCAACTGTTCTCTTGGATACTTGAATGTTCTATGGTCATGTTCTGGACACCGATTACCTCTAAACCACATCCAATATTTCTATAAATCAAGCAATTCGTCAAAGTCAGATTTGTGCATAATTCATTATATGCATCAACGATGACGCCTCCCGCATAATATGCATTTTCATCGATCTTCTCCCCATTAAGATAAAATGTAGAGTTACAAACGAGAATATTCCCTGAACGAAAACGTATAGCTAAACTTGTACTGGAAAACTGGATCTACTCCTATTAAATGTCCAAGATGTAATAGCACCAATATAAAACATATTAAATAAATCACAAATAAGTTGAATCCGTGTCACTGCTT
>Ga0209164_1001590_pt1 | contig 28265 bp, 29 predicted proteins | sample MTBNYHSulfiMetaG_FD_187458 | JGI IMG/M metagenome (GOLD analysis project Ga0209164, IMG submission 187458) | Enrichment culture microbial communities from rom New York Harbor, USA that are MTBE-degrading - MTBE-NYH (New York Harbor Sulfidogenic)... | ecosystem: Environmental > Aquatic > Marine >... | reverse complement strand
AGGACAATAAGCCTTTGAACCATGTACTCAATGAGGTCCTTCTGTTCGAGGAGTCGGAGCTTCTCCAGCTTGAGAAAAGTCATAAGGAACAAAGCGAGCGCCTTGGGGTTTTGCATCTTGGGAACGAGCAAAAGCGGCCGAATGTTGATAGGCTCCTTTTCAGTAGCTGGGTTAGCCCAAGCCGGAAAAGCCTGAAGGTCAGGAAAGGGAGGTAGTTGAGCAGATTGCTGTTCAGTGCGTCGTAGGTAGGGATCATAGCCGGCCCAGTCGTTCTTTTTGCAGTAATCGAGGAGTCTTAAGGTAATCTCCTCCATGGAAATCTCTTTTGTTGTCATGCCTGCTTCGCTCAAGTCCGCAGGGGATACAGTCGAGTTCAATTTTGACGCGAATTAACGCAGATAAACGCTCACTGCATCAAATGGCACTTGCTCTCTCAAACTCCAAAACATCGACGCTCATCGTGCCTAGCAGGTGGGTCTTGTTTTTGGCTAATGTTTCCATACCCTTGCATATACTGCTTTCAATATATTTTTCCCCGCACTGCTGACACACCCCTGCCGGAACGCCTTTAATGACAACCAGAGTCCCTCCCCATCGATAATCAACAGTGACCTCTTTCTTGTGTACCCTTCCTTTGCAAAAATAACACTTCTGGACCATCTCTAACTCCCCCGCTTCCTCGTTTTCCAATCCCTCTCCCATTCTTCGGGATCCGGTTCATAAGCCGTAACGACTAGAAGCTCTTCCTCATCAACGTTTCCGCACACAATATGAGGTGGTTTGGATGCATTCCCTGTTTGTACAGCCGGATTTCAGCCGCTGAGTCCTGACTGGCTTAGTGCCATGTCTCGAAAATTGCTTTACAAAATCCAGACGACCACCCCCACCCATCCTCCCCCATCAAGGGGGAGGAGACTCTTGCCATTCCCAGTGCTTCCCCTCCCCTCGTGGGAGGGGCAAGGGGAGGGGGAACATGAAATGGCGCATGAGGACAAACAGGGAATGCACCCAGTGGTTTCCCAGATCTCGCAAAGCCGAGTATCAAACAACTCGCCCCACGAGGGTCATCCGAATAAGGTTCAATAATGCCCCCGCTAGATACGGCTTCTTCCACATCAGCCGCTTCGATCATTCTTTCCCTCAGTTTTTCGGTGTGGGTAAAAGAGATGCTGTATTTCCCATCCCTCATCCTTGATCGGATTTTTTCAATATCCATGGAAAAGCTTATATCACGATCCCTTGCGCCCAAACTCTAAATCTGTCCAACCGGCTGTAGCACCCAAGTTTCCTGAATGGTCGACTTTCTGGACGCAGGAAAATTCTAGAACTTCTTGATTTCTCTCTGATTTCATATGACCTATTCGTTCCATCTTACACATTTCTTTCATTTCTGCAATCGGCTTTCGCAGGGAATCCTGGAATAGCGGAATAGTGTTTTCAAATTCCGCGCTCTTCGCTCTTACTTCTAGCTTCCTACCTACTGTCCCCGTTCCTCTGTAGTGTGCCTTCTGGATTTCGCTTTACAGCTTCCCTGCTTCCCAGCTTTCTACCCTTTTGCTTTTCCATCCACCTACCAGAACCAAGCAACCGGTTGTTTTGCAGATCCAATAACCCAGAACCTAGCACCTGGTCTTTTTACTATGAGCTATCCGTTCCAGCACCAAGAACCAACAACGCGCTTTGCGATGAGCTATGAGCTTAAGCACCTAAGAGTTTTTTCAGGCTTTCCACAATCCTCTTTGCTGTTTTGCCGTCCCACAGGTCTATTTTCTTGGCCTCGGGACGTGGTCCATTCAGGATCTCGGCCACCTTGTCTTCCAGGTCTTCCACCCTGCACAGATGGTTCGTCCCCTGCGTGATCGTGATCGGTCTTTCCGTGTTCTCTCTCAGTGTCAGGCATGGGATGCCGAGATAGGTCGTTTCCTCCTGGATGCCTCCCGAGTCCGTCATGGCAAATCGGCAGTTAAAAACAAGATTCATGAACCGGATGTAGTTCAAAGGCTCCAGGAGGCGGAGACCATTACAATGGTTTAGAGAAGGAAGCAATCCGCAACGCTCCAGGTTTTTCTTCGTGCGGGGATGGATGGGGAAAACAAGAGGAACTTCATGGGAAATGCCTTCCAGCAATCCAGTCAGCAAGGTGAGCGTCTCCGCATTGTCCACATTGGACGGACGGTGCAGGGTGACCACACCATATTGGCCGGGACTCAGCTCAAGCTCTTTGTAGGAAGTTTGGCTTTCTATCGATTCCCTCAACATCTCCAGAGAGTCGATCATGATGTTCCCGACCCGATGGATTTTGTCAGGCGGTACTCCTTCCCGAAGTAAGTTTTCATCCGCGTCCGGCGAAGGTGTCCAGAGGATATCCGCTAGGGCGTCTGTCACGATACGGTTGATTTCCTCGGGCATGGTGCGGTCAAAGGAACGGAGGCCGGCTTCGAGATGGGCGATGATGGGGCGGTGGGCCAGCTTATAGCTCATAGGTGATGGCTGATAGGCCTGAGCTCCGTCGGAGGGCTCAAAGCGCCGGTCCGGAGTCCTTATTTTATTGGCTTTATCCCTGGGGTAGAACACCTTTGAGGCGGCGAGGGTGCAGGCAGCGGTTGAGTTGACATCTCCGACGACGATGACCAGGTCGGGGAAGTCCTTGAAAAGGACTTTTTCATAGGTCATCATGACCTTGCCGGTCTGCTCCGCATGCGTGCCGCTACCAACACCGAGGTGAGTTTGGGGCTCGGGGAGACCGAGATCCTGGAAAAAGGCATCGGACATATTCAGGTCATAGTGCTGGCCCGTGTGGACGATGATCGGCGCCGCCCAAGCCTCTTGTTTCAAGGCATGGTACAGTGGCGCCACTTTCATGAAGTTGGGGCGTGCCGCGCAGATGAGGTGGATTAACATGAAGAAGTGCCTAAGATGCCTAAGGTGCTCTAAAGGTATAGGCTCAATAAATAGGGGGAGCACACCTGGATTCCGGCTTTCGCCGGAATGACAGGATAAGCTAAGCTCACGTCATTCCGGCGAATCCCGGATCGGGGTCCAGGACAGGCGCCGGAATCCAGACCTCTTAACAGCAACCATGTTCAGCCCTAAATATTGAGAAGATACCTCTAAAGTGCCTAAAGTTGAAACTCATAAGACCTGAGAAGACAGAATTGAGAAATGCCAAAATTGCTCTAAAATGCCCTTTCGACTCCCCTCCCTTCGACCTAGCTCAGGGTCTCCTACAGGACCTGCAGCTAAAATGCCTAAAGCTGGATCAACAAGAGGACAGGAGACAGAATGGAAAAAGCTCATAGCTCATTGCAAGAGAGCTCATCGGACAAGATCATCCTCCTGCGGCCTCCAACCTGACATCTTGAAGCCTCGACCGCGGAGGGGAAAGCTTCCCAATCCTCACCAGCAAAACCAAATCACTTTCCAGTTTTTTCTCCTTCGCTATCCTAAGATTTTCCTGCAAAAGATCTGGATCATCTTCAGGAAGAAAGATGACCTCGGCTCCCTCCGGAATTTGTTCCATTACTTCAGGGTGCTCCAAAAGGTACCGGTCAAACTCCACACCTAATAAATGGTTCTTTCTGAAAAGGTCCTCTTTTCTCATTTCATCCGCTCATTTTCGATAAATACCATTCACGATATCTTTCCCAATTGTTTCCAATGTCATCATAGGTGAAATTTAAGCCTTCGTCAAAATCGAGATGCAAATACCATTTCTTAGTAACCGCTCCGCCCGGATTAAGTAAGTCTCTGTTCACCGCGTGATGATAGGTATCAAATCTCGTAACTGGAGCCCATTGATTCTTTACAAGTATCTCGTACTGAACTACAAATTTTTTGACATTCCACTTTTTAACTTCAATTTGGCATCTCTCTGACCTCTAGCTCAGCCTCCTAAACTCTTGATAAGCGGGGGGCCAACAATTTCTTAATTTTAACATAGACAACCGGCTGTCCCTCTTCATGCTGTTTCTCCGCTATCATCAGATTGTACTCAGACAATTCATTATCATATTCAGGAAGAAGAACAAGCTGGGCTCCTTTTGGTATCTTGTCCTCAAGTTCTGGATGTTCAAAAAGATATTTGCTGAACTCGATACTTAAACTTATGTTTTTATCTCTAAACTCTATCCCGCTCACTTCTCACTCTCCTTTACAACCGGCCGCTTCGAATACTCGCACTTGAACCTGAAAGGTTGTTGGCTTGATTCCGTATGTCATAAAGCGACTTCAATAGCGGCAAAGCCTACAAGCTCTTTACGCAGGGTGAGCACTTCCTGCGTTTCATCAAATCCAGCCTCCTGTAACAGGTTATCCAGAGTGCCAAGCTTTTGTGCTTCTTCCAGGTTAATCAGAATGACTTCTATCAGGTTCTTCTTTGTCTGGTCTACAGTTTCCCAGCAAGATGCTATGTCGAGCTCCGGGCAGTAAGATACATACATATTCCCCTCCTTCCAAAGCTCTTCGGTAAGCTTAAGATTCATTCTTGCCTCCAATAGCTCATAGCTCATAGCTGATAGCTCATAGGTGCTGGCTGATAGGGAATAGCTGATGGCGAATAGCTGACAGCGAATAGGCCATGGCGCGACAAGGAGAAAATGGGGGCGGCGAGTAGAATCGAACCACTGAAATAGGGTTTTGCAGACCCTTGCCCTAACCAATTGGCTCGGCCGCCGATGTTGGGTTCTAGGTTCTGGGTGCTTGGACCTGGGTGCTGGGTTCTGGGCGACTAAAGGGCTCGAGAGCTGGGAAGCTAGGAGGCAAAACTGAGTTCTCGGTTAGGGCTCCTTTTGTCGGCTGGTCAGCCGCTGGAGGTAATCCCTATCCTGGACATCCTTTGGTCTAACGCCCATTTTGGTTTTTATCAGTAATTCCGGCTTCAAGTAAGGGATCTTCACCCCCTGGATCTCATCCTTCACAATGTGGTGAATGGCGTCGGTATAGGTGACATCACACGCTTTCCCGAGCAAATCGACTGTGATTTCCCCCGACACGCGGACCACACGATACTCATCCAAGTCGCTATCATTTATTTTGTGAGCTTCCCCATCTTGAAGATAGGAGAGAGCCTGTCTGATCTTCTCCATATTTTCGGGTGAGTTTTCGACAAGCAAATCTATATCCCCCGTAGCTCGAATATACCCAAACCGAATAACCGCAAAGCCTCCTATTATAACGTACTTTACATCATGAGCGTTGAAATTCCGACAGAGTGTTAGAAGGTCCTCTAAAGTCGGGATCCTTGAGTACTCCTCAAGATCATCGCTTCCATCCATTGATCCGCCTCCTCAAATGTTTCGAACTTATAGAGGCCCTTTTTGCAGACTTTCCCTGTGCCCCTGATTTGCTGGACGGTTTTCAGCCACTGGTCAGCTTCAAGCATGATCTTTGAATCTAAGGTAGCAGATTCATCGCGACTTTGTCTAAGTCCGACTCGTTTGTCTTTTTTCATGTTGCCTCATTTGTTAGGGTGGGCCACTTTGGATGATAGCTCATAGCTCATGGCTGATAGCTGATAGCTCATAGGTGATAGCTCATGGGTGATAGCTCATAGCTCATAGGGGATAGCTGATAGGTGGTAGGGGTAGGGACGACAGCCGCGAGTTAAGGGATCTTTCGGATCATTTTTGCTGGGTTGCCGGCTACAATGGTGCGGGGAGCGACATCTTCAATCACAACACTTCCGGCACCCACGATCGCTTCTTCGCCGACCGTGACCCCGCATAGAATCGTAGCGTTGGAGCCGATCGAAGCCCGGCGTTTGATCAGTGTCGAAACAACCTTCCAGTCTTCCTCCGTCTGAAGACCTCCCGATTCGGTTGTGGATCTCGGATATTTGTCGTTGATGAACATCACCCCATGTCCGATGAAAGCCTCGTCCTCTATGGTCACGCCCTCGCAAATGAACGAGTGGCTCTGGATTTTGCAGTTCCTGCCTATGAAAGCGTTTTTCTGAATCTCCACGAAGGGTCCGATTTTGGTTCCGTCACCAATGGTGCAGCCGTAAAGATTGATGAAATCGGCGAGTACCACGTTCTTGCCTAGGATGACGGTGGGGGCTACTTTTTTGAGGGGATAGCTCATAGGGGATAGCTGAGAGCTCATAGCTCATAGCTGATAGCTGATAGGAAAGGCATAGAGAGTTGTTATCTGATCGATTTGATGAGGCCCGAGAGCATTTTGGTTATCTCTTCTGCCTCATTGTAAAGTGACTCATAGTCCTTTTCACCTAACCAGGTCAGCAGTTTGAAAACCTGAAGCATGCTCACTCTCTCATACAGGGAGCCTCTGGCGATATACAGGAAGCGTTCGAATTCCTTTTTCGAGTATCTTCCTTCCCTTCAGAGATATTAAGCGCCACTGAAGTACAGGAAGCCTCTAGTTGCGCTATGAGGCGGTAGTGTTTCCTGGGTGTGTCCATCTGATCAACTGCCTTAATCACAGAGACGGAAAAACGTAGCGCCTCCTGATAAACTTCTAATTCCTCAAATGCGAATGCCACCTCTTACTCTCCTGACGAAACGCTGCGCCCCCTGTTCCCTCTAAGCTGCCATTAAGAACTTGCTATCACCTATGAGCTAGTGTCCATCCGGAAATGTCTTAAATTCCCTCCCCCTTGACGGGGGATGGTTAGAGCCTGCCCCGTACTTGATACGGGGGTGGGGGTGATAAGACTTTGAAAATATTCAGTTAGCATTCTTCAGACTACCCCCTCCCCCAGCCCCTCCCACCAAGGGAGGGGAGTTTATGGATGGACACGAGCTATGAGCTATCAGCTATCCCCTATGAGCTATCACCATCTACCCCAATTCGATCGGCGCTCCCCTCCCGTGAAGCGACTTCTGCGAGGCGACCAGGATCTTTACCACTTCAAGGCCTGCTTTTCCGTCTGTCAAAGGCGTCCGCCCGCTCTCGAGGCATTCCACAAAGTGCTTGGTTTCATAGCTCAGGGCTTCGTGATCCGATAGCTTTGGCGCCCACATATCGCCGACGCGGTACTGCACCTTGAGGTGGTACAGGGCTTCCTTTGTCTCATAGAGGTCCACGCCTTTGTCGTAAATCTTGATTTTTTCGCTGGGCTGGTTGTCGTCATAGAGAATCATCTTTGACGTGCCGCCGATCAAGGTCAGACGAATTTTCACAGGCGATACCCAGCTCACATTAATGTGGCCCACGATGTTGTTCTCCATGTACACGGTGAGCAGCGCTTTGGGGACGATTCCGTTTCCATAAAAATTGGAGCCGGTCGCCGAGACAGCCACCTTCTTGAAGGGCATGAGGTAATCCATGATCGAGATATCATGGGGGGCCAGGTCCCATATGACATCCACATCCTGCTGGAAAAGTCCGAGGTTTACCCGGGTGGAGTCATAGTAAATGGGCTCACCCAGCTCGCCTTTATCCATGATCTCCTTGATCTTTCGAACCGCGCCCGTGTAAACGAAGGTGTGATCCACGTGGAGAACCTTCCTTTTCTTTTCAGCCAGTTCGATCAGCTCCTCCCCCTGATCCACTTTTTCCGTCATGGGCTTTTCGAGCCACACATTTTTTCCGGACTCCAGGGCTCTTCTGGCAAGATCAAAGTGCGTGGAAACCGGGGTAGCTATGCCGACCGCATCCAGGCTAGGGTCCTTGAAAAGCTCCTCAGGATCGTTGACGAACCTCGTTTCCTTGTAAATAGCCGAAGCTGCCCTGAGGCGATCCGACGAAAAGTCGCAGATATACGAAAGATCGAGATCCGGGTTCGCACTGAAATTCCTGGCCAGGTTAGGCCCCCAGTAACCGAATCCGATGAGTCCTATGTTGATCATGGCACCCTCCTTTCAATACCAAGCGCCCGTCCATAAATCCCGCAAAGTTCATGCCTCTCGTGGGAGATTCCGCTGCCCTTTCACCCTCCCCGTGATCCCATCCCATCAAGGGAGGGGAGAGTGAAGCTCCCCGTGATCCCATCCCATCAAGGGAAGGGAGAGTGAAACTCCACCCGCAGGGACGGTGGGCTCCGGAAACGCCCTTAAAGGGGACACTCGATTGCACAAATTGCCAAAGCTGCAACAATACTTTCTCCACCTTGATGGGGGAGGTAAGGTGGGAGGGAGGGGAATTCATATATGGAAACAAGCCGGTCTCGACTATGTGAGTCGAGCTTGATCAGTTCAGAATTTGAAGCTCGAAAGCCTGTTCCTCAACTTTTTGTCATTTGAGCTTGTTTCGGATTTCCACATCACTCTTGTCCAAAATCGATATTTCTTTGGGCAGCATTTTCATCAAAATCTTTTCCGGCGAAGGAAACTCTTAACTTCCCCCTTTGACAAAGGGGGATCGAGGGGGATTTTCAGAACGTTCGTGAAATCCCCCCTGCCCCCCTTTAAATAAAGGGGGGTTCGATCATCCTCAGGGAATCAATGAAACCTGATTTTTCAGTTTCAGATACCAAGTTGAGAAATCAAACACTTATCGATCAAAAAGTCTGAATTTAGGTTTATCTTGGACACTAATGTTTCCACATTCGAATTTCCCGACCAACCCAGGATCACCCGATGAATTCCTTTATGGACTCGACAACATATTCAATCTGTTTACTGCTCAACTCCGGGTACATGGGCAAAGACAGCAGCATTCCTGCCACCCGCTCAGCGACCGGAAAAGAGCCTTCCCTGTATCCCAGGTGCGCGTACGCTTTCTGAAGATGGAGAGGGAGGGGATAGTGCAGGCCGGTCCCTATTCCCTTGTCGTTCAAAAACCTCTGGAGCCCATCACGATCATCCACCAGGATCACATAGAGATGATACACGGAAATCACGTCATTTGGCTGCGCTGGAATCTTCACCCCGGGGATCTCTGAAAGAAATTGGTCGTAGTACTTTGCATTTTCCATTCTTGCCCGGTTCCAGCTTTCGAGCCTCCTCAGTTTGACCCTCAGCACACCCGCCTGAATCGCGTCAAGCCGCCCGTTATACCCTTCCATGTCATGGAAATACTTCTTGGCCTGACCATGATCCCTGATCATTCCTATTTTTTCAGCAATCGCCGCATCCTGGGTGATTACGGCACCGCCTTCTCCGTAAGCTCCAAGATTCTTCCCCGGGTAGAAGCTAAAGCAACCGGCAGTTCCCACCGAACCAGCTTTTCGCCCCTTGTATAGGGCCCCGTGAGCCTGGCAGGCATCCTCGATCACCACAAGGTTATGCTTTCTTGCTATTTCGAGGATCGGATCCATATCAGCCGGTTGCCCGTATAGGTGAACCGGGATGATGGCCCTGGTCTTCGGCGTGATTGATTCAGGAATTTGAGAAACGTCCATATTGTAGGTATCAGGATGGATATCGACGAAAACCGGTCTGGCGCCAACCTGGGATACGGCCTCCGTGGTTGCGATGAAGGTGTTGGGGACCGTGATCACTTCGTCATCCGACCCGATGCCTGAAGCGAGGAGGGCAAATCGGAGAGCATCGGTGCCCGAGTTCACGCCTACACAGTACTTACTGTCACAAAAGGCCGCAAACTCCGACTCGAAGCCTGTGACCTGGGGGCCGCCTATGAAGGCGGCGTTCTCCATGGCCTCTTTGACCATGGGAAGAACTTCGTGTTCGATTTCTCTAAATTGGGTCTTTAAATCGAGAAAAGGGACATTCATTGATCACGAATTCCTTTCTTGGGGTTCAGCTTGAAGCGTATCCACCGTAAACTGCGCCATAAAAGGAAACATTGGAAATGAAAAACGCGGGGGAAAGGCCCGCACAAGATCCGCCGGATTGTCTAAATTCTGCCTGCCTAAAGAGATCTTATACAGCTCCGCCCCTTGGGTTACAGAGGGGAAACCCGGTAAGTTTCTGTAATTATGCCATAAACCGTGTAAGAGGCAAGTCGAAAACGCGCGCTTTGCGCCCAACTTTCCGAACTATCTCACGGCTCTATCCAGAAGGAGCATGTCAGCACGGCCGAAGCAAGCCACCCCGTGTCCATCACAACCGACATGTTCTTCATTCAAGCAAAGATCACGCCCCAATTGCAAGTATTTCGTCCCCCTCGATGAGACCCCCTCTCCTCGCCCCTCCCATCCCGCCAAAAAGAGGCGGGATCTTCCACTGGGGAGGGAAAATACTGGGGACACCAGGATTTTCCTCCCAGCGGGGGAGGGGAAGTACTCGGGATGAGAAGATTCTCTTCCCCCCAGGCGACGCACAGGTCGCACAAGCGCCTTACGCTGCCGGAGTGCTCGCGCTGCGTGTCGATCGGGGAGGTCAGAGCCTGCGCCGCACTTGATACGGAGTGGGGATGAATTCCGGATGAGTTCCCCCTCGCCCCTCACACTGGGGAAGGCGAACTCATGGATGGGCACGGTTTGAAATCTTGCAAAACTTTGGCGCATTTCAGTTCTTATTATCTGCAAAAACCGTGTCAACTTTATATAGAAATTGAGAATTCCAAATGTCTAAAAAATATCAGACACATAGCGGAAAGCCACGAGAACCAAAAAGAAAAAATGTGTAAAAAAATGCCATTATCGGCTTGGAAAAATTTTCTTTTTGTTGGCAAAAAATTATACTCATCGGCAGAACCCGAGAAGAAAAGAAGACCTGGCCGAAGTACCCGCGTGAACGAGAGGAGTTCGGCCAAAGAGATAGAGGCCCGCGCTCTGATTTCCGCCACACACGGGGGGATATAGGTGCGATGGTGCAGGGTTTTTCATTCGCTGTGGTACTTCTTGTAGTACTTATGATAATACTTGCTATAGGACTTGTCGCTTCTCTTGTACCCGTTGAAAACAATGCCGAGGACCTTTTTCTTTCCCAGGGTTTCAATGCCTCTCTGAATGGCTTCCTTAGGCGTTCTTTCCGCCATCACTGTTAAGATGATCCCGTCCACATAATGGGCCAGGACACCTACCTCAGCCGCAACCTGGCTTGGAGCCCCGTCCAGGATCACGTACCGATCCTCGTAACGCTCCTTGACCTCTTTCAGAAAGTCGCGCATCCTGTTCGAGGAGAGCAGCTCTGTCGATTGTGCGCTTCGTCCACCTGCAGTGAGGAGGGATACCTTTTCGAAACGGGTCCGGATGAGCAATTCAGGCAATTGCCTTTTCCCGATGAGATATTCATGGAGTCCTTCTTGATTGGGATATCCCAGCACTTCGTGCAGATTGGGTCGGCGCAAGTCAGAGTCCACGAGGAGAACGTGCTCGTTAACTCCTTCAGCGATACTCACGCCCAAATTGGCAGCCACATGGGTCTTCCCTTCGCCTGGAAAGGTGCTCGTAACCATGATGGTTCTTGCTTTTTTCCCGTCCCAGGGAAAAAGAATCTGGGCTCTCAAGATCTTGAAGGTTTCTGCGTCAAAAGACTCAGGCGCTGAGCGAACGACGAGTTTTGGGTTCAGATGGTTCTGGGTGAAGTAGTCGGGCGTTAGCATTTTTGCTTCTTTTTCGGTCTTTGCCGGTGTTTCTGCAATAGGAATTTTCAAAGCTTCCACAGCCTTTTCGTTCCTGCGTTTTTCCAGTGCGTCGAATATTTTACCCATGAAAAGTGCTCAGCCTCACTTCGGATCCCGAAGACATGCACGAATCGAACCAAAAAACATAACAAAAGATTAAACCCTACCGCGTGAAAGTCAAATAAAAAGCAGAATACAGGAGACAGAATACAAGGAGATGGAAATGTTAGACTCTCTCGACGGATTTCATGTATGAGTTCAGAATCCGGGTAACCTCATCAAGTGCTATCATGAGATGCTTTGTGTCCGCGTAACCCAGATCATTCGTCAGGAGGAGATAGTATCGAACTTCCTCCAGCGATGCCTGCGAGATGTTAAGAAATCTCGATTTATCTGCTCTGCCTTTTCTTTTAAAACCCTCTGTAATGTTTGCCGGCACGGATACTGCCGCACGCCTTATCTGCGAAGTTAAACCGAAAAGTTCCTCGTGTGGAAAAACCCGGGTCAATTTGTAGGTGCCCAATACGAATTTATGGCTCTTTTGCCAGACCACGAGATCCTCGAACGTTTTCACCTTCATGTTCCACTCTCCCTCCCCAATGTGCCTTGCCCGTCTCCTCGCCTGTCCTCTGTCAACTTCACTCCGTATTCCGCCCTGTCCTTCTTCTGTCTACTGTATCCTATATTCTGTCGTTACCAATCTATTTTTTTCTTGAATACCGGATTGCTGTCACTGACGTTTCCCTGATGTGGTTGTTCAACTCCACGGATGATGCCGGAAAAACGCTTGAGAAGGGTTTTTCCAGGGGGGCTCAGTGAAAACACAAGGATACCCATGATAATCATCAGCAGGACGGCCGCCAACTTCCACAAGTTCATCCTGGTTTGAGGTCGCGCTCTCTTAGCAGAACCTTGAGGTCTCGGTGATTCCGGGGCGGGCTCCTGGTAACCGGGCTTGAGTTTCAGGTCCTCGTAACACTCCTCCACCATGGAGCCTGTAATCTTGGCCTTTCCTCTCGAATACCCAAGGAGCAGGGCGTTATCCGCGAGGATGTTGATCACTCTCGGATAGCCCCGGGAGTGTTCATAGATCGAGCTGATCGCGTCATTTGGGAAAATTCGAGAGCCGTTCTCCGCTCCGGCAAGCTTCAGCCGCGTCGTCACATACTCTGCAGTCTCTTTCGCATCCAGTGGACTGATGTGATACTGCATGGCGATTCTTTGCAGAAGGGCCCTGCATCTCGGGTCCCTCAACTTCTCATTCAACTCCGGCTGGCCCGCCAGGAAAACGCTGATTAGACTTTCGCCAAGCTCTTGCATGTTGGAAAGGAGCCGGATCTCTTCCAGAAGTTCGAAGGAGAGCTTATGGGCCTCATCAATGATCAGGACAAAATGCAGCCCTTTTCGAAAGCACCTCCGCAGGAATTCTTCGAAATAGAACAGGAATTCCGCTTTGGAATCGAAACGGACCCGTTTCCTGAATGTGTGGAGGGTCAGATGCTCGATGAACTCCTGCGGGGAGAGGAGGGGATTCGAAAGGAGAACTCTTTTCACATCCTTCCCGAGTTTATCGAGCAGGGCTTGAATGATGGTCGTTTTGCCTGTGCCCACGTCCCCGGTGAGAAGGATGAACTCCTTTCGTTCAAGCACCCCGTAAGTCAGCAGAGCGAGCGCCTCCTTGTGCACTTCGCCCAAGTAAAGGAACCGGGAGGAAGGAGTCACGGTAAATGGCTTGTCTTTCAGTCCGTAAAATTCAGTGTACATCTTACTTCAGTTAGACAGGATTGACAGGATTATCAGGATTTTTTGTTGCTTTTCTCGATTTCCGGACGAAACCGAGGTAACGCAATCCGCCTTACGGCGCAGGTCAAGGGTTTCTTGCAGTTAGCCCTTTCCAAAAGCAGACTGGCTCTCTTGATCCCGGGTCCGGTATTTCCGTTTCACGTCTACCCCTGATGGGCCGAAATTTATCAAGAGTCCAATATCCAAGTTGAGACAGGTGAGGTAATTGACCAATTGGACCTCATGTTCCTTGACCAAGTGTTGGACTGATTTCAATTCCACAACGATCTCATCCTCTACAAGAAGGTCCGCATAGAAATCGCCTCCGACCTCCCCATCATAGTACACTTTGAGAGCTTTTTCTTCTTCTACTGTCAGTTCGGCCTTTTTCAGTTCTATGATCATGGCCCTTCTGTAAACGCTCTCCAGAAATCCAAACCCGAGCCTGTTATGGACATGGTAGGCACACCCGATGATCTTGCGCGTAATGTCTTCATGTTTCATATGAATTTTTTTCTGGGTTGGACAGGATCAACCCCGCTAAAAAACAGCGGCACAGGCACGCTTCACGGGATTTTTCCTTGCTTTCCGCCTTACGGAGGAGGAACGATTATTCCTTCCCTAAAGGAGAATTGGGACTTCTCCCTTCCATCAGGGAAGGGAGAAACACAATAACATATCCTGTCAATCCTGTTCATCCTGTCTAAGAATTATAACTTCTTTATGGAGTGACCCCAAGGATCAGCATCAGCGGAATGCCATATGGCTTTTGTGCGGCTTTCCTGCTCTTCCGGGGAGATGCGTAATGCATCGGTTATTTCGTCGTCGAATTCCAATCGAAGCGGCATAATCAATGGCCTCCTTCATCCGCCAATATAGATCCCTCGATCATTTTTTGCTCAATATACCGAGTTTCACAGGTCAATGCAACAAAGTCATAAGGCAAATTCTCGAAATTAAAGAACCCGGAGAGAATAATCCGGACCTTGGGGATTATCAGAGCGCTGCGAGGAGCTTTTTCACGTAGCCGATGGTGGTATCGACTCCCTGGATGGTTAAAAGGATGCCGATGGCGGAGAGAACAAAGCCAAGCACCACAGATAGGGCTGCCAGGGTCTTTTTCAATCTCTGAATCTTCAGTTCCTTTTGTGTGTAACGAAAAGGAATGCTCACCAGCACAGGCAGATCCATGTCCTTTTCCACTTCTTCCGGCGTCTTGTACGTTGTGTCCAGCATTTCCATCAGATAGGCCAATCCGCCTCCCAATGCAAGACCCAGGGCCAACACGATCATCGTGATCTTTCTTGCGTCGGGTTTAACAGGCCGGCTGGGAATTTTAGCCGGGTCGACCACCCGGAACTGCTCCCCTTTCTGCTTTTTCTCCATGCTCACAGCGATTTCCGCTTCCAGTTTCCTGTTCAAGATTGAATTGTAAAGCTCCTGGAGGTTCTCATAATCCCGCTTCAGGGAGTAAAGTTCCTGCTCCCTCTTCGGAGTCTCTTCCACCCTGCGTTGGTATTCCTTGATTTGCTCTTTGATCTTGGTAAGCTCAGATTTGAGATTTGCGACCTCCAATTCAAGATCCCTCGTCTCCTCCATCACCGCGAGTTCAGCCCTGGAGAGAGGCTCCTTCTTCCCCTTTGAGGCCTCCCCTTTCCCGGCTGCCTCCCCCCCCTCCAGGGATTCAATCGTCTTTCTGAGCCGGATCACGTCGGGGTGCTTTTCGGTATACTTGGCCTCCAGGGCGGCAAGCTGATTCTTCAGGATGGCAAGGTCTCTTGGCTCTTCGCTGATAGATCCTGTGACGGGAAGCACAACCGATTTGTTCTTCTTTGCCTCCTCCATTGTCTGCTGGAGCAAAATCTTTCTGTTCTGTGCATCCCTGAGATTGCTACTGAGTTGGTCCACCTGTTCTTGAAGCCTTTCCAGGATGCGGAGGTTCGAATCCAGCTGTTCGGGCAAGCCGCCCATGTATTTTTCCCGATACTGCTTCAGCTCCTCTTCCTTCTGCGCCAAGCGGCCTTTCACCGATTCGAGTTCATCAGCAAGAAAGGCAGAAGTTCCCAGGGCCTGAGACTCCCTGATTTTGAGGTTCTCTGTGATGAAATTGGAGGCCAGGGCATTGGTCACTTCCATGACTTTTTTAGGGTTCTCCCCCTGAAAAGCGATTGTGAAAGATCCAACGCCGCTTAAGCGGCCTCTACCCCTGCCTGTGTTCACATCGATTTCGATGTTCTTTCGCAGTGAACCGACCTGCTCCTCGACCGTCAATGAGGTTGCAGACGAATCGAATAGATTGAAATCCTGAATGATTCTCTCCAGGTTTGTCCGACTGGTGACCTGCTGTGTGATAGTCTTCAACCTGTCCTCCACGTCACTTTCCACGATCGGCCGCACGAAGTCCTTGGGTACCTCTTGAGACTCAACGAGAATGAGCGTTTGCGCCTGGTAAATCTTCGGCGTCTTGAGAAGATAGACCATTCCGCCCAGGATCGTGAAGAGGAAGGGGATGATGATCCAGTACTTCCGCCGGATGGCCATGTTGATGTAAGGGGCGATGTCAAATGCCTGCTGTTGTTGCATAATATAACTCCAAAATAAAGGAGACAGAAACACCAGGAGACAGGAGATGGAATACAGAATACAGGAGATGGAAATGCTAGATTCTCTCGACGGATTTCATCCTTGAATTCAGGTTCCGGAGAACCTCTTCAAGTGCTGTCATGAGATCCTTTGTCTCCGCATAGCCCAGATCATTCGTCAGGATTAGATAGTATCGAACTTCCTTCAGCGACGCCTGCGGCATGTTGAGAGATCTGGCCTTGTCTGCCCTGCTCTTTATTTTAAAACCCTCTGCGATGTTCGCCGGCACCGATACTGCCGGTCGCCTCATCTGTGATGTTAAACCAAAAAGCTCCTCTCCCCGTCTCCTCGGCTGTGCTCTGTCAAGTCCACTCCGTATTATGCCCTGTCTTTTTCCTGTATTCTGTCTCCTGTCTCCTGTATTCTGCCGTTCGCCTTTTACCATCGATAGAGTTTGCTGGCCCCGAAGGTGAGGCTCACCCGGTTGTTCCTGAAGTCATCGGTGTCCACATCGTCATCTCTCACCACATAAGTATAATCGAGAGCGAGGTAAAACCACCGAAGGATCTCTAAACGTAATCCACAGTTTCCACGCCAGGTTTTCCAATTTCGCTCATCCTCGTCTTCATTCCACCGGTAGGACCCGACAGCATAGCCTCTGAGGTTTTCTAGGAGTCGGTAATCGATTCGCGCGTCTCCGCTCCGGAACTCGACGAAGCCGATGTTTTCCGCCTGGAGATAGGTCTCCTCCCAACCACCATGGGCCCCCAGAGAAAAACTCCCCCGTTGAAACGTGGTCACCAGCGACGCATCGCCGCTGTACCCGTCCTCATCATCGGAGACCTCACGTTGCTGGAGAAAATAACCTCCTTGAAGGTACACATAAACGTGAGGGGAAAGGGTATTTTCGAAACCCAGCCAACCTTCATGGACTTTGTAGTTTTCTTGAAACCTCTCGAAATTGCGGCTGGTGTAATCATAGCCGATGAACCATCTGGTAAGCTCGCTGAACCGGTAGCTGTACTGGATACCGCCTGCATGGCCGGTGTAGTCGTCTTCGGCCGGAAGCCCGTCATCGCGCGAAAAACTCGCCTTTGAAAAATTGTAGCGAAGGTCCACCCCATTCCTCTTGTTGAACCAGAATGTGAGCTGGGCAAACGGGTTCTGGATGGTCCCGTCATCCAGCGTCGGGTCTTCGTTCTTTAGAAGAGAGTGACTATAGCCACATCTCAGGGTATCCTCCGGCCCGAACTGATACTCAAAGCTTGCGCTGCCGTTGTTTCTGTCATAGGTCTGCCTGGTGCGCCTTACGCCCTCGATCCCCTCCGTGGTCTCAAGGGGTTCTTCCGATCTCACATATGTATCGGTGAGGTTGAAGGTAAGATATTGACTCAGGTTCCGGCCGAAGTCGAGCGTACCGGCGTGTCTCACCGTATCGTTTTCGCTCTCCCTTCTGTACCAGGCAAACGTCGGCGCATAGCGCAAGGCAAGGTTTCCTTTCTGGGAAACCGCGTTCAGGTTGATGCTGGGCGAAAGGGCGGTGATATAGTCGGATTTTGCATTCTCTGGTTCGAGATCGATATTGTCATCATAGACTTCGCTCACTGAGATGGCGGGTGTGAATTCATAGCGAGTCTGGGCCTCAGAAAGTGAGAGGGGAAGTAAAAACAGCAGGAGGACGAGGGCAACAGTTACGTGCTTAATGGGTAATGAATTCACGGCGCGAAGCACGATCTTTTAACCCCGATGAGGGGTGCTAAAAACATCACCTTTTTTCCCATTCCTCGCATCACAACTCCTTTCGTGGTTGGACAGGATTGACCTCCGTCACCCACTGCTTTCTGTTTGACAGGATTAACAGGATCGACAGGATTTTTTGCTGCTTTCTCCCTTCCTTCCGGGAAGGGAGAAACAAATCCGGTAAAGCCTTCTTGTCCCGTTCTTTTGTAACGGGCTAAATCCTATCGAACTCTCCTGTATTCTGACTTTCTACGGTACGACCACGGTGTCACCAGGCTCCAGGAGGATATTCTGTTCCAACCGGTCTCCGGAAATGAACTGGTTGTAATTGAATCGAAATTGAACTTCCTTATTGCCTTTTCTCCTGATAATCAGGATGTTTTTTGTGTCCGCCCACTCCGCGAAGCCGCCCGCCGCAGAAAGGCTCTGAAGAACCGTCATGTTGGGTTCGAGCACGTACGGTCCCGGGCGAAGCACCTTGCCGACGGTATACACCCGCCGACTGCGGGCCTCCTTAACAATCACGGTCACTTCAGGAGCCGTGATATAGCTTGCCAGCTTTTTGGCAATGACATCCTTCAACCCGGCTACGGTCTCCCCCTCCGCCATGATCTCCCCGATCAAGGGAAAGCTGATTCGACCGTCAGACATGACGGTGACATCCTGCGTGAGTTCCGCTTCCTTCCACACATAGATATTCAAGAGATCGCCGGCTCCAATCCTGTAATGAGGGGCGTCGGCTTGAGCCGCAAACGCAACTGCTCCGAAGGTAATGATGAAAAAAACCGCAAGCCACAACAACCTCTGAAATTTTCTCGATACGAGCATATCCGAACTCCCGGAGTCCTATTTCTGACAATCTGACCGCTTAAGGATTCGATTCCACCGGCTCCTGCCTCTCTATCCCCAGGTTATCCATTTTATAAAAGAGCGCTTTGTAACTGATTCTCAGCATCTTGGCGGTCTTCCTTTTGTTCCAGCCGGTCATCTTCAGGGCGTGCCTGATCGCCTTTCTTTCAATATACTTGGCGGCCTCTGCCTTGAGGGACTTGAGTGATTTCTGTCTCCGCGACCCGCCCATTTCTTCTTCCATCTCCTCCATCGCGGCAAAAGAGCCCTGCATGATTTCCGAGGGCGGGGAAAGGCCATCCATTTCTATATTGTGCACCACGTCATATTTCACTCTCTCCGGGTCATCGCCCACCATCAGCCTCAAGATCGTGCTGGACAACTCTCGAACGTTCCCGGGCCAGTGGTAGTTCTGAAACAAGGTTCTCAAGTCCGGGCTGATGGTAAACCGTTCTTCCAAGCGCAGGTCCCGCCTGTACTTCTTTATGAAGTAATCCGTCAGCGCTGGAATGTCCTCTCGCCTTTCCCTCAACGGAGGAAGTTCGATTCGAATGATGTTCAGACGGTAGTAAAGGTCCTCCCTGAAAAGCCCCTCCCTCATGTCCCTTCCCAGGTCATGATTGGTGGAGGAGATGACCCACGAGTTGACCTTCAGATCCTCCGTTCCCCCCAATCGATTGAATTCGCCGCTCTGTAAAACTTGAAGAAGCTTGGCCTGAAGCGGAAGCGGCATGTCGCCGATTTCATCCAGGAATATGGCCCCTTCCGAAGCCAGCTCAAATTTCCCGGGTTTCAATCTCGTGGCCCCCGTGAACGCGCCTTTTTCAAAGCCGAAAAGCTCGCTTTCGAGAAGAGTCAACGGCAAGGCAGCGCAATTCACCTTCACGAATCTTTTGTCGCGCCTGGGCGAAGACCGGTGCAAAAGCCTGGCGACCACATCCTTTCCCGTGCCTGTCTCCCCTAGGAGCAGCACGTTAAAGGCCGTGTCCGAAACCATGGCAATCAGCTCACGAATCTTCTTTATCGTAGCATGTTCGCCGATAAGTTCGTATTTCATAATATGGTAAATTTTTACACATTACGCTTCCTTTGTCAAACATTATCAACATGACCCCGTCGCCATCTTCGGATGAACCCCCAAATGGTTCACCGTTGACCGTTCACAGGCGGCGCACACGCCGCGCAAGCGCTGGCGCTGCGGGGGCGCCCGCGCTGCGCGCCGTTCACCCACAAAACCCGTGAGTCGGTTGGTCAGTTTCGCCGGTTGGGTGCTGGGTTCTTGGTTCTGGGTGCTTGGTTGCGGGAAAAATTGTTTCCGCGACCCAGCCCAAAAAGCCGTTTCGCCCTCGCGCCTTCGCGCCTTGCGCTCTCACGGCCAAAGGTGTTTCCATTTGACTATTCAACGGATCAACCAATCAACTAATTCCCCAATTAACCCAAAAGCCAGGCACCTCACTTTCCGCCCAAAAAACAAAAGGCAGGATAACCGCCCTGCCTTTTGTGGTGTTTGGATTTCTGCGTGAGTTTAGTGCATCATGCATATTCTGCGATCGGCACCGCTTCGGCGCTCGCCGCCGCCTCTCATTTCGATGATCACCGCCCCGTTTCCGCCCCTCCTTCGGTTTGGTAAGGTTCTCCGCTCCATCATCACTCTTCGATCAAAACCACTTCGACGGTCCACAAGACGTCTTCTCTCGGGAATGTGACCGTCATAAGTAAAGCGGCGCCTTTCGATGCCTACCCTCCTACCCCCGTTGTCTATGTAATCAAGAGCCACATTGGAAGCATCCACGTCAACAAGTCCTTTCTTTTACTCGGCAATCATCTTCACGTCCGCGATTTTGGGTTTCGGTTCAGGCAGGATTTACAGGATCGGCAAGATTTCTTGCTTTTCTCGGTTTCCCTATGAAACCTAGAAAACGCAATCCGCCTTTTATTTCTCGCCGTTCTCCTGTATTCTCTCTCCTGTCTCCTCTATTCTGGAATTCCGTATTCAGCAGTTTCTGGAACGAACAATCCGCCCCGGCGGAAGCGATCCCCCATTCGTTTCCTCCGCCGTCAGGCGGATTGTGTTCTCCTCCTTCCCAGTCAGGAAAGGAGAAACTGTGCAATTTTGATAGTTCCGCAGAACTTCTCAAATCCCAAAAGCTTATTGAAAGAACTTCCTTCTCCCTATGGCAACCACACCGATCAGACCACTGCCGATCAGCAGCAGGGTCGCGGGTTCGGGAACCGGCTTCAAGGTCAGCGCGTACACTGCATCGGTTCTGCCGTCAGGACCACGTCCGGGGTCATTTTGATCCCTGTACGAGCCGACCAGTTCGGGGATACCCATGACATCTGTAAAACCTACGAAATCTCCAGTGTGAATGTTTGATCGATGGAATCCAAATTGAAAAACTCTCCTTTGAATGTGAATCTCGCTATCTCATTTTCACCGCCATTGCCTATAAATAATCGGTAACTATCATCATCAAACAAGGTACGGATGTCCGTCCATCTGAAATCCGCCGTGTAGAAAAAAACCGTGTCTCCAGGATTCAAAGGTAAATCGACGCTTTTATCCGAAGTATTTATCAACCCCTTCTGATCAAAGGTGATCCCTATGGGATTTTTGGGTTCCGCGAACGTATTCCATTCAGCGAGGTGAGTCCCTCCTAAAACGTCTTCTTCTGATGTGATTCGGATGCTCGTCACCGGCAGCGCATACACTGTAGCAGCGACAATAAAGACAAATCCGATCGTGGCTAAGAACACCAAAAGTTTCCTCATCTTCTCGCTTCTCTCCATAGGGATCAAATCGTTACCTGGTCAATTCGTGAGATTAGTCAAAAGGTTAAATATTTAATTGGTTGAATGGCTAAAACACACCATTGCCTACTTGCGGCGGAATCTCCTCCTTCCCAGCGCAGCAATACCGAGCAGGCCGGTCCCCATGAGCAGCATGGTGGCAGGCTCTGGGACGACGCTCGTCGGGGAACCGAAGGCGATAACTACATCCCCGTCCACCGCTGCATTCAATAAGCTTCCAAGACCGTTATTATTGAGACCTTCCAAATCCAAACCTATCACAGCGCTTGCAAGGTAGTAATTCTTGTTATTAGGTGTTTCTTCGCCAAGGGCCAAAATTCCTCCATCCGGGCCGTCAACCTTCCCGGCGGGAGCTGCGAATGTAACATCAACAGAAGCCTCTAATGTTGATATTGCCGTGTTTACCGAGAAGAAACTTGGAAATGCTGCAAAGGGCCCTCCTTCAACGCCAGTTCCGTTGTCATAACCCCAGATCGTAGATGGGTCATCCGCGGAGTCAGGATTATACCCGGAAAGGCCCATTGCGCCTCCGATAATCGTGACCCCAGCAGGTAGGTTGAATCCGACCCCGGTTAGAGTTATTGCAGCAGGAAAATCTACCGGATCCAAGTTACCGGATGTATTCGTCAGTCGAATATACAAATCATAGCCTGTAGCAATAGAATCATCTGGTCTGGCGTTGAAAAATTCCACTGTTCCTGACAAGGCAAATGGATCAAGATCTGGATCGGGCTGCCATATGACGTGAGTCACAGGAATGAAGTCTGCTCCGGCTATCCCAACCGGCAACAACCAGACCCCGATCAATAACATTAAAAAACGTAACACGATTCTCTGTCTCATTTTTTTCCTCTCTTTCCTTCCTTCCATTCAGATTACCAAGATTGAGCACTCTCGCCTTGGAGCCTCACGATAGCGAGAAGCCTCCTTGGCGCCCCACGCTTCTCCATCATCGATACATTGGCTAAAGGATTAATTCACCCGGGGAGGTCCTGGGCAGTGAACCAGGCCCGCCGACTCCAGTACGGATTTCAAGCTTTGGTTTAAGGTTTCTGTCTCAACACCCAAACTGACCAGGCAGGAGCCAGCCAGAAGCACACTGACTGACCGATAACAAAACACAACACCCCTGAACGCCTCCCCTCCTCTCAGAGGGGAACGAACAAATTTTTTTAAATACTACAATAGTCATGCCACGGTGGAAAAACAGAAGAAAAAAACAGAAAAAAATTTTCATAACAAAAATCAAATGCTTGCACAGAATTTTTTTTCATATTTTCAACCGCTCAGTTCCAATCGGCGATCTCCTGGAAAAGTGTGTAATTAATTGCCAAAAACCATGGGTAATGTTTTTTCGGAATGTGGAAATGAATTACACACTTTTTCATTCACCATCGGCACCCTTTTCGTGCATTACCGCTAGGCGGGCTACACGGTATTTGTCCCCTTAATCCTATTATAATTCATAGGTGGACAATCGTCTGGGGCCTGCGGCGAGCGCGCCTCCTGGCAAGCCCGGTCAGACCGATCAAACCAGTCCCCGTGAGTAGGATGGTGGCAGGCTCCGGGACGGGTTGAACGTCGCCTTTCTGGCCGTAGTCAAGCTCGGCGGTGAAAGAAACGTCGCTGTTAAACCACAAACCTGCCCAATTGAACCGGACGAGTTCTCCTCCTTCAGGCTTCTTCGGGTCTTCGCCGAAAAGCAGGCGAGACGAATCCCAGCCATTCATATTCGTAATCACATTGACCCCGAGGAGAGAACTACCTGTGCTGTCCTGAAGGCCGCTGACCTCGAGGCCATTAAACACCACACCTTGCTGAGGCCCGACCCACTGCTGGTCCTTTTGTTGAAGAAAACGGACAAGAATACTATCTGCCTCTACGTTCACCTCATACAAGAATTCATCATAGAACGGATCCACGTATCTCGCCTCGCCGTCGGTACCCGCGATCACCGTTACAGTCTTATCTAAACCAAACGCGATATCATTCACATAATGTCTTATCGTCACTTCATCTCCAATCAATGTTGCATTGCCCGTGGAACTGACAGCGCACAAAAGTATAATGACAAATGAAAAGAGTAAGATTTTGTTCATAAATTCTCTCCCTGAGGTTTTCAGGGAACCTCCTTTGCCTAGTCGAATTGCGAATTGGTTCATTTGTTAAATCCTTAATTGGTCGAATTGGAAAATCGTCGAAACCCGACCAAAGTCTTCTAAATTGCCTGGTTGCCTCACTCTATCCCTCCCACACTCTTTCACCTTCCCCATTGGAGAGGGAAAAAGCACGGGGCTATTTCCCGGGAATCGGGGGAAAGGCATTGCCTGGGCCCATCCCCCGAAAGCCACGGGTTGGAAGGAGGAAAGAGTCTGGCCTCCAGTGGATCTCTGAGCGTGGGTTCCTTAGAAGCCAGAACGTTTGTTTCAACTCACCGCAATAGTTGTGCCAGCAAGGGAACAAGGAGGGCAAACAATCGAGGAAAATTTTCTTATAGAAATATTAGATAGTTATATGAGGATTTCCCATTCTTGAATTGGAAAGGGACAAAGAATACATGTACGTCCGGAAAGATGTGCGTAATTTCTTACCAAATCGGCGAGGTAATCTTTTTGGGAAATATGGCAGCAAATTACACACATTTTTGGGTCCGGTTGATCGGTTTGCCGGTTTGGCCGGTTTGCCAGTTTGGCCGGTTGAGCCGGTTGGGTTCTGGGGACTGGGTGCATTCGCCGCGGCGGAGAATGAATTGGAACGGCGCGAAGGTTCATCCGCCATGAAGTAGGCGGACCGCTCGGTAGAACCGCCCTGGGTTCCAGGCAGTGAGTAATGTGCTGCACGAATTTTCCCGGTGAACGGAAAACGGTCAACAGTGAACGGCGCAATGCGCCTTGGTGCTGGGGGCTCGGTCATTTGATCTTGGACGATTGAGCGCTCGAAATAGGGAAGAGCTCCGTCATGGTATTAAGGTAAAGTGCATAGATTCTAAATGCTTATCATATCCAAATACCTTGTCAATTTTCATTCGGAATATAACTGCAAAGCTTGTGCAATCTGTGTAACTAAAGCGGTGATCCTTGTATTTCTCAAAAATATTCCAGGCCTCTTTTTTAATATCACTGTTGATTTCAACTACCCGAACTACCTTGCTCTTTGACAAAGCATTTCCAAAGCTTACTGCCTCTTTATGGCCAACCCTCATTCTGATAATGGTTACAGCTTCATCAAAAACATAGTCCGTTGTAACGAGGCTAACCCTCTCATCCCTGAAGTGTGTACTTGCCTCCTTTGCCGTTCGGTGATTCTGGTCTTTCCTATCATACAAGGCAAGCCATGCACCCGTATCCACAAACACCACGTCTCATTTCCCTCCATAGAGATAGTGATCATGTTTAACCGAAAGGTCCCCCTCTTTACTTTCAATCTTTCCAAGCAAATCCCATACAGCGTCTTTATCCCAATCTGTTATCTTTCTCCGATCTATGAAATCTCTCACTGCCAGTCTGACTAATTTGGCGATACTAGTCTTTTGTTTCTCGGCTTCCTCTTTTATCTCCTCGAAGAGATCTTCCGGAAAATACAATTGAGTTCTCTTGGCCATTTTACCCCCCAAGTCGTGTATATTAAATGTGTACATTCTAGTTCAGTTTTTGTCCAATGCGTTCTCGAGTCCGGTTGGCCGGTTTGGCCGGTTTACCGGTTGGGCCGGTTGAATCCTGGGTTCTGGGTTCTTGATCCTCGGGGAAGGGGCCAGGTTCCAAAAGGTTTGTCGGTGAACGGAGAACAGTTTGCAGCCTGTGAACAATCTCATTTGAGCCACTTAACGGCGATGATGCCATCGTTTTCAAGCGCCTCGAACTCAGGGTCACCAGTTAGGAGTGGGCATCCCCTGGTTTTTGCGGTCGCTGCAACAAAAGCATCTGCATACGAAATCGGAAAACCAGCCTTCAATGTTGCAGCCGTCAAAAGGAGTTCTTCATCAAGGGACTCAATCCTCTCCACAGGGAATGCCTTGATTCTGGCATAGGCAAGATCCGCCAAATCTCGACCTGCCCTTCTCAAGGTAATACAGTAGACTTCGCCCAGGTTGATGGCATGCAAATAGAGGCGAGCTTGACCCCTCTTTGCCAGGTTCAGCACTTTCTCGATTTGATCGGAGAAGGACTCATTTTCGAGATATCCTATCAGGGCATAACTATCGAGAACCAGATCGTTTGACTCTTGCGATTTTTTTCTCCTCAACTTCCTTTTCCAATTTCTTCTCATCCAGGTAGGCTTTCAAAATCCCCTTTCCTTGCAACATGCCGCGAGCTGCCACAATAGGATGCTCAGATTCAGGAACCATCAAGATACCTTCCTCTTTTTCAATCCACCGAACCGCTGTGGAAGGCTGTATTCCATATTTCACCCGGATCCTTTTTGGGATAACAACCTGCCCTTTTGAGGTCACTCTTGATGATGCCCTTTTCATCATTGCCCGATTTATTTCCCTTGATTCTCCGCCTGTTTAAAATCTCAAAAAAGTAAGACTTTGTCAAGGGATTTGTCTTACTTCTGGGGTCCGGTTAGCCGGATAAGCCGGATGGGGGCCCGACTCCATAGGTTTTGCTGCTCAACGGCCCGCAGCGCCGCGTGTCAACGGTGAACGAATAGGAGCCTTTCCTTACACCTATACATTATTGTCTTCGGTCCTCTCATCCAATTGCCTCAAACGCCTTGTCAAAATAACCGTAGCAACATCGAGGCACCGCTCTGCCAAACTCAGCGCCTCCCTGGCATCCTGCTCATTGAACAAACTCCATGGGTCTGTCCGGGTAGATTCGTCACCATAATCTTACAACGATACTTATTATCCCGTCATTCCGGCGCGTCACCCCGGTGAAAACCGGGGCGGAATCCAGCCACAACTGTGATGAATCTGACCAATTGGATTCTCTTCCCATGCTCAGACTACTGGATGCCCCCGGCTAAATTCATGCCGGGACAGGCTCCTCAATTCCGGCATGACGGAGTGCCGAATGCGGTGCCACTGGTAAGTGACGTTTAAGGTTAGTTCTATCAGGTTCTTTTTCGCTTCTTCGATGGTTTTCCCCTACGAGACAGAGTCGAGTTCCGGTGACTTGGCGATATACCACCCCCCTTTTCGCCAAAGTTCGATAGTCAGATTTAGCTCCACTTTCACCCCTCTTGGAGCTCAACTGGCAAACCGGCCAACCGGCGCAACCGGCCAACTGTTCCCTACGGTCTGATGTTGAAATCGATGATGCGGTTGAGGAGGGTTTTGTAACTGACGCCGAGGAGCCTTGCCGCCTTTCTTCGGTTCCACCGGGTATCCCTGAGGGCATTCCAGATCGCCTGACGCTCCGCCTGGCCCACATACGCCTTGCTGATCTTCTTGAGGGAGAAATCGCTTTCCCTGAAAAATTTCCTGAGGGTGTCATCCCCCCAGGCGGTTTCGGGCTTGTTCAGGGCGAAGTGCCCAAAGGCACTTTCCTGGCTCAGGTTCTCCAGGTTCAGGTCCTTAAACACAACGTCCCAGTCCCTGAGTACGATCGCCCTCCTGCACAGGTTCTCCAGCTCCCGGATATTTCCCGGCCATGGATAAGCCTGGAAGATTTCGCTGATCTCATCGGGAATTTCCATGGGCTCCTTCTTGAATTCGAAACAGTACTTGTTAAGGAAGTAGTCGGTGAGCAGAGCAATGTCCTCTTTTCTTCTCCTGAGGGAAGGCGCCTTGAGGTGGACTACGTTCAGGCGGTAAAAAAGATCTTTTCGAAAGGTTCCTTCCCGGACCTTTTTCTGGAGGTCAGAATTGGTAATGGCCACGACGCGCGTATCCACGATCTTGTCCTTGGTCCCCCCAAGCCTGGAAAACGTCTTCTCCTCGAGCACCTGGAGAAACTTTGCCTGAAGCGAAAGAGAGAGCTCTCCGATCTCATCGATCAGGATGGTTCCGCTATTGGCCATCTCGAGGCGTCCGGGTTTGTCCCGGTGGGCTCCTGTAAAGGCTCCGGTCTGGAAACCGAAGACCTCGCTTTCCAGCAACTGATCCGGAAGCGCTGCACAGTTGATCTTCACGAGGGGCCCCATTCGCCTGGAGGAGTGGAAGTGGATGGAGCGGGCGATAAGCTCCTTGCCCGTCCCGGTCTCCCCCGTGATCAGGAGGGGGACCTCCTTGTTACAGAGCTTTTGAATCCTCTCCTTGATGCCGCGAATCTCTTTGCTTTTGCCAATGATCAGCGGGAAGTCCGGCTGGAACCTATAGTCAGCCTTCTGTTTTAGCGCAATCTCAGCGGTTCCGGAAATTTCATTCACGTCAGGGTCCTGGCTCACGAAATACACCCCTTCGAAGGGAAGAGAATGGGCCCCTCCCGGGGGGCGCCCCTCGTCCAAACACCTCAGGACGGGTATCGAAGCATTCGTTATTTTGAGCCTGTGAATGCACTTCAAGGCGGACTCCGCGTCCAAGGAAGCTCCCAGGATTGCCAGATCGGGGCTCAAGGCTTCCAGGTGGTCGACCGGCACATCCGGAGTGGCCGCGGACCAGAAATAGCCCAGTTGCTTCACCCTCTCCTCCAACTTCACGGAGTTGAGAGGGTCGGCATCGATGATCAGGACATTCAGCTCGGTTTTCATAGGATCTACCTCGGTAGGTTGGCCGGTTTGCCGGTTGGGCCGGTTTTCCGGTTGGCCGGTTTACCCGGTTAAGCTGGTTGAATACCGGGTTCTGGGTTCTGGGTGTTGGCTAGCGGGTTAGCCACTTGAGAGCCGGTTTTACCATTTAACTATTCAACCAATTGACCCCAGCCACCTAACCCAAGAAGGTGTTTCCCCCTTGCGCCCTCCAGCCTTGCGCTCTCACGGTCAAAGGTGTTCCCATTCAACAACCATTTAACTAACCCTACAACGATACTTAGTATCCCGTCATTCCGGCGAGTCACCGCGGTGAAAACCGGGGCGGAATCCAGTTACAGCTGTGAGGAATCTGACCAATTGGATTCTCTTCCCATGCTCGGATTCCTGGATGCCCCCGGCTAAATTCATGCCGGGACAGGCTCCTCAAGTCCGGC
>Ga0209164_1001589_pt1 | contig 28266 bp, 26 predicted proteins | sample MTBNYHSulfiMetaG_FD_187458 | JGI IMG/M metagenome (GOLD analysis project Ga0209164, IMG submission 187458) | Enrichment culture microbial communities from rom New York Harbor, USA that are MTBE-degrading - MTBE-NYH (New York Harbor Sulfidogenic)... | ecosystem: Environmental > Aquatic > Marine >... | reverse complement strand
GCCCTCTTTGTCGACCAGGTAGGCTTTGCCGATACAAATGCCCGGGGATCCGCCGATCCCCCGCAAAATGATCTCTTGTGGCTCTTTTTCCGGCATAGCTTGCTTATTCTCCAAAGCCCGTATTAAATAACTCGACAATGCGATCCAGAATTTCCAGATCCTCCGGATCATCGATCCGCACCCGCACCCGGTCACCCTGGCCGGCGCCCAGTGTCAGAATATCGATGATCTGCTTGGCATCCACCTCGTCCTGACTGGTTTGCAGCCATACGCCGTCAACGGCTTGCTGGGCCGTTTTGGCGAGCTGGGCGGCCGACCGGGCATGCAGTCCCAATTCGTTGACGATTTTCAGGTCCCGGTAGAGCAATTGATCGCTGTTTGCCATATGAGTATGCCAAAAGGATAGCCATCGGGGATCGTGACGGACGAGATGGAAAGGCGGCTATCATTTTAAATAAAGCTGATTTTAGTACCATTATCGTTTGGAGGTGTCAACGGGGTTTGATTGACAATGTTATAATATATTGATAAAAAACAATTTATTTCAATTCGGAGCGGTGTGGTCGAAGATAGGGCATAAACATAGGAGGCTTATGGAAAAGCAATTTTTGATCGACGATTTGAAGCTGAGTGAGTCGTGGCGCCTGTTTCGCATCATGGGGGAGTTTGTCGAGGGCGTTGAAAGCCTCTACGAACTGGGGCCGGCGGTGAGTATTTTCGGATCGGCGCGTATTCCGCCCACAGATCCAGTTTACCAGAAGGCCGAGCGCATTGCCGAGCTGTTTGTGAAAAACAAGTTTGCGGTGATCACCGGCGGCGGTGGCGGTGTCATGGAGGCGGCCAACAAAGGGGCGGCCAAGGCCGGCGGTCCATCGGTGGGGATGAATATCAAGCTGCCTTTCGAGCAGGCCCCGAATCCCTATGCCGATATCCAGCTCGAATTTAAATATTTTTTCATCCGCAAAGTGATGTTTATGAAGTATGCTTTTGCCTATGTGGCCATGCCGGGAGGGTTGGGCACCCTGGACGAGGTGTTCGAGGTGATGACCTTGATTCAGACCCGGCGAATCAAACCGTTTCCGGTGATTCTGGTAGGCAGCGACTACTGGTCCGGGTTGCTCGATTGGATCCGGGCACGACTGAGGGATACGGGCAAGATTTCTCCCGAGGACATGAATATCGTTCAGCTTCTCGACGATCCGGAAGAGGTGGTGGCGACGGTCAAACGGGTCGTGGTGTTATAACACAGGGATGGTGCGACCTTGGTTGAACAAACCCCTTATGACCGCCTGGCGCGCGAAATGGAGGCGCTCAAGGCGCAATCCGAGCGGTTGATCGCGGCCGAGGGGGCGGTACAGCGCCACAATGAATATTTAAAGGCGCTGCACGAAACGGCTTTGGGTTTGATCGACAAGCTCGACCCCCAGGAGCTGCTTCAGACCATTCTCGAGCGCGCCGTGGCCCTGGCCGGCACCCAGCATGGTTTTTTTTATCTTCGCGAGCCCGACGACGATTACATGGATATGCAGGTGGGCATGGGGTTTTTCAGCGGCCAGTTGGGGCGCAGGGTGCATTGCGGGGAGGGGTTGGGCGGAAAGGTATGGCAGTCTGGGCGTCCGCTGGTGGTGGATGATTACCAGCGCTGGTCCGATCGTCTGCCCGATGACTCGCTGGACCGGTTGCATTGCGTGGTGGGCATCCCCCTCAAGTTCGACCAGCGGGTGCGTGGTGTCATCGGGTTGGGTCATGTGGCGCCGGACCGCCGCTTCGACACGGAAGCTGTCCAGCTTCTCGAGCGTTTTGCCGCATTGGCGCTGCTGGCCCTCGAAAAGGCCGAGCTTTACATGGAGGTGCGCCGCGAGCTGGGCGAGCGGCAAAAGGCCGAGGCGCGTATTCGGGAGAGCGAGCAGCGCTACCGCAATTTTCTCGAATCCTCGCCCGATCCCATCGTGGTGTACAACATGAAGGGGATCGCCACCTATGTCAATCCGGCATTCGAGCAGACGTTCGGCATGTCGCGCCAGGAGATACTCGGGGAACGGATCGATTTCGTGCCGCCCGAAGCATGGCCCGAGACGCGAGCCGCTATCGACGCCATGCTCCATGGACAGAAGATCAAGCTGTTCGAAACCCAGCGCATGACCAATGATGGCCGCATACTCGACGTGCAGATCAGCTCCTGCCTGTACATGGACGATTCGGGCAATCACGTGGGCAATATCGTCACCCTGCGGGACATATCCGATCGCAAAAGGGCCGAGCGGGCGCTGCGCAATTACCAGGACCAGCTCGAAGCCCTGGTGCAGGAGCGCACCCAGGAGCTGAATCTGGCCAACGCGCAGTTGGGTCGGGAGGTCGAAGACCGCAAGCGGGCCGAGAAGACCTTGCGCCGGCGCGAGGTCGACTTGCAGGCCCAGTCCCAGCATCTGGAGGAGGTCAACACGGCCCTGAGGGTGTTGCTCAAGCAACGCAGTGAAGACAGGGACGAGCTGGGCAAGAATGTAATGAACAACGTCAAGGAGCTGGTGCTGCCCTATCTGGAACAGATCCAACAGACCCGGCTGAGTACCCGTCAGCAGACCCTGGTGCGCATTCTGGAGTCCAACCTGAACCACATCGTATCGCCGTTCGTGCAGCGGCTGTCGGCCCGCATGGCCGGCTTGACACCGGCCGAGATCCGTATCGCCAACCTGATCAAGGAGGGCAAGACCAACAAGGAAATCTCCGTGGTGATGTTCATTTCCAAAAACACGGTTTTGTACCACCGCCACAATATCCGCAAGAAATTGAAGCTCGCCGGTACCGCCGTCAACCTGCGCTCCCACTTGCTGACCATGGACGAGTAGTGGGGAAAGCCCACTATTTTGCCGCTGTTTTATCAACTTGACAATGTTTCAAGCCCTGCGTTTTAATGCAGTTACCAGTCCAATTGATCCGAATGCCGGTTCGCACCAGTAAAAAACAACCTTAAAATTGATTACTGTCTCGGGAAACTTATGAACCCTCTGACTGTTTCCAACGTGACCCTCACCTTCGGCGGATTGCACGCGCTGACCGAAGTCAACCTGTCCATACAGCCGGGATTGATCACTTCTATCATCGGTCCCAACGGTGCAGGCAAGACCAGTTTGCTCAACTGCATTTCCGGGTTTTACCACCCCACCCGGGGCACCATTCAATATGGCGAACATAACCTGACCCATGCATCGCCCCACCAGGTGTCCAGCTGGGGCATCGCCCGTGCCTTTCAGAACATCGAGCTGTTCGGAGGATTGACGGTGCTGGACAACCTGATGCTCGCCCGGCATCGCAAGCTGCGTTACAGCTTTTGGCACGCCGTGATCTACAAGGGCAAAGCCAGTCAATTGGAGGCCGAAAACAGGGCCCGCGTGGAGGACGTCATCGATTTTATGGAGCTGGAACCCTACCGCAAACAGCCGGTCGGCAATTTGAGCTACGGCGTTCAAAAGCGGATCGAAGTGGCCCGTGCGCTCACCCTGGCGCCCGATCTGCTGCTCCTGGACGAACCCATGGCCGGCATGAATATCGAAGAAAAGGAAGATATGGTGCGTTTCGTGATCGATATCCAGAAAGAACGCCATACCACGGTGGTGCTGGTCGAGCATGACCTGGGGGTGGTCATGGATATTTCCGACCAGATTTACGTGCTTGATTTCGGAGAGGTGATCGGGGCCGGCCGGCCCGAAGAGGTGGCCCGGGACCCGAAGGTGGTGGAAGCTTACATTGGCGAAGATTGACGACACCGTAAAAAGTCCAATATCTGCGTTGCGCTCATCCCGTCGTCCTTGCGGCGTAGGACAAATACGCCTCAGGACACGGAATTTCGCGCGCCTTGATCTTGAAATTTTTACGGCGCCGTCCGGCAGCGACTTTTTACATGGCCATCAAGAATAGGATTTAGAAAAGAGTACGTATGACGGATCAGGACGTTTTGTTGACATATACCATCCCCCAGCTGCTGCGCTGGCGGGTGGCGCAGACCGGTGACCGGGTGGCGTTGCGCGAGAAGGAATTCGGGATTTGGCGCAGCCTGACGTGGAACCAGTATTACGAACTGGTGCGCAAGGCGGCCCTGGGCCTGTCCCAACTCGGCCTGCAAAAAGGAGAGGTCATTGCCCTGATCACCGACAATATTCCCGAAATGCTGGTCGTGGCCATCGGCGCCCAGTCCCTGGGCGGGATTTCTGCGGGGATCTATCAGAGCAGCCTGCCCCACGAGATCGCCGATATTCTCACCTACATGGAGGCCTGTTACGTCTTCTGCGATGACCAGGAGCAGGTCGACAAACTGATCGAAGTGAGATCGAAGATCCCCAATGTCCGTAAGATCATCTACGAGGACCCCCGCGGCATGCGCAATTATCGCGACGACGACTGGTTCCTTTTCATCGACGATCTTTACCGGTTGGGGGAAGAAGCCCTCGAAGAAAACGCGGCACGCTTCGACGAGCTGATCGATCGGGGAAAGCCCGACGATGTCTGCCACCTGTGCCTGACTTCGGGGACCACCGGTCTGCCCAAGGGCGCCATGATGACCCACCGCAATTATATCAACATGGGGGTGCAGATCACCAAGGCCGATCCGCTGGAGGCAGACGACGAATATGTGTCGTTTCTGCCGTTTGCCTGGATCGGCGAGCAGATGAACTCCTTCGGTGTGGCCCTGGCCACAGGCATTTCCATCAATTTCCCCGAGTCGGTGGAGACGATCATGTCCGATCTCAAAGAGATCGGGCCGCATTTCATGTTTGGCGCGCCGCGCATTTATGAAACCATCCGTTCTCAGATCTGGCTCAAGATCGACGAGTCCTACTGGCTCAATCGAAAATGCTACTATTACTTCATCAAGATCGGCCAGGAAGCGGCCGAATACCGGATGAGCGGACGCAAGATGCCGTTCAAGCTCGCTGTGCTGGCATGGCTTGGCAAGACCATGGTGTTTAATCCATTGATCAATCAGCTCGGCCTGTTGCGGCTGCGCCGGGCCTATACCGGCGGGGCGGCTCTGGGCCCGCAGCTGTTCAATTTCTACCAGGCCATCGGCGTCAACCTGAAGCAGATCTACGGGCAGACGGAAATTACGGGAATCGCCTACATGCACCGCGACGGCGATATCCGTTCGGATACGGTGGGCAAACCCTTGCCGGGCACCGAATGCCGCATCTCGGAAGAGGGGGAGATCCTCTCGCGTTCGGCTTCGGTCTGCGCCGGATACTTCAAATTGCCCGAAAAAACCGAGGAATTGCTCGAAGGCGGTTGGCTGCACTCGGGCGATGCAGGTTTTATAGACGAAAACGGCCATCTGGTCGTGATCGATCGTCTGTCGGATGTGATGCACAACCGCGCGGGGGAGATATTCAGCCCCATGTTTCTGGAAAACAAGCTCAAATTCAGCCCCTATATCAAAGAGGCCGTGATCTACGGGGATAAACAGGATTATGTGGCGGCCCTGGTCAACATCGATCCGGTGATCGTGGGCAAGTGGGCGGAAGACCGCCGCATCTCCTTTACCACCTTCATGGATCTGTCCCAGAAACCGGAGGTGGCGGAGTTGATCTACAACGAAATCCTTTCCATCAACGCGAACGTGGAGAAACCGCATTTCAAGATCCGTCGTTTTGCGATCCTCTACAAGCTGCTCGATGTGGATGACGGCGAATTGACCAAGACCGGCAAGATTCGCCGGGATTTTGTGAAAAAGCGCTACCAGGCCTTGTACGACGCACTTTACGATCAAGGTGTCAGCAGTAAAAAGGTGCAGGCCACCTTCCAGTATCAGGACGGTCAGACCACGACGGTCGAGACGGAAATGCACTTTTATTCAGTCGGTGACGAGGCGCCTCGACCGGGAAACCTGAAGTAAACGACATTGCCTTAGAGTGAAGGATTATGAGCTATTTTTTGCAATTGGTCGTCAGCGGCATCGTGGTGGGGTCGATTTATGCCCTCTCGGGATTGGGATTCGTCCTGATCTACAAGTCCAGCCGGGTGCTAAATATCGCCCACGGGCAGATTATTGCGGCCGGTGCGTTCATCACCTACGCTTTAACGGTGTGGGTGGGGATTCCGCTGTACATCTCTTTTCTGGCCAGCATGGTGGTTACTTTCTTCCTGGCCATGAGTGTCGAGCGTATTTTCCTGCGTCGCCTGATCGGAGAACCGATCATCTCGGTCATCATGGTCACCATCGGCCTGATGTCCATCCTTGACGGGCTGATTTACCTGACGCCGTTCGGTACTTTCAACTATTCATTTCCGGATTTTTTTCCCAAGACGCCCGTCGAGTTTTTCGGCGCATCCATCTCCTGGACCCAAATGATCGGCGTCATCATTACTTTCGTATTGATCGGGCTGTTTTCATGGTTTTTTAAAAAATCGACGGTGGGCATCTCCATGCGGGCTGTTTCCGACGATCAGTTCGCCTCCATGTCCGTGGGGATTTCCGTGCCCCGTGTGTTCGGACTGGCCTGGGCCATGGCCGGAATGAGCGCGGCCGCGGCCGGGGGCATTATCGGAAATATCACAGGGCTCAATTTCGAGACCCTGCACGCCTTCGGCATCATCGTATTTCCGGTGGTGATTCTGGGCGGGTTGGATTCGATCATCGGAGCGGTGGTGGCCGGCATCATCATGGGCTTGATCCAGCAGTTCGCGGCCGGCTACCTGGACGGCAATTGGGGGCTCAACGGGACCGCCGACGTGCTGCCTTATGTCATTTTGTTGGTTATCTTGCTGTTTAAACCACATGGGTTGTTCGGTACCCATGAAATCGAACGGGTATAGTCTATGTCCGCAAACCGGTGGTTGGCCACAGGCAATTTTTTCAGCAGCTACAAAGAAGAGCAGCGCATCTTTTTTACCCATCTGGATCGGGTCGTGTTTGCCGTTTTTATCGCAGCATTGTTCGTTTGGCCGTTGGTGTTCGAGGTCAGCAATAAGTATATGCTGGTGCTCGATAATATCCTGATCGCCATGGTGGCAATCATCGGTTTGAACCTGGTCACCGGTTTTGCCGGATTGATCTCCATCGGTCATGCCGCTTTCGTGGGCGTCGGCGCCTATACCCTGGCCCTGTTTGCCCGTACCATGGGCGATTCCCACGTGCTCGTCACCCATGCCTGGCCGCTGATGCTGATCGTTTCAGGCGCGGTCGGCGCCATGTTCGGCGCCTTCGTGGGCCTGCCGGCCCTGCGTCTGAGGCACCTCTACCTGGCCATTGCCACTCTGTCCTTTCAGATGATATTTCAGTGGGTCATCAATTTTCTGCCGTTGTTCAACCAGGGGCAGACGATTCCCATCGGCCGGGTCCATTGGTTCACCGGCATGGTCTCGCGTGGGGATCACTACTTCTTCTGGTACTATGTGACGCTGACCATCGTCATTATCTGCGGTCTGGCGGTGCGCAATCTATTGCGGACGCGCTATGGGCGCAGCCTGGTGGCAGTGCGCGACAATGACCGGGCGGCCGATGCCATGGGGATGAACCCCGGATTGACAAAGGTGTACGCCTTTGCCCTGGCCGGATTTTTCGCCGGTGTGGCCGGCGCGCTGCACGCTTATTTATACCGCGGTGCGGGTATCGAGTCGTTCACCCTGGCACAGTCGATATCTTATCTGGCTATGGCGATCGTGGGTGGATTGGGAACCCTGACCGGTTCTTTCTGGGGGCCCGCGGCCATCCGCATCCTTGATTTGCAAGTGGAAAACCTGGTGGAATGGTCCGCGCAGTTCCTTCCGGCCAACATGAATCTGGCCACGGCGCTCAAACCGCTGACCTTCGGCTTGGTGATCGTCCTTTTCTTGATGTTCGAACCGCGCGGCATCGCCAATTGGTGGCGGATCTGCCGTTCGTATGTGAAGCTTTGGCCTTTCCGCTATTGATGAGCGGCAGGCCGCGGATGGGGGGATTCAATGGGCAACGCTTCCAAACGCCCACCAAAAAGGGAGGGTAGTATGAAAAAGAGACATGCTTTGATGGTTCAAATGGTGTTTGCGTTGATCGTCTGTTTGGCGCTGGCGGCACCGACCCAAGCCGCTGAAGTACACAAGTTGGCATTGTCGCTGGCCATCACTGGTCCCACTTCGGATGCGGGCAATCCTTATTCCAAAGGGGTGGAAGACTATATCCGCTATGTCAACGACACGAAATTGCTGGGCGCGGACAAGGTGGAGTGCCCGATTCGAGATGATCAGTACAAGACCGACATCACCAAGCGCAACTTCGAGGATTTCCTGGACGAAGGCATCGTGCTTTATCTGAACTACTCCACGGGCAGCACCCTGGCTCTCAAACGCGATTTCGACGAAGAGAAGATTCCCACCATTCCCGCGTCGTTCCACGCGGGCAACCTGGTGGATTCCAGTTACATCTTTCTCCCCATAGCAACTTATTCGAGCCAATGTATCGGTTTGGCTGAATACATCGTTCAAAACCACAAGGGGGGTAAACCCCAGGTGGCCATGTTCATCCATCCATCGGCATTTGGACGCGGTCCGGTCGAAGATGTCCAGGGCGCCGTCAAATCAGGTCTGGCGATGGACATCATCGAAGTGGTCGAGCACGGCAAGGATCTGGACAACACCGCCACGCTGCAGCGTCTGCTGAGCAAGGATGTCCGTTACGTGATCTGCCAGACCGTGCAGTCGCCGGTGGCCACACTGCTCAAAGACGCCCAGCGACTCGGCCTGGTGGCCAAGACCTTTGGCGAGAAGGGCAAGCTGACGTTTACGGGGGCGCACTATACCGGCGGCAACGACTTGATCGATCTGGCCGGATCGGCCTCCGAAGGCTTCTTCTGGACCACCTCCTATGCCCTCACCTCGGTACCGGGACCGGGGACCGACTTTCAGTTGATGCTGGCCAAAAAATACAACCGGGATGAAAAGACCGCCAACTCCCACAACTACACCAATGGCATGATGGTGGCCCAAGTGGCCGTGGAGACCATCCGCCGCGTCAAGGCCAAGGGGGAGAAGGTGACCCGTGCGAACCTTTACAAAGAGCTCAATGCCATGAACGGCGGCAATGGCTACTCTCCGGGCAATACCGTGGGGCCGGTCACCTATTCGCCCACAGATCGCGCCGGTGTGGATGATTTGCAGATCTACTCGGTGCAAGGCGGTGTCTTCAAGGGCGTGGGCAAGCCTTTTATTCCCAAATTCGCCAAATAGGCCGCCGGTGGCTTTCAAAACTTCCAGGGACGCGTGGGCGCGGGGCGTATTCCGCGTCCACCCCGTCCGTTCATACACCACCAAAGTTAGCATAGACGGTACGAGATATGACAGCGACCTCCGAGAATGATCGACTCCTGGAAGTCAACAACATCGAGGTGGTTTACAACGATATCATCCAGGTGCTGCGCGGCGTCAGCATCGGCGTGACCCAGGGTGATATCGTGGCCTTGCTCGGCACCAACGGCGCGGGCAAGACGACTACCCTGCGGGCCATCAGTGGGCTGCTCAAACCGGAAAACGGATCGATACGCGAGGGGTTTATCAAGTTCGACGGCCGGGATATCACCAACGTATTGGGCACTCAGGTGGTCCACCTGGGGGCGGTCATGGTGCCCGAAGGGCGTCGGGTGTTCAAGCACCTGACCGTGGACGAGAACATCCGGGTCGGTTCGGTCACCCGCAAGGACGGCGCGGCCAGTATCCGCAGGGATTATGAACTGATGTATACGCATTTCCCGCGCCTGTCCAAGGTGACCCATCGCATGGCCGGCTACTGTTCGGGCGGCGAGCAGCAGATGATCGCCATTGCGCGTGCTTTGATGGCGGCGCCCAAGATGCTGATGCTCGACGAGCCCTCCCTGGGGCTGGCACCACTACTGGTGAAGGAAATTTTCGATAACGTCAAACGCATCAACGAGGATATGCAGACCACGATTCTGGTGGTCGAGCAGAACGCCAAGATTGCCCTCGCGATCTCCAACTACGCCTATATCATGGAAAACGGCAAAATTGTGCTGGAGGGGCCTTCGGACAAGCTGCAGGACAATCCTGACGTCAAGGAGTTCTATATGGGCGTCACCCAGGGGGGCGGGCGCAAGTCGTTCAAGGAGGTCAAGTCCTACAAGCGGCGCAAGCGTTGGATGTAAAAAAGAAGTTTTAAGTTTGAAGTGTTGCGTGTAAAGTAGCGGCAGTCCGGCTGAGTTGGACGCAGGGGTCGATCTGATTTTCCATACCGTCAGTGATCATCCATAAAAGGGCAAATTGGCCATTTGTGGATGGGTGAGAGCGAGTGTCCATCCAGAAATAGGCAAATTTGGCTGAGATCAAGGCATGCGAAAAATTTTACCGCAGGCATATGTCGAATATTCCGAGGATAAAATTTTGAGCATAACGCCGATATCGGGTAAATTGGCCATTTGTGGATGGGCACGAATTAGGAGTGTGTCATGAAATTGTTGGTAGCCTACAACGGCTCGCCGCCTTCCCAGAGAGCCTTGGAACTGGCAAGCGAAAAGGCCAAGGCGAATGCCGAAGCCCTGGTTTACGTGGTGACTTCCATGGAGGGAGGCAGCAACGAGACCTTGGAAGATATCCAGGCAGTGGAAGAAAAATTGGAGCGGGCCAAGGACTATCTGCTTCAATCTCATATCTCCTGTGAGACGCTTCAGCTGGCACGTGGATTGACGCCCGGTGAAGACCTGGTCAAGTTCGCCGAAGACAATGGCGTGGACCACATCTTTATCGGGATTGAAAAGAAGTCGCGTACCCGCAAACTGCTGCTCGGCTCCACGGCGCAGTTTATTATCCTGAGGGGCCCTTGCCCGGTGACCACGACCAAGTAAAGATCCACGGGTGTTCCCTTCACTTTGACACCCAAACAGGTGTGTTGGTTTTCCGATGCCGGTCAGGTCGGATGCTCGATCGGCGCTGACTGTGCGTCAGACCTTTCGCCCGCCACCGATGCCTCTTTTTAACGCAGCCTCCAGTAAAGTGGATAACGTCTTTGAGAATTCTCTTTCTTAACCGTACGGAAGGAGTATTGCATGAGTGTCTATGATTTGACCCTATATGATATCATTTGCCGAAATGCGCGGCTCTACCCGGAACGCATCGCCTGGCTGGAGGCCGAAGAAAATCGGGCCATGACCTTTGCAGAATACCAGGCGTCGGTCGATCGCATGGCCTCGGGGCTGATGGCCGCCGGGTGCTGTAAGGGCGACCGTATCGGCGTGATCGGTAAAAACTGCCTCGCTTATCTCGTGCTATACGGCGCGGCCGCGGCCTTGGGGGCGATTGTCGTGCCCGTCAATTGGCGGTTGTCCGTGGATGAGATGGCCTACAATCTCAACGACGTTCAGGCGCGTTTGCTGTTTGCCGACGGGGAAGATCCTGAAGCGATGGGAGCGGTTGCGGCCAAGCTCGGGCGCGACGCCAAGTGTTACAACCTGCAGGCCCAAAACGGCCCCTTCAGGGATCTCGTCGATGCGCCTCTGCCCGAAGGGGGGCTGCCGTCCCGGGCGGTTTCGGCCGATGACGGCCTGGTAATCATTCACACGGCCGCCGTGGCCGGGCGACCGCGCGGGGCGCTGCTGAGCCATCGCAACCTGCTGTGCGCCAACGCCCAGTTGATGCAGCAGATCCATCTGACCCAAGACGATGTGCACCTTAATCCGCTTCCCATGTTTCATATCGCCGGCCTTGGCATGGCATTCTGTTGTTTCCATGGCGGGATGCTCAATATCAACATGCGCAAATTCGATGCCGCACAGGCCGCCCGGTTGATTGCCGAACACAAGGCCACCGTGCTGTTCGCCTTTGCGCCCATGATGCAGACCCTCCTGGCCCACGTGGCCGACAGCGGTGAGGATATCCGCTCCTTGCGGGCCGTGTTGGGGATCGACAGGCCAGAGGTCATCGCGCGCTACCAGGAGATGACCGACGGTTCGTTTTACAGTCTCTTCGGACAGACCGAAACCTCCCTGGTGGTCACCATGAGTCCTTTCACCGAGCGTCCGGGATCGGCTGGCCGCCCGATGCCCCTCATCGATGTCCGGCTGATGGACGACAACGACCAGCCGGTGCCCACCGGTCAGGCCGGAGAGATCGCCGTGCGCGGCCCCATGGTGTTCAAGGGGTATTGGGGGCTGGACGATGAAAATGCCTACACCTTCCGCAACGGGTGGCACCATACCGGCGATGTGGGTCGTTTTGATGAAGACGGCTACCTGTGGTACGTGGCCCGCAAGGCTGAAAAGGAGCTGATCAAGCCGGGCGGGGAGAATGTCTATCCGGCCGAAGTGGAGAAGGTGATTCTCGAACATCCGGCCGTGGCAGCCGTGGTGGTCTTCGGTGTGCCCGATCCCAAGTGGACCGAAGGCATCAAGGCGGTGTGCCATTTGAAATCCGGCCAATCCCTGACCGCCAAGGCGTTGATCGAGTTCGTCGGAGGACGCATTGCGCGTTATAAAAAGCCCCAGTACGTGCAATTCGTGGACGAGCTGCCGCTTACGGCGGACGGTTCACCCGATCGCGTCCAGGTCAAGAAGCAATACGGCGGGCCCCAGGCCTGACCGCTTGCGCATTTTCACGGTGCGATGAGGGCAAGTGCTTCGATCAAGCCTTTACGAACCAGCATCACGGCGATGGCCGCCAGAAAGAGGCTCGAAATTTTCGATGCACTGCGAGTGCCGTTGCGGCCCAGGACCCGGGTGACCGGTCCGGCGAACATGAAAATTACCCCCGCGATCAGCAGGTTGGCGATGACGGCGGCTGCGGTCAAGCTTTTGCCGTGCGCGTTGGCCAGTACGATGCAGGTGGTCAGCAGGGCCGGCCCGGCCAGCAGGGGGATCCCGATAGGCACGGCTCCGAGACTTTGCGCGTCCACCTGGCGTCTTTTTTTCTCTCCGGTGATCAGATCGCTCAGGGAAATGGCAAAGAGCAGGCTTCCACCGGCGATCATGAAATCGGCCACCGTCACGCCGAGAAAGGCCAGCAACGCCGGTCCGAACATCAGAAACACCAGCGAAACGGCAGTGGCAGTTGCGATCGATTGTACCAAGACCGTCCGCCGAATGCGCGGGTCGAGGTCGTCTGTCAGGGCGATGTAGATTGGCAGCACGCCGATGGCATCAACGGCTACAAACAGGGGGAAGAAGCAGAGCCAGAAATCTTGCATGGCATGGTTTCCCGGGGTGAAGATGAAACCTTCACCGTGCTTTATAGGTATTGAATGGGCGCCAGGCCGAGCCTTCGGCGCATGGCCTCCAGCAGGCCGACCGTTCCGGTCATCATGTTGTCCCCCCAGGGGGCGCCCCAAATCACCGGCAGCGTCGAATCGGCCATCAGACGGCGTTTGGGGCCGGTGGCGATGATGGCCCGGACCCGATCAAATCCCACCGCGTGGCGCAGATAGGCACCATGGCCGCCTTCGGCCAGAATTTGATCGTGCCGGACGCGTCCGTCGGCCAGCGCCACCAATAGGTCCTCCAGGCGCGCCAAGGTCATGTCGCGGGTGTGGTACTCCACGAACCCGGCCACCTGGTCCCCTTCCATAACGGCGGCCACGGTGTGGGACGTGGCAATATCCAGGATGATGATCGGCGAGGCATTTCCGGCATGGGCATCCTGGGCCGCACCGCACATGGCGGCCATGCCGCTGTCCATGACATAAATCGCATGGGCGTTGAGCCGGCGGGCGTCGCTCACCATGCTGCGCAAACGGTTGAAGGCCTCCGGCACCTGATCGCCGCGATAGAGCAGATCGAAAGGCGTTGCCGGTCGTTCGAGTATTTCCTGGAACAGGTTGTGACGATAATCCAGATGGCTCACGCCCTTGGGGGCCACGCCGTGATCCTGGGCGCAGAGCGCCACGGCATCGAATGCCATGGGCAACCCCAGGCCCGAGATGATGCCGGCAATGCGCTCGGACGGCACATCGCTCAGGCGGACGGCCGTGTAGCGGGGGTCGCTGCGCAACCGCTCGACGGCGGCATCCTCTTCTACGATGAGGTCCCACTGACGCACCCGATCCATATCGTGGTGCAGTGTCGCGGCCGCCGATGAGGAGATGACGACGCGATCCGTGGCAGCCCTTCGACGCAAGGCCTCGGTGACCGGACCGCCCCCCATCTCCACGCCCGACACGACCAGGTTGCCACGGGTTTGTTCGATCTGTTTGGCAATGCTGCGAACGGGGGAGGGCGCAACGGCCTTGAAATGCTCGCCGCTGCTGCTGTCGTAGCAGAGGATATCCATCGTTCCGGCACCGATATCGATCATGAGAAGCTGGCTCATCAGGGGTTCCCTTCGATCAAAGATTAGATCTCATATCATGGCCCGCTTTTACCGCTAATTAGTGGTGCTGAAAAGACAAATCCCCAATTCGCTCCACCCATGCCGGATTTAATGAATGGCATTCAGTTAGAATCGCAGGGCAAGATGACAATGAGTTGCCAAATGTCGGGCTGCACTGATATGACAATACCAACGAAAGTGCTCGGGCAAATGTAAAATCCGCCCGGTGCTGCCAAGCCCTATACCAGGAGGTGCTTTTATGCGCTGGCGATGTCTGATTTGCGGCTACATTCATGATGGTGAAAAACCACCCTATCGTTGCCCGGTCTGTGGAGCACCGGCCAAAATGTTCGAACCGGTGGTTCAAGACGCCAAGCCGTCGGCGGCCCGCGCATGAAGATCTATACCCAGACCGGAGATCAGGGCAAAACCAGTCTTTTCAGCGGCGAACGGGTGGTCAAGAGCGATGCGCGGATCCACGCTTACGGAGATATCGACGAACTCAATTCCGTGGTGGGCGCACTGATTGCCGCCCTGTTGCCGGATACCGAAGTGGCAGAGGTTCAGCTCAAGGAGATTCAATCGGATCTTTTCCAGGTGGGCGCATGGCTGGCGGCCACATCGGGTTCCGAAGCCCAGGCGCGCTTGAATTCGATTACGATCGGGTACAGTCAACGGATCGAATCCTGGATCGATGGGATGGACGCGCAGTTGCCCGAACTCAAGTCCTTTATTTTGCCCGGCGGGCATCCCACAGCGGCCTGGGCGCATATCGCCCGCGCGGTGTGCCGCAGGGCAGAACGAGCCGTCATCCTGCTGGCCGAACAAGAGGCCGCCGAGGGGCGCTCGTTTGAAGGATTCGCACCGATCGTGGCGTTTATCAACCGACTATCCGACTATTTTTTTGTGATGGCCCGCTGGCTCAATCAGCACGCCGGCATGGGAGATGTGCAGTGGCAGGGATGATGCCCCGGTCAACCCCGGCCAACGACACCCGGCCGCGATTCGTGGTGACGGTGACGGCCGTGCGCTGGCTGACCGAAGGCACCTTCGAGATCCGTTTGGAGCGACCAGACGGATTTGATTTCATTCCCGGCCAGAAAATCAGCTTCGTCGACGGCGTCCTTCGTCGGGATTACACCCTTCTCGGACCGGTGGACGCCCGAGAGTTGGCCCTGTGCGTCCGGCTTGTGCCGGATGGACTTTTTTCGCCCCGGCTGTCCCGGGCCAGGATCGGTGATCGTTTTCAGATTACCGCTCCGTTCGGATATTTTACACTCAAAACCTCCGGGCGGCCGGCGGTGTTCGTGGCCACCGGCACCGGTATCGCTCCGTTTGTCGCCTTTGCAAATTCCGGCGCGCGTGGATTTGATCTGCTGCATGGCGTGCGCACCCCGGCCGAACTCTATTACCGGGACATTCTATTCATAGCGGCGCGCCGATATATACCGTGCATCTCCGAAGCCGCCGGCGATGGAAAGATTGGGCCGGAGGGATTTGGCGGCCGGGTCGACCGGTTTCTATCGGCCAATTATCCCGACGGTGAGTACGATTTTTTTCTTTGCGGGCGCAACGAGATGATTCGGGATGTGACCCGTGTGATCGATGCGCGGTTTTCAAATTCTCGCGTGTTTATCGAGGCTTATGATTGAGCAGGACCCATCGGTCGCCGCCGTTTGACATTCATTCAACTTTAGGCCATACAATGCGCCCTCATTTTCGTGTCACGGGATCTATTGGAATGGTGCGTCTGTTCGTCATCTGGATGGTATGGCTCTTTGCCGCAAGCGCTAACGCCGGCGAACCCAAAAATGTCTGGGTGCTCCACAGCTATCACCAGGGATGGACCTGGACCGATCGCATCACCGAAGGCATCCAATCCGTATTCGATCCATTCGGAAAGGATATCACCGTTTATTACGACTATCTCGATTTACACCGGGCCGATGAAGCGGTCGTCGCCGATCTCACCGTTTTTTTCAAGACAAAGCTGAGTCGAATCCCGATCGACGCCATCATCGTGTCGGACGACGGTGCCTTGCAGTTTGTCGCAACCCATGGACCCCAACTGGCGCCCGCCATACCCATCGTATTCTGCGGGATCAACAGCCTCGATAATCTTCCTTCGACCGATCAACTCCGTGCGACCGGCGTGGCGGAGCGGATCGACCATGCGGCCACCTTCGCGCTCATGCTGCGGCTGCATCCCAATTGTCGCAGAGTTGTGGTCCTCGTCGAACGCAGGGGAATGCATTCAGTTCTACTGGATGAATTGGAAAATTCCCTGGCAGGACTCAAAGAACGCACGTTGGTCGAGGTATGGAATGATGTGGATTGGGAGCGACTGCCGGCCAAACTGGTGGCCCTGACGCCCAATGATCTGGTCTATCTTTTCGCATTCGATCACGACCGGCGCGGCAATGTGGCGCGCGCCGGAGAAGCCGTCGATATGGTGGTGCGATGGTCTCCGGTGGCCGTATACAGTCCAGTGGATCTTTATTTCGGCAAAGGGATCGTAGGGGGCGCGATCAATTCGGGGCACCATCAGGGGATTCAGGCCGGTCGCACGGCGCTGCGCATTCTTTCCGGAGAGGCCGTGGAGGATATGGCGACGGATATCGGTCTCCTCCGTCAGTTGCGCGTCGATGGCCGGGCCCTGGATCGTTTCGGTATTCAATCCGGACAATTGCCTGAAAACACGGAAATTATATTCCCTCAGCCGATTTTCTGGGTTCGTCACGGCATCTATTCTATTGGATTGGTCGCACTCTTGCTGGTGTTCAGCGGCATGTTGCTCGTCATGCTGCTGCGCCAGCGGCGCAAGCAGAGCAACCTGCTTCAGATCAATACCGATCTGGACGGCCGGATCCGTGAAAAGTCGATCCATCTGCAAATCGTCAACCAGAAACTCAAGAAGCAGTCCATGACCGACGGCGTGACCGGTATTCCCAACCGGCGCTATATTTATCAGCGGCTGGTCGAAGAGGTCAAAAAGGCCCGCCGCTACAATATGCCCCTGGCCATGGTGCTCTTCGACATCGATGGCTTCAAGAAGATATACGATCAGCGCGGCTATGTCCTGGGGGAAAGTGTCCTGCGCGACGTGGGCCGGTGCATCAAGCGCAACATGCGGGAAATCGACCTGGTGGGCCGTTACGGGGGCGAAGCCTTCCTGGTCATCCTGCCCAATACCAGCGCCGCACAGGGCCAGCTGATGGCCGAGCGCATAAGAGAGAAGGTTGCCGCCTTGTCCTGGGAGCAGGGTGAGGTAAAGGTGACGCTCAGCGGCGGGCTGACCTTTTTCAATGATGAGACCCCCCCCGAGCTGGTGCAGCGTGCCGATGATCTGCTGGCCGCCGTCAAGCGGAGTGGCGGCAATCGCATCGCGGTCGCCAGGGGCGCCGGCGGGCAGGGCGGCGAGGTGATCCTGCTACCGGAACACCATCGCTGACACCATCGATCGACTTTGTGAGGATCTATGCCGATTCAATGCGCATCAAATCAGGTGAAATTCGCGATCAGTATCATTTTTCTTTTTGCAGGCGGCCTGGCGGCAGGCTGTATGTCCGCCGCCAAATCCCCGGCGCCTGATCCGGCATCCGTTGTCTGTCCGCCTTGTCCACCCGATCGAAGTTTGGCGTTGTCCCAGGAAAATGAAACGCTTCGCAAGGAGCTGGCCTCAGACCGGGAAAAAATCGAGATTCTGACCCGGGAAAATTCCGATATGAAACTCCAGGCGCTGGCAAACGAAGCCTTGATCAACGATCTCAAGCGCCGTTCCGACAGTCAGCAAAAGCGGCTGGATGCCGCTATCATCGAGGTGGTGCGGGCCAAAGCCAAACTGCGCAGCCTTGAAAGCAAAGCCGAAGCGGCATCGACGCTTGCCGAGGCCGAGCTTGCGGTCAAGGGATTGAAGCGGCGGGGCCCATCGCCCGATGCGGCCACCGCGGCCGAAATCGCCACGGCCGAGCAACTGATCAGCATGAGCATCGATGAATTCAATGCCCAGAATTTCGGTGGTGCCCTCTATCTGGCCAACCAGACCAAAGGGCAGGTTCGGACCGTGCAAGATCGGCTGGACAAGCCGATGGGGGAACTGGCCATCGAGGGAGAGGCCGCCTTTGCCCAGCCGTTGACGCTCCAGGTGCTGAAAGAGGATTGCAACCTCAGAGAAGGCCCCGGCTTTCAGTACAAGGTGATCGGCCGGTTGAGCAAGAACGCGCTGGTCATCGGTTTTTCATACAAGGAGAGTTGGATACGCGTGGAAACCGAGGCGGGAACCAGCGGATGGGTTTTTCGAACGCTTCTGGGCGCGGCCATGATCAAGAAAGACTGACCAGTTTGAGATTCGGTCCCTTGTTTTCGCCGATCATGACAGGCGCCGGGCCTTCTATTTCTTTTGAAATCACAATACAATCGCGCCCATTGGCCTTGGCCTCATACAGGGCACCATCTGCCTTGCGCAGAAGGGTTTCCATATCCTCTCCGTCCTCCGGGTAACCTGAAACGCCGATGCTGGCGGTGACCGAGAATTCTTCTCTGCCAGTGGAGATCTCCAAACGGCCGACATTGTGCCGTATCCTTTCGGCAATGGCCGCGCCGCCTTCGATGGGACTGCTTGGCAGGACGATCAAAAACTCCTCACCCCCGTAGCGGCCCACATAGTCGCACTCCCTGACCGATTCGCGAAGGGATTCAGCCAGTCGACGGATGGCCGCGTCACCTGCTTGGTGGCCGTAGGTATCGTTGATTTTTTTGAAATCATCGATATCGAGCATCAAGAGGGTCAGCGGGTCGCGGTACCGCGTGGCGCGCGCCATTTCCCGGCTGAAGAGTGCCATGATATGATGCCGATTGTGCAGGCCGGTCAAACTGTCGGTGATCGACAGCTGCTGCAAGACCTTGTTGGTTTCGAGCAGCGATTCATGGGCGGCGGATATCTCTTCTCGGCCGCGCTTCAGGTTCGCCACCATGTGATTGAAGATCTGGGTCAAGTAGCTGATCTCGCTCAGACCCGTGACCGGGATATCCACGTCCAGGTTGCCGGCGGCCACATTGGCGGCACCATGGCTCAATCTTCGAACCGGGCGTACGAGACAGTGGCCGAAGATATAGCCGCCAATTCCGATGCAAAAGATCAAGCCGCCCACCAATGCCATGGTCAGGCGGCGCAACGTCGCAATTTCCGAATACGCATGCTGCTTTTCCATTTCCGCGATCAGCATCCATTGTACGGGGGCGATCGCTATGGCCATACCGATGACCGCTTCATCGCGATAACCGATGTAGTCTTTCGGCGTCATGGGTGAATCAACCGATCCCGATGAGACCACAAGCGGGTGGCCGGTGACAGGCGGCGACTCGGGCAGATCCCTGGAACTCACCAATACCCTGCCCTCGGTTGTGGTCAGATAGATTTCGCCGATTCCCCCGTCACATCGAAGTCTCAGCATCGAACGGATCGCATCGAGGTTGATTTTTGCCAACAGCACACCCAACGGGCTGCCGTCGGATGCGTTTATCACTTCCGCGATCAGGATGGATCCGCCTGTCATGCAGGGGTTGAAACGATCCTTTATGCCAGACGACGTGAGGCTGTGGATCTGTTTGCGCCAATTGGCCGGGATGGTGATCGTCAGCGGATCCGGAGCACTGGTCACGATCACCTGGCCTTCCAAATTCATGAGAGAAAGCGATTCATAGGTGCCGAATTTTTCACTGATCGAGTGCAGGTAACTTTTGATGTTTTCCAGATCCACCTGGGTTTCGATATCGGATCGTTTCTTGCCAGTCGGGCGTGGCAGATTTTCGGAGATGACGTAAGAGCTCGAGAACACCCTCAGATCGTACAGGCGCTCCTTGAGCCACAAATCGAGTTCTTTTGCGCTCTGCACGGTTGCACTGTGCAATTCCTGGGAGATTTTTTCCCTGAGCAGTTTGCTGCTCTGCAGGTAGGAGACGCCGCCGAGAATCAGCGAGGGGACGATCGTTGCCAATAAAGCAAACGCGATGATTCTGGTTTTTATGCTTTGAAATCTGGAAACGCGTAGAAACCGGGTATGGCTCTCTGTCGCCTTATCCAAAATGGCCTCATTTATGTCAGCGGCCGATATCGGATTGGGGCGGTGGAGAATCGTAGATATCAGCCGGCGTTTGGTCCAAGGAAAATACCGTCTCGCGTGTCGCCCGCATCTATCGGGGTTTTAAGCAAATATTGTGCCATAAAATTTCGGGCGGGGATGGCGCGCCGTGAGTTGGGCCGGTAGACGCGGCGCCCTTATCGAACAAGATGCACTGTGAGACCGCACGGCAAGGACTTCTAAGGAAGCGCCATGCGTGTGGGCAGTTTCCTGGGATGAAATGTTTCACGCCGAAGCGGGATAAGCCGCTTCTTGCGAAACCATCAATGTTCATGTGCCAGTGAAGGGGAGGGGGCAATTTCGGTTTGGAATTCTGACACATTTTGTCACATGTTTGGCGATGGTGGGCCAATCCATCGCCATATGCGTCTTCATCATGCTACGAGTCGGCATGGCGTGCATGTTTAGACCGCCACTTGGCGTGCCATGGCCCTGGGGTGTCCTCAGCGCCCCTCCAGTACCTGCCGACTGCGTTTGACGGCACACAAATCACCGCACATGGTGCACACGTTTTCATCGATGGGTTTGGACGATTCGCGATAGGCCCGCGCCTTTTCCGGGTCCATGGCCAGTTCCAGCATGCGTGGCCAGTCCAGCTCCTTGCGGGCGTGACTCATGGCATTGTCCCAATCCATGGCATGCGGGATGCCCTTGGCGATGTCGGCTGCGTGGGCCGCAATCCGGGTGGCGATGATACCCTCTTTCATATCTTCCCGGTCCGGCAGTCGCAGGTGCTCGGCCGGTGTGACGTAGCAGAGAAAATCGGCGCCGTGGGCCGCGGCCAGAGCCCCGCCGATGGCCGAGGTGATGTGGTCGTAGCCGGGCGCAACGTCGGTGACAATGGGCCCCAGAACATAGAACGGTGCACCGTGGCACAGCTTTTTCTCCAACTGCATGTTGGTGATGATTTCGTTGAGCGGCACATGGCCGGGCCCTTCGATCATCACCTGAACGCCGGCCTGCCAGGCCCGTTGGGTCAGCTCGCCCAGCACGATCAACTCCTGGATCTGCGCCGCATCGGTGGCGTCGTGCAGGCAGCCGGGGCGCAGGCCGTCACCCAGGCTGATGGTTACATCATAGGCCCGACAGATCTCGAGCAGGCGGTCGAAGTGTTGGTAGAAGGGGTTTTCCGCGTGGTTGGCTTCCATCCAATGCAGCAGGATCGATCCGCCCCGGCTGACTACATGGGTCAGGCGCGGGCTCTGCCGGATGCGCTGAACCGATGTGCGGTTCAGGCCGGCATGAATGGTGACGAAATCTATACCGTCTTCGGCATGCAGGGTCACCGTGTCGAAAAAGTCGTCCACGGTAATGCCGGGCACCTCTTTGCCGTAGCGAGCCACGGCATCGTAGACCGGCACGGTGCCGATCATCACCGGGCTGATCTCCACGGTTCGGCGGCGAAAGGTGCGGGTGTCTCCGAAGGTGCTCAGATCCATGATGGCGTCGGTCTTCAGATCGATGGCCGTGCGCACCTTGTCCAATTCAAGGTCCACGTTGCAGCAATCTTCCGAGACGCCGAGGTTGACATTGATTTTGGTGCTCAACCCTTCGCCGACCCCCTTGGCCTTGATATTGGGGTGATTTTTGTTGGCCGGTATGGCGATGCGGCCGGCGGCGACCCGTTCGAGCAGCACGTTTCGTTCGATTTTTTCATCCGCGAGAACCTGTGCCATTTGCGGCGTGAGGATGCCTTTGCGGGCGGCTTCCATTTGGGTGGCATAGGACATGGTTGACCTTCTTTCTATTGAATGTTGGCGATGATGTGGTTCAGTTCGCGCAGTCTCGCCGCGATGTCCGGCGCGCCCACGATTTCGGTGACCAGAGCGAAGCAGCGCGCGCCGTGGCGGGCGACCTCCGCGATGTTGTGCTTTTTTATGCCGCCGATGGCCACGATGGGCAAGCCGGCATGGGCCACGGCCTGGTCGAGATAGTCGAATCCCACCGGATCGACCACATCGGCCTTGGTTAGGGTGCTGAAGATCGGGCCCACGCCGATGTAGTCGGCGCCCAGAGCGGCGGCCTCGCGGGCCTGCCCGGGAGCATGGGTGGAGAGACCGACGAGCATGCCGGGGCCGACCAGGCGGCGAACATCCGGGACCGGCAGATCGTCCTGGCCCACGTGAACGCCGTCGGCTTCGACGAGCAAGGCGATGTCCACGTGGTCGTTGACGATGAACAACACCCCGGCCTCGCGGGTCAGACGCCGGATTTCCCGACACTCGTCGAGCATCTGGCGCTGGCTCTTGTAGGGGCGCTTTTCACGGTACTGGATGATGGGAACGCCACCGGCGATCATGGCCCGGACCACTTCGAGATTGGTCCGGCCGTTGGAGAGCGGCTCGGCCGTAATGGCGTAGATACCGTTGGGAAGCTGGGGTTTATTCGATTTGGCAACGTGCATAGTACCCCCCTTTCTCTAAGAGAACGTGAGCCATCATGGCGGCCACGATCGTCACTTTGGGCGCAAAGCAGAGCGCCTGACCCGCATCGGTGCGAAAATCGCCGATGATGGTGGCGTTGCCCAAACGGCGGGTGCCGATGTCGTCCAGATCCAGTCCGGCCACGCCAGAGGCCGACACGATGGGGCGGCCGGAGGCGGCCAGCGCTTCCATGAGCCGTTTTTTGGCCGCGTGGTCGTCGAAGCCCTCGACCACCGCATCGCAATCGTGAAAGGTTGCGGCCATGTTGGCCTCATCGAGGCGCAGGACCATGGTGTCGAGGTGTAGATCCGGGGCGACGCGTCTCAAGTTGTCGGCCAAGGCGTCTACTTTGGAGCGGCCGATCTGATCGTGGAAGAAGAATTGCCGGTTGAGATTTCCTGCCTCGACCCGGTCGAAATCGATGAGTTTCAACCGGCGCACGCCGCCGCGTACCAATACAAGCGCCACGTTGGAGCCGATACCGCCTGTGCCTGCGATCCCGATTTTCATGCGATCAGGTCCCAATCTTTGTATACCGGCTGGTATCCCTGGGCCGCGATGGCCTGGGCCACCTGGGCCACGCTGCGTTGATCCGAAATTTCGAATTGCGCTGTTTTGCGTTCGGCCGGCCGCGCATAGCCGCCCACGCCGGTGCACGATCCGGCCGAAAGGCGCGTGACCCCCAGGTGGATGAGACGGTCCCGGAAACCGGCGCGCTCGCGGGTGGAGATGGTCAACGCGGATCTTGGCATAAAGAGACGCAGGGCCAGCAGGAACTGGACGAAGGTGTGGTCGTCGGCCGGATAAGCGGGTTGAAAGCCGCCTTCGGCCGGATTGATGCGCGGCAGCGACAGGCCGATTTCGGTTTCCAGAAAACGGTCGTCCAGGTAACGGGCATGCAGGCCGCACATGAAGACTTCACGCCGTTTTTCGCCCAGCCCCACCAGGGGGCCGATGTTGACCGCCCGAAAACCGGCCCGCGCGCCGCGTTCCGGTGCGTCCAGACGGTATCGGTAATCGGCTTTGCGGCCGGCCAGGTGGACCTGCTGGTAAACCGAACGGTCGTAGGTCTCCTGATAGAGGGTCAGTCCGTCCACGCCGGCTGTTTTGAGTCGCAGGTATTCGGCCTCATCCAGGGGAAAGATTTCGATGGAGACCGAGGCGAAATACCGTTTGAGCAGGCGAACGGCCGCCTCCAGGTAATCCATGGGCGTCGCCTGCAGAGATTCTCCGGTGAGCAGGAGCAGGTGCTGCATGCCGGTGCTGGCAATGGCCTGGGCTTCGCATTCGATCTCTGCGAGGGTCAATGTCTTGCGTTCGATGGCATGGGTCCGGTTGAAGCCGCAATAGAGACACTGGTTGCTGCAATAGTTGGAGATATAGAGCGGTATGAACAACTGAACCGTGCGGCCGAAATACTGGACCGTGAGGCGCCGTGCCTTCTGGGCCATGGGTTCGAGGTGTTCGGCGGCCGTCGGGCTGAGCAGGGCGAGAAAATCCAAGGGATCCATCTTCGCCTTTGCAAAGGCGCGTTCGACCTCCCGATCGGTGATTTGTTCGAAAAAGCCTTCGAAATCGAAATGTTCGTACTTTTCTACAATATCTATGAAAGACATGGCAACGACCGCATTGTTCCGTAGGTGAACGTTAAACGATATCCTCGATCCGATCCAAAAATCCGGTCAAGGGCGACGACGCCTGTGCCGTTCGGCTCTCTTCGGCCATTTTGGCCAGATAGGCCATGCGGCCGGCCTCGACGGCCAGGGAAAACGCGCGGCCCATGGCGACCGGGTCTTCGGCCGTGGCGATGGCGGTGTTGACCAGAACTGCATCGGCCCCCATCTCCATGGCGGCCGCGGCATGCGACGGTCGTCCGATACCGGCATCGACCACCACCGGTACCCGGCAGTTTTCGATCAGCAGCGCGATCAACGGCGCGGTTTCCAGGCCCCGGTTGGATCCGATGGGCGCTCCCAGGGGCATCACCGCCGCGGCGCCGGCATCCTCCAGACGCTTGGCCAGCGGCAGGTCGGGTAACACGTAAGGCAGCACCACGAATCCCTCCCGGGCCAGCGTCTCTGTGGCGGCCAGGGTTTCATAATTGTCGGGCATCAGGTACTTGGTGTCGGTGATCACCTCGATTTTAATAAAAGGACCGCAACCCGCCTCCCGGGCGATGCGGGCGATGCGCACCGCTTCGGCGGCGGTGCGGGCACCCGAGGTGTTGGGCAGCAGGGTAACCGATTTGGGGATAAAGTCGAGAATGTTGTGGCTTTTACCCCCCAGATCGATGCGCCGCAGGGCAACGGTGATCAGCTGCGATCCGCTGGCGGCCAGCATGTCTGCGATCCGGCGGTCATCGGCGAATTTGCCGGTGCCGGTGAAGAGACGGCTGGTAAATATATGGCCGCCGATGGTCAATGTGTCATTTTCCATAAAATCAACCTCCCCCGACGAAGCTGAGCAGTTCCAGGGTGTCTCCCTCGCTCAATTGGATCCGGGACCATTGGGGCTGCTTGACGATGGTGAAATTGTGTTCGACCACCAGGGCTTCGGGCCGCAACCCTTTGTCATGGACCAGTTGTTCGATCGTGCCCGCCCCCACAGACTCGGTTTTTCCGTTGATCGTCACTCGTATCACGGGCCCCCCTTAAATCGAAAAGCCGCTTTCCCGGCATCGGAAAAGCGGCTTTCTGATTGAGTGGCACGTGCTTTCATCAGGCCGCTTCCCTTCGCCGGTATTATCCGGATCAGGTTCTAAGGGTTGGAGAAATCCTCTCAGCGTGAATCGCACCCCTAGCGTATGATGGATTCACCTATAGATAAGTGAGATGGGTTTGTCAACCGGCAGGCATGTGACCCAGCGATTCAGACTAAATGTCAGTCATTAAACTCGGCCCGTGTGGAGCAGGTGGCCGATGCCACACGCCAAGCGGTCAAGTGCCGCTAAAATGCACGGCGGGCGGCCCAGAAACTCGCTGCGCTCAAACAGTCTGGGCCGCTTGTCCGCCGTTTGCATTCGAGCGGCACTAAGACCGCAGGCGTATGTGGCCCTGGCCGCCTGCCCCACACGGGCCTGCCTCAACCGTTGCCATGCGAATTTATTATCAAACGCCTTCTGTAATGTATGCCCTGCAAGGTGAATCACATTCAGTTAGAATTGCTGCATGTGACCCAGCGAGGATAGGTACTGCTTTAAAAGATATTGAAAAGGATGTCGGGTCCATGGTAAACACCTTCTATCCAATTGGGTGCCATTCTGCGGCATCGGTATGTTAAGGCGCGCTGTCTCTCCCATGCGCTACTGTCCAATTGATCGCTGCCACTCCTGAGTTATCGATACCGTTGGGTCGCCGCTCTAGAACCCATTTCAGAAGATCGGCGTTTGAATTGAGGTTGAACTGAACGAATTGCCATCACGAGGAATCGATCCCTGTTTTGTTTCTGTTGGTAAACCTTGCAGAAATGGAGGGTCGGGATGCAGTTGTGTATGCAAGGCGCACATTTGCGCCGATATGCTTTCTTATTCGGTAAAGAGAGTCTGCACGGAGAATATCACGGTCTTTATGTGACCGGTCGATCCCTCACTCGTAAAGAAGGTTCTTCAGTATCGGATGATGTTCAAAGACCGGTCCTGCTTATCGGCGGCACCAGTATTACGCTAAATGATCAACGTGAATTGATTCAACACTTGATAGCCAGCGGAATGACGGTGGCTGCGATTGATTACCCCATGGGGCGCTTGCTGGGACCGGCCATCCGGCCCAGGTTATTTCGCAAGAGTGCTTTCAAAGACTATGTCTCCAGACTCAAGGAAGAGCGGCATGTCAAAGGGGTTGACATCGTCGCCCATTCGTATGCTGCCTTCGAAGTGGTGCGAACTCTGATGTCAGATCCTGTGGGTTACCGGTCATGGGTGAAGAGTGTCCTTTTTATCAATCCACCTGGATTCAGGAGAAAGATTGGTGCCATCACCCATTGTTTGCGTTTCATTTTAGGGTACGTGCTTCTCGGTTGGTTAAAGATGTTCGCCCATATGGTCGGCCTGGGCCGTTGGCCGATCGAAGAAATCGACCCTTGGAAAACCATTTATATTCGTCGCCAGATCTGTGGGATTGCCGCGATGGCCTGCAGGGCGTTTAAAAACCCGCTACGTTCCTATCGTGAAGCGCGTGACATCGTCAGCTTTGATATCGTCCCGGCAATGGCGGCCTTGAGCGAACAATACGGATATGATCTCAACCTGTTTCTCAATGTGGACGATGTCATCGTGCCGTTCAAGGACACGTTAAACGCCGTTCTCAAATTCCTGCCCGAGGAAAACATCATGATCGCGAGGGGCGGGCATAATGACTTGATATTCCAGGATTGGCAGCGGGAGGCGTTTACTTCATTTCTGAGAAGGATACGGTGCAGGTTTTTTTCGCATCCGAGGTCGCGTAACGCCTGAGCTTAGCGCATCTTCTAAAACCGGTAATTTAAACGACCACCTTCCATCATTCCGGACTTGATTCGGAACCCAGTACTATTTATGCTGGTCCGCGTTGAAGTTTCGTTGCCTGCCGTTCAATCGGTTAATGGCACGACCTTAAGGAACTTGACATGTTATTCATTCGTACACTTACTCTTTTGTCACTGTTTCTACTGATGGGCTGTAAAAGTACCCCCGCTCCTTTACCGCAAAGCGAAAAACTCTCCCCTGCCAGCGTCAAGGAGATCGCGGCAAGGATCGACCGCCGCCACGGCGACTTGTCTTCGGAAATGCGCCGTCGCATTCTCGAAACCGTCGTTCGATCCATCGACAACATGGTGTTCATCGAAGGTGGGGAATTCGAAATGGGCGATTTTGGCATCCCCTGCGAATACGATCCGTCTGATATGTGCGAGTGGCCCTGCGGCCTGGCGCCCGAGGAGATGTGCCCGATCACGATGTATACAGACGATGATCATCTTCACACCGTCCGGCTGAGTGGCTTTTACCTATCCAGGTACCATTCGACCCTCGGGGATTTTGATCTGTTTCGGACGGCGCATGGAAAAGAGCTATTCGATAAAGAGTATCGAAAGAGAGAGGATCTTAAAGTGCATTTTTTGCCCAATAAGCCTGCGCATACAAAAGGTTGGCAAGAGGCCAAGGATTACTGCCTATGGTTGGGTGAATTAAGTGGTTATCCGGTGGATTTGCCGACGGAAGCCCAATGGGAATATGCAGCCCGAAATCGCGGCCAATATGTTTGGTATCCAACCGATAATGGGAATATCGATTTTGGAAAAAATTACCCTCGTAGGCAAGAGAGCATGAATCCAGTTGTATCATCAATCGGCAGCGTCTCTCCAAATCCACTCGGCCTGTATGATTTGGTTGGGAATGTGAATGAATGGGTAAATGACTGGTATGCGGAAGATTACTACCTGGTATCACCAGTAGAAAATCC
>Ga0209164_1001588_pt1 | contig 28300 bp, 25 predicted proteins | sample MTBNYHSulfiMetaG_FD_187458 | JGI IMG/M metagenome (GOLD analysis project Ga0209164, IMG submission 187458) | Enrichment culture microbial communities from rom New York Harbor, USA that are MTBE-degrading - MTBE-NYH (New York Harbor Sulfidogenic)... | ecosystem: Environmental > Aquatic > Marine >... | reverse complement strand
CAAGATGGCAATTATGCCGGCAGACAACAATCCAGCGCCGCGATTGAACAACTCTTTGCCCACGAAGTAGACCGGGACGGTAGTCAGGGCTCCGAGCACAGCCGGGAAGTACGCGCCCACCACCTCCATGAGATGCTGGCTTGGGGAGCCAGCACCAACGACCCAGATGACAAATCCCAGAAAGAGGTCATAGAAGGGTGCGAACCAGACGTCCTGTCCGTAGGGGAAGAAGGTAAAGGGGTCGAAGGCGATGCGGTTGGGGAAGTTCTGTACAAGGCTCTCCACCAGTCGCATGTGGTACCACGGATCGTGTTCGCCGAACCTGACCCAATCAAAGGCGAACACGGTGTGGTAGGGGGGGGCCACTCGTAGCAACAGCGCGACGGCGACAATGACCAGCATCGCACCCGCGCATGCTGTTGTGGGAGAGATCCTTGCTGCGATTGCTCTCACCAGCGACACCATTCCTATGAGATTCTAGTGCACGCGCCAGGCGAAGGCAAGCGTTGACGATGGGAAGTGGGTGTCGAGCGGCACGCCGGGGACCAGTACCCCGCGGAACAGCAGTGCGATTGCCTACCATGCACGGCGTCTTTATGCCTCCGCGCCTTGATGTGTGGCGAGGGCGGGTGCTACAATCATCGGACGGCGAACAGTGTCCGTCCAAGAGACGAGAGTCGCTCTCCCGAAGGAAGGCTTGCAGTATGGCCAACGCTAACGTCCTGCAGAGCTTCACCCTCGCTGCGTTCGCCTACTGCCCGTTGGTTGTGGCCACGAGGTGTGCGCTGAGGTGATCGACCCCACTGCGGGCAGGAACCACATCTACACAGTGGTCGCGGAGCACACCGACGCCAGGCTCCATTGTCCCATACTCTCCGAATCTCTTCTCATTAGGGGTGTGGACCATCTGTTCGATACGGGGGGCCAGTTCAAAGGGAAGCGGCCTCTTGCTCCGCTGCTTCGGCTCCGACAAGAAAGATGTTACGGGCAATAAGATTCGTCTCGGCGATGGCTCTGGCATCCAGCAACTCGGCTTCGAGAAGCAATGCCTCTTTGCGCTTGGACCGCTCCTGCGTCGCCTTGACCACGAAATTCGCCAGATGGAGAGCAAGCTGGGTGTTGCCCTCTTGTTGCAGTCTCCTGGCGCGCTCGACAAGCCGCTCAGCCCCAGCGAGCGCTACCACCTCAGCCGCTATGTCCGAACTCTTGGAAGGGAATAAGTCGCTCGGATTCCCATTGTACCAGCCGGCATACCTGCGGTGTACGCCATGGATGATGAAAGTGGGACAACCGTAGACTGGAGCGAGCCCGCGGCTATTGGCCAGCTCTCCTGGTATCTCCACGCGTTCCAGGATTTCCTCAATCCAGCACCCTTCGTTCAGCAGCCTAATGACTTCATGGTGGATGTGACGGAGCATCTTTGCCGTATTCAGGCACACTTCCCCAATCCGCTCGCCACGGAGAAGCCGCCCGTGACCGGGAATCACAAAGTCAGGGTTCTTGCCAGCCACTCTCTCCAAGGCCTGGGCCCACTCCAATTCGTAGCGCTGAACCTTGAAGGGGTTGCCTACGTTGGGGCATACACCGGTAACTACATCGCCGACAATGGCAGTCTTGCGTTCGGGGATCCAGACCCATGTGCCGTCATCGGTCTCTCCCATGTAGTGATACAACTCGAAGGTTAGGCCTCCGAATGTGAACTGCATGGCGTCGGAATAGGTGACTTCGGGATATGCGATTTGGTCAGGCATGAAGTGCTCGTCTCCCTTGGGGCGACTGTAGCCGCGTCCACCCTGGATGTTGTTTATGTACCAGTTGTATGCCCCAAGCTTCCTATAGGTGTCAAGCCGCCTGCAAACCAGCTCGTGAGCTATGATTCTGGGTCTCGCGTGTCCTCTGTCCTTTGCGTCCTTCAGCAATGGTGCGGCACCGAAGGCATGATCGGCGTGCCCATGAGTGTAGATGATGGTGTGGATGGGCGCCTCGGTCCTTGCCCGTATTGCCTCAACCACCTTCGAGCTTGTGAGTGGCGTTGTGTCGACGACCACCACGCCTTCTTCCGTGAACACTACACCAGTGTTCCCGAATCCAGCTATCATAAGTATGTCTGCCGTTACCTGCTCGTCACGGGCCTCCCCCATTTGACTGAAGACAGTTCTCTGCTCTAGGCGGCTCATAGGGATCCTCCTTTCGGTTGGATTCTGCGCGAGGCATCAGTGGCCATGTAGACTCGTCATGAGCACGGCGTAGCTATCCCGGTCACGCTACGATCCGGCGCTGGATCGTCCGGCGACACGCCATCCGCCGCAAGGGCGCCACAGCCATGAGCAAATGCCGCTCGGCTGTTGGCCTCTCAGGGTCTCCAGGAACATAGGGAGGGAATCGGCGTCTACCGCGCTCGCACCAGGACAGCCGTGCTAAAGGTGTTGCTCGCTACCATGCCGGTATCGGCCGTTGACAGAGAGGCGTCGGGTTTAGCGCCTGGCGCACTGTTTGTCGAGCAGGGCGACAAGGTTGAGGCCGGCGAAGCTTGCACCTCTACTGACTGTGATTCCGGGGTTCAGGCGGGCTTGTGAGTACTGGCCTTTGATGGTCACCGGCTTCACACATGTCCAGGAGCCATTGGTATTCCTTCGAAAAGCGTCGCACGGTATCTGTTCCATGACATGTACCCCCGAGAGTCTTTTGTGGTGGCAATTGTAGAAGGGGACATACATGGTGTCAAGCGGTCTGACCGCTAATGGGCGAGCAATTCCAAACCAGCGGGTAACGAAGCGTTCATTGTGGCTAGCCTAGCGACGGTGGAGACGCGTCCAAATGCGCAATGGCATGTCTTGAGAACACTTGCATCTTGGGTTCGTCAAGAGGCGAGGATTGCCTCGAAAGTATGGAACAAGCTAGGGACGGACTACGTGAGCCAACGGACGCATGGCGGACTAGTCAAGATAATCTAGCAGCCCACAACTGCGGCTGGGAACGCGCAGTTTGCGAAGTGCTCCAGCCTGGATCTGGCGAACGCGCTCACGCGTGACGCCAAGCTCCGCACCGATTTCCTCCAGGGTTCTGTTGCGCCCGCCGACGAGACCGTACCTCAGCTCAATGACGCGGCGTTCGCGAGGTGGCAACATCGCCACAACGCTTCTCATCTGCTCCCTGAACAGCTGCTTGGCCGCCTCATCAGGCGGGGCCGCCACAGTCTCGTCTTCGATGAAGTCGCCAAGCTCACCTCCCTCGTCATCCTCCCCTATAGGCGTCTCCAGAGAAATGGCCTCCCTCGAACTCACATGAAGGAGTTCCTCCACCTTCTCACGCGAGAGCCCCGCTTCACAAGCTATCTCGTCGCTCGTCGGTTGGCGGCTGTACTGCTGAAACAACCGCTGTCTCGCTTTGTTCAGCTTTGCGATTGCATCGACGGTGTGCACCGGAAGGCGAATAGTGTGCGACTGGTCAACGATGCCACGTCCCACCGCCTGACGAATCCACCACGTCGCGTAGGTGCTGAACTTGTAGCCCTTGCGGTAGTCGTACTTCTTTGCGGCATGCATGAGGCCGAGGTTGCCTTCCTGAATGAGGTCAAGAAACGGCACGCCGCTTGCCACGTACTTCTTGGCAATACTGACAACCAGGCGCAGATTGGCTTGAACCAGATGGTCAAATGCCTGAGACGCCTTCTCCCCGACTAGGCGAAAGTGCTCGTCAAGCTGTGCCTCACCCGCCTCCATGCAACGCCGAAACTCGGGCGAGCAAAGGGCATGTGTGAACTGCTGCATCGACTCGGTTTCGCCTGGCTCCCCCACAACGTCCCAGGGTATCAAGCGCGTATCCAGCGATAGTTGTACCAGGGCCCGTGTTGCCTCGCCTGCGGCCAGGCCGCTGGAGCAGGCTATGGCACCAGCCAGTTGCGGATCTATGACGCCATCGATAGCACCGCGAAATGCCTCATGGCCCACTCTCTGCGACACGACACCCATAGGGGACAAGCCGAGGTTCTCACACACCATGTCAAACAGCCAGTCTTCGCCAGAGAAACGCTCCATCAAGGCCAGCAAGATGTCTGTTGCCGCGGCCTTATGGCTATGGTCGGTCTCCCACTGCTCCACAAGCTGGGCCAGATGCTGTCCGTCCTCTATCTGGCTGCCAAGCATGATCTCCTGCTGGGCGTTGAGCAACGGGGTATGCCCAGACTCGGCAAGATAGAGCGCAACCGAATCCTCCAACACATCGGCATCGCTCTGCCAGGCATCGTGGTCAATATCAGCGGCATGCTTGTGAGCGGCACTATCGTCATAGCCCCTCGCCTCACGGGCCACAGATGGCTCCTCGCTCTGGCCAAATGCATGCTCGAATTCTTCGGTTCTCCTGGAAACCATTTCTGCTCCACCTCGGCAGCGTGGTGCTCGCCAGTCAGACACCCCTCATCATCCTGAAGATAGTGGGGAAAGCGCACTGCGCTGGACTATTGCTGGGGATCGTCCAAAGCAAGTCGCATTATCGTATGAGGTCTTGGGGTAGCTCGGCACACCCGGGGCCCGCCCTCTCGGCACAGGTATAGTATATCATATCGCCCACGAGTATGCAAGGCCATAGCCATCCAAACGCCTGCCATGGTGCAGACCATCACATGCGCCCGGGCGTGTACACAGGACTAGGCGCAGTCGTCTTGGGGTTTGACTACTAGCATAGGTATGCCCAATTCCCTAAGCACGAAATCGGCTACGCTGCCAAAGACCAACCGCCCTATACCACTGCGGCGGTGCGTAGCCATGGCAATGAGGTCAATCCCATTGCCTTGGGCGTATCGGACGATAGCCTCGCTTGGTGTCCCTCGCATGGTCGCCAACTGCACTTCCAAGCCCTTTTCCCGCAGCGACCTCGCCACGCCTTCGAGGTATGCCATCGCGTCAGCCTCTGTTGCCTCCGCCCACTGCTCGTTCGAGTCAGGCGCTTGTCTGGGTGCCACCGCAGTGCCATAGGGTATGCTGGAGAGATAGACAACGCGAAGGAGTACCACTTGGCAACTGCACTGCAAGGCCACCTCTGCGACACAGGGCAGCACTGCCTCAGCCAGGGCAGAACCATCCAGGCAAACAAGAACCTTTCTGAACGTTGGGATACACCTCCCTCTTCATCCGCATGACGCAGTGGCAAACTGTCACGCCACCCCCGTTTTGCCTTTCCACTCCCGCGACCTCTGCCGACAACCAGTGTGTCTCGCGGGGTTGATCCTTCTCATTCGCCGGAGTCAGTGGCGCGGGACTACCGGAATTTCGCTTCCACCACGTAGCCCTGAGCTTCCAGATCGCTCAACAACTCAGGCCCCTCGTCGGTGTCAAGGTACAGGACCGACTCCCTCCTTTCGGTAGTAGGAGAGGTTAGCTGGTAGAGGCCAAGGATGTTAGCCTTGTGGGACAGTGCAATCTCGATCACGCTTCTCAGTCGCCAGTCCTGGCAACAGTCATAGATGTGGAGGCGCAAGCCAGCCTTGCCGAAACCCAGTGCCTGCGCCTGGATATTGAAAATGTCAGTCGCCGTCATGATGCCCACGAGCTTGCCACGGTCGACCACCGGGAACGTGCCAATCTTGTGCTGCTGACCCAGCAGCGCGACATCCATTATCATCATGTCCGGTGTAACGGTGATCGGGTCCTCCACCATAATCTGCTTGACTTTGCTAGGCCCGACGAATTCCAGCCTTTTCATCCTGTGTTTCGTCACCAGCCCTACCAGTCTTTCTTCATCCATGACCGGCAGCCGTCGGATGTTGAAGTCATTCATCAGTCTCTCGGCTTCTTCTATGGATGTGTCGGGGTTAACCGTCACTAGCTTGGTTTGCATGTATTCACGGACGTACATTTGGCTCTCCTTCGTAGGCACTTACCGAAATGAGGATTGCGAAGCCAGCCACATGGGTAATGATATCCCCATCGGTGACAACGCCACGATACTCTCCGTTCTCACACACGGGAACGATTCCTGTGGCACAATCTCATCTTCTGGGCAACCTCAAAGATGAGGGCGAAAGGCGGCACGCAATCGGGCCGCTTGTTCACGACTTCGCTGACTGCGGCCATATCCTCCTTCTCCCTCCTGGGCGTATTTTGTTACTCCACAGAGTGCCGGGAGGGCGCCAGCTTTACCCCTGCGAACGGCCACGGACGAGAGTCGCTGGCTTTCCCGGCACTCTAGGCAGGGGAGAAACCGACACCTGACTCGACACGTCTCCGTTGCCACCCGAGAGCCCCGTCACCCATGTCATCGTCGGCAGTCTTGCTGCTGCTGCCTGTCAACTCAGCAGCGACCTCGTCTCCCCTTTTGGCTTTCGGCCCCACGATAGCTCGTGAGCCTCAACATTGCATCCGCCGTAGTACGTATCCTCCGTGCGCAGGGCATCAGTAGTCGTCGTGCACCAGGCGCAAATCCACTAGGCAATTCGCGCAATCGGCGGTGGGGCTCCGCCGTCGACAAACCAACCTGGCTATGGTAGAATCGCTTTGCCGCACGTGTACTCGAGACAGGTGCGCTCGTTTCGTCTTCCGTTGCCCCATACAGGTATTCGGGGTAACGCGGGTATATCCGAAGGAAGCCACCGATTCAACTGGTGAATCCGTGCCTCGGTCGCGACGTGCAAAAGATCACGATTCTTCTAGCCGATGACCATCCGTCCTTTCGCGAGGGTCTGTGTAGACTCCTGGAGGAAGAGAATGACCTGGCAGTTGTTGCCCAGGCCGGTGATGGCGAGGAAGCGGTCAGGCTGGCCAGGGAGATACTGCCGGACATTGCCATAGTGGACGTGTCCATGCCCAAGCTTGACGGCATTCAGGCGACGAGTCAGATCAAAGCAGCATGTCCTGCCACAGCCGTTCTTATCATGAGCGCTTATGGCAATGAGTCATACGTGGTTGGGGCAGTGGAGGCGGGGGCCTCAGGGTATCTATCGAAGGGTGTGCAGGTGCGCGAGCTTGTTGCCGCCATCAGGTCTCTCCACGCTGGGGAAACGGTGCTCGACCCCCAGGCAGCGCGCAAGGTCTTCAGTCGTCTGACACGTGCCTCAGGCGCGGTGGTTTCAGAAGCAGCGCCCGCCGAGTTGCATCCCCGCGAACTTGAGGTGCTGCGCCTCGCAGCCAAGGGAAAGAGCAACAAGGAGATTGCCGAGGAGCTTTCTATCAGTGTGCGAACGGTCCAGAGCCACCTCACGAACATATTCAACAAGCTGGACATCAGTTCCCGCACCGAAGCGGTGCTTCACGCTTTGAGAGCAGGCTGGTTCACATTGGAAGACCTGTCGTAGCTGGCCACAGAGGACATTGGGTGGAGGGTAGCAAGCCACTTTCGGTCAAGGCATTCAGCATCATGCGAAGCCGCCATTTTTGCGCCATCGCTGCCCTCGCCATCGTGCTTGGCCTTCTTTACTACGCCGATCAGTTTGTTCCGTTCGACTGGAGATTCTTTGCCAGCGAGTACATCCACGATGTTCACCGTGCCCTGTTTCTTGTCCCAATGCTCTATGCTGCCGTCGTCTTTCGAGTTAAGGGCGCGCTCGTGATGTCGGCGGTGACCTTCTGCGTTTTGCTCCCTCGCTCTCTTCTGATATCCCCGTATGCGGATGCCGTACTGAGGGCAATGATATTTACTGCAATTGCCAGCTTGGCTGCGGTGCTGCTTGCCGTGGGCCAAGAGCGTATGCAGAGGGAGAGGGAAGCACTGCGGCAACTCGATTTGGCTCGCCGCGACCTGCTCGACAGCGCTGAACTACTAAGGGCATCGGAGGCGCGCTACCGAGGTCTGTTCAATAGCGCCAGTGACGCCATTTTCGTCCACGACTTGAACGGGAACATCATCGAGGTCAACGAATCGGCCTCAACCCTCACCGGCTACTCCGTTGATGAGCTGGCAACGATGAGCCTGTCTCAGCTGTTCACCCAGGAGAGCTTGGATGTTGCCATGAGCGGATACACCGCTTCGCTCACAGATACGGCGACGGCCAAACGCGTCGACCTTGATTTGCTCAGGAAGGATGGGGTAGCCAGGGTTGTTGAGTCGGCGGCAAGCCTCATCAGCGGCGACAGTCAGCCCGTGGCGGTGCAGGCTACTGTGAGAGACGTCACCGAGCTTAGACGGCAGCGCGAAGGCCTGGAGCGGTACCTCTCCGAAGTCACCAAGGCCCAAGAGCAGGAAAGAAAGCGGATTGCCCGTGAACTCCATGACGAAACGGCGCAAGACCTGGCGACTCTCCTGCTCGACATTGAGGCGGTGAGCAGAGGCGCGGAGGGCCCGTCTGAGCAGACACTGGGGCGCCTGGAGAACTTGAGAAACAGGGCAGAGGCAATAATGCAGGGCATACGGCGCCTGAGCCACGAGCTCCGGCCCGACATTCTGGATCACCTGGGCCTGCTGCCCGCACTGGAATGGCTTGCCGACGACGTGGGAATGAGCCATGGAATCGAGGCTTCCGTAGAGCTGTTGGGGACGCCGCGTCGCCTGCCACCCGAGGTTGAACTCCTGCTGTTTCGCATTGCACAGGAGGCGTTAAGCAACGTGCGGAAACACTCTGAGGCAACGCGTGTGGAGGTTAGGGTCGAGTTTGGTTCTCAGCACGTGGGTCTGGCCGTTACGGACGATGGCAGGGGGTTTGCATTGCCACAGACTCTCGGCGACTTCGCCACGGCCGGGAAACTCGGCATACTCGGAATGCAGGAACGGGCTCGTGCGCTCGGCGGCGAGTTGTCTGTGAAGTCAGAGGCGCGCAAGGGTACAACGGTGTCCGTGAGGGTCGCGTGGTGATGGTTCGGTCGGGTCGGAGACAATTGACGATTACGTTTCTCTGGAGGTGGCGCTTTTGAAGGAGAGAGTCGAAACAGAGCCTGTATTGGGCTCCCATCGAGTGCTGGACCTGACGGACGAGAAGGGCTCCTTCTGTGGCAAGATCCTGGGAGACCTGGGCGCTGATGTGATCAAGGTCGAGAAGCCAGGAGGGGACGCCGCGCGCAATATCGGCCCGTTCTATCACGACATGCCCCACCCGGAGAGAAGCCTGCCGTGGATGTACTGCAACAGCAGTAAGCGCGGTATAACCCTTGACGTTGAGATAGCGGCTGGAAGGGACGTCTTCAAGAGCCTGGTCAAGACCGCCGATTTCCTCATCGAGTCGTTTCCGCCAGGATACATGGAGACGATAGGGCTGGGCTATGAAGCAGTCAGTTCAATAAATCCGAGGATTGTATTCACCTCAGTTACGCCCTTCGGACAGAGGGGCCCCTACAGGGACTACGAGGTCAGCGACATCGTGCTCTGGGCCATGGGCGGGATCATGGCTACATGTGGGGATCGGGATAGAGCTCCCGTGCGCTGCAGCGTACCGCAGGCCTACTACTTCGCCGGGCTGCAGGCGGCTACGGGCAGCATGGTGGCCCACTATCACCGACAACTCACTGGTCAGGGACAGTACGTGGACGTCTCGATCCAGGAAAGCGTTCTGCTCAATGTGCCCAATAGCGTGACGACGTGGGATACGTTCCAGAGGAACACAGTGAGGTCAGAAGGGATGAGAGTTCGCATGCTCTACCCCTGCAAGGACGGCCGCGTGGTGTGCTCCATTGGCGGAGCCGGCGTGGGCTGGACGCAGTCCACTATCGCGCTCACCAACTGGATGGCCGAAGAAGGCATGGCGGGCGAACTGGCGGATATCGACTGGCACAACTTCAATCCCGGTGCCGCAACCCCGGAGGAAGTCCAGCGCGCCGAGGAGGTTCTGGGGGGCTTCTTCCTGACCAAGACTAAGCAGGAACTCTACGAGGCAGCGGTTGAGAGGGGGTTCTCCCTAGCACCATCGTCTACACCCAAGGACCTCAGGGAAGACGTTCAGCTCGCCGCCAGAGGGTTCTTCATCGAAGTCGAACATCCTGAGCTGAGCGATGCCGTCACGTATGCGGGCGCTCCGCTCCAGATGAGCCATCACCCCTGGGGGATACGAAGGCGCGCCCCGCTCATTGGTGAGCACAATGAGGAGGTATACCAGAGAGAACTGGGCCTGTCCGCGGAGGAAGTAGCCACCCTCAAGCGTGATGGGGCTATCTAGCCAGACGGAGAGCGAGGAGAAGGCGCTTGCTGGAAAAGAAACAGGTATTCGAGGGAATCAAGGTTGCCGATTTCACCTGGTCCATAGCGGGCCCGATGGCGACCCGGGAACTGGCTGAGCACGGAGCAATGGTGATCAGGGTGGAGTCCCACAAGTACCCTTGCCCGATGAGAAGGGCTGGCTCAATGATGGGCAGGGTGGCCAGCATCAACGGCAGCTTCGTCTTTGCCAATTTCAACACCAATAAGCTGGGCATAAGCCTGGACCTGAGCAAGCCCAAGGGGCAGGAGGCGGCCCGAAGGCTGGTGAAGTGGGCTGACATCGTTGGTGAGAGCTTCGGCCCCGGAGTCATAGCGAGGTTTGGACTGGACTACGAGAGCGTGAGGAAGATCAAACCCGATATCATCTATTTCAGCACGTCGCTTCAGGGGCAATACGGACCGCATTCCCGGTATCAGGCATGGGGCTGGCAGGCCGCTGCCCTGGCAGGGTTCTATGAAGCTGTAGGTTGGCCGGATAGGCAGCCCACTGGAATCCCGGGGGCCTACACCGACCAGATCGCCCCTTACTACACGGTGTGCGCCCTCGTCGCCGCCCTTGACTACCGACGCCGCACCGGGGAAGGGATGTACCTCGATCAGGCCCAGTTCGAGGTTGGCGTTACCTTCGCCGAACCCAGCCTGCTGGACTATGCCGTCAATGGGCGTATAATGAAGCGAAGGGGAAATCGTGACCCGTATGCTGCCCCTCATGGCAGCTATCGATGCCAGGGGGACGACCAGTGGTGTGTGATAGCCGTGGCCACTGCCCAGGAATGGGACTCCTTCTGTGAGGTGATTGGCAACCCGGCGTGGACCATGGACCCAAAGTTCGCCTCACTCCCCGCCAGAAGGGAAAACGAGAACGAACTCGACAGCCTCGTGGAGGAATGGACGGTGCGCCGCAGTGCCCCGGACGTGATGCGCATGATGCAGGCGAAAGGGGTGCCGGCGGGAGTAGTCCAGAAAAACGAAGACCTGTTCAATGACCCCCAGTTGAGACATCGCGCCAGCCATCAGCGTCTTGCGCACCCGGAGCTCGGCAGTGTGCTGCATCAGAAGCCCGCGTACCGGCTGTCGAGAACTCCGTGCCATCTGGTCAGCACGGGCCCAATGTTGGGAGAGCACAACGAGCACGTTTATAAGGAGATTCTGGGCTTTTCCGACGATGAAATCGCTGATATGCTTATAGAGGGAGCAATCACCACCGAAGCTGATTTGCCAGGAGCGAGGTGACTTAGTGCACCAGGCCAACGAATAGGAGGATAGCTGAATGGTTGAAGAGATCCTGCCCAATCTGTATCGGGCCGAAATTCCCCTGCCGCGGAATCCTCTCAAAGCCGTCAATTCTTACATAATACGAGGGGACGGGCGCTTCCTCATCGTCGATACAGGGTTTAATCGGGAGGAATGCATTCGCGAGATGGATGCTGCTCTGCGAGAGTTGAGCGTCGATCTGGAGAGGACTGACTTCTTCGTTACCCACCTGCACGCCGACCACCTCGGTCTGGTGGGCAACCTCGCCACTGACTCGTCCAAAGTCTACTTCAGCGAGCGAGAGGCCTCCTACATGCAGGTCCCCAAGACCGAGGGAGGCACGCGCGTAGACCAGGTATCAGTATATCGAATGAACGGCTTCCCCGAGGAGGAACTGGAACGGGCCTTCGGAAGCCATCCCGGCCACCTGTTCGGCCCGCAGCGCCGCATTGAGTTCACCACCCTGAAAGAGGGCGACACCATAGACATCGGGGACTACTCCTTCACCTGTATCGATACCCCCGGGCACACTCCGGGCCACATGTGCCTGTACGAATCAAGCAAGAGGATTCTCATGTCCGGAGACCACATCCTCCTCGATATCACCCCCAACATCTGCTTCTGGCCACAGATGGACGATGCTCTCAAGGAGTATTTGGCAAGCCTGGACAAGGTATATCCCATGGATGTTGACCTTGTGTTGCCGGGTCATCGGACGATATGGAATGACCACAGAAGCAGGATCGACGAGTTGCACGCGCACCACCAGGTCAGGCTGAATGAGGTCTTGTTCGCCCTTGAGGAAGGCGAGAAGACAGCCTACGAGATAGCACCCTGCGTGTCCTGGGATGTGGACTACAAAGCGTGGGACCTGTTTCCTCCGCCACAGAAGTGGTTTGCCACCGGAGAGGTCATCGCTCACATAACATATCTCGAGAGAATCGACATGATAAAGCGAGAGGTCAAGGATGGCACGATAGTGTACTCCCTGGTCTAGTCAAGGGAGATATCTGCCTATCACGTCCTTGAGACCCAACAGCCTTGCGTTTGCCTCAAGGCCACAACAAGGCGAAGAATGCCTCCCCTTGTCCAAAATGCGCCCAACCTGGCATTTTCGGAGCCAATGCCGATATCGCAGGCCAGAGCCAAGCCCAGTCCCTGACCTGTAGCTGGGCCGTTCAGTATGGCAGTGACAGGCTTCATCATATCCTGCAAGATCGTCGGGAAGGCATCCCTGGTTCTGCTGCCAAAGATACGCTTTGCTGTTCTCACCTGTGCGATCTCCGCCTGGCAATACTCCCCGCTCCGGGCCTTAGCCAAATGGGACACTTCTGGTCAAGGCGAATCTCCCGGATGTGGCTTCAGCCATGCTACGATTACATGCCTTTCCAGCCGTTCCCACTTTCCCCTTTGCCTACGCATCTAGACGCATATTTGGCCAAGCCCCACGATATGGCTCATGGCTCGGATTGGAAACGTGCGTTGTCGACGGCACAGGCAGTGTGACTTGGTGAATTGCCGATTGCACTACTGACACGCTCACTACTCGCCGATTGAGGATTGAATGTGCGAAACCGAAAGACGAGCGTTGCTCTTGTCGGTCGGGCACGAACCTGTGGTGTGGCTTCTAGAATGCGCTATTGACATAGCGAACAGCGAGTGTTACAACTCCCCGCAGGGAGGACTGGCTGTGAGATCATGAGCATAGGGAGGTAACTGGCAATGAGCGAGATCATGCTGGCCGAAGGTGTTTACTGGGTCGGCGTAGTAGACTGGTCGCTAAGGCTTTTCCATGGTCACGAGTTGTCGACGCACAGGGGGTCCTCGTACAACGCCTACTTGATTGTGGATGAGAAGATCGCCTTGGTGGACACAGTGTGGGGGCCTTTTCAAGACCAACTGATCGAGAACATCCGTGAGATCATCGACCCGGCGAAAATCGATGTCGTGGTCGCTAATCATGCGGAGGCCGACCATTCCGGTGCCTTACCGGCAGTGATGCGGCATGCTCCAAAGGCCACGTTGGTAGTGTCGAAGCGGGGTAGGGAAAGCGTTGAGGGGCATTACCACCAGCCCTGGAAATTCCAAACTGTCCAGACCGGAGACAGGATCTCCATCGGCAGACATGAACTTGTTTTCATCGAAGCTCCAATGCTGCACTGGCCGGACAGCATGTTCACCTATCTCACCGGTGAGAACATCCTCATGCCAAACGATGCCTTTGGCCAGCACTACGCGGTGGCCTTCCGCTTCAATGACGAGGTGAGCCAAGAAGAGCTGTACGAGGAGGCCCTCAAGTACTACGCCAACATCCTCACGCCGTTCAGCGGTCTTGTCTTGAAGAAGATCGAAGAGTTGATGGGACTGGGCCTGGCGGTAGACATGATCGCACCGAGTCATGGCATAATCTGGCGCAAGGACCCACTGCAAATCGTCAGGAAGTACCAGGAGTGGGCTGCGCAGGTGCCTGAGAAAAGCGCGGTTATTCTGTACGACACGATGTGGGAGGGCACCCGGCGGATGGCGGAGGCCATCGGTGACGGTCTGGCTGCGGAAGGAGTCCCCTACAAGTTGTTCAACATGGCCGTCTCGGACAGAGGTGACGTCGTCACTGAGACCTTCAAGGCAAAGGCCGTGGTCATAGGCTCGCCCACATTCAATCAGGGGCCCTTGCCGACCATCACTCCCATTCTTGAGGAACTGAGGGGCCTCAAGTTTCAGAACAAGATCGGTGCGGCGTTCGGGTGCTACGGCTGGAGTGGAGAGGCAGTGAAGCTGATTGAGGAGCACCTGGGCCGCTGCAAGATTTCCGTGATCGCTGAAGGAGTGAAGGCCAAGTGGCAGCCAAAGGTAGAGGACCTGAGCGCGTGCAAGGAGCTTGGGCGCACGGTTGCCCGTGCCGTGAAGTCAAACTGACCTAACGGTTTTCCCTGTCATTCGTGGGAGCGCAATGGAGTCGAGCAGCGGCGCGTCCGATTGGCAAAAGGGCTACCTCACTCCCAGTCACGGCCGGGGACCATGCTAACGACCGTCTTTGTTTCCCTCGGTGCTGCTTCATGTCTGCTCCTGCTCCTTCTATTCAAGGAGGAGAACCCGCTTCAAACCACCTCTTCAAATTTCGGGGGCCACCTCGATGTTTCCTCCCAAAATTCTTCATATCAGGCGGCATACGAGATGCCATATTCGGAGCATTACCCCCTGCAACTTGCCGCATTTCAGCCATCCCAGACTGTGTGATATTATTGAATATTATGTTCACGTTCAACTATGAAACCTTGGTAGACCCTCTATTGCGGGACCTCAGAAAGTTTACTCCTGAATTTTCTGGCATGAAGGCTGGAGACAGGGTAATCGATGTCTGTTGTGGAACGGGAGCACAAGTTCTTGAGTACGGGCGACGTGGCATTATCGCTACCGGCATAGATAGCAGCCCAGACATGCTTCAAACAGCGGCAAGAAATAGAATGAGACAAGGCGCAGCAAACGTCTCTTTCCAGCTAGCCGACGCCACCAATTTGCCTTTTCCAGACGGTTACTTCAACTATGCGACCGTGTGTTTTGGATTACACGATAAGGAGAAGCCTATTCGATACCAGATCATTTCTGAGATGAAGAGAACTGTGAAACAAGACGGAGCCCTCATCCTGATAGATTTCCAGGTTCCATTACCCAGGAATGCATGGGCTGTGTTTGCAAGAGGCATAGAATTCCTTGCAGGCGGGGCTCACTATCGGGGCTTCAAAGATTATCTCGCGAATGGGGGGCTCCAGGATATACTGAAAAATCATCGTTTGCGCGAAGACTGCAAAGCCTGTCTCATAAATGGACTGATCGTGGCTACTAAGGTGCTCAATGGTTGAGCTAGTATCGTAGCTGGCCTATGACAAACAAAAAGCATAGACTGACCTCGCCCTCCTCGCCCAAACAGCAATAGGCTGACTCAGAGTTCTCCTCTACGATATGTATGACAGGAGGACTCAACATGGGACGCAGCAGGTACACCAAGGAGCACATCATCGCTGTGCGCAAGCAAGGGGAAGCTCGCGCCAAAGTTTTCACTCTTCGGCCACCCCTGGCTGGCACAGTGTGCAGCTATGGGACGCGGATTGTGGGCGCTGCTGCCTTGGTTGTCGGCGCTGTTAGGGATGCTCGGCTCCCAGGTGGCTTGACAAGCGGGGTGAAAGGGTCATAGACTCCGAATGCCGGGAGCGATGCAGGGCGAGCACCGCCGCATCGTGAGTTCACAGTCCCAGGCAACATGACGAAAGGGGGAGGCAACATGGTCTCAGGGGGATCAGAGAAGCTGGAGGCCCTCAGGCGGGAGGTCCGACAGTGGCTGAGGGCGAACCTACCCAAGGGGTGGGGAACTCCGGAGTACGTGGCGCCCAAGCCGTACAGCAGGGAGATGCATGAGCAGGGCAAGGAGTGGACCAGGAAGTGCTACGACGCTGGCTACACCGGGTTTGGCTACCCCAAGGAGTACGGCGGCATCGAGCGTCCGCGAGAGGAGATAATGGTTATCCAGGAGGAGATGGGGCGCACCGGCACGCCGGGCGGCCCGCTGTCCCTGGGTCTGCTGGTGGGGGGGCCCACTATCCTCTCCCACGGTGAGGAGTGGATGAAGAAGCGCTTCATCCCCAAGATACTGTGCGGGGAGGAGAGCTGGCTTGAGGGGTTCTCCGAGCCCGATGCCGGCTCGGACCTGGCCAACGTCCAGACCACCGGCGTGAGGGACGGAGACGACTGGGTGGTGAACGGGCAGAAGGTATGGACCAGCATGTGGGAATTCGCCGACTGGGGCCTGCTGGTGGTGAGAACCGAGCCTGACGCGCCGCGACATCGCAACCTGAGCTACTTCGTCTTCGACACCACGACGCCGGGCTTCAGCCGCAGGCCGCTGCGCCAGATGTCGGGCGAGGCCGAATTCGGGGAACTGTTCTTCGACGACATGCGCGTTCCCCACAAGAACATGATGGGAGAGCAGGGGAGGGGCTGGTACGTGGCGATGACCGCCCTGCAGCACGAGAGGAGCGGCGGTGGCGCCTTCTACGGTGGCGCGGGAGGCGTCGGCCTCGCCGGCCTCGACAGGCGTGCCGCGGCCATCGAGGGCATGGTTGACCTGGCCAAGAACACCAGCCGCTACGGCAAGCCGGTGTGGGAGAACGACATGTTCCGCCAGCGCATAGCCCAGTTCGCTATCGATGCTGCGGCGATGAGGTGGAGCGGCGCCCGCATGGTGGCCAAGATGCGCAAGGGAATACCGCTGGGCAACGAACCATCGGTGGTGAAGAACTTCCAGGCGGAGATGAGAAAGCGCCGCGGCGACATGGTCATGGAGATCCTGGGAGCCTACTCTCAGCTTGTCAGGGACTCGAAGCTCGCCGTCGACGACGGCGACTGGGTGTACGACATGCTCCGGGCGCGCGGTTCCACCATAGAGATGGGCACCTCGGAGATCAACCGCAATATCATTGCCGAGAGGATACTGGGGCTGCCCAGATAGGGCACCGGCGGGGGCTTGGCCCTACATAGCGTGACCGAATTAAGGAGAGGGAGCAGAGAAGATGGAATTCAGCCTGAATGAAGAGCAGGAAATGCTCAAGGCGATGGCGCGAGACTTCCTGACGAATGAGTGCCCCAAGACGCTGGTGCGGGAGATGATGGCGGACGAGGTGGGCCATTCGCCGGAGCTGTGGAGGAAGATGGCGGACGTTGGTTGGCTCGGCCTGACGTTTCCAGAGGAGTACGGTGGCACGGGGATGAACTTCCGCGACCTGGCCATCCTGTGCGAGGAGATGGGGCGGGCAGTGCTGCCCGGCCCGTTTCTCTCCACCCTGGTGCTCGCGGGTATGCCGATTCTGGCCGCCGGGACAGAGGAGCAGAAGAAGGAATTCCTGCCCAGGATAGCCAGTGGAGACCTCGTTCTCACCCTCGCCGTGCTGGAGAAGGACGGCGACCTGTGGCCTGAGGGCGTCCAGCTCAAGGCCACCCGACGGGGTGACGACTACATCATTGACGGCACCAAACTCTTCGTCCCGGACGCCAAGGCGGCCGACTACATACTGGTCGCCGCCCGGACCGGGCGCGGCGCCGACCCCGAAGAGGGGATCACCCTCTTCCTGGTGGACACCACGGAGTGGGGCATCTACGCCACCCCCCTCAAGACCATGGACGAGACCAGGAAGCAGTACGAGGTGATGTTCAACCGGGTGGCGGTGCCCGCGAAGAACATCGTCGGTGAGCTCGACCGGGGCTGGCCGGTCATCAAGGACGCGGTGCTCAAGGCCACTGCGGCGCTCTGCGCCGAGATGGTGGGCGGGGGCGAGTGGGTGCTCGAGACCACCGTCACCTACGCCAAGGAGCGGATTGCGTTTGGCGTGCCCATCGGCAGCTTCCAGGCCATCAAGCACAAGTGCGCCGACATGTACAGCGGACTTGAGTATGCCCGGTCCCTCATGGAGTGGGCCGCCGAGGCGATAAGAGAGGACTCCCCCGACGCCCCTATGGCGGTGTCCATGGCCAAGAGCTACTGCGGCGACAACTACAAGATGGTAACCGACCAGGGGGTCCAGATTCACGGCGGCATCGGCTTCACCTGGGACCACGACATGCACCTGTACTTCAAGCGGGCGCGGTCGTCCGACACCGCCTTCGGCGACAGCAACTACCATAGGGAGCTGATAGCGGCGTACTACGATTAACGGAAAAGGGCGGCAACGAAGGTACAATCTGGAGACGAATGACGCAACCTGTTGCGTTTTCGGGATGTCCGACGAGACCCGACCGGTACGTCACGGCTTGTGTCGAGCAGTGGCTGGGCGGGGCCGGCGAACCGCAGAAGGTCTGTTTTCAGGTGGCCTCGCGACGGATACTGTGCAATCCGTCCTACTCCCGCAGCGACTCGGTAAATGCCCCGTCAAGTGATGTTATAGGGCATCATCCTCACCGTTGACCGCACAGAAGCGGTGAAGGAGAGGTAACGTGAAGGGCCAAGGAACGCATGGACCTATTGGAGTCTCTACGCAAGAGGGGTATGGAATACAGATATGCGCTTCCTAAATCTAACCTGAAGCCAATGCCGGAAGAAGGAGAGTCCAATGGCTTCCCGGAGACTTAAGATTGGGGGGTATAGACGTGGGTACCAAAGGTAGGAAGAATGTGAAGAAACCTAAGAAGCAGGTGCTGAAGAAGCAAGCGCAGAAGACACAACCAGAGAAAAGATAGGCGCCTTTATGACGGGGTCCAGTAGCGGTTAAGCACATGCTTAATGGTAGAGCCTTTGTCCATCTAGCGGGTAACAGTCTTCCATTTTGTTCAACGATGCCTGGCAAGCGGAGCGGGAGTAGCTCGTGAGCCTCGTAGACAGGGTGAAAGCCAGGCTTGACCCCAGGCAGAAGCTGCACGAGAGAGCGCTGCGCCAGATGGCGGGGCGCCTGGCACAGCAGATCAGCCTGCCCCCCAGCTGCCGTGTCTTCACCGTCTCACGGGATAACCAGTACTGGTTCCCTGAGCGGCTCTCGTGGAAGGTGTCCCCAGACGGCAGGGTGCAAGTCTTCCTGCGGCTTGAGCGTGACGAGGAGACACGGCTCGCCTATGGCAGTCTCATGCAGCACCTCTCCATCCCCGGCTTCTCCTCCGTCGCGCCCGCGATCGCCCAGTGGAAGAAGAGAACCAGCGACTACCTCGCTGCATGCTACACCTTTGCCTCCCAGGTCACCGAGGAGGTGGAGGCCGTGCTGGGCACCGAGGTCACCGTCGAGTATGCCGGGCAACCGGCGGTGTTCGTCGCTTTCCCCCTGACCATCTGCTGCGACGCCCTGGACAGGGCCAGGGGCACCGCGACGTCCCTCGGCTTCCGCTACGCAACGGAAAGGCTCGCCACTAAACTCATCCAGCTGCGATTCGGCGCGCACCCCATCGCCATCGCCACGTCCGCCGCCAGGCTCGACCGCTTCCAGAGAGAGCACTATGACCTGAGGAACAAGCACGCCACATCCCGCCGCGCGGCCACCGTTGCCGCAGCGGCGAAGCAGGCGCTTGACCTCGAGACTCAGATCCGCGACAGGCTGCGCCGGTTCAGTCTGTCCACCCCCCTGCCGGGACACTGCCACATGTGCCGTCTCCCTACCGCGTGAATCCCCCGGCCCCGGCCAGGCGGCTCGGGAGAAGTGATCTCCTTCTGCCCACAGCCGCTCCAGGCCGGCAAAGGCGCGGCGTCCCTGCCCTCGGAAGTCGGTTGGCAGTCTCTTCCTCGGGGGATGTGAAGCAAGGTCTAGGCTGGCGGCTGGGCTGCAGTGGCAGTGGTACGCCTTCAGATCCACCTCGCTCATGTTGACATAAAGGCTCACGACGTCCACGGTGGAGTGTACCAGGATTCACCGCAGGGAGAACACATCGCCCCCGTTGCGCAGGTAGCTGATGGCGGAGGTGTGACGGAGACTGCCGGGCGAGCAGCGCACCCGCTCGAGCGCTGGCGCTAGCAGGGCCTGCAGCCCCGACTCAGCGTAGGCAGGCACCACCTTGGGCAAGGGGTGGCGGATGTTCACCCGGGCGAAGGGGTGAAGACCAGCCTCTGGAACTGAGCCCAACGGGAAGCCCCCACCGGGCAGTCACTAACAATTCGCTCCACTGCGAAGAGACACAACCCAAGCATGCTTACAACCCCCTCTGGCAATAGGTGAAGGCACAGGTTAGCTGCACACATATCTCGAGTGGCCAAGAGTGTGGTTGATGAGCTGCATCAGGTTCACCTGAGTTGCTTCCATTCCTGAAGAAATAAGTGATCCTGGAAATCTGGACAGGTGGTTAACACCGGGTCATGACTCTAGGACTAGAATAGGAGGAGCGTGAGGATCAGCCGTGAAGCAGCACCGAAGAAAACACAGCCCTTCGTTCAAATCTCAAGTGGCACTAGAGGTATTGAAGGGTGAAAAGATGATCGCCAAACTGGCCAATTGACTTGAGGTTGAGCGAGGCAAATGGAAGAGAGATTGTGCCCCCCAAAGCACTCAGAAGACTGCTGAACCTGGAGACAGATGACAGGCGCTGCGGGCAGGCCGATAATAAGGATAATACCGCCGCAACTTCTCCTCAGTCTATCTAATTGCTCGGCTAATCCCATCCTTTCAAGCTCTTCTTTCTCTCTTCTTCTTATCGACAATATAGCGCAGATTTCCCTCACGCTGTACTGTCTAACATCCCAGAGCCGCAGAAACACACGCAGCAGTTGCAGGCGCAGCCCCGATAGGAAGCCGCCCTTGATAATAGTGATCCGCATGTACCTCCGGACGGACTTGGTCCAGTAGAACTTGTACGGCTCATCACCCTGCAGGAAATCATATTCAGTCAGGTCACGGCCTATGGCATCCTTTATCGCATGCATCTGGTGCAGGTGCCCCACGCCGTACCTGGAATAACGGATATCGCGTGCTAGGGCAAAAGAGTACAACTTCCCTTTGAAGATGCAGCCGTACAGGGCCGCCACCAACCTGCCATCGACGTTCATAGTGTAAAAGTGAAGCCAGCCCCTGTCGAGGAACTTGCAGGCTACTTCCTTTTAGAACTCCTTGACTCTGGGGTCCGCGAAGATGCCGGTGATACCCACCGCGTGCCATCGCTCCTGGTGCAGCTCAAAGAATCGGTTTAACTGTTCTTCCAAGGAATCGGCGCCAACCTGCTGAAAACTGACAGCACCGTGTTCCTTTTCCAGGTTTCGTAACGTTCCCCCCAACTCATTCCGCCTTTTGCCCCGCAGCGAGCCGAAATACTCCTTCCAGCTTGCTGGCAGGTCAAGGTAAGGTGCAAGCGTCTTGAACCTTTCCTCAAAGGCCAAGTCTTCAGAAAGTTGGGCCAGTCCCGTTTTGAGCGCACCGAGGAACCGGCTTTCGCCAGGTACCAGGGAAAGCCTGAGGATAAGGCTAACCCCGTGCAGGTTATTCTTGAGGTAGTCCAGGAGGGCGGATATTACCTCCGGCAACTCCTCCGGCGACATGAGCCCCACATAATTGCGGCTCGTCACGTCTATGGACTCCAGAGCATCCAGTCTAAGAGGCCCGAGCCGGTACTCGTTTCTCATCAGCGGTATAGTCCCGATGACCCGGCGGTCTCTCTCAACCAGCAACAGGTTCAATCGCTGCCCCTCACCGAAATGCCGCCAGCGGGAAGCTATCCATTCATGGGCAAGATACATGGTGCTCTCATCACCGGCCAATTCCAGGAGACTGTTCCAGACGGACGCTAAAGCATCAACTTCCTCGGGGGTGGTGACCAGTCTTATCGTCGCTTGGCTCATTTTCAGTGGCGGAGGTGTTGCCGGATTATGTAGCTGGAGACCCGGTAATTGGTGTTTCCTTCCACAACCTCCAGCCAAAGATTTGCAGATAGCGGGCCCTGGCGTAGACTTCAGGCGCGAACTTGCTGTGCACCTTCTGCGAGGCAATATTGCCTGCTGCCACCGCGTTCCGCGACGATTTCATTCCGTGCTCTCGTAAAAACTCAAGCCGCCTGTAAAAGCCGTAGGTCATTAGTCCCCTCCCCCGGTATCTGGGATTAGTCCAGGTGCCGCCGGTACACGCCTGTCTACCGCAAAAATCAACCTGGTAAGGAAGCGAATCGAAGCTATTCTTAGCTTCCTGACTCGTGGCCACCCGGCCCACGTGGGCCAGTTCACCGTCAACAAAAAGACAGAAGGCCACCGCCCCCTTTTCCAAACTCCGCCTTTCATTGGGATGATGCGAGCCGAAGTCAAAACCGCCAGCAGCCAGTTCATCGGCCTGTTGAGTTGTGGTTACTATCTTAAGGGTGAAGTTCTGGACTCTGGGTGAGAAGTCTGCCTCATCGCCTTTCCCAACTGCATGCTGATAGAGGTAATAGTTCTCATAGCGGAACAAGTGTGCCACCAGGAATACAAGTCCCCGCCTGACTAAGGTCAGCAGCCCCTCCGTCTTGAAGATTTCCCTGGCTCTCTCCAGCAAGAAACGCGGTCTGCTCGTCATCGCCTCCACTGTATTCTAATCGAAAAGTGTGCCTGAACAAAGGGTCTTCAGGCAACCCGGTTGGCAAATCTCGTGATCTGGTCAAAGAGATTACAGTGAGGCTTCACCGTGCTTTCTGCAAACTGGTTAGCCCTCACTTGATTGGCGATAGTCTCGTCCCCTTTGAGTGCTTCCGGGGCTACCCTGGCTTTGAACGACGGGCTATTCGGCCCCGAGGACTCCATCTGCGCCGCCTAAATCCCGGGTGAGAGAGGTTTCCATGCCACATGAGGAGCGAGCCACCTCCTCACGCCCTGACGTGTGGCACTCACCTCATGTTGACAGCCAGCGAGCACGGCGGGAAAGGGCCCTGGCGTGAGCCGTGCCTGGTGGCGTCCCTGGTGGGATTCGAAGCCACGACCAACTGCTTGGAAGGACGGAAACGCCCTTCTGCGCTTGTGAGGGACGCTGCGCATCTGGTGCAGGCCCGTGGCTCCAAGACCCCACGCGCGAAGAAATTGGCTGTGTTCCTCATGCTTCGGCTGACCATTCATTGGCCAATCGATGACCCCAACCATACAACGCAGGGAGAGCAACCCAATAGCCATGCTGGCGCGGGCCCGTACGATCTCAGTCCCCTAAACAGGCATCTCGTCTGCCCCGGTCTGCTAGGCTCCGTACGGATATCAACTACAAGTTGAGTGTGACCTTCCCCCGAAACAGCATGCTGAAGCGGCCGCTAGACTCTAACCACCGGTGCTACTAAATACGGGGCAAGGTCAATGCTATGAAATCGCGCCCAACTTCCTGCTAAGCAATTCCCGTATTACCTTCGGGTTGGCCCTACCGCCTGAGGCCTGCATCACCTGGCCGATGAGAAAGCCCAGGGCTTTGCCCTGGCCATCCCGGAAGTCGGCCACGGCTGCCGGTTGTGCGCCCAGCACTTCGTCGATCAGCGAATCGAGGGCGGCAGCGTCGGACACCTGCCGGAATCCACACGCGCTGACAATCGCCTCCGGCGCCTCGTCGCTCTCAAACAATTGCATGAGCACCTCACGCGCCGCGTTGGCGTTGATCTCGTCGTGCGAAAGCATCCTGAGCAGCGCGGCGAAGCGAGCGGGGGTCACCGGCGAACTGCTCAGTTCCTGCCGCCGCTCTCTGACGGCCGGAACCAGCGCCGTGGTGAGCCAGTGGGCGCCCGTACGTGGCGCGATCCCCTGTCCAATCACGGCCTCGAAATAGCCTGCTATGGCGGGATCGGAGCTCAAGGACTTCGCCTCTTCACCCGTGAGCCCGTACTGCGTAACGAAGCGTTCAGCCCTAACGCCAGGCATCTCCGGAAGGCGCGCACGCATCTCTTCTATCCACTCGTGCGACAATTCGATGACCGGCACTGCGGGATCGGGAACACAGGGGCCTTCGAACTTGGCGCGCATCGGAAGTGTGGCCTTCTTGTCTGGGTCCCAAAGACGTGTATGGAGGACCACGGCTTCGCCAGCCTCGACTGCGGCCGTTTGACGGTTGATTTCGTAGGTGATGGCGTCGCCGACGTGACGGACGGAATTCATGTTCTTCACTTCCACCTTGGTGCTCATCTGGGCCGTGCCCCGCGGGCGTATGGAGATGTTGGCATCGACGCGCATTGTGCCGCTTTCCATGCTGCACTCGGAGGACCCCACGGAACGCACCTGCGTGCGGAGCGCCTTCAGGAACTCCATCGCCTCATAAGGTGTACGGAAATCCGGCTCTGTCACGATTTCGACAAGCGGTACGCCGGCGCGGTTGAAGTCCACCAGACTGATCGGCTGGCGTCCTTCCATTTCATGCACCAGTCTGGCGACGTCTTCCTCCATGTGGATGTGATGAATGCGCATCCTCTTGGGGTTGGCGTCTTCATCCGCAATGTCGATGGCGCCGCCGCGGGAGAGAGGGAGATGAGCCTGGGACAACTGGTAGCCTTTGGGCAGGTCGGGGTAGTAGTAGACCTTCTGGTCAAAGGCACTTCTCGGCTGGAGTTCAGCGCTCAGCCCCAGACACAGAAGACACGCCTTCTCCAGTGCCTCCTGGCTGAACCGGGGCATGGCGCCGGGAAACCACAGGCAGGTCGGGCAGGTATTGACGTTGGGTTCGTCGCCGGGACGGTTCGGACAATCGCAGAACATCTTGGTCGCGCAATTGAGTTCAACATGAATCTCCAGTCCGATGACCGCTTCGAATTCCACGACTACCTGCCTCCTTGGCGCACCCTCAGAACACATTCGCCCAGTGCCAGCAGCCGTGCGTCACTGAGCCTCGGCCCCGCCATCTGGAATCCCACCCGCCCGCCGTCTGATGGCGGCGGCAGGTACAACGCGGGCTGGCCGGTTACGTTGGCGAAAGCCGTCACGTAGAATTGAGCATACGTATCGGCGAGCGACACCGTCGTGGCGGACGGGGCACAGCCGACTGCGGGCAAGACCAGGCAGTCCACCTGCGAGGTGAGCCGCTTCATCTCGGCGACCAAACGCCCCCGAATGCGGCAAGCGTTTTCATATGCGTCGTAGCGCTCAAACTGGAAGAATGCGCCCTGGAACAGGTAGCTCTTCAGAAGTGGGCCAAATGCCGCAGCTCGCGAGAGCAGGTACATGTCGTTCCAGTTCCTGGCGCCCGGTGCACGGCGACCGTAGCGGACCGAATCATAGCGTCCGGCGCAGGATGAGGCCTCGACAGAGCCCACGATTCTATGGACCGTCGAGAAAAGAGGGAAATCAGGCATAGACACCTCCCGCAGGGAGAAGCCTGCCTCTTTCAGTTCGTCGAGCGATGCGCGAAATGCCTGTTGCTGCTCGGCAGGCAATGCGTCTCGCGCTTCCGCAAGGACACCAATTGCCGTCTGTCGCGGGTCGACTTCTTGCGACAAGAAATCCGGAACTTCTTCGTCGGGGAGCGAGAAATCCAGTCCGTCTGGACCGGCAATGGCCTTCAGTATGCTACGAATGTTTTTCACACTCCCCGAAAGCAACCCACAGGACTCCATCGACGGGATGAGACCGACAAGGCCGAAGCGCGACACTAATCCGTAGCTGGGCTTGAACCCGCACGCAGCCACGCGCGAGGCCGCCAGACGGCTCTCACCCATCAAGTCTATGACCACCTCAGCGTCGACGGTCTGCTGTCGAAGCGCTTCGCCTGCCTTGCTGTCACGCAGGCCGAAGCCGAATTCACTCACGCGGGTTGAGCCGGACAGGAAGGCTCCGGCTTGACGCAGCCGTTGCACAACAGTCGCATCCTCCAATGCGGTGAAATTGACGAGCGCGTTCGAACCGGCGTCTGTCGGCCAGCCTGCCACCGAGATGGTCGGTTGAATCGCGATTCTCAACCCCTGCAAGTGTCCTTCCTTGGGGGCGGCAGGCTCTAGTTGGCGATAGATGAATACTGATTCCATGAACGGGTCTCCCGTCATTCCAGAATGCTGGCAACCTTGAAGTAGTTGCCCTTGACCGCAGGTGCGCTCTTAAGCAACCGGGCTGCCCCCGACAGCCGCGAGCGTCTTGCTTCGGTCCCGGGCCGCGTGCGGTTGGTGACCGGCGCGATGGTGTAGACCGGCTCGTCTTTGCCCGCATCCTGGGCGGCGAGCGCGGCGAGCTCTTCGGCCTGCGTCAGAACGTCTTCAATCAAAGCACGCTCCTCAGCGGCAATGCCGATACGTGACAGCCAGGAGAGGTAATCAACCCTGTCTTCCTTTTCAGCCACTCCAGGCAAGGTATCCGGGCCGGCCAGGTTCAACAGTCCCAGTTCGGCCAGCTGCTCGCGTCTCACCCTGGAGGGCGCGCCGGTGAGGGGACAGGCGGCGCTGCGGTTCTTGGGGAAGGCGATCACCTCCCGGATAGACGGGGTCCGCAGAATCATCGACACGATGCGGTCCATGCCCAGAGCGATACCGCCATGGGGCGGCGCGCCGAAATCGAAGGCCCGCAGGAAAAAGCCGAATCTCTCCTGTATTTCCTCTTCGGTCATCCCCAGCGCGGTGAATATCTTGCGCTGTACTTCGCGGTCGCTTATGCGGATGCTGCCACCGCCCAGTTCCTCACCGTTTATGACAAGGTCGTATGACCGCGAGCGTAGCGTCAGCAACTCCTCAACATCCCGCGGATCGAAATCGACGCGATCCGGCGCGGTGAACGGGTGATGGCTTGACGTGATGCCTCCCTCCTCGGTGGGCTCAAAGAGCGGGAAATCCGTCACCCAGACCGGACAGAAGCTGTCGGCGGGCGTCAGATCGAGACGATTCGCCACATGCAGCCGTAACTGGCCCAGCGCTGATGTGACCACGGCATACGACGCGTCGGCGATCATGATTAGGACATCCCCATCGACAACGTCCAACCTCTTGCGCAACTCCTCTTGCTCCTGGCTGCTGAAGAACTGCACGATATTTGACTCCAGCCTGCTCCCCTCGGCGCGCATCCAGGTCATGCCCTTAGCGCCGAATGAGGGCGCGACTTCCTTGGCATATTCATTCTGCAGTACGTTCTTGCTGAGCTTGTCGGACTGGCCCTTGACGTTGATGCCCTTGATGCAGCCCGCACGTTGCAGAATCTGGTGGAAGATCGAATAGTTGGTTTGCGAGAACACATCAGTGACATCGACCAAGCGCAGGCCGAAGCGCAGATCGGGACGGTCGGAACCGGTCGTGTCCATCGCCTCCGCATAGGTCATGCGGGGGAAAGGCCGGGAAAGCGCGATGCCACCGACGGCGAACATCCTGACGGCGAGTTCTTCAGTCAGTTCATACAGGAACTCCTCATCGATGAAAGACGCTTCGATGTCGAGCTGGGTGAATTCGGCCTGGCGGTTGGGACGCAGGTCTTCGTCACGGAAACAGCGCGCCAGTTGAAAGTACCGTTCCATGCCGCCGATCATGAGCAGTTGCTTGAAGAGCTGCGGCGACTGGGGCAGGGCATAGAAACTCTGCGGATGAAGACGGCTGGGCACCAGATAGTCACGCGCGCCTTCGGGAGTGCTCATCGTTAACACTGGCGTTTCGATTTCCACAAAGCCCCGCGAATCGAGGAACCTGCGAACGCACTGGAAGATGCCGTGCCGCGAAATCAGATTGTCGCGCATCGAAGGACGGCGGATGTCGAGATAGCGGTACTGCAGCCGCAAGTCCTCATCCACGTTGTCTGCGCCTGCGGATGCCGCGCCGGCGACCATAGCCTTCTCGCTAATGGAGAAAGGCGGCGACTCCGATTCGGACAGCACCGTCAGTTCGCTAACCAGGACCTCAATATCACTTGTCTCGATATTGGGGTTCTCCGTGCCAGGAAGCCGCTTCTTCACTTCGCCCCTGACCGCGATGCAGTATTCGGCGCGCAGGGAGACTGCCCTCTGGCAGACATCGGCTGGCGCGACTTCGGAACTGAAGACGACCTGGATGACGCCGCTACGGTCGCGCAGATGGACGAACAGCAAACCACCGTGATCGCGGAAGGCGTCAACCCAGCCGGCGAGAAGAACCATGCGGCCCACATCGTCCAGGGTGAGCTGCCCGCAGAAGATACGTTCGGCAAAGAGCATGAGAAGTCCTTTCTACTCGGCTGCCAAGGGACGACTTCGTATGCGCAACAGCAAGTCCGCGCCGCCAAGCATATCAGGCGTATTTCGACGTCTCTGCCTTGCGGTTAATACTCGCACGCATTCATAGTTGAATCTACCAGAGTCGGTGGAGCAGGTATCGTGTCCAGAGCTGGCGGTGCATATCCAAGCGAGCGGTGAGGCTGCGTGGGGCTGTGCCCCCTTCCCGGGTGTCGGGCCTAGGTCAGAATACAGGGGTCTTCTCATCGATACGAATGATATCGGGTGTGTCACCAGGTCTCCGGTGCACCAGACCTACTCGATATCACATTCTAGCAGATTGTGTCGCGGAGGTCACACTTGCGCACCTTGGAGGACCGATGTGGTTGGCATCTCCTCCC
>Ga0209164_1001583_pt1 | contig 28366 bp, 16 predicted proteins | sample MTBNYHSulfiMetaG_FD_187458 | JGI IMG/M metagenome (GOLD analysis project Ga0209164, IMG submission 187458) | Enrichment culture microbial communities from rom New York Harbor, USA that are MTBE-degrading - MTBE-NYH (New York Harbor Sulfidogenic)... | ecosystem: Environmental > Aquatic > Marine >... | reverse complement strand
ACTATTTTATTGCCGGCGATGGATGAGGGATGGTTTAATCAGGATAGTCAGGGTGAATTTTTAATGTGTTGTTTGGGTCCGATAAGATAAAAGACAATTAATCAATGGAAAGACTGCAAAAAGTTATGGCCCAAGCCGGCATTGCCTCGCGGCGAAACTGCGAGGAAATGATTATTCAGGGTCTGGTCAGGGTTAACGGCAAGATAAGAGATAAACTGCCGATATTGGTCGATCCCCAGCATGATAAGATAGAGGTTGCGGGCAGAAGGATAAAATATCAGCCGAAGGAATATTATCTGCTAAACAAGCCCAAAAAAGTGGTCTGCACCAATTCCGACCCGGCGGGCAGGACGCGGGCCATCGATTTACTGGCGGGGGTAAAAAGCCGGGTATATCCGGTGGGCCGACTCGATGCGGACTCCCAGGGGCTGTTGATTTTGACCAATGACGGCGAACTGACCAATCTGCTGACCCACCCCCGGTACGGGGTAATCAAAACCTACGTAGCTCAGATAACCAGCCGAATCAGCGGCGAAGACATCGAAAGATTGAAAAAAGGCATCTACCTGGACCAGGGCTGGGCTAAATGCGAAAGGGTAAAAGTACTCAAACGCAGCCCAAAACAGTCTTTGCTGGAGATTTCTATGCGTGAGGGCCATAATCGCCAGATCAGGCGGATGCTGGCTCGCCTGGGGTTTAGCGTTCGTCAATTAACCCGGGTTCGCATCGGCAAATTGACGCTGCGGGGGCTGGGGCCGGGGCGGTTTCGCCCCCTCACCGAAGCCGAGGTTCGCTCACTTCGTAAATTAAATGAGTCACAAAGCAAAACTTAAGATGAACATCTTAATCAGGTATAGATTGACGATCCTGCTGTTAGTGCTGTTAGGGGTGGGAACCTTTATTGCTCATGGCGGCTGCTATTCAAGTACGGAATTTAACCGCAGGTTAGAAACAGCCCGCCGCCAGGTTGATGAAAAAAGTTATGTGCCGGCGGAGCAAAGTCTCACGGAACTGCTGCGCAAAGCTACTTCCCAGACAGCGGAAGTTTATTACCTGCGGGGACTATGCTATCAACAAATGGAGCCGCCTAAATATTTAGAAGCGCGGCATGATTTTGAAAAGGCGATAAAAAAATCTCACGGCAGTCTCATGGGAGCCTTGTCGCGGGCAGCTTTGGGGCATATTTATTTTGAGGAGCAGCCCCCAGATTATCAGCAGGCCGTCGAACAATATTTAGCCGCCCTTCCCGACCTTGAAGATAAGCCGCCGGAAGATACGGTTTTGTACCATCTTGGCGTTTCCCTGCAACGGTTAGGACGCTGGAAGGAGGCGGATTTATATCTGTCACAATGTTTTAATAAATTTCCTGAATCCTCGTTTGCCGATTATGCCAAAGATTACTTCGGAGCGGGTACCTTCCGCCTGCAGTTGGGCGTTTTTGATGATTTAAAAAACGCACAAGCGCAAATCCAGCAAGCCCTTGATCTCGGCTGGCCGGCCGATTGGACCGCTCAGGAAAAAAACGGTAAATTACTTTACATGGTACGAACGGGTCAATATGATACTTATGATTTAGCACGGGAGGCCCTGGCTGAATTGCAGCAGTTTCAGGGGCAGGCGATAATTGTGCCGACACCGCTATCGGGTTTATCCGCTAAAGGAGAATAAACCAGAATCAGGTTTGTATTAGTTATGGCTAGACAAAAAAATAGCGCCACCCCCCCACCGCCGTTTGTACAGGTAGTGCTGGATACATTATTTAAGCGCTTGCCGCATTTAGCCGCGGCCCGCGAAAAACTAATCCACACCTACGGGGTTATCGGTGATGCGTTTGAGCGTGGTGAAATATTATATCTTTGCGGCAACGGCGGCAGTTTCGCCGACGCGCTGCATATCAAGGGTGAACTGGCCAAAAGTTTTGAACAGAGCCGTCCGATACGCGATCCTGATATTATCAGCCGTCTCCAGGGCAGCAGTGAAGGCATAATACTGCTGGATAAGCTGGAGGTAGGACTGCCGGTTATCGTGTTAGGGGAATCGCATAGTCTGCGCAGCGCTTTTGCGAACGACCGTGATGCGGCGCTTATTTACGCCCAGGAATTGAATTCCTTTGCCCCATTTGTCAAGGGCGGCATTGTCCTGGGGATCAGCACCAGCGGCAGCGCCAGGAATGTTTTGGCCGCCCTGAAACTTGCCCAGGCGTATGGGATGGCCACTATAAGTTTTACCGGCCCCGACGGGGGTAAATTGGCCCAAATAGCAGACGTTGCCCTGAAGGTACCGGGAGAAAGCACCGCCCAAATCCAGGAAAATCAACAACCGTTATACCATGCCTTGTGCCGGATGCTGGAGCTGCGATTTTTTGCCCCAACAAATTACTGAGTACTTTCGTACTTTTTTCTTGCGCAGCATCTGCCTTAATGAACCAACAGGGCCTTTGGGTTAGTTCGACAGTATTTTTGTAAGGTTCGATGGTTATTTCGAACTTGTAATTTATTACCGTTACCTGATAAGGCCCTGTTTAAATGCAAATTCTGGTAAAATAATCTGCGAAAGTTAACTTACTGACTCATAGCGTTATTTTTTCCTTCATGCCGGATGAGCCAATTTTTTACCCAGACAACAGCGTCAGATTTGGTCTTTATTTCGTTCTCCAATTGCGCCAGATATAATTCCTGCACCAATTGTCCCACCATCGGCCCGGGTGCGGCGCCCAGACGAATAAGCTCATGTCCGTCGAGCAGCCTGGGCGGTGATATGGGTTCGTCACCAAGCTGCCGGATTTGGCGGCGAAGCTGATATAACTGCTGGGGGCCCTTTCCCGCGGCCCGCAGATAACTGCGGCATAAAATCACCAGCGGTTCAAAGAGCGGCTCCGCCAGCCATTTCTTCAGCAGCCCCCGGGATAGCGGAATCGACTGCAAAAGCCTGGGACAGCCGTCAACCAGCCAGCATACCTGCCGACGTAATTTATTGCTAAGCTTTAACTTATGGCACAGGCTCTCCGCTTGTTTTACCGTGCCGCCCGACATTAGCCCGGCAAGCGCCAGGGGGAAACTGCATCTTTTGGGAAGCTCCCTCAAGACTTTTATTCCCAGAAGCTGCTGCTGCCTACCCAATATGGGAAATATTTTTTTATACAGGCCGCTGTCAAAAACCATCTGTATGCCAACCGCCCGGCGGGGATCAATCATAATACGTTCCAGCTCATCAGCTATGCGTTCGGAACTGATCCGCTGGATTTTATCGGTATGCCGGAGAATAGCTTTCCAGGTTCTTTTTTCGATATTGAAGTCTAATCGGCTGGCAAAACGGATCGCCCGCAGCATCCGCAGGTGATCCTCGGCGAAACGCTGCTGGGGATTGCCGATAGCCCGGATGATCCGATTTTGCAAATCCTTTCGCCCCCCCACGTAATCAATCACTTCAGCGGTAATCGGATCATAAAACATGCCGTTAATAGTAAAATCCCGGCGGAGGGCGTCATGGCGGGCATCGGTAAAAACCACGTCGCTGGGGCGCCTGCCGTCTTCGTAGGAACTATCGCTGCGAAAGGTCGCCACTTCAATCTGTTTGCCGCCCCATAGAACTACTACCACGCCGAATTGCGCCCCTACCGTAAGAGTTCGGGGGAAGATTTTGGTTATGGTTTGCGGTTTGGCATCGGTTGCTACATCATAGTCGTGGGGTATATTTCCCAGCAGCATATCCCGCACGCACCCCCCCGCCAGTAGCGCCTGGTATCCCGCTCGGCGTAAGCGATGCACCACTTTGAGGACCACCTGCTTATTGGTCATGGTCCTGGGTTTAGGTATATGCTTATGAGATTTCATAAAATTTTTTAATGGATGTCAAAATCCTTGATTTCATCGACTATTTTTCACCGTCACTATCAATTTTCTGCAAAAAGGTTATGGCCATATTGCCATATTCCCTGCGGTCCCACAGGTGTAAATCCGCGTACTGCCTCGGCAATTCTATACGCTTTTCGTGCCTGACAACCACCAGGGCTTGATGGGGGACTTGATCACTTAATTTTATCAGTAATTTTGCCAGTTGACAGTCCTGTGAGACAATTCGTGTCTGGGCATAGGGCGGGTCAATAAAGACCAGGTTAATTGCCGCATCCTGGTCAATGCGCCTTGCCATATCATTCCGCGCCCCCGCGGGAATGGCGGATTTAAAGGCATCGGCTTTGATAATCGTAGTTTGTTTCTCAAATTGTAGTTTTGCCACGTTCTTCCGCAGTCTTTTAACAGCGTCAATATCGTCATCAACCATTATGGCATGGAGAGCCCCCCTGCTGAGCGACTCCAGTCCCAGCGAGCCGGTTCCGCAAAAAAGATCCGCTACGATCGCCCCCTCGACAGTCGGGCCGAGAATGGCAAAGAGCGATTCCTTGACACGGTCGGTAATGGGCCGAGTGGTCAGATCTTTAGGCCCGATCAGAAGCATACGTTTTCTGCTGCCTGCTATAATCCTCATTGCCGGCTGGTTTTACCCGCAAATATTGTAATATGCAAGCTTATAGTGAAAACATGATAGGAAATGATGTAAAGAAACAGCCCGGGAAAGATATTTTCGGGCTGTTTCTTTCTAATAATAAATACTATATAACGCTGCTTACACCTGAACGTGCAAGTTATTATAACAAGCCAAATTCACGGGCGACGAAATCTCCGCTCCAGGGATCTCCAAAAGGCGCTTCGTCAATTGTCACATTCTCACTGCCATCCTTAACGCTGTCAATACTGCTCGTGGCGCCTACGCCGAAGAGCGTACCGGCATTATAATCATATACGCCGCCGAAACTGACTTTCCCAATATATCCGGATCTTAGATCCAGCGGGGCGGTGAAAAAGTCAATCGTTCCATTCGGGGCCACACCTTTTATCCCGGCGGTAACGTAGCTGCCGGCAAAACGCCCGCCGATACTGACAGATTTCAAATAACTGCTCGCAACCAGACTGTCAGCATTGCTGCCGCTGCCGCCCAGCAGGTGATCATCCCCCAGTTTGTAGCCGCCCAGCACAAAAGAATTATCCATATTGCCCAGACAGGTCAGTTTATTTAATAGGCTTTCTACAGTAACAGTCGCGCCGCTCATACTGCCGAGCTTGATATTGTTTATGTTTAAGGCTGAGACAACTCCCTGGAAGGCGGATTTCCCCGCATCTAAATTATCCAGATCGCCGTCAATAACAAATTTTCCATCAATCTCACCTGATTTAATCTTAATTTTCCTGGCATAATCCGCCTCGAACAGACCACTGCCAAAACTTACGGAATCAAAGGATGCGACATTACCCTGCACCAGAACATCACTGTTATCACCAATATTACCCGTCTTAATTTTGACCCCTTTGCCGTAGGTGGCGCCGATGTTAATATCCGCACCATTAATCAAATCGCCGATTGTCAGTTTATCACCCAACGCCGCCAGTTGAATACCGGCACCATCCAGCTTGACATCACCCTTGAAGGTGATATTTTTCAATATTCCCGTATCACTAATAATGCCGCCGATACCGGTCCCGGCGGAGCAGATCAACGTCAGCGACGTTTTCGCGGTTGTGCCGCTCAAGAGAATGTAATCTATATCCCCGCTGGGAACGCCCAGCTCTTTGGGAACGATGGTGGCGGTTCCGTCGCCGGTAAGGATAACCGTTATCAGATGGTTGTCGTCGTCAAACCAGTTGGCCCGCTTGCCATTGATACCACCCACGTAGGACAGGGTGACCGTCTTGCCGGTAAGAACAATATTGGTTGTCAAATCGCTGCTCACGCCGTCGTTAGTGACTACAGTAACGGTTTTCGATCCGTCAAACTGGTTATTCGCGGAAAATGTTACATAAACATTGTAGTACTCATCCGGATCCAGGATTATATCGTCTTTGCTATCAGCAGTACTCAATACGGAATTCAATCTAAAGGGTGACGAAGTGGAAATACCCTTAATCCTCAGGGTGCTTCCCCCGGTATTGTTGATTCTGAAGCCTTCAGTTATCATATTCTGCCCATATATCAGCGGACCATACAACTCGGTGAAATTGATTTCGCTGAGGCTATTGCCTTGCAGATCGGTAATGAATACTTGTCCGGGGGTATCACCTTCGCCCAGCAGATTGAATTGCCATGTCGGCGCCGACGGATCGTTACTGGTGATCACGAAACTTTGCGGGAAGTCGCCCGCTGCATCCGGGGTAAACGTGATGGTTAGCTCATAGTCATGGCCCGGCCCCAGGGTAATATCGCCTGCTGATCCCGGCGGATTGGACGCTGCCGAGAATACGCCGACCAGATCCGTCCAGGCGCTTATGGTCAGGGTATCATTGCCGGTGTTTCGCAAAATGATCTTCTTCTGTGAAGATTGACCTACCCAAACATTGCTAAAATCTAATTCACCCGTGTCCTTGTCAATAAGATTGTAATTTTCGTCTGTTACCTCAAATCCCGGGGCTATTCCCATGCCGATAAACTGTATCGTCGAATTGGTGGAAACCACTTTGCCGTCCGCGTCCAGATAATATACGAAAAGCTGGTCGTATATGGCCCCGGCGGCAGTTGGGGCAAAGGTTACGGTTACATCCACCGGGTCGCCGCGATAAGGAATAATTATGTCATCAGCGTCATTATTAGGCAGGTTATTGGGATCGATAGTGATTTGCCCGGAGCTTTTGTCGATCCTGAAGTATTTAACCCGTAAGGTATCACCACCGATATTAGCTATCTGGAAGGTTTGGGTATATGATTGGCCTACGCGAACCGAACCAAAGTCGACATTGCGGTCATTAGCCTTAACGCCGGAATTTTCCAGAATCTTGATAGTGGGTTTCTGCGGCACACCTAAACCTATGATACTGATTAAATACTGCCGGGATTCCAATTCAGCGGCATCGCTTTGAATCAGCAGCATTGAGGAAAGAGCCTCTGGTACAATAGTGCCTGTCTGGCCCGCACTGGTGGGAGCGTAGGTTACATACACGGTGAGGAGATCATCGCGACCCAATACCTCATTGGCCACCAAGCCCAGAATCTGGCCATTTCTTTCCACGACTATAGAAAGGTCGGGATTTACGGAGGTGGACACATTGTATATGGTCAGGTTGGTATTGCCGGTGTTTTCAATGGTTAAAGTGATGGTACTTTGATCGCCGAAGCGGACACTGCCGAAATCAAGCTCGCTATCGGTCGGTTCCAGCGGATCAGCTATACCCGCAGCAGTTACCAGGATACTCGACCCACTGACGCCTGCCCCCTGAAAACGAACGGATATATATTCTTCGTCACTGTCATTGGTGTGGATATACAGGGTATCGCTGTAAGTGGTAACTTCGTCCGGTTCAAATACGACCTTAAGCGTCAGTTTGGCATCGATCGCCGCCGGTATAGTAATATCTTTCAATATTTGCGAGGAATACTCTGTCGTATGCACGATGCCATTTTCCATCCAACTGACAACCGCTCCCGCCACCCCGTCTTCGACATCATTTAGTATGCGAAAACCGGCGCCCGCGAAGGCCAATTCATGGATTACCAGCTCATCCGTGCCGCTGTTGCGAATCACGATTTCTTGTATTTCATCCTGGGTATAGTCGTTGATAGTGACATTATCAAATTTTACGAGCGCGGTGGAATTATTACTGGCGGGACTGGCGCTCAAAGTAGCTATAATTTCCAGGGTATGCTCTCCGGCAGCCAGGTCACCCAGATTCAGCGGGGTAACCAGGCTGGCATATACTCGATTAGTTTCGGCCCCAGTTAAATCTTCAATCAGAACAGCCGGACCACCATCAATAGAATAGTATAATCCCAGGGTTTTGCCGGTAACCGGATTTATCAAGTCTGAACCCCGGGTCATAGCATAGGCAAAGTCAAGAGTGACATGGCTGTCATCAGTTAAATAAAACACTTTTTCCCAGGAATATTCCAGATTTGTCTGTATTTTATTTGCTTCGCCCAGCGCTATCTGCAAACCGCCGTCGCCTTTACCGCTGTAGCCGGCATCGATGTTCCAGGCAGCATTGACGGTATCCGCGGTTGTCCAGCCTTCACTATGATTACTAAAGGCCCAATGCTGGTTAATAACTGTATCATCAAACTCCACATATGTTGGCGCCACGCTTACTTCCGCCTCGCTGAGGATCTCGAATTGGATACTAACATCATAGTAATGGCCATACGGATGTGTAGGATGCGTAGGATTGCTGGTATGAATTAGCATCACTCCATGATATTCACCCGAAGGTATGTCTGCAGGATTCAGCCGAACCACCAGACTTAGCCTTTCCCCCGCTTGCCCACCGGCTACTGCGCCAGCCAGGGTGACCGGATAATCCGGCGTACCTTTACTGCCGACCAGCACGGAGAAAGGATTGGCTATATCACCAAATCCATCAAACTCAATACTATAAATCTCGAGCGGTCCCGGTCCGGTATTGCTTATATGAATTGTCTGATACAAATATGGTATGTCATCAGTGGTGCTGCCGAACTCCAGCAGGTTATCGTTGGTGGTGCCGGAATTCTCGGTAATGGTCATGTCGGGCAGGTCTGAAGTCCTGATGAACTCTCGAACAGCGTTACATTCCATATGCATCGCATAATAGGCAACGATTGGTCCGTCATCCGGCCCCACAATCATGTCCATCATTGAGGCGGCGCCCCAGCCATAGATCCCTTGAACGCTTCGGGTGCCCAAAACTCCCCAGGTATTCACACCGCCGACCACCCCTTCATAACGGAGGGCCGAGCTGCCGCCCCAACCGCCGGTACTAGTTATACGTTGCGTCCAGGCTGCCGTGGGAAACTGGCCGCCGCTGCTTACCAATTGCCCATTGCTGCTGTGCTCATCACCGGTGGTAAATCCCGTATCCTGCCAACCCACCCCGCTGCCGGTACGCGGATCCTGAAACGGCTGCCATTGCTGTACCTGAACATCGTAAGCGATTCCGGCCCCATAGGCATCACTAGTCCAAGGATGAATAAGAAACCAATCTACGGTATTAATTGTTCTAAAATCTGCCGCCGCCCGCTGGACCAGAATCCATTCCACTTGGTTAGGACCTATCGCCAGGTCATCCAGGCGGTATTGATTGGCGCCCCCGGGCATGGGGATAGTGTCAGCGCCAACCCCGGAGAAATCAATATTCACGTATTCACCGAAATCTGTGGCATATTGACTCCAACTGTCGCTGGCGGCGTCGTACTGATATATGGAGACGTTCTGGTAGCCTTCGTAATCGGAAAACTCCCAGCCATTATAGTTCCATATTTGGGCATCGGGATCAATATCATCATCATCGTTATAGAGATAAATACCCGGCGTGATGTTGGTATTACCGATAGCGAAATTTCGCGTGCCGCCGGTTCCGGTCGCCAGCAGAGTCGCCTTCAGGTCTTCGGCGTGGGTATAGCTGCTCTCCCTTGTCCCAAGAATTGTTAAATTATCTATCCAAAGGTTGTCAGGAGCGTCAACAAAAGCCGCAATTCCTGCGGTTAATTCAATGGTTATTACATGGTCACCCTGGGGGATATTGCTCGCGTTTACCGTTACCCAGGTATATTCAGGGTCAACATCATCTCCATCGTACCAGTGTTCGTCGTTGGCATATGATGGTGGAGTCAGATACCCTGGCAGGCCATTTTCGTTATAGGGTACACCATCGATCAGCACCCGAATCTGGGAATTGAAACCGGTTAGCCGATACCGGAATCCAATTTCCATATTACTTTCCCGGCCGCTGGTAACTATATGCGGTATAATATACGAGTCGGTGGCTAGTGGTTCGGCCACCGCCAGGTGGAGATCTGCCTGGAAGTCATAAGTAGCTTGCCATCCCGGCGTGGCGGAATCAGCATCGGGCCCGACAAAATCATTGCCGCCTCCGACCAATTCATCAGGGGGGTGGGCGGGCTGAAATTCCCAGGCATCGCTGCCCCGGCCGGTTCCGGAAATATAAATATCATCCAGCTTAATAACGCCGGGATTTACCTGTTGGGTTATGGTAACATTATCGAAATTAATAATTGCTGTTGAATCATCAGCAATGGGACTGCCGCTTAGATACGCCACCAGTTCAAATTTATGACTTCCGGCGGTAAACCAATCCTCCAGTTCTATATCATGCCGAGCGTAAATCCAAACCCCATCGCCGCCAATCAATTCCCCAATATTTATCCGGTCATTTTTTTGGTCATCCACTTCCAGATATAATTCCAGACTCTGCCCATCAAGGTCCGACCCGGTAAACATTTCAAAATCGAGGGAGAAAATGACCTTGCTGGTATAAGGTATGTTAGCATAGGTCCACCAGGAGTATTCCAGGTCCGATTCTTCCACATCCGCCTGGCCCAGCACGAATTGCAAAACATCACTGCCGCCGCCGGTTCCTTCCTGCCAACTGGCGTTCGGCGAATCGTAGGTGTACCATGTATCACTGCTCACAGGATCGCTAGCGGTGTTTAAGCCCGTCTGGGAGGTGTATTGCCAATCCTCAAAGTCAAAATCACCTAAATCGCCGCCCGAAAGCGGACTGTCGCTTAATCGCCCGCCGATGCTTATTACGTGTTCGCCGGTCGTTAGCGCCCCGGGTAAAACCCCGGCTACCGTGGTATCTATAACCAGCCTATGCCATCCTGCTTCACCGTCTTTAGCATTGCCCCCGACCATCTGCAGGTAATCACCATCGAGAAAGCCCATGCTTAAATCCAGTTGCATATCGTCGATCCATACTTCCAAATCCAGGGTTTCACCGCTGATTAGTTCTTGCCCTATTTCCAACTGATACCATAAATCAATAACCAGATTATTCGGATTATCGACGTATATCGTTTTTTGATAATATCCCGTTATATCGGATTCTACGTCAATCCCGTTGCCCAGTGCGATCTCCAGGTTACCGTCATCTACCAGGCGCCGGCCCAGTTCATTATAGCTGCCCTCGGAATAAGCGTCCTCCGGATCGAAATCAAACACCCAGTCCATCTCGTCGTCAAAGAAGGCATAACCTTCACCGCTGACGATTCGGGGATAAAGGGTGAAGTTATCTATTCTAACAGTTGCCGTTTGCTCACCGCCGGTTATGATTACATTATCCAGCCGAACGGTCGCTGAAGCGTCACTTAAACTAATGAAAGGGGTTAATATTACATTATCAAATTTTATCGTAGCGGTCTCGCCGGCCCCGGAATCGCCGCTGTTGGTCAAGGCGCCGACCAGTTCAATCGTATGGATTCCGGAAGGCAGCCATCCCAGATCAATTTGGGGGGCCGATGTATAAGCGAGATTCCCGGCGGCGCCCGCTAAGCTCGCGATCTGTATTTGATCGCCTTCATCGATGGAATAATAAAAATCGAGCGTTTCTAAACTTGCTATCAGGGCGGCGCCACGAGTCAGTGCGTAATCTAAATCCAAACTTACTGTCGCGGCGTTGCTCAGCTCAAACTCTCGCTGCCAGGTGGCTTCGAGGTTCGACTCCGCTTGATCAGGGTCGCCCAGTGCTATCTGCAGCCCACCGCCCCCGCCGTTGCCTGCCGTTGCCTGCCAGGTGCAGAGATCAGCATCCTCAGTCGTCCACGGATTCGCGTTGGAAGCAAAAGTGTTTTCTATCGTATCTCCTTCGCCGGCCTCCGCGCTTTGCGATAATATCGCTCTTATTCTAAGAGTATGCGTGCCCGGCCCCAGGGTATCTAAGCCGGGAAATTCATTTCCTGTTCCCTCAAGGTTAAAGGTAACCGATTGCCAATCGCTGTCGGATATCTCCAACTCACCATCCTGATTTATACTGGCTTCCTCGACATCCAGGACAATATATGTTCGGTTGTCGCCATCGCTGCCGTCCGGCGAGGTAATCGGCTGACCGTCGATATATACCATCAGGACGACCGTTTCACCCTCCGGTATCGCCGCTCCTGCCGTTATTTGATAGGAAAACTCAATTTCGGTATCACCGGCCATGATAAATTCATAATCAAAAGCACCCTGTAAATTTCCCCCACCCGTGCCGTCTCCTAAAATTATCTGCAACCCGCCGCTTTCGGATATATCATCACTACCGGTAACCACCCCGTCAGCAACCGCTCCATCCAATTCATCGGCATCGCTGGCGTACCCGCCGCTGACCTCGTCATCGAAAACGCCGGTCCAGCCGCCCAGACGGGGATCACTATCATAATTAAAGTCAGAATCCACCGGTGTTAATTCGACGTTGATATTATCAAGAAGAATGTATCCTTGACTGGTTGATATGTCATCATTGTCGGTTAATATCCCGCCGATACTAATGGTATGTATGCCTCTGTCCAGGTCGCCCAATGAAAGATCGGTGATATCGAGATATCCGGTATAATCGGTTCCGGTTACCTGATAATCCCCGATGGAGGTTACCGCTACCCCATCCACCCAGACTGTCAAGTCCAGCGTATCGGTTGATACTATGTCAAAAAAGGTCATTAATGCATAAGACAAATCCAGACTCGCTGCCGTCTGGGATTGGCCGATGTTTATCGTTTTTTCAAATCCAGATACATAGGTATCTTGATTAGTGATGGTATTGTCTTCAAAGAAACCGACCCACAGACCGCCGTCGCCAAACCCGGTTTCGCCGACATCAGAATCCCATTCACCATGGGTGGTATAGGGTTCATTTACATCGTCAATAAATTCCCAGTCGCCCGTTCCCGGTGTGGTAAAATCTGAGGTTGTTACGTAATAAATTTTAAAATTATCCAGTCGCATTATCCCGGTGCTGTCACCGGCATCGGTAGTATCCGTTAAAATTCCGCCTATGGATATGGTATGGGTCCCGGCTGCCAGCTCACCCAGCGATAGATCCGTAATATCGAGATAGCCGATATCTCCCCCGCCGCTGGTCACCTGGTAATCACCTATAGCGGTTATCGCTACATCATCCACCAGAATCACCAGATCCAGCGTATCGCCCGCCGCCAGGGTATCGGAAGCCTCTATCTCGAAGGATAGATTTAAATATACCTCCGTATCTTCCTGTAGCATCAATGAATTACTGAACCAACCTTGGTAATTGTCCTGATCATTTTGGGTTAATGCTTCGTCAAAGTTGATAATCAATCCGCCGTCCGCCCCGGTTTCGCCGGCTTCATCATCCCAGGTAGCTGTGGTAACTTCTGGTTCATAGATATCCGGCTCAAAAGTCCAGCCGTCGATATCGTTGCTGAACGTCGATTCATAAATCAGTTGGGGTACTACTGTCTGGGCCCAGATCTGCAGGGTATGCTCGCCGGCGGTTAGCAGATGACCTAATTCTGTGGTCACGTCGATCATCATTATCGCGTTGGTCAGATACCCTAATTTACCGGTCATCCTAGCGCTGTCTTTGGTGTAATTATCGTATTCGAGTAATGTCTCGTAATTCCTGGGATTGATACTGGCAATAGGCTGATCTATGCTGTATCCATCTATATTGCTGATATCATTTACCGTTACCAATACGCCGCTGTCTGATACCACCTCGCCGTCTATCGTCATGTATAATCCAAGCTCACCCAGTGCCTCCCCCGTCATATCCACGCTGCCATCATCATTTAAGTACGTACTGGCATCCAGCTCATAAGCCAATTGGATTATCACATCAGCGGGTATATTTAGTTCGAATTGATAGTCGAACACTCCCTTGATTGTCTGGCCGATCAGATTGTCATAATTTGCCGCTTCTGGATCAATCGTGAAGATTAGCTCCAGGCCACTGTCGGGTACCTCCGGCACAACTCCTTCTATACCAGGTTGATAGAATTGTCCCGCTGTATCAGAAATATCTCCCGCAACCGGGTAGCCGGACGCCGCCCTGCCGCCGTGCCAGAAATACCAGTTGTCCGGCTCATATATGGTCGTCTGTAGGCCGGTAGTAGTATCATAGGCAACCTTGGTTAGCCCACCTAGATAATCATCACCCCAGCCATAACCATCAAATTGACTGTAGAAAAGCGTTTCCAGCGGCTCACTGACCGGCGCATAACCCGAACCGGCGTCTATCCATTCCCCGCCGTCCCAATATCGCACAATCACTTCGCTTCGTATATCCGAGGTAGGATCGTCAGGCCAGACCAAATTGTCTGTACGATAGGCAAGCAACATCGTGTTGTTGGGGCCCATCTGCACCGAAATCTCATATATGGATGGCTGTTTGATGGTGATGTTATCCAATCGAATAGTACCTGTGCTGTCGCCGACGTCTGTTGCGTCTGTCAAAATTCCGCCTATGGCAATTGTGTGAGTACCCCATGACAGCCATCCTAATGACAGGCCTACAATATCGAGATAACCGGTATCCCCGCTGCTGCTGGTTACCTGATAATCTCCGATGTCGGTTACTGCTCTACCATCCACCCAGACCATAAGATCCAGGGTATCGCCCGCCGCCAGAGTGGCGGAAGCCTCTATCTCATAAGATAGATTCACATACAGATCGGCGTCATTTTGCAGGTTAAATGTCTTCTGATAGTAACCGCGGTAATCATCCTCATCGTCATTGGCCGATGATTCATCAAAGCTAATGGCTAGGCCGCCGTCTCCTCCGGTTTTTCCTGCGTCTGCCGCCCAGGTGCCTGTCGTAACAGAAGGCTCATTGCTATCACTCACAAAATTCCACCCTTCTGTTGTGGTACTGAATGTCGATTCAAGAATCGTTTGGGGTACTAAAGTTCCTGCCGCTGCGATATGATTACCGTTAATATCGGTCTCCGCGGTTGGCCTGCCTTCAGCATCAACTTCGCCTACGAATTCCCATCCCCCGTTATTCCATTCGTAAACATACGGCTCGCCGGTAGCATCATCGAGAAAGGCCAGGACCGGCTTACTATCCGGCAGATTGCCGAATTCAACTTCCGGTTCCCCGCGAAGATCAAAAATAAACCCAAAACTACCTTCATAAGGGGGATCGTAATCTGCGGTACGTTCATACTCAGGCAGATCGATATCCTTGTACCATTCACCTGTCTGACGACTATAGCGGTAAAGCTCTCCACTGTTGTTTCCCGACCCTACTGGAACCGCCACGATTACGTCTTGGGGGGTGGCAGGATCCTCATCGTAATCCAACAATCCCAGATGAATATCCCCGCTGTAATCTTCAAAATATCCCCATAAATCATTGCCGTTGGAAGCGCTGCTTCTGCCGTATTCTGTCCATTCGAACAGGCTGTCTTCCCACTTTTGCACGAATATCTCGTCGTCATCATGTGAATTGTCTGCGTCATGCCAGGTATAAGCTATAATCAATTCATCGTTGGGTCCCACCACCGCCGCCGGCATCCAGGCTAGATTTGATACGCTCCAGTATTTATTGGCGACGCCGCGAAAATCATCGCTTAATAGCACAAACTCATTACTCGTTCCGTTAAATTGACCGTGGCTGGCGTAAACCGCCATGCCCGGGTATTCCCTTGAACCATCGGTGGAATTATCGCGATTGTAAAAGTTCCTTTCCCCGTTGCCAAAACCCTGCCAGACAATAAATGGCTGATTCGTGCTGTCGATCTGTATTGTCGGGCTGTAATACCATCCCATCCCTACGGCGTCATTATCAAAACTGCCGATATTCTCCAGATCAGCTCCGCTCGTGCTGCCGGTGGCATAATACTGCCAGTAATCCGTACCGGGATTTTGACCATGATCAAAAACTTTTACTAATACTTCCGCCCCCTCACTGGCAATATGATTATCGTAATTTATCCAGCCTTCGTGGGTCCAGTTTACCCACGTCACGAAGATATCACCTGTTGGGCCGATCGCCACATCCGGCTGAAGCGATTGCGTCGCGTTGTTGCTTACCCCCGAATTGCCGTCTCCGTTCAGGTCGAACGCCGATTCGACTCCCAACTTCTCCCAACTGTCGCCATCCCACCTTTTCAGGTATATTTCGGTATTGGCCTGGCTGATGGCGCTCGCCCAGACGACGATGGGTTTTCCGACAAGATCGACTATTATGGAGGAGTCAAAGGATTTTGCGTTGTCATTACTTACCCCTGCCGTCTTTTTCGTCGCGCTTTCGCCGAATAAACCTACGCCGGCATTGACTAATTCGATCCATTTCAAATCTCCCGGTTGCGGCGGACCTATTGGACTCAGATAATCGTAGCCATATTTTTTCACCACTATTTCACGTTGATTGGAGAGCGGGTGAACCGCCGTGTAAGAAACAAATATCTCACCCAGGTTATTCATCGCCACGCTGGGTTTTTCGTTTAATACCGTATCGTTGCTTACCCCCCCGCCGCTTGCCGAGCCGGCCAATGCCACCCAGCTTTCGCCGTTCCACAGTCGCAGATATATTTCATTGTCTCCCCCCGTATCCCCACTCGCTTGCCCTACCCAGACAACAGCTATTTGACCGTGAGCCCCGGAAGCTGCATCTATCTGACTTCCAGTGCCTATAGCTACCGTATCACCACTACCGGAAGTAAAATCCCACCAGCCAATATCATCCGCGTATTGCCGGGCATAAATAGGCCCTTCCATCTGCCAGTGATAAGGAACAGGCGTATCGATATATTCCTGCAAGCTACCGGTCGCACCTTCCACCCATAGTATTACCGGGTCGCCGTCGCTGCTTAGCACCATTTTCGCTTCCGCCTGGTCGCCGGCCGGATCATAGCTTATCCCCCCCCCGCTGCCGCTCCGCCAGCCGATCTCGTCCCACAAACCGGCGGTATCGAGCAATAGCCTTTGCTCCAGATTCTCCAGGGTAAGACGGAAATAATTTTTTGCAGCGGGAGAATTTTTGACTTTTTGAGATAGCCTCTTAGACCTTCGACGTAATCTGCGGAACATAACCAATCTCCTTGGATCAATTGGTTGCGATTATTATTTCGTACTGCAGCAGCTTACCCCTGCCTATTAGGTAGGATTGTTCTTGTTGGTCTGATGGTAAATCAGTTATATAAACTAAGTTTATATATATCATTATAACCCGTCAAGACAAATATCTATTCAGTTGCTTGCCTTTAATTTTTTGATTTATCCTAATTTTATGCCTTTGCTGCATGATATATTCCTATCCCCCAATCTATCTTCTTGTTATATATGGAGTTATTCAATTATTGTCCATCTGGGATTAGGATTTTTTCGCCTTAATTTGGCATATTCCACGCCAGTCAACCATTTTGATAGCTGCCCACGCGTCTTCGCCCAATAATCCTTTCTCAACGCAACTATCTTTGTCATAAGGAATTATGGTTAATACCGGTATTCCGGTAATTTCTGTTATTACCTTTGGATTACTCTCCTCGGACAGATCTTTCCCCTCTGGGTTATAGCTGTTAATAACTATGCCCGCTATCACTAATCCTGCCTCTTGACAAGCTGAAACCGTCAATAGGCTATGGTTGATTGACCCTAGCTTGCTGCCCGAGACGATTAACACCGGCAGTTTCATCTCCGCCATCATATCAACTACCAGATAGCCTTCTTCCAGGGGAACCATCACTCCCCCAATGCCCTCGACCAATATTGCCTCACATTTGCTGGTTAGGTTGTGATATGCCAGACATAGTTCCTCCCAATCGATTTCCCGCCCCGCCAGCCGTGCCGCCACCAATGGTGCCAGCGGTTCGTGATAACGAATTGGGTTTATTTCCTCCAGCGAAAATGGACTATTACTGCAATGGGCCAAAAACTCGGCGTCGCTGCTGACCAGGCCCTCTCTCACCAGCTTGCAGCCGGTGGCAATCGGCTTGAAAACGCCCACGCGAACACCTTTTCGGGTCAAAAACCTGCTTATCGCGCCCGTCACCAGGGTTTTGCCCACTCCGGTATCCGTTGCCGTGATGAATAGCCCCTTTGCCGGTTCAAACTGCCTTTTTTTCATGTCCCGATAATACCAGCAATGCAAAATTTCGCTATCTTTACCTTGAACGTTTTTTATTCAATGATGATATTGTCATTAAAACCTTTAATTTGTCTGCCTTTTTTGCCGATATATTAATAAGTAGTACATTTTTTAAAAAAGGATTTGTATATGTCTGACATTTCCGGCGTAACTGCTGTTGCACTTGATAGCCAACTAGCCGGCATCCAGTTGCGTCAGCAGATCAATTATAAAATCGCCGCTAAAACCCTCGATGCCACTCGCCGGCAAGGTGACGCCATCGTTTCTCTGCTGGATCAGGCCGTCGAGATATCGCGAAACGAAATTTCCTCCTCTCAACCCTCCTTAACCATGGCCAGCCTTGTCAGCGGCCTGGGCCAAAACCTCGATATTTCCGCTTAAGGTACTTTTCCCGAATTTTGCCCCTTTCTTTTAATCTTTTCTGTGGATTTCCTGCGGTTTTACCCTAGAATAAATTTTAAAATTATTCGTGGATTCTCTCGGATTTTAAAGGTCTCTCGATGGACGATAAACAGATAATCAACCTGGGCCATTCCCCCGACCCGGATGATGCCTTTATGTTTTACGGCCTGGCCTGCGGGGCGCTGGATACCAACCCTTTTATTTTTAAGCACGTTCTGCGCGATATTCAGACCTTGAATGACTGGGCTCTGCGCGGCAAGCTCGAAGTTACTGCCGTCAGCGTGCATGCCTACGCTTATTTGCAGGATAAATATTGTCTCCTTTCCAGTGGCGCCAGCATGGGTGCTACTCAATTAGTCCCCTATGAACCCGCTTCCAACTCACTTTCTCACCTGGAATCAGCCATTACACCCTGCTGCCCTGCGCCCGACGCCCACGGACCATTATTGGTTGCCGCCCAGCCGATGTCGCTGGATCAGTTAGCGGATAAAACAATTGCTATACCCGGCGCTTTAACCAGCGCTTTTTTAGTCTTGAAGTTGATTCTGCGGGAAATTGACTATATCGTGATGATGTTCGATGAAATTCCCGATGCCGTCTGCACTGGCAAGGTCGATGCCGGCCTGATTATTCACGAAGGGCAGCTAAATTATCAAAAGGCCGGCCTGCATTGTCTTATCGATCTGGGCCGATGGTGGTTTGAAAAAAACCACCTGCCCCTGCCTTTAGGCTGTAATGTCATTCGCCGCGACCTGGGACCCGATAAAATCGCCCGGATAAGCTCTATCCTGAAAAACAGTATTACCTACAGCCTGGCCCACCGTCCGCAAGCGCTGCAATACGCCCAGAAATTCGCCCGTGATCTTGACCCCACCCTGGTCGATAATTTCGTAAATATGTACGTGAACGAATGGACTCTGGATTATGGTCCCCTGGGACGAAAGGCTATTGAATCACTTCTGCAGCAGGGATACGCCGCCGGCTTGACCCCTCCACCGCGCGAGCTGCAATTCGTCTGATTTTTCTTTACTTATTTTCACACTTTCCTGCTTCGCCGGGATATTACTAAACACAAAAAAATAATCACTATCGAAAATAACAGCGAAGGTATAAATCCAAACCGGCTAAAAATAGTTTTGCCTTTATAAACCGGAATATCAGACACCACATAACCAGCCCCCGTATTTAAATGATCCCATTTTTTCAGCAATTCACCCGTTGGAGAAATTATGGCACTTATCCCATATACCGCACCTCTGACTATACCATATCGCCCCTCAATTGCTCTGGCCCGCACCGCCTGCAGATGACCATTTTTTACCGTGTCCCAATCCGCGGTTGGGCAAAATACAATGTCCGCCTTGAGATTTCCATATCTTCGGGTAAGCTGGGAAAAATTATCATCCTGACAAATCATCGCCCCGACTGTAAATCCATCTACTTGTACTGTCTTCAAATCGCCGTTTCCCTTTTTTCCTGTTTCAAGAGGTGTCAGGTATGTCTTAGTATATTCATCCACCACCTTACCTTCCGGCGACATAAAAAACAGTCTGTTCTCATCGTCAGTACAATTAAGATAACCAACTATAAGCCATATATCATTGTGCCTGGCTACAGCGGCAAATTTCTCCATCCATTCAGCGCGGTCATGTTTAGATATATAAAAACCCAACTCGCCGGAATTGATTATCCTCGCCCCTTCCAAAGCGGCCTGGCTGGCTTGTTTGACAAACAGCTCCTCAAATCCGATTTCGGTATCTGGATTGCAAGCATCATTGTTTTCATCCGGATTCCATCCTATAGCACCAACCTTTATTGAACCTGCAGGCTTTTCTGAATTGATAGATATATTTACAATTACACATATCATTATCAAAGCCAGGCAGGCTGACAATGCCCTTTTTCTTGATGACTTATCGACAATAAAATTTGCTATGAGCCCCTGAAGCGAACCAGATACAAACAGCACTCCCGACAATCCGGTTACCGAAATGAACCCGATAATATTATTGTATTCCGACCAACTCCTGGCAAATGATTGAGCCATCCCCCAAATAGGTACCAAGGTATAATTAATCCAGTCCAGCAAAAACCAGAAACTTCCCACTGCTAAACTACCCAGAATAACCGACCTTGTCAGCATCAAACCTACTGACCAGCAGAAAACGACCATGATCACCGTCAAATAAACCAGAAGAATCAACGTAACAATAACCGGCAATCTAAGATAGATCATCTGAGGTATGGTATAAGCCAGCCCCATATATAATCCCGCCATCGCACCGAGTCCCAACCGACGATTTTTTAATACCAACACCATCAACGGAATTAATGCAACTAACTGCAATATAGCCAACAGCGGAAAAAACTGCCCCGCTGCCAGCATTAATCCGCCATATACACCTGCAATGCGATACAGCCATGATGAATACTTCGTTTGATTTGCTTTTTCAGCCAAAATAATGATTCCTTTAACCTGCGATAAGCTTAATCGACTCCCCCGCCACATAATCAATCACAAGCACCTTCTCAAGTGATGGTCGCATCAAGTTGCAAAACTGATTCTAATAGCCACTACAATTAATAATAAAGCACCACATGGAAGGGACATGCTTGAAATACAGGCTAAGATCACTTTATGACAAGTTTATGCTTATCGTCGGCTAGATTACTAGACTGCCGAGCTGTTTTTTTGCAAACATTTCTATCGCCTGCCCCACCAGATAGAAACTGCCCGTAATGCAGATTAAATCGCCCGTGGTAATAGCGGGCTTAGCCACTCCGATAGCATCAATCAGGGTAGGAGCCACCTGGCACATCTTGCCGCATATCTCGTTGTACATCTGCGCTAAATCGTCCGGATATACCGAACGCGGGGAATTTACCCGCGTGAAGATTACCTTATCCGCGCCGTATTGCAGTTCATTCAGCATCCCCTTGACGTCCTTATCCTCACAGCAGCCGAAGATCACTATCATTGAATCATAGGGTATATGCTGACCTGTAGCCTGGATCAGGGCACGGATACTCGCGGCATTATGCGCGCCATCTACCAGGATGCGGGGATCATCACAGATAAGCTGCATTCTGCCGGGTAACTTGGTATTCGCCAGCCCCGATATCGCCTGCGCGTCATCTATCTTGTAACCGCGATTTTTCAAACAATCCAATAGTGACAGCGCCAATCCGCAGTTTATCGCCTGGTGCTCGCCCAGCAACGGAACGGGCAGGTGCTCGAATTTGCTCGTCGGCGTGGTAACGCAGATCCGGTTATGGGGTCCCATATTGCGCGATGACTCGAACCGGCAGGAAAAATCAATGTCTTTGCCGGTAAAGCTCAGCGGCGCTCCCACCTGATTAGCTTCCCGACGCAGAATCCGCATGGTCTCGATATCCTGCATAACGGAAATGGCCGGCACTCCCGCTTTAAATATCCCGGCTTTTTCCTTGGCGATCTTGTTTATGGTATCGCCCAGTTGCGCCTGATGGTCGATGCTGATGCTGGTTATGCCTACTGCCTGCGGCTTTAATACATTGGTGCTGTCCAGTCTGCCTCCCAGGCCCGTTTCCACCACCGATATTTCAACTTTCTCACGGACAAAATGCATAAACGCGATGGCCGTGAATATCTCGAAAAAGGTCGGCGGATCATCTTTCATCTTCTCCACCGCCGGGGCGATCTTCTTTACCAACTGTATCATATTTCGTTCGCTTATCATGTTGCCGTTGATCCGGATTCTTTCCCGGATATCCAGCACATGGGGGGAGGTATATAATCCTACTTTATAACCGTTGGATATCAGCATCTCCGACAGCATAGTGCAGGTGGATCCCTTGCCCTTAGTCCCTGCTATATGCACGGAGACCAGTTTTTCGTGGGGATTATCCAGCCCGTCCAGAAGCCGTCTCATCCGATCCAGGCTGAAGGTATCGACGTTGTAGCGAACCCGTTTGCACGTCTCATAATTGGTATGGCTGAATAAATAAGACAGGGCTTTCTTATAGGATGTTATTGTTGGGGTTTTAACCGCGTTATGGCTTCTATCTCGGCCCAACTTCACCTTTCTTTCGCCTTTTATGCTCTTTTCTGTTATGGTATTAATCATAATTCTACTATTATATCAAAAATGTACAAAATTGCAATCTTTAGCTTTCTTATTGTTCTTATCCAGGATTAAAATCAATCGACGTTTATGTAACACCATGTAAAATCTCATTATACGTCAATTTTTATTCTTAGTGAAAAACACCTACAGTGCAAAATTTCGCTGTTATTTAAGAAACAAATTCGCTGTGATTAATGTTTTTTTGCCTTGACCTTCTTTTTTCCTCTCCCCAAGGCCAGCCTGTATGTGAGCATGGAATGCTTTTACTACCGGAGCAAATTACCTATTTTAACAAAACCAACTCTCAGTACTTCATCTGATGCCCTGCATAATCACGTAAGTTACGCTGATAAAAACCTTTACAGTCGAGGAAGGGTTAATATCAAATCGCCGCTAAAAACGGTTAATTCTCTTAACCATAAGAGGTTATCTAACAATTTTACTTATTACGCTGGGGCTAATGTTAGGTTCGATAAAAAACAGCTTCAATATCTATCGCCGCCACCCTATCTGCCTGTGCCCGCATCTGCTTTATCGCCGGTTAGACCAGATAACCGAAATTTCACAAGTAAATCCGCGCAAAATAGTAATAATCTGATAGTATAGAGCCTGTGGATGCTGTTTAAGACAGTTTTGCTGTTCTGATTTGGAAAACCCAATGGGTGAAAGACTCAAGGATGCTCTGACGTTCAATTTTGACCGAAAGAGGATTGTCGAAACCCGAAAAAGGTTACAATCATGCATAGGCAGCCGAAAATCGTGGAGGGTTATGCATAGGGGAAATTCCCAATATGGCGAAAGGAGCGTAAAAATGGTGAGTACATTCAAATATTATTGGATTGCGTTGGGAAGCATCGGGCTAATGGTTGTACTTTCATCAGCGCTGGGGGCTGCCGTATGGATCAGCGGCTCAAATGTCGGCAATCAACAGGGGATTTACGGGACCCAAGGAACAGCGGCCCCCTCCAACATGCCTGGAGCAAGGTGGTATAGTTATTCGTGGGTAGATGGCAGTGATAACCTGTGGCTGTTCGGTGGAGAAGGCAAGAATGACACCGGCGAAGGCAATCTGAACGACTTGTGGAAATTTGACGGCGCCAACTGGACCTGGGTCAGCGGCTCGAAAACCGTAAATCAATCCGGGGTTTATGGAACCCAGGGTATCGCCAGTCCCGGCAATGTCCCGGGGGCGCGAATGGCCGGTGTTACGTGGATCGATGCGGACGGTAACCTCTGGCTTTTCGGGGGACCCGGATATGACGGCTTCGGAAATGGAGGGTACCTGAGCGACTTGTGGAAATTTGACGGGACCAATTGGACCTGGGTCAGTGGCTCAAACAGGAGGAACCAAATTGGGGTATACGGGACAAAAGGAGTACCAGCACCCGACAATAAACCCGGGGGACGGGCATATTGTATTACCTGGATTGACAGCAGCGGCAACCTCTGGCTGTTCGGCGGGTACGGTATCGACAAGGGGCATTTGTACGGCGGGATCGGCTGGTGTTTTCTGAACGACTTGTGGAAATTTGACGGGGTCAACTGGACCTGGGTCAGCGGCTCCGATGTGGGCACCCAAAAAGGAGATTACGGGACCCAGGGAACCGCAGATCCCGCAAATGTGCCGGGAGGGAGGATGGATAGTGTTTCATGGATCGACACTGACGGCAACCTCTGGCTCTTCGGCGGTTGGGGTGATGACGAAAACTACGATGGCGGCTATCTGAACGATTTGTGGAAATATGACGGCACCAACTGGACCTGGGTCAGCGGCGCAAATACCATCAATCCGTCCGGGGTATATGGAACCCGGAGAATGGCCGATGCCGGCAATGTTCCCGGGGCACGATACCGCGCGCATTCGTGGATCGATACCAGCGGCAACCTCTGGCTGTTCGGCGGCAGCGGTTATGATAGCAGCGGAAATCTTGGGTACCTGAATGACTTGTGGAAATTTGACGGCGCCGCCTGGACCTGGATCAGCGGCTCAAATACCAAGGATTCCTGCGGCAGCTACGGGACCAAAGGACTGCCGGCCTCCGGCAACGTCCCCGGGGGACGGGAATATGCTGTTTCCTGGATCGACAGCAGTGGCGGTTTATGGCTTTTCGGCGGATATGGCCTGGATGGCGATTGCAACTTGGAGTACCTCAATGATCTGTGGAAGTTGGAGGCAAATACCCTGTTCCTGGATAAAATGACCTGCAAGGCCGGAAAAAGCTACCAGACAGATGCCTTTTCCCTTACCGGCTGGATCGTGGCGATGGAACCCTCTCAATTTATTAATGGGGACATTATCTCACTGTGGTTGAACGATTTGAACTGGATGATTGATGAACCGCTTAAACAAAGCGGCAGTAAGCCAAAATATTCCTATAAAGGAATCTCCGGCGTGGCCCCCAGCCTGAAATTTGACCTGGACAAAGGCACTTTCTCCGTTTCGGGGAAAAATATGGATTTGAGAGGTCTGGCCGCCCCGGTACATGTCATACTGGAAATCGGCGATTATGCTAACTCTTGCGATGCGCAGGATGAAGGCGACGATGATATTATCAATGGCCGAAAACCGATGCCCATTCAGTTCATGGTTGGTGAACAAGACATGATTTGCGTTGATAGCGTCGTCTGCAAAGAAGACACGTTAACCGACACGGTTAAGACGCTGAAGGTCAAGGGCGGTATCGCCCTGGCCGATGGCTATCCTGATTTACGTCATGTTGACTGTGCCTTGTACTGGGGCACCCAGCCGTATCTCATACCGGCCGGTGAACTTGTTGCCAAGGGGGCGAGTAAATACATGTATGTTAAAAAGCCAACCCAGGCCGATCCCCTCTCAGCCGTCGTGACGTTTGATCTTGTGAAGTGCTCGTTCCAGATCGTCATGAGCAAGACCGCGATCTCCTGGCAGGACAACCCGACAACCCTGAGAATTGTCCTGGGCGGCTTTGACGAAGAAGACGACGTGGAATTTTAGAATTCTCGTGTTCTGCGCGATACAACACTAAAACCCCGGACTTTATATCCGTTTTTTTTCAGGATTGAACACTGAAATCATGTTCAGCAAACAAACAACTGACGGCCGCAAAAATCCTTTTCTAAAAATAATACTTTTATTGACCTGATGGATATTAAAAGGAAGGTAATTTTTTTGGTTCTCATCGGAAATAGTTGGTAACTATTCTGCCGCGACGGGCGCCGCATAGAGTAGCATAATTAGTTAATTTTAAGGTACTTAGGCAAAAAATCGCAAAAAAAGGCAATTCGAGGAAGATTTTGGTATTATTATGAGATTGAAAGGCTTGGTTGCGTAACCAAGCGTTTAATCCGCCTCTGGCGGATTTATATATCCGTGGCGATTTGATATGGGAAATGTTGATTACAATCTGATATGAAGTTAAGATAATCGGTGGGGTAGATATTGAGTGCAGAATTGAACATGGATTCGATATATGGGAGAAACCAAATATGGCATTCATAGAGTACCTTCTGGACCACTTTACAGATAGCAATCAATTTGAATTGCTCTGCAGCCAAGTCATGCTGAAAGAGGGATATTCCAAGATAAACCCTATTGGGGGTGTTGGAGACAAGGGTAAGGACGCTGAGGAAAAACTATATTGCGGTGAAGAAGGCAAAAGAACTATTCTATTTCAATTTAGCCTCGAAAAGAAGATCTATAATAAGGTCATTCGTACACTTGAACGACTGAAAAAAGCAAATGTGTACCCCTCCCCATTGTCTAGACAAAAATCTGGGATTTTTTAGATAGATCCATCGCCGAGTATACTGCTGCTGGGACGGAGGGAGCCCGGAGGGCGACCGGAGTACCAGCAGCAACGCCAAATACCTCCGCCGCGTGAATTAAAGGGGTCAGACCCCTTTATCGGACAAATACGTACAAATAAGGGTATTTTCTTGCTAATTAATACATTATTCCGCATTATCAAACTGCTCTTTGACAATCGAATAATCCCACCGGTACGACTTATACTATTGGTTATCCTCTTTTTGATTAGCGTATATTGGTGTCCACCAGCTACGACTGGCGTAGCACGGCAAGTTCGCAGTTAAATAGTTGGTTCTTAGCCCGGCGTCAAATATTTCTTTGGTGTCGATAAGTACCGTCAGCGAAAGCATGTTCCTCTATTTTTTATTCTGCATCTGATTTTATCCCTCTTCTTCTTTCACCTGTTCAACTGTTCCCCTGCCTGCCTCGTCGAAGCCCTTGGCGAAGATGGGTTCACCTGTTCTCCGCCGCCGGCGGTGGGCGGGCGCTGGCATGGCGGGTAGGCCGAAGCAATCTTCTGGTTATAAAAATCTTGTTAATCTTGTTAATTCTGTCTATAATTGCCTTTTTATTGGCGTTTCGCGTTCACTCGTCGCGGCAGGTGCTGGCAACGTCGGGCGGGCGCTGGTATGGCGAATGGTAGGGCGTGTTTCTCATTATTTTTTGTCATATCTTTATAGATTAGCACTTTAAACCGTCGTCAGAATATGGTATATAGCATGGGGTTGCTAACTTTCATAGTGCCAAGGTCTTATGAATATGCCGGCGGCTGCAGGTCGATAAACTCCAGCCGCCCCGGAGGCTGCTCTTAAACCATAGTCAACCAGCTTTTTCTGATGAGAGCCTTTTTTTGAAAGGATTATTACAATTCGAGGAAGATTTTGGTATTATTATGGCATTGAAAGGTTTATCGCTTTTAAGATTCAGCGTCGCCGACGCCCTGAAGCTGCCTGGCTGGATATCGCCGTGGCTTTCTATGGTTTAGCCCCGCGACACATCGCGGGGTTGCTGTTTTATGACATACGAATAAGATGTCGCAGCGCAGCGAAGATCCCGATTCATCGGGGGCTGTTTTATAATGCGTTTTACAGACTGTATAAGCATTGTTAGTCCTAAAAAAAGAATCGGATATATTTATGGAACAATTGAGTCGTTTGTTGATATTTGCGAGTATTTAGTATTTTGATGGGGAATTGCGGATATGGAATTCACACTTGTTTATCGAGGATCATTGAAATCCAACGGAGATCCAACGCACAAGCAACAAATCCGTCGAGTTATGCATGCGCAGCTCATGGAGTTGATGGAATCTTCCCATATGAAGAAGGCCGGACCACCAGATGAGATTGTGACTTACGGATATGTTGATCGTGGATTATGCTGTGTGCGGAATGTCGGAAACTTTAAATTCGCCGGGCTCGTTAATGAGGCGATGCACTTAGTTGCAGAACTGAGTATACTATTGCTTAGGCCGGAAGCCTCCGGGGTTATAGTGACACAAGGAGGAGACATAGACAACCGCCTTAAGACCCTACTGGACGCTCTACGGATTCCGCAACAAACGAGCGATCTTCCTAAGAGCGATTCTCCTCTCGAGGGAGAAAATCCATTCTACTGTCTTTTGGAAGATGATAAACTCATTACACGATTGGATATAACCAGCGACAGACTCTTAGTGTCGCAAACTAAATCAACTGACGTGAACCTGATCATTCGTGTGCGAATGAAGCCGACGCAGATAACGTGCGATAATATCCGATTTTTACAGTGACATCAAACTGACAACTTGTGACATCTGTAGAAGTTCTGAATCTCTGTTTTTGTTCAAAAATGTCTTTTGCTCGTTTACATCGTGGCGTTGTGAGTTTACAGTATGGCATTGTAAGTTTACATCGTGATGTTGCAGGCTTACATTGAGTCGTTGTAAACAGGCAAAAAGGCTGGCTCGTGCTTCGTAGCGAATACGCAGAGTAGCATTAATCATTTATTTTAAGCTTGCCCTGAGCGAAGTCGAAGTGTCGAATGGGGGCAGTTAGGCGAAATAGTGAAATTTTCAGGCAAAAAAAATGGGTTTTATATGGATACCCAAATTTTAATCTGAAGCGCAACACATAGGTTTACTCCAGAAGACCTCTGTCGGGGTCCGATAGTTTAAACATTTACGCGGTCGATTATTTAATAATTCCAATGCCCTGTCAACATCTGTT
>Ga0209164_1001581_pt1 | contig 28382 bp, 31 predicted proteins | sample MTBNYHSulfiMetaG_FD_187458 | JGI IMG/M metagenome (GOLD analysis project Ga0209164, IMG submission 187458) | Enrichment culture microbial communities from rom New York Harbor, USA that are MTBE-degrading - MTBE-NYH (New York Harbor Sulfidogenic)... | ecosystem: Environmental > Aquatic > Marine >... | reverse complement strand
CCTTTTTTTTTCCAATCAAAGGGAGATTTGAGCAGGAGGCTAACAGAAATAAGAAAGCGGTTACGAAAATAAAAAGTGATAAAAGATTTTTCCTATCTCGAATCATGAAAGCTCCTTTTTAAAATGTCCAATTGCCGCAGGAAAGACTTGAAGGAATCATGGTATATTGCCTTCAAAAAGTCAAGGTGAAAAAAAAGGCGACCCCCCCTCGACTATGCTCAGGATTGGGGTCGCCTTTTTGGCTACACTTCGTTTAGAAGTTGTAGGTCAGGTTCCATGTGATGGCCCATGGGTTTTTGATTTCTTCGTTAAATGGAAAATAGGGCCAAATCCCTGTTCCCCTAAATTGATCCATCGCTTCTCCTGCAAAGAGGTAGCCACCGGCGACGGTCAGCTTGAGGTTTTTGTAAATGTTAATTTCATTGATCAAATCAACTTCCCAGCCGATGGATTTGCTATCACTTAGATAACCATAGGGACCCACAGCCGTACCAAAGGTGTTTCCATTCTTTGTGGTATCACCGATGTACATCCCCTGGAGTGTGACTTTGTACCATGGCGCGGCCTTTACGCTTGCATAAGCCTTTGCCATCCAGGTGCCGCCAATCGGGCCTCTTGACATCTGAGTGTAATTGAGGGTGTTTGCCATACCAGAATCTCCCCGGTTACCCCAGAAGCTATAGAAGACGACCGATTCTCCGAAGATTGCTCCGGATTCTGACCCAGGAGGTACGACATAGGATCTGACCTTCGTGGAGACTGTTCCAATCGACGTCGTTGTTCCGGGAAGTCCTGAAGTAGACGTATCTTCCGTATCAGCCCCTGATGCGTAATAACCCGTTACGCCAAAATTGAACTTCTCCCATGGGAAGTCGATCTTAGCTCTGGCAGCCCAGCCACGGTATTTAACATCGGGAACACCAAAATATCCTGCTGATTCTCGTGCCTCAACCTTTCCCTTGTCCATAATCCCATCTAAGTTGATATTAACCGGGCCTACTTTCCCGTCGGCATAAAGACCAGCCCACCACATTTTAGCCTTAAAGTCACCGGTTGTTCCATAGGGCAGTACGGCCCCAAACGGATATTGGTTCATGTTGTAATAAACGGCATATCCGCCTGCTGTAAGGGGGCCAAGCTTTGCAGTGAGGTGACCACCGAGAACATCCACATCGTCCTGCGAGACAGAATCTCTTCCTTCCCAGGGCTTGAAATACATCAGTTGAAGAGCGATAGGATCGATCTTTGTGTTCCAGGTGATCCCCATACCGTCAGTGTACACAAATATGTTGTTTCGAATGGATAGAGGCTGGAGACCCACTCTGAAGCTCATTGGCACCGGGATGCCAATATAAGGAAGGCCGAAGTCGATGTAAACGTTTTTGACTTCTACGGCCGCTCGGTCAGCCGCCCATTGGCCCATCCCATTTCTCTGGGCGCCAGAGCCCGCGGCATCGCCCCATCGGCTTGAATCCATCTCGAAGTAAATGGTTCCGCTCAGATTCTTATCGATGATAGCATCGAATTTGAGCCTGGCACGGGATTCATAATAATTCACCTTCCTGTCCAGTTGAGGCCCTTTTACCCCCCCCGACCAGTAAAAATTTGATGGCAGAGTTCTGTAAATACCACCTGCAGGGTTAGCGGCAGTGGCATTTACGTTGTAAAACCATTGGGCATCGATGAAGCCGGATGCCTTAAAGTCCATGGCAGAGACACTTGTGCTGAAAGCCATGATCAGCAGTCCCATAAAGCTCAACAAGATAAACTTTTTCATCTCTTTTCCTCCTCAACGTTTTTTTAGTGTTTTGTGAATTGTGTTTCGTGCCTGCACGCCGAAGTAGCGTTACGGCACGCAGGCGTGTTGCTTAACCTCTTAACAAAATTCACTACCACTATACCCCTTAAACTCTTCTTAAACTCTTCACCTCCTTTCTTTCTTGAATTTGTGAAAATACTGTACAATAAAATTAGAAAGCTCTAATTCTATACCACCCTCCAAAAAACTTGTCAAGTTTTTTTTTCAGTTAGAAAAGTTTGAAAAAAAGGATGTTGCTTGTGTCTTTTGAGAAGATGGTGGAGCCTTCTTGTTCGGAACCGACGATGGCCACGACCAACTGATCCTCTCCGCTGTTTTGGGCATCTTTAATTTGATAATCAGCGATATATCCTTTGATTTCTATTGTCTTCCAGTTGGTCATCAAGCCATTTTCATCCCAGATGAGGTTTTGGATTACCCCTTTTTCATAACTTCTTATTCTTTCGAATAATGTTCCACTTGTAAATTCATTCTTATTGACGATGATCTCCGGAAGTCCGTCTCCGTCCAGATCCCTGGCGAGAATCCTTCCGGGAATATAGACCCTAAATGGGGGGGCCTCCTGGGGTCGGAAAGCCTCCGGCTTTTTCTTGTTTGTGTCGTAGAAGTTACTTGTCCCTCCATAGCGGTCACTGCTCTTCCATAACCGTTTTCCATCCGGGGAGAGGACGATTAAATGCTCCGTTTGGTCAAACAGGATGGTATGAGGCTTTCCATCGCCACGAAAATCAGCCATGGTGATTCCGAAGAGAATCGTTTCTTTCGGAAAAGGCATTTTAGGCCCTCTTTTAAAAGATTTTTTCTTCCAGACAAGTTTATAGACGGGTCCGACAAAAACGCCATCCGATCCCATTTTTTGGCCCATCAAGATGGGCCCCTCTTTGGGATGCTCCAGCACGCGGAAATACCAGCCTGCCTTTTCAGTGATCTTCCTGAATTTCCCCTGTTCAAATTCTATAATAAATGACTCGAGGTTATCCTCAACCACAGAGGTGACGATAATTTCAGCATACCCGTTCCGATTGACATCCCTGACATCGAGGGACAAAAAATTGTGCTGGAATCCTATTTCAATTTTTTGAAATAGACTCAGTTTGTCTTCGTTGGATTTGAAAATGTAGAGGTTATGCGCATCCATCACGACCACTTCATTCTTTTTATCTCCATCCACATCGCCGACGTCCAGACCCTTGATCTCGAAATTAAAACTCTGGCTCTTCTTGTAGCCCAATCCCTCAGGCCCAATCCTTCCAATCCTCTCCTCCCGCTGGATAAAAGGATGTCTGGGTCCGGTAGGGCGGCCAGCCGTGGTGCGACGACCCAGGATTTTATATCCGATGTCCTGGGCAAAATCTCCAATCTTCACCATGACATCGTCAATGCCTTTATGCTGGGTGTAAACACCAAGAGGGGGCTTCTCCTCGGTGATGCTGATCAGGCGGGCATCCAGGCTGATGTAGCTCCCGATCTTTGTAAGGCTTCCGAGAACGATATAGTCGGCTCCGACTCTCATCCCGATCTTCTTGGCGGCTTCCTCATCAAGACGCATCGGCCTCTCTTCATACAGGGCCCGTTCGACAACCGATCGTTCAATGATCACGATTCTACCTTCTACGGTAATTCGGGAAATAAGGATGTCGTGGATTCCTTCCCGGAGATAATCCAGATTTTCCTGACTGTGAATCAGAAAAGGGAGGACTGCCACCTTATAGACTTTGTTAGTGTCTCGAGGTTGGGTCATCGGGGTAGAAGGAAGGATAAGAATAAGGGCGAGAAGTAAACATATCATGATCCCTTTAATTTTCATTGGAGGTCCTTTCTTATTCCCCTCACCATTCCCCTTCAGGGAAAGGGTGAGGGGTTGATTTGTGAGGATTTTAAGTTGATTTATAGGATTTGTCAAATCGGAATTGCCTTGAAAATAAATGTCCCTGGTTAATGGGTTAGGGTAGCAATGCCCGTTTGGTCGAAAGGTTATGTCTTGGGTGTATAAAATCTTTTAAGGAAATTAACTTCTGTTGCTATCGAGACTCGTATCGAAGCTCGTTCGTAAACCCTAGTTAATCGGGTTTCCAGCCCCAAGCTTCTTGCTTCGATACGGGAACCTTCACCCATGAACGAGTTTCTATAAAATCCTTTAAACTTAAACCTTTGACTTTTGTCTGTTTGAATTACCCTATCTTAAATACCATGGCTGCTCCCGTATCTCCTGCGGCGCAGCCAGCCCATAGACCATAACCACCGCCCAGCATGGCAATCTCTTCGATCAATTCAGCAATCAACCTTCCTGCGGTTGGCCCCTGAGGATGACCGTAGATCATCGAATTTCCGTAATTGTTCATCCAATAGACATCCATTCCCATCTTTTTGCTCATATAGATATCGTTAACCACGAAGGGGCTGTGTGTCTTTACCGCCTTGAGATCCTTGACCGTGACCCCTGCGTCTCGAAGGGCCATCTCCGATGCCGGAACAGGGGCTTCTGCCATATAACCCTTCTTGGCTCTTGAAAAGCCATAGGAGATGATTTGAATCTCCACCTTTGGGTCTGCGCTCAGCTCTTTTGCTTTTTCACGAGTGGTGACGATAAAACCGGCGTTTCCATCTGCAGGGTGTGTCTGCGAGCCATAACTGTGGACGCCTCCGGGCTCAACAGGAGCGAGTTTGGCAAGACCTTCGGCTGTGGTGGGGATGATTCCCTCGTCGAGTTCAATGAGTTTGGTCTCATTTCTGCCTATTCTGACCTCTGCAGGAAACATATATTTTTTTTGAAAAGCCCGATCGTTGGCCAAAGAATCTAAATACTGTTGATACCTCTTTAGGGTGACCGCATCGCATTCTTCCTTTGTGGTCCCTATATTCTTAGCTACATTTTCAGCAGTCTGGATCATTTTAAACCCTGCCCATGGGTCTCTATTAAAATTATCCATCATCCAGTTTTCGGATTCTACCTCTCCGCCCGGACCGAGAGGGTTAGGCCAGATCGTATGCGGTCCATTTGAACAGCGATCTGACATCAGGGCATATCCTGTCTGGTAAGCTCCGAGTTCGACATTTGTGGCGGCCAGATAGATGCAGGTGGTGGAGGTGGTGCAGGCTTGATTGACCATAAGCGCAGGTATGTCTTTTGCCCCCTCCACTACCATGGCTGCCGCCCAAGTATGGCTATAGAAAAGGTGATGCTGGGCTATGGTGACGCCATAGTAGAGATAGTCAATCACGGTCGGATCAATTTTTCTCTTTTTAAACCATCGATTGGCTGTTTTCGCTCCAAGCACGATAGCATTTTCATTTGCAAGACTTCCCTGCCAGCGACAAAACGGTGAAGAGTAATAACCTTTAAACGGGATAAATGCCTTACTTAATCGAGTCATAATCGCTCCTCCTTGGTTTGTAACTCATGAAATAATAAGGGCTAAAGCCCTGAGATACGCAACTCAACCCTTTGGGTCTGAGTTGCGAACTGTTAAATTTTTCACATAGGTTATTATAATCTATTTTTGATGTCAATTCATTTTTTTGATATTTCTGAAAAAATTTAGAAATCTCTGATTGCACAGATTAAAATAAAGATTACACCGATTAAAATCATCAAGAAATAGATAGGAATCTGTGTAATCATTTTGGAAATCGGATAATCAGGAGGTGTCTGTTAATTCTTTTTTGGATACCTCCAAAAATTTCTTGACAAACAAGGGTTGATTCGGTTTTAATTCCATGATGACTCTGATTGGTATTGGTGAATATCTTAAAGGGGAGATTAGACTCTAATGATAAAATAGGATTTTGGTTTAACCCCTTTTTCCCTATCATTCCAACATACCAATACTCCATTTGTCATATAGGTAGGGATCGAAGGCACGTACACTTAAAAAGAGGAGGTATCTATGGCAACCCCTATAACCGTTCCAATGGTAGGTAAGATTGTTTCGGTTTCAGTAAAGGTAGGAGATAAGGTAAAAGAGGATGATCAGGTGGCAGTCATGGAAGCCATGAAGATGGAGATGCCCCTTGTGGCACCGGTGAGCGGAGTGGTCAAAGAGATATGCGTCTCTGCAGGTCAGGAAGTGGAGGCGGAAGCCACCATTGCCGTGATTGAATAAGAGTCACTCATGGAAGGGGGGGATTAAATATTTTTCATCACTCAACCCCACCCCCTTCCAACTTCCTATCAAATCTACAATTCTCTACCATCCCACTTTTGGAATTCAATTGACACCCACCTATCTATGTGATATCCAGTGACTTCATCTTTGGAATAAACTCAAATACGGACATGAACACATGATTTAAGTAGTGGTATGTATCAGGATGAAACCGTTAAAGAATTTGAATATGGAATTCGAATCAATCCTTATCACACCTTAGCCCATCTGAATTTAGGGCAAATCTTCTGGTATGAATTTCATAAACGACAAGAAGCGCTTTACCATTTAAAAATGGCATTGGTTTTAGATCCCTTCCTCCGGGACCGGAGGGAGATTCGTAGGCTCGTCCACGTATTGGAGGGAATCCCATAATGGTTTCTTTAAGTTTCTCAGACAATTGTCAGACCACCGCCATGGGCATCATGCTCCATACGGATAAAGAGAAGAGCGGGGAGAAAGCATTCGAAGTATTAAAGGATCTGCCGAGAAAGATAAGAGAAGTATACTTTGATCATGAACCATGAACGATGAACGGGTAACCACAAACCTTCATTTATATTGTCCATCGTTGAACGTTCATCGTCCGCTAAAAGATGATGGAGTGAATGATGAATCGAATCGGGATTATTGCCAAACAAAATAAACCGGAAGCTATTCCGATTGCCAGAAATCTGGTGGAGTGGCTACAACCTAAAAAGATTGAAGTGTATATGGAAGAAGGGATGGTGAAACAGTTCCAGCCTCCCCTCGCGGGACCCCATTTGAATTCTATCCGGAGGGAAGACATCCCCAGGAAGGTGGAGATGATTATTGTCCTGGGGGGAGATGGAACGCTCCTCAGCGTTGCTCGTCTTGTGGGAGATCACGATGTCCCCATCCTCGGCGTCAACTTGGGAGGGCTTGGATTTTTAACAGAGATTACCCTGGAGGAGTTGTATCGCGTCCTCGCAAAAGTGGTGCAGGGCGATTTTGTTACAGATGAGAGAGTGGTCCTGAACGCTTCGGTGATCCGAAGGGGGGAAAGGATGGCCGAGTTTATCGTTCTTAACGATGCCGTGATCAATAAAGGAGCATTAGCGCGAATTATTGATCTTGAGACCACCATCAACGGAGAATATTTAACTACTTTTAAATCCGATGGTCTCATCCTGTCGACCCCCACGGGTTCGACCGCCTACAACCTTTCTGCAGGAGGCCCTATTGTTTATCCATCTCTCCATTGTATCATCATCACCCCCATTTGCCCTCATACTCTGACCAATCGTCCGATTATGATTCCAGATGATGTGGAAATTCGGGCCACGCTTAAAACCAAACAACAAGAGGTGATCCTCACCCTGGATGGGCAGCAGGGGTTCACTCTCGAATTTGAGGATGTCGTAGAGGTCAAAAAGGCGGAAGGCCACATCTTTCTCATTAAATCTCCCTACCGGCACTATTTTGAAGTGCTGAGAGAAAAATTAAAATGGGGGGAACGGTAGTAAAAGATGTTGCAAGAGCTTCGGATAAAAAATTTTGCTATTATTGATGAGTTAAATTTATCCTTCTCAAAAGGCTTAAATATCCTCACCGGTGAGACCGGAGCAGGGAAATCCATCATCCTCAATGCGGTTCACCTTCTCTTAGGGGATAAAGCCACTGAGGAATGGATTCGGAGTTCAGAAGAAGAGGCAAGCGTCGAGGCCATCTTCGACATTTCTGGAAACGCTGAGGTCAAGGAGAGATTGAAGGATAAAGTTTCGCATTTGCAGGGTGCAGGAGAAGAAAATTCGCTCTTGATCCGGCGGGTGATCTCCCGATCGGGTAGGGGGAAGGTGTTCATTAATGGGAGTCTGGCCACCCTTGGAGTGCTTTCCGAGGCCGGAGAGGGCCTTCTCAGCATCTATGGACAACATGAGCATCAGTCCCTCCAGAGGATGGAGACCCATGTTGATATTCTCGATGAATTTGGGGCATTGTTTAAACTTCGGGAGGAATTTCAAAAACAGTACCAGGAATTTGTCTTTTTATCCGAAGAAGTTGAAAGGATACGAGCAGAGAAGGAAAGAAGGTCGAAAGAACGAGAACTGATGGCCTTCCAATCACAGGAGATCGAGGCTTCAAGGATTCAACCCGGTGAAGAGGAATCTTTGAAGGAAGAGCGGGGGATACTCAACCATGCGAAGAAGTTGATGGATTTCACCCATGTTTCTGAAGAAACGATCTATTCGGGGGAAGGTTCAGCCATCGAGAGGATTCAGAGGATCCTCAACCAGGGCCGGGAGATGATAGCGATAGATCCTTCCCTTTCTCAGCCCTTGAAAGCCCTTGAATCCACTCTTATTCAATTGGAGGATATCACTCTTGCCCTGAGGGATTATTCGAGAAGGGTGGAAATCAACCCGATGAGGCTTGAAGAGATTGAGAACCGGTTAGAGGAGATCGATCACCTGAAGAGAAAATATGGTTCGACCATTGAGGAGATCCTTTCCTTGAGACATCGAATGGAAGAGGCGTTGAAATCATTCACTTCCGATGAAGAGAGACTCTCCGAATTGGAAAGCCGTTTGAATCCTCTCCGGCAGACCGTCAACGGTTTAGCGAGGAAACTTTCGAACGAAAGAAAGAAAGTCGCATTGGAATTAAAAAAATCCGTTGAAAAGGAGTTGAGCTCTTTGGGAATGAAGAAGACCGTTTTTGAAATCCATATGGATCCCTTGCCCATTTCTCTGAAAGGGGTGGATCGGGTGGAGTTTCTCATCTCTCCGAATGTCGGGGAGGAGGTAAAGCCCCTGGCGAAAATTGCATCCGGAGGGGAGCTCTCACGCATGATGTTAGCCATGAAAAGAATCTTAGCGAAGGTGGGCGGGAGACAGGTTCTCATCTTTGACGAAGTCGATTCTGGAATTGGTGGGGCCATGGCGGAGGTGGTCGGAAAAAAATTGAGAGAACTCTCCCTGCATCATCAGGTCATCTGTGTTACACATCTTCCTCAAATTGCCTCTTTTGCCGATCAACACCACAGTGTGAGGAAAGAGGTGAAGGCGGGCCGGACCCTTACTTTAGTGGATCGATTAGACAAAGAGGCGACTGTGGATGAAATCGCCAGGATGTTGGGTGGAATGAAGGTGACGGAAAAAACCAAAGCCCATGCGAAAGAGATGATTGAAAATGCCAAAAAAACGTAAAAATCTTCCCTTGCCCCCCTTTTTTAAAGGGGGGTTGGGGGGATTATATGGAGAATCCGATGATACGAAAAGCAAGAGTCGATGATATCAAGGAAATTCAACAGTTGATCAAACTCTACGCCCCACGGGGAGGGATTCTCCCCAGGTCCCTAAGCGAACTCTATGACCATCTTCGAGATTTTTTTGTCTTCCTCCAGAATCGCAAGGTCGTAGGCATCTGTGCCCTCCATATCTGCTGGGACGATCTGGCAGAAATACGGTCCTTGGCGGTTAAGGAGGAAGATCAGAAAAAAGGGATTGGTGCAAAGTTGGTAAGGGCTTGTTTGAAAGAGTCAAGACTTTTAGGGGTGAAGAGGGTTTTTGCGCTGACCTACGAACCCGAATTTTTTGGGAGATTGGGTTTTAAGGAAGTGGATAAAACGGTGCTCCCTCACAAAATCTGGACCGACTGCCTGAAATGTGTGAAATTCCCTGATTGCGATGAGTTGGCTGTGTTAAAAGAGGTGGGTTAAATAGAGTTAGGTGATTTATAACAACTGCGGCAAAAATTGGGAATTCTATTATTCTCGATTTGTTCTCTTAAATGCTGGTATTCTTTCACGAATGCTCTCAAATGTCTCTTTATCCGCCCCGTCAAAGCTGATGGCGATACTGAAGTTACGGGTCTTGGTGATCACCTCATAAATTTCTTCGGTCATGATGGTCGGGAGTTCCTTGTTTAAAAAAGGTTCTCCCATGCCCTGCCGTGTGATTAATTTGAGTTTAAAAGATATGAGCGTTAGCAGAGAGTTGAGTGCCCCTTGGGGACGAATGAGATGACCCCAGACTAAATGTTTTTTTTAATAATGCGATTGATGATGTTCACTCAATCCCCTTTTTCAATTCATCTACCGTATCTCTCAAGCTCAGGGTTCTCTGGCAGCCTTGTACGCTTTTTCTTCGATGAGGATGGGTCATAGATACCCAAGCCCTTTGAGTCTTTTCAAAACGTCCTGATCCAACTCTGTCAGTGAAATCTCCTCTTCGTCCCTTCTGTGTTTGTATTCCCATGCCTCTCGATATTGTCTAAATTCGGTAAGCTTCTTCTCCTCGGTTCCGACAAGATTACGGGATTCGCCCGGATCGGTCACCAAATCATAGAGCTCTTCTTGGCCATTGAAAGCCCAAACGTATTTGAAGCGATGATCTCTGAAGGCTCGGAGTCGACGGTCATATTTTGATCGCAGAAGGTCAGAAGCTTTGCCGGTCCTTTTAGAGAGGAATTCGAATGGCGGGACAGGGGCCAGTAGCTCGGCAACGGCATACTGCCGTTGGTCACTCGACAGTAGATTCAAACCCTGAAACTGTGACCGCATCTCTTCATCTTCGTGGCCTAAAATCTCTAAGAGTGTCGGAAAGATATCAACAGGCTGAACAATTTTTAAAACCTCCTTTTTCCCTTCTGACAGACCAGGAAGCTTTACAATCAGCGGGATGTGTAACAATGTTTCCTGTAATCCATAAAAATGAGACATTAAATGATGCTCTCCTATGTTTTCTCCATGATCGCTTGTTATAATCACAATACTATGGTCAAGTTCAGATTCTAACAAATCAAAGATTTCTTTCATCTTGTGATCCAAATACCGCAGTTCTGAATTATAAAGACTTTCAAGGATGCTGAAGTCACGCGGACTCATCTTTATTTTCCCCGACATAAAAAGTATTGGTTCCTGGTTGATCTTGGTCACTTCTGACTTATGAATATCCTGAGGTAAGAACAGGTAACGGAACGCCCTGGGTGGACGATATTTAAGATGCGTTTCCATATAATTGATAAAAAGGAAAAACGGCCGTTCTTGATCTCTCAATCTGGAATACCATGATTTGACATGGCGATTGATTCTCCTGGCACCGTAATCGAAAGCGAATTGGAAATATTTTCCATAGATACCGTTAAGAAGATTCTTAAATAAATTTCCCTTGATGAGTTCTTGCACATATTGCCTGGTTTTTCCAAAACCTTCGCGATCTGCGAGCTTCGCTTGGAGATAGGAAAGGTCTGCCTTCGTTTGAAAAATCTGCCACGTGATAAAAAACCGCTCAAACCCCTTACTCAGCCCAAAAGACTCGCTTACAAACGTATTTGAGGAAAAACTCACGGTTTCATAGCCAAGTTTTTGCAATAGTTCAGCCAAGGTTTTGAATTTTGCTGGTAACACATTGCCTCCCCCCCAGTTGGCGCCTGCGGCATATGCGTATGTCCGGTGCCTCACCGGGAAGGTCCCTGTAAAGAACGATGCATGGGCAGGGAGTGTCCACGGAGCAACAGAGATTGCATTTCGGTATAAGATACTATTGCCGGCAAATTGATCTAAGAATGGTGTCGTCGTTTGGTGATAACCGTAGCAGGAAATATTTTGTGCCCTCGTCGTATCCATCACAATAAAAATAATGTTTGGAAGTCGGTTCTTGTTCTTCTGGATCATGAAAATTCTTTACTCCTGTATACCATATTTTATGCTAATCGCTTAATAATGGGGAGAAACTTTGTTTGGATGATATGTTTTACAATACGGATTGAGATGTTTTATAAGGACTTTTGATAAAACCTCGCTTTATGATGACCTAAATATATGAAAAAGGGCATTGAATGTCAAGAAGAAGACCTCATTGGCAGTAACCCCTCAGTTACAAGATGCAGAACAGTCGATCCGGCAGGAATGCCTCCAAAACTTTATCAAGTGCACGTTCGAAAGTTATGGGTTACAACCATTGCGGACTCACTCAGTCTTGTAAGAACTGTTTTATCTCGGTAGAGTCCATTGAGAGGTGGCACTATAAAGTTTTTTCAGCATTCCCGCCAGATCTCCAAAATCTCCTCAGACTGAGGGATGACCATTGGCATTACCAACATCCCTGTTTTTTCAGGTTGACCATTAGGATGGAAATAGCGGCGGGGGTGACGCCAGAAATTCTGGAGGCTTGACCGAGAGAGTAGGGTTTGATCTTCTTCAGTTTCTCTATCACTTCTGTGGAGAGTCCAATCACCAGGCTAAAATCAAATCCTACGGGGAAATGGACCTCTTCCAATTTTTTAAACCTTCCGATCTGCTCCATCTGCCTTTTGATATAGCCGTCATATTTCACTTGAATTTCAGCCTGTTCCCGGATCGCTTCCGGGAGACTTTCGAGACTTCCATCAAAGGCGAGGAGATGTTTGAAATGAATTTCCGGCCTCTTCAATATTTCTCGAAGGGAACTGTCTTTCTTCAAGGGAGAGCTTCCCCATTGATGGAGGATTTGATTGCTTTCTTTTGTGGGATTGACCCTTGCCTCCGAGATTTGAGAGAGAGTTTTTTCAATTGCCTCTTTTTTCTCCAGAAAGATTCGATAATCCTCTTTCTTTACTAATCCCATTTCATGCCCTTTCTCTCTCAATCTCAAGTCAGCGTTGTCTTCTCTTAAATGGAGGCGGTATTCCGCCCGGGAGGTGAACATCCGATAGGGTTCAGTCGTCCCTTTGGTGACCAGATCGTCGATCAAAACGCCGATATAAGCATCGGAACGTTTCAATATAAAAGGTTTCTCCCCGCGAATATACAGGGAGGCATTGATTCCTGCCATGAACCCTTGCGCTGCGGCCTCTTCATAGCCAGAGGTTCCGTTGATCTGCCCGGCATGGAAGAGTCCTCGGATTTTTTTTGTTTCAAGAGAAGGGTTCAGTTCCGTGGGGTCGACAAAATCATATTCGATGGCATAGCCTGGTCGGATAATCCCCACTTCTTCAAGTCCCTTGATCGACTTCAACATTCGGGTCTGGATATCGAGAGGAAGGCTAGTGGGGATTCCATTCGGATAGATCTCATTGGTATTTCGACCATCGGGTTCTAAAAAGATTTGGTGTCTTATTTTATCTGGAAAGCGAACGACTTTATCCTCAATCGAGGGGCAATATCGGGGGCCAATGCCTTTGATGATTCCACAATAGAGAGGAGATCGATCGAGGCCGCTTTTAATGATATCGTGGGTGGTGGAATTCGTATAAGTGATATAGCAGGGGACCTGGTCCGTTTCAATCTTTTTCGTTGTGAAGGAAAAAGGAACGGGAGGTTCATCCCCATATTGCGGTGTCAATTGAGAGAAATCAATCGTCCGGCTGTCGAGTCTCGGAGTGGTTCCAGTCTTGAGCCTCCCCATCCGGAAGCCCAGTTTTTTTATGGATTCTGATAAACCCGTGGAGGGTGGATCCCCCATCCTGCCAGCAGGAAAGTGGGTCAGACCGATATGGACAAGACCATTGAGAAAAGTCCCTGGAGCAAGGATCAAGGTTTTTGTCTGAATGGTTTCATTTAAATCCGTCTTGACACCGATTGCCTGATTTCCATCGGTTAGAATTTCTTCCACGGTCGCCTGTTTGATGTGAAGGTTTTTTTGACTCTCTATGGTCTTTCTCATTCGAAGTCGGTATTCCTGACGGTCCACCTGCGCTCTTGAAGAACGCACAGCAGGGCCTTTTCCGGTATTGAGTTGGCGGAACTGAATACCTGTGTCATCAGTGGCTTTCGCCATCTCTCCGCCCAATGCGTCGATTTCCTTTACCAGATGGCCTTTGGCCAATCCACCGACCGCAGGGTTGCAGGACATATAACCGATCTGTTCGATTTTTTGAGTAATGAGAAGGGTGGGGTGTCCGATGCGGGCACAGGCCAAGGAAGCTTCGATTCCAGCATGACCCCCACCGACAACGATCACATCGAAGTCTCTCGGGGATTGAATGGAGAATTGGCGCATAGAACGATACTCAGATTGCCATTGTGTCCGAAATTTGGAATACTGGAATAATGGAAATTTGGAATGATGGGTCCGATAAGACAAAAAACAAGTTCAAACCCAGATAGCGAAAGAATAACAGAAATCCCAAGTAAAAAAAATTTTAAGACATCCGAGATGAAAAACCGTCTTTTCTATTTCAAAATAGCAAATTGGGATTCAATGATCTTGTTTTCCCATTATTCCACTGTTCCAATATTCCATCATTCCATAATATTTTAGCGTTGCCCCCGGCAGGCTTTCACACAGATGCCACAGATATTATGGCTGAAATGGAGGGTTTTGGCAAAGGTTCTCAACTGTTCGTAACACCGGAGATGGTCGAAGTTCTCCTGCCGTTCCTTAATGGCGTCTGCAGGGCAGGTCGACACACAGGCGTGACAGGAACCGCAATCCTTGGTCGAGGGAGGATCGATCATCAGGGGAAGATCGGTAAGAATAGTGACCAGGCGTATCCGAGATCCAAATTTTTCATTGACGAGAAGGTTGTTCCGGCCAATCCATCCCAACCCTGCGGCTCGTGCCACATGTTTGTGGGAGAGGTGGCCTTTTTGGGTTTTCCAGTCCACAATTTGAGAGGCGGGGATGGGGATGGCCTGGTATCCGAGATCTTGGATGGCTGAGGTGATCATCAATCCGATTGTGTCCAGAAGAATATTGACTCTCTGATAGTGGTGAAAGTAGAGGGGGGTGGGCTGGTTTTCAATCTCTTCCAAAATGGGATCTGAGAGATGAAATCCCACAGAGATGCCGCAGGAAAATCGATCTATCAAGGAAGAAGAAAGAAGGGTCTCCTCTTTTTTAAAAGAGCCAAGATCCGCTACTCCGAACAGAGCCCCTCCCCATTGGTGGCAGAGCGTTTTTATCTTTTCAGTGTTTTCGTTAGGATTCGTCACGAACTAAATTGTGACTCCTGAATAGATTTATTGCAAGGGTATCTAATTAAAAAGAGAGTGATGAGTACAGAGTCCGGAGCCCTAAAATTGAATGATGTACTCCGAACGATAGGGGTCACCGTGGCTTGATCTTCAGTTCTTTTATCTTCTTACGAAGGGTGTTCCGATTGATCCCCAGGAGTTGTGCCGCTTTAATTTGAACATGGTTCACTCTCTCCAAGGCGGACTTAATTAAAATCTTTTCCACCACCCTTATAATGTCATCAAAGATGACCATCTTGGTCTTCGTCTCTACGTAGGGATCAATCTTATACAGAACTTCAGCCAGTTTCTGCTCTAAGATTTCATCCAATAGATGGGATCTTGTGTTCGATTTGTCATCTTTCGCAAGAAAATTGCCTTTTTTTTGCTGATAATTTTTAATCACTGGGGAAAGAATGGCAGAGAGGATAGAGAGAAACTGGAAATCCTCAGCAAGGTCATGTCTCGGACCATAGAGGGAATTGATGTTGATCACACCCATTGGCTCGCCCTCCGTGACGAGAGGGATACAGAGTAAAGGGGGCTGAATTCTCTCATGCCGCTTCTGAATCCTCACCATCTCCTCGTAGAGCGGTTCTTGGCTCAAATTCTGGATTGCCATAGGTTGTCTTGACTCGATGACTTTCCCCATCGTCCCCTTTTGACTACTACAAGTGGAAGGATGGATCTCCTTTTCGACCCCATAGAGGGCCTCTATCTGGAGAGAGTCTTTTTGAGAGTTTTGAATGAAAAGGGCCGAATATTTCATTGAAAAATGTTCAGACAGGATTGCCATCACCCCAAGAAAATAATCTTCGAGGTGGTTCTGCGGAGGGAGTAGGATAATCTCGTAAAGACTTCTCAGCTCAGGGTTTGACCGAGGGTTGATGAAAAATGCGGAAGACATACCAGGCTCCACTCCGCAGAAACTCATGTATAATGATAGTTTGGGATACGGCGTTTAGGGTTAATCTAATATAAATTGAATTCACATTTCAAGAAAAATTTATCCGCTCACGTAATCCCCCAGAAGATGTGAAAAAATTGGTTTCATTCACTTTGTCCCGGAAGGACGAGTGGATTTCCCTGCCTACCGGCAGGCAGGCAAAGCCTTAGAATGCGCTCGTTGAGGTTAAAGTTCACTTGCCCCTATAGTTAAGATATGTGTTTATGCGGGCTGACGACACAGTGCTTCAATTTCTATAGGTTGCGCCCTAAAGCTTTTCCAACCCACCCGTCCTTCCGGTTTGGTCCACGAGCTCGATTTTTTCACACCTCCTCAGTCCCAAGGTGCCGAACAGTCGATCCGGCAGGAATGCCTCCAAAACTTTATCAAGTGCACGTTCGAAAGTGATGGGTAACCATCATTGCAGCCTCACCCAGCCTTGTAAGAGCTGTTTTACCTCGGTAAAGTCCATTAAGAGGTGGCACTATAAAGTTTTTCCGGCATCCCCGCCAAATCTCCAAAACCTCCTGAGACTGAGAAAGTGTGAAAAAATTGTCCTAAGACAAGGAGGTCGGGCAGGGGTATTGAAAAAGCTTTACAGCGTCACCTTTATATATTTCATGACAAAGTTCAAAAACATTGCAATGTCGATAATCTCTAACATGGCCGACAACCCTCACTCTGAATGACCGCTTGGTAAAGCTTTGCCTGCCTGCCGGTAGGCAGGGAGATATTCCTGCCTGACCTCCTATCCAATTATTTTTTTCACACTTTCTGAGGGATTACCCGATCACTCTTTCCTCCACTTTACACTTGAAGTCTCATGGTGAATTCATTAAAATCCATTCCATATGGCTGCAAGGGATGAAATGGATCGGCCCCGTGTGGTGATTCTCCTCGGGCCGACAGGAATAGGGAAATCCAAGTGGGCGATTGAATGGGCGGAGGAATTAGGGGGTGAGATCATCAGCGCTGATTCCATGCAAGTATATCGGTATATGGATATTGGGACGTCCAAACCCACGCTCGATGATCAGAAGAGAGTAAAACACCACCTGATTGACCTCGTCACTCCAGATCAACCGTTTCACGCTGCCCTCTATCGAACGGTGGGTCGAAAAACCATTGATCAACTATATCAGGACAAAAAATATATTTGGGTGGCAGGGGGGACGGGACTCTACATCAAAACCCTTCTTCAAGGGCTTTTCTCAAGTCCCGAAATCGATCCCAAAACGAGGGAACATCTAAAACAGGAAGCAAAGGAAAAAGGGGCAGATGTCCTATATGAACGTTTGAATAAAGTCGATCCCCGAACTGCCTCCCAACTCCATCCCAATGACCTTTTTCGGATGATACGGGCCCTGGAGGTATTTGATTCAACGGGAGTCCCTATCTCTTCTTATCGGGAACAACATCGTTTTGGAGAAAAGCCTTATGCGACCTTCAAAATCGGTTTGAAGATGAACCGGGAGAGGCTCTACCCTCGTATTGAAGAGAGAGTGGACCAAATGTTGGAAAAAGGTTTCCTTCAAGAGGTCGAAAGGTTGATGGAGATGGGTTATGGACCTGAATTGAAGCCCATGCAGAGTTTAGGTTATAAACAGATGGTTCAATTTCTCTTGAAAGAGATCGGATGGGAGGAAGCCGTTAGACAGATGAAAAGAGATACCCGTCATTATGCCAAACGGCAATGGACATGGTTTAAATCGGACCCAGAGGTTCAGTGGCGGGATCCATCGATCGATCAAGAAAAAATATTTCTTGAAATAAAATCTTTTTGGGGGTGGAGGAGGGATAAGGGAGAATGAAGAATCAGATAAATATCCAGGATCAGTTTCTCAACCGAATCCGACGAGACAGAATCCATGTCGGGGTCGAATTAACCACCGGCCGCAAGATCGAAGGGATCATCCTCAGTTTTGATAATTTCTGCATTGTCCTCCGGGGAGAGTCAGATCAGTTAGTCTATAAACATGCCATCTGTTCGATTTCCCCTGGTCAAAAATTAGAATTTTTTGAGGCGAGATAGGATACCTCTATGGACCATTTTGACATCAAGCCAATCTTGGAAAGCCTTTTTTTCATTTCGGATTCTCCCGTAAAAATTGAAACCCTTATTGAGATCCTGACCGAATCCAATAAAGAAGCTATCTTAAATGGGATTCGTCAGATTCAAACTGAATATGAGGATCCTTCCAAAGGGATTGAACTTGTGGAAATAGCCGGGGGTTATCAATTCAGGACCAAACCGATGTGGGCCGGATGGGTCAATCGATTGAAAAAGGTGAAGGCCATTAAGTTGAGTCAAGCCTCCTTAGAAACATTAGCCATCGTTGCCTATCGTCAGCCCGTCATCCGGCCGGCAATCGAGGAGATTCGTGGAGTGGATTCGGGGTCTGTCCTCCATACCCTCTTGGAAAGGGGACTGATCAAGGTGATGGGTCGAAAGGATCTTCCCGGACGGCCCATCGTCTATGGAACCACCAAAGCCTTTCTTGAGCTCTTTGGCCTTAACACACTCTCCGATCTTCCCACCCTCAAAGAAATTCAACCCCCTCCAGCACCTGAGGAGGTATCCCCCCAAGAGATTATTGGAGATGGGATGCGAAAGGATGAAGAGGGGATGGCCTCTCCCCAAAACCTCCCCGAGAACCAGGGAGAAGAGTAGGGTATTCAATTGGGACTGGAACGGATTCAAAAGATTTTAGCCCAGGCTGGGGTCGCTTCGAGGAGGGAAGCGGAGAGGATGATGATCGAGGGAAGGGTGGCGGTCAATGGAAAGATCATTGAGGCATTGGGTTTCAAGGCCGATCCCTTCAAAGATCACATCAAAGTGGATGGAAAGAGGCTCACGCCCTTTGAAACCAAAGTGTTCCTTCTCCTCAATAAACCCAGGGGCTACCTTTCCACGGTTAAAGATCCGAAGGGAAGACCGACCATTATGGATCTTCTTAAAAATTTGAAGTGGAGAATTTATCCGGTGGGTCGTCTCGATTTTGATGCAGAGGGACTCCTCCTCCTCACCAACGACGGGGACCTCGCTCATCTTCTCTCTCATCCCAGATTCTCTGTCCCCAAGACCTATTTAGTGAAAGTGACAGGAGTTCCAGAGGAGAAAAAACTGATAAGGCTGAAGAGGGGTGTGGCGTTCGAAGATGGGGAGGCGAAGGCTGTTTCATGCAGCCTTATCCGTCAAAAAGAGAAAAACAGCTGGGTTCGTGTCGTGGTGACAGAGGGAAGAAATCATCTGGTGAAGAGGATGTTCTCAGCCATTGGCCACCCAGTTCTCAAGTTGAAACGAATCGAATACGGACCGATTCAATTGGGAGACCTCCCTTTCGGGCAATTTCGTTTTCTTGCTCCCGAAGAAATAGAGAAGCTCAAACAAATAAGTTCGGAGTTCGGAGAAAAAGATAAAAAGATTTAAACCCCGAACTAAAAAAATCCGAACTACGAACCAAAGGATTTAGGAATGATTACGGGCGTTGAGATTAAAAGAAAAATTGTTCATCTGGCCACGCTTTCCATTCCCATCGGATATTCCATGCTTCCCGAGAAGACGGTGGTCGCCATCCTTCTCCCCCTCTTTTTCGGATTCCTCATTGTTGACCTTCTCCGTCACTACCATTCTGGAATAGCCTCTCTTTTCCAAAGATATTTTGTTGGTACCGTTCTCAGAGAGAAGGAAAGAGATACGCTTATGGGTTCGACCTATTTTCTCTTCTCCAGTATTTTGGTTATCCTCTTCTTCCCAAAATCAATCGCGATTGTAAGTCTTCTCATCCTGATTCTTTCGGATACCGCAGCGGCTCTTGTGGGGAAAGGGATCGGAAGAATCAGGATCTTCAGGAAAACGTTGGAAGGGAGTCTCGCATTCCTTGTTTCTTCTCTCTTCATCGTCTGGGCTTATCCCGATCTGAATCGCTTTTGGGGAAGTCTTGCTGCTTTGGGGACCACCCTGATGGAACTCCTCCCAATTCAGGTGGATGATAATCTCACCATTCCCCTTGTGGCAGGGGCGATCATGTTTTCCGGGGTGGGATGAGGGAGGGGAATTGCTTCAATGCCTCTATCATTCTTCTGGTTTCTTCCTCTGAGGCAATCTCAGCAATCACGGCGTAAACCTTCAATTCATCGAAAAGAAAGGAAAAAGCCCCTTCACATTCTTTTAAAAGTTTTCCGTCAGCAAGAGGGTTCAGGCTGATCACGGGTTTATCAAACTTCTTGACCAGACGAACGGCTTGCTGCAAATCAAAGAGACTCCATTCTTTATTGATGGGAATGGCAAAGGCGGCGACATTAAGGGGTTTGGCCTTCGGAAGGGCAAAGGTCGCCCATTGACCTGAAAAGATAGGGATGAATCCCTTTTCCCTGACCTGGAGTACCATTTCATGGAGAAGATCGATCCGACCGAGCGCCAAGAGCCAATCTCCATATTTCTCTCCGACCAGAAGAAACGGAGATTCTTTAGGATCGAAGACAGAAAGGGTTTTGTCAAAGCGAAGTGGATCGAATACAATTCGATCCGTCTCTTTTTGCGTGAAGATTTCAGAGGAAGAGAAAGGGGGGAATATCTTCCGAGGTAAATGGGGAGGGACCAGCTCTTTTTTGATCGTTGAAATGATTTTTGATTCAAATCGATAGAGAGGCTTTCCCAAAAAGGAAAGTCCCGCTCCCGCCTCTAAATGACCCAGGCCTATCAGCGTTTCATCCATCGTTAAACTCTTTAACTCTTTAAAAGATTTGAGATGTTTTCGTGAGTGGAGATCGAAACACCAGGCTCCCATTTCATAGGCCTTTTCCATAAGGGGATAGATCTCTTGATCACGATGAGAGGGAGGGGGCTGAACTGAGAAAATCGTTCTTGGCAGTTTTTTCCCTTCTAAAAGTATGGTGGGGAGACGCATGATTGATTCGTTTTATTATTTATCGAGTGATGCCTGAAACAATAGTTTGTCCCAGGGTCCGAATTTCTGACCATGTAATGATGCGAAATAAGAATAAAATAACCATATACCCAATTAAAAAGAAAATGAAAAGAGCCACGTTGGTGGGCAAGGAAGATCGAAACCAGAGCAGGGGCAGGAAAAAAGCTCCAAGTCCCATTGCAAAAATCCATTTCCTCAAGGAATAGGGGAAATGAGACCGCATGCGCCAGGTCAAATAGCCTGAATTGAATAAGGAGGCTATCAGCAACGCTAAACAACCCCCAAAACTCCTCCAGAAGGTAATCAGGGGAAACCCTAATCCCCAAAAGACAGCGAGCCTTAAGATGGAGCCTGTCAGCGCCACTCTGGGTTTTTCATAAACGAGGGTGAGAAGATTTGAGACACTGCCTAATGCTAAAAAGAAAAAAGCGAAGGAAAGAGGCAATAAATTAGTGGCCACGGGTAGGTAGGCCTTGCCCAAAATGAATCGCACCAGATCCTCGCTGAAAATAAGGAGACTAAACGTAATCACGACTCCTGCTACTGTCAGCCATCTCAACAGTTGTTCGACCCATTGTTTGAGGGTCTCCATTCTCCCTTTTTTTAACAGCATGGTCATATGCGGGACAAAAGATAAAGAGAACTGGGGATAAGCGAATGATGCCGTGAGGAATATTTTTTGAGCCAATTCGAAGTAGCTTACCTGAGTATAGTCAGGATTGAGGGTACGGACAAGGACTCCCCCACTATGTTGAAGAGCGGTGAAAGTGAGATGGGAGATGAAAAAGAGGAGACCGAATTGAAGATAGGGGTAAAGAAACCGGAGATCCAAGTACATAAAGGTCCGGGAAAGATGAGATCTTCCCCACCACACCCCAAGGATAAGGATGAATACCTCTGTCAGGAAAAGCCCAAAACAGGCTCCCGGAAGACCTCCAAGATAGAAAAAAAGGATCAGTAAAGGAATGGACAATAGGCGACCGAGGACATCTCTACTTCCCCAGCGGGCGGCTTGGTTCAAGCCCAGAAAGAGGGAGAATAAGGGAAAAGTCAACGATCGTATTAAGACAATAATCGCCATGGTGATGAGAGAGAGGAAATGGATATCCTTCAACCAGAAGTGTGTTATGAATAGGTAAAGACCTGCGGCAAAAGTACCACTGATGAAACCCAGCATCAAGAAAGAATTTAATAATTTTTTCGAATTTTCTATTTCTCCCTGAAGATTAAACTGAGGGATATAGCGTCCCATCACTTGAGTCAAACCAAAATCACTCAACATGCTAAACAAGAAAGAAAGCGAATAGAGAAGTGCAAACTGCCCATAGTGACTGGGTCCCATCATGCGGGGGACAAAAAATGCAAAAAGGAAGGTGGTGGCAATATAAATCCCTCTTTGGACTAAAACCAAAGATGCATTTCGGACTGTTTTTTGAGCCGCATTCATTCTATTTCTTTTTAATCCTTATGATTCGCTAAGTCTCCTTAAGGAGCGGATTTGCCTAAGACCTTATTGGCATACTCGATGAAGCAGGGATCCCGATATGGTTTGAAAATAACTTGTTTATCAAGCAACTATTTGTTTATCACTCATTTCTAAAGTCTCATACATGTAAACTTAAAATATCCATGGGAGGTCTATTCGATGTATCCCAGTCCTCTCAGACGTTCTTCAATCTTGCTCGTTTCCTCTGCATCCAGTTCCGTCCCAGACATCTTCCATTGGATATCCGGTGGTTCGCTATACTGGATGGGATGGCGGGTGAGATGATCCTCCATGAAGATATCGGTTAAGACTTTCCCATCCGTATCATTCGGGATAGGATGATCCTGGAGATAAAGAAGAGTCGGGGTGATATCATATTGGGCGGCCGTAGAGATGGTCTCCCCCTTTTTAATCTGAGGGCCATAAGCGATGAAGATACCAAAAGGTCGATGGCCTCCTGTCCATCCCTGGAAAAACCTTAAATCCTTTGATAGGCTGACGGAAGTCTGGTAACCCGGGGTAGGGGAGGATAAAGCGCTTCCAATCGCTTCAATATTCCATTCGATCACTAAATCTCCTGCGGGATCTGAATAAGGTCCGTGAAAAATATCCTCGCGGAGGTGAACACCCTTGATGACACGGATCCCTGTTGTTGGATCGATTAAGTTTTGAAGAATCCCTCGGATGTTTTGTCGAAGAGGATGGTAATCTTCGGGAGACACCGTTCCTTCAGGTTGACGTCCCTTCAGATTGATGAACACCCTCCCTCCATGGGGAGATGCAAAGGCTTGGGTTCGAGACCAGTCAATACCTGCGAACATGCTTTCACTCACTGCTTGGATATGGAGCTTCCGGAAGGTTTTGGACAAAGAATATTGGAGCCGATAAGGGATATAGCGTCGTCCATAGAGAAGGAGAGCCTTTAGCAATCTTCCCTGAAGGCGATTCGGACCCTGCCGAAAATAGAGAAGACCGAGTTTTGCAAAAAGACGGTTCAGTAACCGGTTTGCCGCCAGCATGGAGCCAAATCCATGATCGGAGACTAAGAGTAGGGTGGTGTCCTTATCCACCTGCTTCAACACATCACCCAGAAATGAGTCGATCAGTTGATAGGTCTCACGGATAGGGGCCCACTCTCTCTTTTCAAGAGAAAACTCTCCTTTCGGCCAATAGTAGTGCTGAACTCGATCAAGTGCCACAAAGACGGTCATGAAAGCATCCCATGGTTTTTTCAAAAGGTAGAGGATCGTTCGGGACCGAGCCTCCACCATCTTTTTTACTTCTATAGGAAGTTGGTAAGGATGTTTTCGGCTGAGGTCACCAAGGTTGGGAACATCAATGATATAACCGATGCCCTGGCGACTCAGTTCATCTCGTAACTCAGGGGGATGGGCAAACCCATGGCTGGATAGCCCTGGTGTATCCATTCCAGCAAGCATGAACCCGTTGATGGGATCCGCTGGGTAACTGATGGGAACATTGACGATGTTTACTTTTTTCCCTTTTGCACTCAGAAGGCGCCAAAAGGGATCCTTCTTGCGATCCAAAGCGGTCATGGGGTGCCATGTACAACCCCGCTGGGGCGGAGCGCTTCCAAAATCATGAACACCGTGCATTCCTGGATTATATCCCGTAACGATTGAACTCCATGCGGCCGCACTGTTTAGATTTGGCCATGCCTTCAGCGGTCCATGGACCCCCTGAGACATCAGGTTTGTAAAGGTGGGCAAACGTCCAGCCTGAACCATGGGTTTGATAATATCGAAGGTCGCCCCATCCAAGCCGATGATGAATACGCGATGTCTATCCAAAGTAACTCCTCCTTCATCCTTAACTGTTTACCACCGTCCGCCGAATCCAGCGAGGAATGCTGCATGCCCAAATATACCAAGAAAACCATCTTGTCAACATCAAACGAAACCACTGATCTGATCGGAGATAGTAAGCGTCGATCCGTTCGAGCGTATGAGGTTCACTGTTTACCGTGATGAAGCCCAGCTTATCAGAAGAAGCACAGGTGAAGTGTTCTTGAACAAGTTTTCGGACGCTATCATTATATCGGCCGTAAGGATAAGCAAAGCAAAAGATCGGTGTGCCCAAAATGTTTTCAATGATTTCCTTTGAGTCACAGATTTCCGTTTCCATATGGTCTTGAGTCAAACGGGTGAGGTCCGGATGGGTCAGCGTATGGGCTCCAAATTCGATTCCCCATCGCTCCATCTCCCGGATCTCAAGCCAGTTCAGCATTGAACGCCCTTCGAGGGGGGGTAACCTTTCTTCAGCTTTTTGAATCCCCTTTTCTCCTACCGTGAGAAAAACGGTGGCAGACATGCCGTAATGCTTCAATATTGGGAATGCTACCTTATAGACCGTTTCATACCCATCATCAAAAGTAATGACAAATGATTTTTCAGGGGCAGGTTTTTTCATTTGCAAACACTCGGCCGCTTCCAATAGGCTAATGGTTCGAAATCCATGCTCATGCAGAAGAGTTAACCCAAACTGAAACAGCTTCGGCGGAAATGAGGTGACAGAAGCGAAGTCATCCAAAGTATGGAAGGTTAATATAGGGAGGCTTAGGATCATGCTAAAATTTCATAAAGATCGGTCAATTTCATTATAGGATGCCTTCAATACCCTATTGGAATTCACTTTAAACCTGGATTCTGAACCTTTATAATTAGAAAATAACTTCCAATGCCCATCACCCCTTTTCTAAAGGGGGGTGAGGGGAAATTATTTATATTCATGGTTCGCAGGTGGTGTACCTGTCATGAAGCAATACTAAGGAATCTTGTCGTTCATGGATTCGTTCAGTATATCTATGGTGCAAAATTATAAGATTGGTCAAGATTCAAGTCAAGGAAAGCTTTGAAGTTTCTTTACCATAGCCCATGATAAATCGTTGGAGACGTGCTTAAATCCTCTGTTCGCTTTTCCACGGAACGAGGTAAACGGCCACACGTTGGAGAAAATAATTGAAGAGGATACCCAGGAGAGCAGTCATGATCAAGCTCACATAGAGCTCCTCCGTGCGGAGGGTCTGCCAAGCCAGCCAGATCATGGCTCCCAAACCTTTCTGAGCGGATACTAACTCCACGGCAATGGAGACGAGAAGGGCGAGATTAAGAGAGAGACGCAAACCAGTAAGGATTAGTGGCAGACTTCCGGGAAAGATGACACGAGTAAATATTTTGGTCAGGTTGGCCCCATAATTTTTAGCTACTTCAAAATGAATTTGGCTGATCTGCTGAACGCCCGCTGCTGTATTGATCAATAAGGGAAAAAAAGCGGTCAAGGCAATGACGAAGACTTTCGAAGATTCTCCAATTCCAAAAATAATCATAATGAGCGGAAGGATAGCGATCTTAGGGATTGGATGTGTGGCGGCGACGAAAGGGTTGATCAGTCGATACAGCCGGGGAGACCACCCCAAGATCAGCCCTAAGATGAGACCAGGGACTCCACCTAAGATAAGACCGAGAAAAACACGCCACAAAGTGATTCCCGTATGGTCCAATAGTTTTTGGTTTAGGATGAGTTTGTTAAATGTGGCAATGATGACCGACGGAGGCGGAAAGAAAAGGGAAGACAGCCAATCTATAAAGACTCCCAACTCCCAGACGATCAAAAAGAGAAAAATGATCAAAACCGTTAACCATCCCTCTCTTATAAACCCAAAAAAACGATGGTTTTTTTTCATCGGGTCATCCACGACTTTTTCGAACCTCCTCCTTCAGAATCTTCCAGATGTGCCCCTTCATTTTTATAAAATCAGGTAGTTCCTTGGTGGATAAATCTCGGGGCCGGTTAAAGGAGATCGGTATTTCTTCTCGAATATGTCCAGGTCGGGCCGTCATCACCAGTACGCGATCCCCCAAGAAGAGGGCTTCCTCAATATCATGGGTGACATAGATAACGCATTTCTGATCTTCTCTCCATATTTTTAAGAGTTCCTCCTGGAGGATCAATTTGGTCTGAGCATCCAGGGAACCAAATGGTTCGTCCATCAATAATATTTGAGAATTGGAGACAAAGGCGCGGGCAATTCCCACCCGTTGACGCATCCCCATGGAGAGTTCATGGGGATAATTATTTACAAATGCCTTTAAACCTACCTTTTCGATAAAGGGACGTGCAAGATCCCACCGTTCTTTTTTCCCTTTTCCTCTCATCTCTAAACCAAAAGCTACATTGTCCAGCACGGTCATCCAAGGGAAAAGCCCATGCTCCTGGAAGACCAGGGCGCTTCTGGAAATACCATCCTGCAAATCCTGACTAAAAAAGATTTGTCCCGTAGTGGGGTTCAGGAGCCCGGCGATAAGTTTAAGAAGAGTTGTCTTCCCACATCCACTAGGCCCGACAATGCAAATAAATTCTTTATCTCTGGCATGGAATTTAATATCCCCTAAGGCGGGGATAGATCCATTACGAGTTTGAAATACCTTCCCAAGATCTCGACACTCAAAATTCATGACACTCTCTTTCGATCATAGGGTTTGTTTGAGGGTTTTACCCTGATCATTCGAAATGGAAGTCAGGGTTGTTTTATGATTCTCTGACAAAGGCGCTTCCCAGAGAGCTACTATTCTCCAAGGGTATCTTTTAAACTTGCACCCGGGGAGAAATTGGAAATAGATCTTTTGAATGGAATCTCCCGTTAAATGCTCATGTTTGCATACATGTCGAATCCATTGGGGGCTCAACTGAAATGAGAGGGTACGCCACATGGTACGAAATCCGTAAGACCAAGCAAGCCCGGGAGCCTTTTGAGTGATCTTATCACATGCCATATTTGACGCTCTCTGGCTAATGCAATCATCGTGTCAGACAAGTCTAACCCTACCACGTGATCAATATAATCTGCCAGCTTGAAGGAGAGGAATCCTGTCCCACATCCTGCATCCAGTGCCGATCTGGTGGACGGGAGAGGAAAGCCCAATATTTCTTCATAAACCGCCTGCCCAAGTCCCTGAGAGAAGAAGTTATATTCTTCCGACAAAGTATCGAAGTCCGTCTTACCTTGACTACCCACCCCTTTTCTCCCGGTATAAAATTGAAATGAATCTAACCCATTTTGATTATTGCCTTAGTCTCTGTCTAATGTTTATTTCGCTCCTGAACTTAGAACCTTGTTCGCATACTCAACGAAACTAGGATCCCAGAACTGGTTTTCAGTAGCTGGTTTGTCGAGAAGGCCTTTTTTAATGGACCAATCTTGAAAATCGAGTACACTTTTAACATTGATGTTACCATCGCTACGTATTGAAGGCCAGCAAACCTTCATTAGAAAGTCACCTTCCAGGTTTGTGTATTTCATCAGAATACCTAAATTTCTTTCGCTCTTACCTTGATTGTATTGTCGAACCGCCTTAAGATAGGCAACTGTGAATCGTCTGCCAGCATCATGATTTTTATTAAGTATCGTAGGTCCAAAGGCAATGACATCAAATTGAAAATCCGGAATGATTTCCTGAACTGGCATCCAGAGTACACCGTGTTTGGACTCGATCATCCTAGTCAGTTTTGGTTCTCCCCCTACCGAAAGATCGATCAATCCCTTCTTCATCGCTTCGAGTTCCGCTGAGAAAGGAATATGCTCCTGAATCTCTACCTCATTCAGTTTCACCCCTCCTTTGTTGAGCAATTTCTCAACGAAGTAACCCTCAGAAGTTGCAAACCCTGATGCGAGACAAATTTTCTTCCCTTTCAGTTGGGCAGGACTTCTCAATTCCCCAGATTCGACCAAAGTTTGCCTTGCTATAAAACCATAGTAAGAACAGCCCCCAGTGGCGAGATACCCTTTGTCTGCGATAAATTTAATCTTACCATCTCGTATAATGGCATTGAGAGAGCTGATGCGAAGGGTTCCAGCAACTATATCAAGATCCTCTTGGGCAAGGGAAGGAATAGCGGTGGCAGAGCTACTCATTTTGACGAACTCGATTTGAAGCTGTTGTTCGGTAAAGAATCCTTCCTCTTTGGCAATAAAGAAAGGAGCGTAGGAAAGGAAGGGCAGCAGAAGCACTTTCAACCTAATTGGCTCCGGCGGCGTTTGTTCACGACCAAAAGAGAAATTGGTCTGTGAAAGTAAACCGATAACCAAAAGGAAACAAAGAACACATTTCCAAATGTGAACAATCATTTTTTTTCTCA
>Ga0209164_1001578_pt1 | contig 28408 bp, 24 predicted proteins | sample MTBNYHSulfiMetaG_FD_187458 | JGI IMG/M metagenome (GOLD analysis project Ga0209164, IMG submission 187458) | Enrichment culture microbial communities from rom New York Harbor, USA that are MTBE-degrading - MTBE-NYH (New York Harbor Sulfidogenic)... | ecosystem: Environmental > Aquatic > Marine >... | reverse complement strand
GGGGAATATTTTCAGGGGCACGGTGCCTTTTATGATCGCCATTGCCGTGACTACGGTTATTGTGGTGTTGTTCCCTTCACTGTCTTTGTTCTTGCCGGGCCTTTTAAAGTAATGAGCGCATACCCATAAACACTTTTTCAGGGGTTACCGGAAGTCTGGTGATTCTGACGCCAACCGCGTTGTAAACCGCGTCCACGATGGCCGGCGCCGGCGTATTGGTGACTACCTCGCCAATCGACTTGGCGCCGAATGGGCCCGTGGGTTCGAAACTTTCTTCGAAGGCCACCCTGATGCCGCCGATGTCTTTGCGGCAGGGAATCTTGTACTGCATAAAAGAGTTTGTCTGCAGATTGCCCCGGTGGTCGTATCTCACTTCCTCAAACAGCGCCATTCCAACGCCCTGGACAATGCCGCCCTCGGCCTGGACCCCGGCCAGGTTCGGGTTGATCACGGTCCCGCAGTCCACCACCGCCACGAAATCAATTAAGTCCACCTTGCCGGTCTCCCGGTCCACTTCCACTTCGGCAAACCCGGCCACAAAGGGCGGCGGCGACACCGGGCTGCCGTAGGTGGCAATGCCGGCCAACTGATGTTTTCCGGCGCCCAGGACCAACAGTTCGGCCAGCTTTTTCAGGCTGATAGACTGCTCCCCGTCTTTAGTGCTGACGGTTTCTCCGTCGAACGCCACTGCTTCGGGCGGCGCATTTAACAAGCCGGCCCCGCTGCGTATAATTTGCTGTTTCAAGTCTTCCGCCGCCTTAACCACCGCCATGCCCGTGACATAAGTGGTGCTGGAGGCGTAAGAACCCGGGTCGTAGGGGGAAACGTCGGTATCCGCGGCATGGACGATAATGTTTTCCACTTCGGTTGACAAAACCTCGGCGGCCATTTGAGCCAGGATAGTGTCGCTGCCAGTTCCCATATCCGTGGAGCCGATCAGGAGCGAAAAGGCGCCGTCGTCATTTAAGCGTATTTCGGCGGAGGCCGTCTCCAAACCGGCAATCCCGGAGCCCTGCATGGTCACCGCCATGCCCACCGCTCTAACTTTATTGTTTCCGGCATCCCGCCGGGGGTACTTTTCGTCCCACCCGATCATTTCCTTACCCTTTTCTATGCACCGGTGCAGGGAGGAACTGCCCAAAGGATGATCGCTGTGGAGCAGAGACGTTTCCCCTTCCCGGATCAAGTTTCTCAGCCGGATTTCCGCCGGATCCAAGTTCAGTTTTGCCGCCAGCTTGTTGACCGCGGTCTCCAGGGCAAAGGTCCCCTGGGTGGCCCCGTAGCCGCGCAGCGCTCCCGCCGGCATTTTGTTGGTATAAACAGCGTGCCCCGTATACCGTACCGCGTTGGTCTTATTATAAAGCGGCAGGGTTTTTTCCCCCGCCACTGAAAATACCGTGGGCGCATGCTCCCCGTAGGCCCCGGTGTCGGATAAACCCTGGATATCCACCGCCCTGATGTACCCTTCCCGGTCGGCACCCAGCCTGACCTTCAACCGCATGGCGTGGCGGCTGTTGCTGCAGGTAAAGGTCTCCTTCCTTTCGTACACTATCTTGGCCGGCTTCCCCGTTTTCAAAGTCACCAGGGCCGGGAAAATTTCTGCCACGGCAGTCTGCTTGCCCCCAAAACCGCCGCCGATTCTCGGCTTAATGACCCTGATCCTGCCGGCGGGGATTTGTAACGCCCGAGACAGTATTCTGCGCACATGAAAGGGAATCTGGGTGGAACTGACCACCGTCAGCCGGTCCGCGTGGTCGAGATAACTGAAGGCACGGTAAGTTTCCATCATGGCCTGGGCCTGGGCCTGGGTATAACAGGTTTCCTCCACTATGACAGCGCACTGGCGCAGCTCTTCCTCCACATCGCCCGCTTCCGTCAGGTGTGTTGAGGCAATATTCTTTTCCCGGTCCAAACCGATATCATAATTGCAGTGCAGGTCATCCTCTGGATGAACGACGGACGGATGCCCCGCCGCCTGTTCAAAGTCTAAAACAGGGTCCCAAACTTCATATTCAACCTTGATTAAGCCCATGGCCTTAAGCGCCGTTTTTTCATCCACGGCGGCGATGACGGCCACTTCGTCCCCCACGTACCTGACAACCTGATCCAGAATCAGCCGGTCATAGGGTGAAGGTTCCGGATAAGACTGCCCGGCCGTGGTAAACCTGATCCCGGGAACATCCTTGTAAGTAAGAACACATTCTACGCCGGCCAGCTTTTCCGCCCCGGACACGTCTATGGAGGTTATTTTGGCGAAAGCGTGCGGGCTCCGCAGTATTTTTACCGTCAGGGCGCCCGGCACAGCCAGGTCTTCTGTATAAACCGGCTTGCCGGTAGCAATGGCGATTCCGTCCAGTTTGGGGATCCCCTTACCGATGCTGCGCATAATCACGCCACCCCCAGGTACTTTTTAATGGCCCTCAGTTGGCCTATATATCCCGTGCACCGGCACAAATTACCGGTGAGGTAATGTTTGATAGTTTCTTCGGTGGGGTCGGGCAGTTCTCTTTTCATGGCCAGCACGGTCATAAGCAAGCCGGGACTGCAAAAACCGCACTGGTCCGCGCCTTCGGCCGCGAGAAACCGTGCCAATTCCCCGGCTTCCCCCCGGACTCCCTCAATGGTGGTGATGCTTTTGCCGTGCGCCCGGAAGGAGAAAACAGAGCAGGACAACACCGGTTTTCCGTCCATCCATACGGTGCACAGCCCACAGCTGGAACTGTCGCAGCCCTTTCTTATGCTCAGCCAGCCGTTGGCCCTTAAAGTATCCGCCAGCAATTCGTCCTTTTCTATCTCCAGCGTGGTCTTTTTATTGTTGATGGTCACCTCTATTTGCATTCCAGTACCTCCGTCACGGCCCTTTTGATCAGCACTTTGCACATTGCTTTCCGGTATTCGGCGCTGCCCCGGTTATTGTTCCCGAAGGGCAGTTCCTCCGCCGCCAGGCCGGCTGCCCGGTCTACAGATTCAAGGTTCGGAGTCCCCCGGGACAGTGCTTCCGAAGCCAGCGGGGCAATTTGGGCCCGCTGCGGCCTGGCGCCCACAACGACGCGCCACCGGTTATGCAATAATGAAACGGCGACATTTAAGATGGGGTAATCGGTGGCTGAATTCCTTAAGTTTTGATAAGCCGCTTTCATTGGACTCTTCTTAATGAACACGCGGGTCAGGATATCCCTGGCGGCGGGCTGCTCCATAAATCCAGCCAGGGGCATCCGGCCGCCTTTAAACAGCTCTACCTCCGCGTCCAGGGCCATAAGCGGCGTAATCAGGTCGGAGAAGCCGTATTTGGAATAAACGGTGGCCCCCACCGTGACGATATTCCGGAATTGAACGCCCATTACACAGCCGGCTGCCCCGGGCAGCACACCGCTGAAATACGCCTGCAAAACCGGGCTGGTTTCAACATCCCTGAAAGTGGCCATGGCGCCTATTTCTATATGCTCGTCCTGCTCTTTTATATAATCCAGATTAAGCCTGGACAAATCCACTGCCGTGCCGATTTTACGGGAGCCGAGCAGCAAAAAGGCACAACCCCCGAGAACGGCGCTGTCTTTATGCTCCGTCAATGCTTGATATGCTTCCTCAATTGTATCGGGCTGAACCACCCGCCCAAGGGTCAGGCCTGACTTATTCAATGATTCGTCCTCCTTCCGCCTCATAATAACTTCACCCGCATAAACCATACTCCTGCCGGCGACGGATTAAATTTTATATGTGGCCGGCTGTCAGTAATTGTGTTTGAAGTTTTATTTAGCTTGTAATATGATTGACTTAATTGCCAAACCTTGAAAAAAGGAGTTATATGATTTAATGCTGTACGGGCTGGCCGGCAGGCCCGCTGCCGATAAAACAAAGTAACTTAAAATCTTCATTCCGTTCCCGCCTTCAGCGCCTCGTTCATAGAAATCGTGTGCAGCTTCTTCGCACACAGCAGCTTGCTGAGCTGATAGGTCAGCATGATGGCCGCAAAGCAAACAAACACATAAAGCGGGCTGATGATGGTTTAAACAGCTCAAAGACTTTGTACCTGAAAGCCGCTCTTCGGAAATATTGAGCTTTTTTCACCGATTCACTGCGGATCATCCGCCAGATCATGATGCCGATAATTAAGCAGCACAGAAGAAACATGGCCGCCGGCACCGGCACGCTCATCGTCTGCAAACCGGTTATGGACGCCCAGGCCATTCTGGCGCGTTTGTTGTTCATAATGTCAATCCATTCGGACTCCGTGACGCCCCGGTCATGCAAAAGCTCCCGGAACCCAGTCGCCTGCTGATTGAGGCTCCGGGTCCGGTCGTTAAACCTGACGGAATAAATGCTGTTCGCATTCTCCACATCCGCGAACTCCTCGCGGCTGATCACGCCCACCCCGAAATTATCGGGCGAAACCATGATATCGTATACGTTTTTCAGCGGATAGATGTAGTGCGGCAAGGACACAAAACCCGCCACAGTGAAGGTTTTGCCCGCCGCTTCTAGTTGAAGCGTTTTAAATTAAAATCCCCGCTGAGTCCAGCGAGGATTTGAAAATTTATTTAATGAGGATAAGATGGTACCTGAATAGTTACTATTTCAGAAATTAAGTACCTCATCCAGTTCATCGTCAGTAACGTCAAACTTGGTATTATGAGGCGATAGTTCTTCAGACTGGAAGAACTCGGGCAGCCGGTCGTGTGCTTTGGTAAAGCCGGCGGCCTTGTTAAACTCCTTTTCCACCTTTAATATATTCCGGCCCAGGGCTATAACATCATCTATCGTTAAATCAATACCGTACTGAGCGTTTAACATTTCCACAATAGTGGGCAGCCCTTCCGGGTTGTCCAGCACGGCGAAAGCCACGAACAGGCACAGTCCGGTGGAGTCCACGGCCGCGGTGGCCACCTGCAGGTTGCGGGAAAGTTCCACCTGGCCCTCTTTCTTGGTGGGATCGACAGAGCCGCCCACCTTTAGAATGTTGGCTGTAACGGCGTAACCGGCGGTATGGTCCGCGCCCATGGGGGTGGTGGCATAGGTTACGCCGTTGCCCTTGCAGGAGCGGGGATCGTAAGCCGGGATGCCCTGGCCTTTAACGGCGGGCACGCGGGTAACTCCGTACAGTTTACCGGCGCTGGCGGCGCCGCTGCCGATAACCCGCCCCAGGGGAGTGCCTTGGGCCACTTCTTCCAGCGCGGCAATGGCGGCCCGGCCGTCGCCGAAGGGAATTATCCCGGCTTCCATCAAAACGCCCAGGGTACAGCCCGTTTCAATGGTGTCCAGACCTACATCGTTGCAGATATAGTTCAGCATGGCCACTACATCCAGGTCCCCGATCTCCAGGTTGGGTCCGAAGCCCCAGGCGGTCTCGTATTCGATGGGAGCGCAAACTTTGCCGTTGGGCATGGGGTAAACGTTGGAGCAGCGCATCACGCAGCCGGGGTGGCAGGCGTGGGTCGCTTTGCCGCCCCGGGCGACGGCTACTTCGGCCAGCTTTTCACCGCTGACTTCGGTGGCTTTGTCGAAACGGCCGGTTCTAAAATTGCGCGTAGGTAATGTGCCTGCTTCGTTGATGATGTTCATCAGTACATTGGTACCGTAAGCCGGCAGTCCCTGACCGCAGACGGGGTGATCCAGCAATATTTTAGTGAATTTCTTAGCCGCGGCTTTAAATCGCTCGGGTTCGGCAACCGGCGCGTCGAAGGTTTTGGGGGAGTCAACGATGATGGCTTTCAAGCCTTTGGAGCCCATGACGGCGCCCAGCCCGCCACGTCCGGCGTAACGGCTGCTGTTGCCTTCGCTGTCGTTATTGGTCACACCGGCCGCCTGCATCAGCATTTCACCGGCGGGACCGATGGTGATTACGGCTACTTTGTCCCCGTATCGCCGGCGGCAGATGGCGGTAACTTCGTAGGTGCCCTTGCCGGCCAGTTCACCGGCGGGCAGTAGTTCTATTCCTTCAGGGGCGATTTTCAATATGGAAAATTCTTGATCAGCCGGTTTACCCTCGATAATGAGCGCTTTAATGCCCAGGTTGGCCAGTTTCTGCGAGGTTACGCCGCCGGCGTTGGCTTCTTTTATGCCGCCGGTCAACGGGCTCTTGCCCCCCACCGACAAACGGCCGGATGATGGTGCGCTGGTGCCGGACAGCAGGCCCGGGGCGATAACCAGTTTGTTGTATGGTCCCAGGGCATCACAGGTGGCGGGCACTTCGTCGGCAATAAGCTGTGAGGTTAAGGCGCGGCCGCCCAGGGAGGCATACTTGTCCGCAACTTCTTCAAACTTAACTTCTTTTTGGGTCATGTTGACCCTGATTATTTTGGACATGATCATTCCTCCTTAGATTAATTGCATTTTTGGGGACATTCATACGTTGGGGACATTCCTCCGCAGGAGATGTGTCCCCTATCCGCTGATGGTGTGTCCCCTTGCCTGATGGCCTCTCCTTTCCACACTGGGAGGCATAACAGTTTCCCGTTATGCCCTAACGTCCTGCAAACCACCTGAGCAGAAGGTTGACAGGCTCGGAGAAATACAATTTATAGATTAGGATTATTTAAGAGTAATTACATGGCGTTGCGGTAAATCTGGATTACATCATCCAGCGTGGCCAGGCGCGGGTTGGTGAAGCTGCAGGCATCCTTCATGGCGTTTTCCGCCATGGTTTTGAGATCCTCTTCCTTAACATTCAATTCAGTCAGTCCGCCGGGTATGCCCACGTCTGCAGAAAGCTGCCGGATGGATTCAATGGCCACATCAGCAGCGGCCCTTATGCTGAGGCCTTCAATGTTTTCACCCATGGCCGTTGCGATTTCGGCAAAGCGGCCGGGGCAGGCAATCAGGTTGAATTTGCATACGTGCGGCAGCAGTATGGCGTTGCAAACACCGTGGGGAAGGTTGTAAAAACCGCCCAGTTGGTGTGCCATGGCATGCACATAACCAAGGCTGGCGTTGTTGAAAGCCATGCCGGCCAGGAATTCCGCGTAAGCCATTTTATCCCTGGCTTCCATGTTCGTTCCGTTGGCCACGGCGTTGCGCAGATTGGCGGCAATCAGTTTAATGGCCATGAGTGCTGCGGAATCGGTAACCGGTGTGGCGATGGTGGAAACATAAGCTTCCACGGCATGGGTCAGCGCGTCCATACCGGTGGCGGCGGTTAACGCGGGAGGCATGCCGACCATCAGCACCGGGTCATTAATAGCTACATTGGGAGTGACCCGCCAGTCGACGATAGCCATTTTAACTTTGCGGTCGGTGTCGGTGATAATGCAAAAACGGGTCATTTCACTGGCGGTTCCCGCGGTGGTGTTGATGGCAATGAACGGGGGCATGGGTTTTGATGACTTGTCCACTCCTTCGTAATTGCGGATGTTTCCGCCGTTGGTGGCTACGATGCCGATGCCCTTTGCGCAGTCATGGGAGCTTCCGCCACCCAGTGAAATAATCATGTCACAATTGTTTTCTTGATAAACTTTGAGCCCGTCATGCACGTTGATATCGGTTGGGTTGGGTTCGGCTCCGCCCCAGACAAGAGCTTTGGCGCCTGCTGCCTCAACCAGCGCTTTAACTTCGTCGACCATGCCGGACTGGGCCAGAAACGTGTCGGTAACAATCAAGGCGTTGGTTCCGCCCAGAGTTTTAACCTGAGCGGTGGTTTCCTTTGCGGCGCCTACACCCATCAAGTTGACCGTGGGGATAAAATATCCGTAAACCTGTTCTCCAAGAGCCATTTAAAACAACCTCCTTGTTCTGGTAGTATTTTATTTTGATATAAATTTAACGCAAAGCTTGTGCCAGTTCGCAATTGCGAGAATATTGCCTTAGTTTTAGCAGGTATGAATATTTTGGCTGAGCCAAAATGGAACTAAGAACTGATTATTAACCGGTGGAGAGTTCGAAGATGGGACAACTGTTCCAGGAAAGAACAATTGAAATTAGTTTTACTTGCGTTCTAAGACGGGCAAAGAAAAAACGCCGGTTGAGCGGCGCTTATATTTTTACACCATATTCTTTAATTTTTCGGTAGAGAGTATTTCGACCAATACCCAGGGACCGCGCGGCGGTGGAAATATTTCCGGCATAAAAGGCCAGCGTATCGGTTATTGCTCTTATTTCAACCTCCCGCAGGCTGGGAGGCGTTGGCCCGGTTAAGCCCAGGGCTGTCATCCGTTGATACAAACGTTCTTCAATTTGTTTGTTGATGGTGTACGCTTTCATTATATTGTCCCTGGTAAGGTTGTGCTCAATGCGGACCGCGTTAAAAGCCGCCTCAAGGATATCAACCGGGCTGCCGGAAGGATTCGTTATACCGTCTTCTGTAAGCACGCTCGCTTGCTCCGTGTCCTTGTTGATGATTCTATCCGGCAGATGTGACGGCAGGATGGTGTCGCCGTCACAAAGAGCAACCGACTGTTCGACAAGATTAACCAGTTCCCTGATATTGCCGGGCCAATGATAATCCTGCAAAGCCCGGATAACTTCAGGTGAAACCTGCCGGTGGCCGAAGCGGGATATAAAACGGTTCAGCAGCAGGGGTATATCTTCCCGCCTTTCCCGTAATGGCGGGACTTCCAGCCTGATCACGTCAAGCCGGTAAAAAAGGTCTTCGCGAAAGTTTTTGGCCTTAACTTCTTTTTCCAGATCCACATTGGTGGCGGCGATAATCCTGACGTTCGTTTGCACAGGTTTTTCCCCGCCAACCCGCAGGAACTCACCTGTCTCCAAGACCCTTAAAAGTTTTACCTGGATGGACGGACTGGCTTCTCCAATTTCGTCCAGGAACAAGGTGCCGTTATCGGCTACTTCAAAAATTCCCCGGCGCAGTGAGGTTGCACCTGTAAAAGCCCCCTTTTCATGCCCGAAAAGCTCGCTTTCCAGAAGGTTTTCGGGTAAGGCGCCGCAATTGACCGGAATGAAAGTATGGTTGCGCCTGTTGCCGGCGGCGTGAATGAATCTGGCCAGGACTTCTTTGCCGGTGCCGGTTTCGCCCTGAATTAAAACATTAATGTTCTTGCGCGCGATTTTTTCCGCCACTGTAGCCAGCCGGATCATTTTTTGAGTGTTGCCCACAACAAAGCCGGTATGAGTGGCTATAGCCTGCCATTCGTGCTGCCCGCCGGTTTGGCCGGTGATCCGGCGCCGGTATTCGAAAGCTTTAACCACAAGCTCTTCTATTTCAGCAATATCATCAAACGGTTTTTCGATATAGTCAAAGGCTCCAAGTTGAATGGCCTTGACGGCGGTCTTGGTGGTGGCATAACCGGTCATGATAATTGCTTCACAATCCGGCTGGTTGCTTTTCAGCCGGCGTAAAATGTCCAGCCCGCTGGTGTCCGGCAGCTTAAGGTCAATCATGGCCACTGCGAAACTTGTGGATTTAATTAATTTAAAGGCATCGGCCCCTGTACCGGCATAGCTGGTATGAAAGCCGTTCCTTTCCAGGAGGCGGCTTAAAAACGTTCCTACTTCAAATTCGTCGTCGATGATTAAAATCTGATCAAGTTTGGGCAATAGTTTCGCCTCCCGTCCCGGTACCTTTGGAGTTAACCGGAATGACCAGGGAAAATTTGCTGCCCCCTGCAGGGTTGTTGGCTACTTCAATGGTGCCGCCATGTGCCTCGGCTATGCCCAGGCTGACTGAAAGACCCAACCCGGTTCCCCTGGTGGCTGTCTTGGTGGTGAAAAAAGGATTGAAAATTTTAGTCATGTTTTCTTGTGGTATACCCCCGCCGTTGTCGGTTACAGAAGCAATTACGAATGTTGTTTGGTTTGATTTTCGAGTTTGGGTGGAGATGGTTATTTTTTTGTCACCGGTGCTGTCTTCCAGCGCATCCCGGGCATTTAAAAGAAAATTGATTAAAACTTGGTCCAATTGGTGTTCGTTGGCCAGTACCGCGGGCAAACCGGGATCAAGTTCAACATTGATTTCCACGTTGTTGCGATTTATTTGATATTGGAGCAAGCTCAGCACTCTGTCCACAACATCGTTCAGGCTGGCCCGGGACATCGGGCGCTGGTCCTGTCGTGAAAAAGTCAAAAGGTTTTGGATAATCTTCTTGCAGCGCAGACCGCAATTGTAGATGTCCTTGAGCAGTTCGACGTTCGATGCGCCGGTTTCGCCGTCGCGTATAATCATTTGGGAGTTTCCGATAATCACCGTCATGGGGCTGTTTAATTCATGGGCCACGCCTGCAGCCATTTCCCCGATGGCCGCCAGCTTGTCTGATGCCATTAGTTGTGCTTCCATTTTAATCTGTTCCGTGATGTCCTTAATGTGTTGAATAACGGATTCGACTTTCCGGCTGTCCTTAAGTACCGGGTAATAATGAACGTCGTAAGTTTTCCCTAATTCCATTTGTATTCGCCTGTAAGCGGGCGCTTTGGTGATCATCACTTCGTCCATCAGGCATTGTTCGCATTTTTCAGTGCGGCCCCAGGCGTAAGCAAAGCACTTGCTTTGGGGCGCCGCTTCACCGGGACGACCCGGCAGTTCTACAGCCTGATTGTTGCAGCGCAAAATATTATAGTTCTTGTCAATTAATAAAATAGGGTCGGTTAAAGCCCGGAATGTTTCTTCCCATTCGCTTTTGCTTTTTAATACCTGCTCATACAGCCGGGCGTTCTCAATACAAATCCCCAACTGGTCGGCCAACTGGCGGGTAAAATTCATTTCATCTTCCAGATAAGCATTCTCTCTGCCGCTGCCGGTCATTAAAACACCGATTACATTGCTCTTAACAATGAGCGGGTCCAGGGCGAGGGAGGCAAGATTCAGTTTTTTAACCGGGGGGCATTCTTGCACCATTGATTGATCTTCTTGGTCAAGGGAATGGTACCTGCTTTTTCTTTCCCTGACTACGTTCCAGAGCAATGACTTAAAAGGTACGGGCTTGCCGGTGCAGTCGCAGTCTGGGATCATAGCCGTCATCACCAGTTCATCTTCCTCCATTAAAGCCAACCCTAAAAATTCGCAATGAATCACTGACGGGAGTTTTTGGTAAACCCGTTCAATGATATCGCCCAGAGACATATCGATATTAATGTCTTTAATGATTTGGTGAATTATTTCCAGGCGGTTGTTTTGCTTTTTTACTTCCGTATAATAATTGATTTTGGAAGAGTTTATTCCGGTGAGGTTTTCGATAATCCGCCTCTTTTCGTTAATCAATTGCCGGTTTTCCATCCTTTGCCCCCCTCTAAAGAGCTTGATAAAAAATTCGGGCCAGGTCTTCAGCGCCGGCGTCCCTTGGATTGGTGACGATGCAGGCGTCATCCAGAGCGTTTTTGCTCAATTCGGGAATGTATTCTTCTTTAAAGCCCATGGCGTTTAAACCATAGGTGATGCCTATGTCCCGAACCAATCGCCGGACCGCTTGGATCGCCTTTTCCGCGGCGTCCTGCTTATTTAAACCGGCTACATTTTCACCCATGGCTATGGCCACCTGGCGGTATTTTTCAGCGCAGGAGATCAGGTTGAATTCCATCACGTACGGCAGCAGCACGGCGTTGGTTTCCCCGTGGTGCAGGTCTAAAAGACCGTCCACCTGGTGGGTCATGGCATGGGTTGCGCCGAGCATGGCATTGGAAAAAGCTATCCCGGCCTGCAGGCTGGCTATGGCCATGGCCGCTTTGGCCTGCATGTTGGTCCGGCAGGCCACCGATTCCCGGAGGTTTTCCGATATCAGTCTGATCGCCTCCAGCGCTCTGACGTCGGTAAGGTGATTGGCGGCCAGGGAGACGTAGGATTCAATGGCGTGGCTGAGAGCGTCAATCCCGGTTGCCGCCGTAAGCCGCGCGTCCTTGGTTTGTAAAAGCTGCGGGTCGATGATCGCTATATCCGGCATTAGGGACCTGGAAATAATGGCCATTTTTTTTTTGCGCTGCTTGTCCACGATGATGGCGAATTGCGATACTTCCGAACCGGAACCGCCGGTTGAGGGCACCATGACCATGGGCGGCAGCGGCCTGGTTATTTTGTTTACGCCTTCGTAATCCTGGATTTTACCGCCGTTGGAGACTAATATCGCCACCGCTTTGGCCGCGTCGATGGGACTGCCGCCTCCGATTGCCACGACGGAGTCGCACTGTGAAGAAAGGTATTGTTTTACACCGCCGGTAATTTCGGTGTCTTTGGGGTTGCTGGTGATACCATGCCAGACGGTATACTCCAAACCGGCTTGTTCTATAAAACCAAGGGCTTTATTAACCCAACTGTTATTTTTCACCCCGTCATCGGTAACTACAAAGACCCTCTTGGCGCCGAGGCGCCGGGCGCTTTCTCCCACCTGGCTGATCGCTTCCATGCCGAAGATAATCTCAGGAGCCATAAATTTGATAATATTCATTAAGAGTACCTCCAAAAGGATTGTTCCAAAATAGTACGATTTTATTTTAACAGATTAAACAATAAAAAAGTAATATTACAGTATACATTAAAACCACTGTGATGCCAGGTCAACATATTTTTATTGCGGGATTGGTAAAGGTGATCACTTCATGTTAAGAGACGTCCGGCGCGGGCTCTCGCTGCTCTTTCTTATTTGATTCACTTACCTTGCGCACAGTGGTGCGCAGCGGCAGCTCTTTAAGGAAGAATGTAAGCACCAGCGCCACCGCCAGAACAATCGTCCCCAATAGAAATACATTGGCCAGGGAGGCGGCCAGGGCTTGCCTCAATGCCTCCAGGAGCTGGGCAAAGACCGGCTGCACCGTCGCAGGGAGACCGTTTTGAATTCCACTGAGCTTGGGTTGGTCTAAAAGCAACTGCGGATCCATTAACTGGGTGAGCTTGCCGGACATCTCCGGGTCCAGGCCGAATCTGCTTCCGCTGGAAATTAAACCGTTCATTCTACTTGCGATGCTGGTGGAAAGAACAGTGCCCATCACCGCGATACCAATGGTCCCGCCAAGATTGCGGAATAATTGCACCGAAGCCGTGGCCACACCCAGATCCTTTGAGTCGGCGGCGTTTTGCACCGCCAGCATAAACACGGGCATGCCCAGGCCAAGGCCGGAACCAAAAATAATCATGCTCAGCACGGCAACGGGGATACTCTTCATAATCACCATCAAAAACATACCCAATACCATGATCGTCATACCTGTAAGGGCCAAATTTTTATATTTGCCTGTCCTGGTCATATATCGCCCGGCATAAGCACTCATGGCCAGCATACTGATGGACACGGGCATGGTGACATAGCCGGCATAGGTTGGAGAAATCCCCATCACGCCCTGCACATAAAAGGGCATATACATGAGGGCTCCCATCATGCCGGCAAACATCATGAAACCGATAATATTAGAAATCGTTATCACACCGCTTTTAAATAAATCCAGGGGCAGAACCGGAGTTTTTACCCTTGTCTCAGCAAAGATAAATAGTGCCAGCGCAGCAAGTGTGACTGCGAACAGCTCAATGATCATGGACGAAGTCCATGCGTATTTTGTACCCGCCCATGAGAATGCCAGCAGCATCGGGACGATGGTCAGGGTCAGCAACAAGGAACCTGAATAATCGATTGATTGGGATTTTTGCTTCTCCACCCGGGGGAAAAGAAACAAGATCATAAAAAAGGCGATCACTCCAAGGGGGAGGAAAATCCAAAATATCCAGTGCCAAGCAAAATGTTCTACAATATATCCCCCAAGACCAGGCCCAAGGACACTGGACGTCCCAAAAACCGCGCTCATCAGCCCCGACCAGCGTCCTCTTTCACGGGGCGAAAACAAGTCGCCAATCGCCGTAAAGGCTGTGGCCATGATAATCCCCGCGCCGGTTCCCTGAATCCCCCGATAAATAATCAACTGGATGATATCTTTGGCAGTTCCGGCCAGGAACGCCCCGCATATAAAAATCACAATGCCTGATAAAATAAAGTACTTGCGTCCATAAATATCCGAGAGTTTACCTACTAAAATAGTAGAGATTGTTGAAGTTAAGAAATAGATGGTCATAACCCAGGTGTAATAGTCCATCCCGCCCAATTTGGCGATAATGCGGGGTAAAGCCACGCCGACGATGGTCTGGTTGATGGAAGCAAAGAACATGGCTGTGACAATGGCAGCCATAATGGTAACTTTACGCTGATATGATAAATGCTCCACTTAAGCATTCTCCTCCAAATTTGTTTTGTGCACACAAATAAACTTATTGTTCAAGGTTATCCGATATTTTATTGTAAATTCGAATCAGGTGTTGAATATCTTCATCCGGCAGCCCTTGAAAAAACCTTATCGTAATATTATTTTGTGCCTGGGAAAGGGACTCCACCAGCTTTTTCCCTTTCTCTGTAATTTCCAGGTACACGACCCGGCGGTCTTCCTTATCCCCCTTGCGTTCGGCATAGCCCTCCGCCACCAGTTTATCCGTGGCGCTGGTAATGGCGCCGGGGGTCGTTTGAGTCACTTTTAACCTTTTGCAGTTTCCAAGTCAATAGCGTTTTAGGATGACAGCGTCTAAAGATGATTAAGGATGATTTCCTTGCCGTTTTCCTCTGATAATGTTATAATTCAAAGCAGGCGCTGCCTGTCCTTGAAAATTTTTAGGACGGGCTTTCTTTATGTGGAGATTTACGGTTTGCAGATTTAATGCGCTGGCACTTGGGGAGGTACTATGATTAACAAATTGCTGATGGGTAATGAAGCCATAGCCCTGGGCGCTATCCGGGCCGGTGTGGGGTGCGTCACCGGGTATCCCGGCACCCCGTCCACGGAAATTCTCGAGACCGTCGCCAGGCATAACCCCGGCGATATTTACGTGGAATGGTCAATTAATGAAAAATCCGCCCTGGAGGTGGCCGCGGGCGCGGCTTATACCGGGACCCGCTCCCTGGTAACCATGAAACAGGTGGGCCTGAATGTGGCGTCCGATCCGCTGATGAGCCTTGCCTATATCGGGGTCAAGGGCGGCATGGTGGTGGTGGCGGCGGACGACCCGGGACCGGTTTCGTCACAGACCGAGCAGGATACCCGGCATTTTGCGGGTTTCGCCAAACTGCCGGTCTTTGATCCGGCTTCTCCGGAAGAAGCTTACCTGATGATCGGGGACGCCTTTGATTATTCGGAAAAATACGGCACGCCCGTTTTGTTCCGTCCCACCACCAGGGTTTGTCACGGGTACGCTTCCATGGAAACTGATGATTCACGCAGAAGTATTCATCCCGAGGGCTTTGTCAAGGACCCCAAATGGGTCATTTTCCCCGGGCTGTCATATCAGAACCACCTTAAAGTTGAGGCCCGCCGCCCGGTGCTGGCCGACGATTTTTCCTCCTACCGGTTTAACAGTTTGACCGGCAGCGGGAAAAAAGGGATCGCCACGGGCGGTATCAGCTACGCCTACGTCTGTGAAGCTCTGTCCGGTGCGGACGAACCGGTTAAGCTGCTTAGAATAGCGACCCCCTATCCCTTCCCCGAAAAACTGGCCCTGCAGTTCCTGGACGGGCTGAATGAGGTTCTGGTGGTGGAAGAGCTGGACCCGGTGATTGAAAAAGAGCTGGTTTATTTGTGCGGCAAGTATAAGTTGCCGGTGAAAGTCCACGGCAAGCTGACCGGTGATGTGCAAAACGCAGGTGAAAACACCGTGGAATCGGTGAAAAAGGTCATCGGCGCGTTTAAAGGAACCGGTGACGCGGCGGATCAGGAGCAAATAGCCGTCGACGACATGCCTCAGCTGCCGGTAAGGCCGCCTGTCCTTTGTGCGGGCTGTCCCCACCGGGCTTCTTTCTATGCCGTGAAAAAAGCCATGGCCGGCAAAAAGGCGGTTTTCGGCGGCGATATCGGCTGCTATACCCTGGGCAACGCCAAACCCCTCAACATGGTGGACACCTGCCTTTGCATGGGCGCCGGCATTACCATCGCCCAGGGTCTGCGCCGGATTGAACCGGACGCGGTCAATTTCGCCTTTATCGGGGACTCCACATTTTTCCACTCCGGCATAACCGGCATTATTAACGCCGTGTATAATCAAACGGATATCGTGATTATCGTCCTGAATAACGCCACCACGGCCATGACCGGGCATCAGCCCCACCCCGGGACAGGGAAAACCATGATGGGGAATATCTCGGAAAAAATCAGTATTGACAATTTGCTTAAAGCCATCGGCTTAACCTACGTGGCCAAAGTAAATCCCCTTGAACTGGACAAAGCCGTTGAGGCCGTTACCGAAGCCGCGGCGGTTAAAGGGGTGTCGGCCGTCATTTTCGAAGCGCCGTGTATCGCGGTTGCCAAACCGCTGCCCCCTTTGCTGGTTGATGAAGAAAAATGTACCGGTTGTAAACAATGCATCAGGGAACTGGGCTGTCCCGCCCTTGTTCCCGACGGCAAAAAAGTGCAAATAGAACCCGCCCTATGTTACGGCTGTTCACTTTGCGCCCAGGTTTGTACCTTTAAAGCCATAGGGGGTGACAGTCTTGATTAATTGCATTCTGGCGGGGGTGGGCGGCCAGGGCACGGTGCTGGCGTCCAAACTGATTGCCCAATCGGCGATGGCCAAAGGGATGCGGGCCAGGACCGCCGAAACCATCGGCATGGCCCAGAGGGGCGGCAGCGTGGTGAGCCACGTCCGGCTGGGGGAGATTATCCATTCGCCGCTGGTCCCGCCCCGCGAGGCCGACCTGATTATCGGTTTTGAACCCGCCGAAGCCGCCCGCTGCCTTCGTTTCCTGACCAAAGACGGTTTAATGATCATCAGTAAAAAAGCCGTCGTCCCGGTCACCTCTTCTCTATCCGCGTCAGCCTACGACGGAAGCGAAGTACTGGAATACCTGCAAAATAAGCTTCCCCGCCTGGTTGTGGTGGACGGCGAGGCAATCTGCCGGGCCTGCGGTTCGGCGAAAGTTCTGAATGTCGCACTGCTGGGGACGGCGGTGCAAAGCGGTATTTTGGGCCTTACCCTGGAGGACGTTGAGGCGACGATTCGCCGCAAGCTCCCCGAAAAATTTCTGGACATCAACCTGCGGGCTCTTCACGCGGGGGCAAAAGCCTTGACGGATGGAGGAATAAAATGATCTCAGAGCAACAGTGGGGTTTAATGCAGGAAATGCTGTTTAAGGTGGCGGAAAACAGCGAGTTTTACCGCAAAAAATTTGCCGGGCTGGATTTGACCTCCATCCGGAGCATCGAGGACTTTAACAACCTGCCCTTCTCCGACAAGAGCGAACTGCGGGAAGTCTATCCCCTGGGGTTGCAGGCGGTGCCGGACAGCGAAATCGTCCGCATTCATTCCTCGTCGGGCACCACCGGGACGCCGGTCATCATCCCCTACACCAGGCGGGATGTGGCCCACTGGGCTGAAATGTTCAAACGCTGTTACGAGACCGCGGGCCTGACCGATCTCGACCGGGTGCAGATTACGCCGGGGTATGGCCTGTGGACGGCGGGAATAGGCTTTCAGGCGGGCGCGGAGCTGCTGGGGGCCATGGTAGTTCCCATGGGCCCGGGCAACACGGACAAGCAGATTAAGATGATGATCGATATGCGAAGCACCGTGCTCTGCGCCACCTCGTCCTACGCGCTGCTGCTGGCCGAAGAGATTGCCAAACGGGGTATCGGGGACCGCATCCACCTGAAAAAGGGCATTATCGGCTCGGAACGCTGGGGCGAGAAAATGAGGCAGCGAATCTCCGGCGAACTGGGAGTGCAATTATACGATATCTACGGCCTGACGGAAATTTACGGACCGGGCATCGGCATCAGTTGTGATTACGACTGCGGCATGCATTACTGGAACGATTATTTATACTTTGAGATTATTGATCCGCAAACGGGCCGGCATGTTCCCGAGGGCGAGACCGGCGAGCTGGTGATTACCACCCTGCGCAAGGAAGGGGCGCCGCTGATCCGCTACCGCACCCACGACCTGACCCGTTTCCTGCCGGGAGAATGCCCGTGCGGATTGAAGTACCCGAGAATTGACACCATTGTGGGCCGCACCGACGATATGATTAAAGTGAAGGGCGTCAATATTTTCCCGGGCCAGATTGATGAACTGCTGCGGGATGTCGAGGGGGTAAGCAGCGAGTACCAGGCGGTGATCGAGCACCTGGAGGGAAAGGATACCCTGACCCTGTCCTTTGAAACCGAGCGCTCCGCCGACCCCAAAACGCTGGAGTCGAAAGTCGGGCAGGCGTGCAAGTCCAAGCTGAGCATTACCGTGGTACCCAGGGCGGTGCCCATCGGCGCCCTGCCGCGAAGCGAGAAAAAAACAACCAGGATATTCGATAAGCGGTATCAATGATCCCGATATTTATTAACTGAGCAGCTGTTAGGAACACAGATGGACGGCAGCGTTCCTGCCGTCCCGCGCTTAATTACTTCCCCGCGCGCCCTGCTAAAAAATCCTGGCCTCTCCCTCGTCCTCGTTGTCGTTGTTTACCTGGTGGTGAAAGATGGCCTCCAGGCTTTCTTCGTCATAGCCGCCGGGGCGGATGTTCATCCGGCTGACCACCTTTGTTACCCCCCGGGCCTTAGCCGCCGTTTTTACGGCTTCACGTTCTTCATCCGGGGTTTCCACGGTGCCCATCAGAAATACCGTGCCGTCCACCGACTTGGCCCCCACATGTCTGAGATTTACTCCAGGGTTGACATTCAGTTCCTCCAACACTTCCCGGGTGACATCCTCGTCGTCAATGGCCCCGTCGGTGCTGACGGCCAAACCCAAGTCGATTTTAGTTACGCCCTGCTGTCCTGCCAGCAGTTCCCTAAGGCGGTCCTTTTCAAACAGCGTGTCCACCACCCCGCTGACCATAACCACGCCGTCAACCACCTGTGCTTTTAGCCCATAATTCTTGAATTCCTTGCTTTCGTCCAGCATCTCCTGAATCCGGTGCTCCAGTGCCTTATTTCCTTTGTTATCGGACAAATTTGAGAACCCTCCCGGCAATTGTCTTTTGGCTTATTATTGCCGGGAATACGCTATTATAACGCCTGATTACGTTTCAGCGGAACGATATTATCCAACTGTCTCTGGATCTTAAACCGTGCTGTGTCGTATTTATTCTGGGCGAGCAGCCAATAACCCGACGTAAGGCCGAAGTATTTGCACAGGCGCAAATCCGTATCAGCGGTGATAGAGCGCCGCCCTGATACGATTTCGCCGATGCGTTGCGCCGGAACGCCGATATCCTTTGCCAGCCTGTATTTTGTGATGCCAAGCGGGAGGAGAAACTCCTCTTCAAGCAGTTCACCCGGCGTGACAAGCGTGATTTTATCACTAAATGATGGTTTTCTCATCGTTCTATCCTTTTTCGATCCTCAAATTTAGAGGTGGAAGGGGCTTTGATATTTTATTGCTCCGGGCGCCCGCAAGGGGCGTCCCTACGCATTCGTTAAGGGTGGTTGGTTAAGGAAGGAGCACTGCCAGGCTCACCAGCAGTACCGCCAAGCAGAAAGCCAGCAAGTCATTGGCTCTGAAGGCATAGTGTTTGAAACCGCTTCCCTTTTTCCGCAGGTTAAAGCCACGCAGCTCCACCGAAATAGACCCGCTCTCGATCCGTTTCACGGAGGAAATAAGCAGCGGCACACAGAGCGGCAGTAAAAGCCGGACTTTCTTGAAGAAGTTTCTGGTATCAAATTCCACGCCCCTGGCGACCTGGGCTTCCATGATACCCGCCATTTCATTGGAAAAAATGGGGATGAACCGGATGGCCGTCATCAGGGCGAAGGCGTATTTATACGGTATCTTTAATTGCTCCACCAGGACATTGGCCAGATCGCTCATCTGAGTCACCGACAGCATCAGGGCCAGGGGCATGGTGGCGGCAATCAGCCGCAGAACAAATAACGAAGAAAAGGATAAGCCCTTGTCGGTGATCAACAGGCCAAGGGGCAAACTGAGCAGGACGGAGCCGTCCCGGACAAACAGCACTTGGACGACGAACAGCAAAATGGAAAACTTCAGCAGGGCCTTCAGCATCCGCACCGAGCGGTGAAACACGCCTGCTGAAGCCGCCAGCAGTATATTAAGACCAATAATACCGATTACATAAAGATGCAGGTCGCTGATAAAACAACTGACGCAGAGGATAAAAGAAAGCAGCAGCTTGGTTAAAGGGTTGAGCCGGTGCAAAAAGGAATTGCCGGGCATATAGTCCAGAAATCCGTTCATTTTTGGCACCTGCCTTCTATTTCCAGCGTCATTTGCTCGACGGTAAATACTTTTTCAAAACCCTTGCCCAGCCGCAGCGCCAGGGCGGTAATCTGGGCCGGCGCCACCGAGGCGGCAGTAAGCAGGTCGGGTTTGCGCATTATTTCAGCGGTATCTCCGTCACCAATCAGGGCGCCGTTGCTGATTACCAATATCCGTTTGGCGTAATCCTGAACTACCTCCATATCGTGGCTGACCATGATAATGGTGGTACCGTGCTCGTTCAGATCCCGGATCAGCTCCATAATCTGGGTGCACTCGCGGTAGTCAAGTCCGGTGGTCGGTTCATCAAGGATCAGCACTTCCGGCCTGCAAGCCAGCAGGGAAGCCAGCGCCACCCGCTGACGGTCGCCCCGGCTCAGGGTGAAGGGATCCGCGTCGCCATTAAAACCGAACTGCTCCAGGGTATCCGCGCAGCGCTTTTTGCGCAGCCCGGCATCGTCAAGCACACATTCCAGCCCGAACATGATCTCGCCCCGGATGGTGGTCTGGCAAAGCTGACGGTCGGGGTTTTGAAACAAAAAACCAATGGACCTGGCCAGCCTGCTGGTCCGCGTGGTCCGGGTATCCTGCCCGTCCACCGTCACCCGGCCTTGCGAGGGCTTTAAAAGACCGTTGCACAGCTTGCTGAGGGTTGATTTGCCCGCCCCGTTTTCGCCGATCACCGCCACAAAATCCCCGCTGTTGATTTGGCAGGAAACGTCGTTAATCACAGGTTCGAGACCATAGGAAAAATGCACGTGCTCAAATATGATCATCCGCCAAGCACCTCTTTGACCATTTGCTCCGCTTCATCCAGATTCAGAGGCAGCTTCCCCTGGTACAGTCCTTTTTCCCTCAGTTGATTGGCCAGGGTGACCACCCGGGGTACGTTGACGCCGATTTCCTCAAGATCAACAGCGTTTTGCAGCACCCGGCGCACCGGACCCTGGTGCACTATCTCACCCGCGTGCATGATCACCAGGCGGCGGACAAACTCGCACAACAGCATAATTTTTTGTTCCACTATGATCACGGTCATCCCATAATCCCGGTTCAGGGTCTTGAGCATTTGAAAAATCTGCAGGCTGCTCTGTGGATCAAGCTCGCCGGTGGGTTCGTCCAGCAGCAGGACCTCCGGGTGAAGCGCCGTGATGGCGGCAATGGCGACCTTTTGTTTCTGACCGCCCGAAAGGGAGCTGATGCTGCGGTAACGCAGGTTGGCGATACCCATGGTTTCAAGGGCTTCATTAAGCCGGGTCTCGATTTCCCCGCGCGGCACCCCGAAGTTTTCCAAGCCGAACAGCAGTTCATCCTCCACCACCGAGGCCACCATCTGCCCGTCAATGTCCTGAAAAACGCTGCCGATAAAGGCGGAAAGCTGCTCGGGACGGACTTCCACGGTATCCATGCCGTTAACCATAACGCTCCCGTAAAAGTCACCGGGGTAGTGATGGGGAACGATGCCGTTTAAAACGTAAGTAAGAGTCGATTTACCCGCGCCGCTGGTGCCGATGATGCCTACAAAATCACCTTTTTCGACGGTGAAGTTGATATCCTTCAGAGCAAAATGGTCACTGCCCTCGTATTTAAAGTTCAGATTGGTAATTGTGATCACAGGGCGATGTTCCTTTCATGGCAGATGGTTAACAAGATTATCCGCTGCTTAGCCGCGTCTCAGCGCCAGCTTGAGCGGAACATAAAGCACCTGGACGATAATGGCGTTGATGGCCGCGGTGCCGAAGATAATGGCCAGGAAAATCGCCAACGGAGTAGGCGTGATATCCGCGCCGGCGTAATACATCAGGTACATAACGCCCACAAAGGTAAATCCGCTGGCCAGGGTGGCCAGGAAAGTGCAAACGATAGGCTGCAGAGAAAAACTGCCGAGGTTCATCGGGATCAGGATCAGCAGGGCCATAACAATGGCGCCCACCAGTTCACTGGCAAAGTTGATGTAAGGCTGGCCGGGGAAGAACTGGCAGATCGCTCCGGCCAGCAGGCCGATGATGGCGGCTTCGCGCAGGCGCGGTTTAATCAACAGGATAGTCAGACAGTACATGGCAATGATAAAGTTTGGTTTCATCCCAAAGTTAATCACCGACCCCACAAAGAACTTCAGTACCGCACCCGCGGCCAGTAATACGCCAATTAAAAGCAGATCGGAAACTTGCAGCCCTTGTTTCTTTTCCGTGGCAATTACTCTTTTTTCCATAATCAAACATCTCCTTTCTGTACGTTTTCTTGCCGCCTGTATCGGCGGTCAGGGTGTCTGTTGGCATGGATGTCGGGGAGGTGGAAAACTAAAAAAGCCTGCCCTTTGAAAAGGACAGACATCTGTCTGCGGTACCACCTTAATTGATCAGCCCAGCGGACCAATCCACTCTCAAAAATGCCAACACATTTCTACCGTTAACGCCGGCCTTCGTCTCGGATACTCGGGTGCAGAGCCCTTTCCCCTTGCCCTCCGTGGACCATATCCCGGGCTGCATTTCCGCAGGGTTCCACCATTTCCCGCTCTCTGTGGGCGCATATCGCCGGTTTTCTTCCACTTCACTGGTTTTCTACGCTTTATTCAGTTTGGCACGATGATAGCACAGAATAAACCCACTGTCAACATCTGCTTTTCCGGAGCAGAGCTGACGCATAACTTTTTTGAAGCTGTTCTTTGCTGGTAAAAAATGAAATATTTACGGTTGAGCTATAGGGTTTGAGACAAAACGGTTCTTCAACACCTGGCAAAGTCAATAGAATCTAAACCCATCATGCTTGTCTGTCCCATTTTAGCAGATGGGTAGCCCGTGAGCTACGTGGAATACGCTTCACTTGATGTGGCTGTATGGTCAGCTTGGTTATGCTGCTAACCGCAATGGACTGGGTTGTTGCGTCCATTGCCGGATACGCTCTAAATTTAGCCCTGCCTTATTTGTCCTTCAAACCACTATTCTTCATCAGAACTATACTCTCAACGTGCCTCGAGGATACAAAAAAGATGTCGCAGCAATCTGGTATCCCCTTTGGCGGCGGGGTATCCTACTTATCTCCTCCTTACTCATTCTATCCAAAGCGGCAATCGCTGTATCACAATTACATTCCCGCTTGGCATCCTCATGACAGCCTATCATACCGGCATAACAAACCAGGTTCAAGAGCATAAGCCAGGAATCAGGGTTTTTTTCACTAATTAATCGCTCTATTTGTACTAACAGCCGTTGACGCAAGGTCTGATTATGATTGAGGAGATAAACAAATTCTAAAAAAGGGCCTCCCGCACCGAACTGCTGCCATGCTTCCTCAAAACTTCGAAAAATTGGATGCGGATTCTCCAGTGTCAAGGCCTTATAAATTTTCTCTGCCTCTATTTTGGAGAAATATAAGTCAATTAAATCTATGGATATTAAGCTTCCATCTACTTTAGATAATTTAAAATCTTCTTCCCGGATGGATACCAAAATAGGAACCGAGACCCCTCTTGCCTGTAGTTCTTGAAGTAATAGGAGTCGAAACACCCTGAGAAAATTCTTGCTTCAGTATCTCCATTGACTTAGCCAAAGTCATATCGGATAGTCGGATAAGCGACTTTTGATATTCTTTGTAATAGCCGTCCAAAGCAGCTATATCCGTACCGATTTTATGTATTTTTTCCTGCCATAGGGATAATGAAGTATGGCCTTTAGTTTTAGAGAGATCGGAAATATATTGAATCAGAAGAGTCTTAGCCAGCCCAGGAGCAGCCATAGTAGGAACATAAGATTGTAACTGCTTCAGTATTTTTTCTTCCAGCAATCGGGTATCAACCATGATCTTTAATAAGTTTATCTTTGATTTTATTTTGAGCAGAAATATTTTCTCTTAAGAAATCCTGTAACTCCTGCCCCAATTCCCCAAAATACACAATGCGCAGTGTTTGAAGCATGGGTTCGGAATTACGCAAACTGCATGTCCTCTTGAAGAAGCCCTCTTCGCTTCTGGATTCCTTAGTTGAGGCTAGGTCAGAGATAGTAAGAGGATCCGATAGATTTTTCACTTGCACAGCTTCAATAACTTGTCCATCACGTTTAATCAATAAATCTTCCAAATGTTCCGGATAGTACCCGTCATTAGCCGTTTCGCCCATTATTCTTGAAGCAATATATAAGGTTTGAGATGAATAGCCCTTCCAGGCTGATTGTACACCGATATCCGATTTTGTAAAGGGCATTTATTTTCTATCCTCCCCATTCCGGTCAGTTTTTTCTAATTTTATGTCTTGGTATTAGCCGGATGAATAAAGGACATTAGCTATTTTAATCCTTATTTCCCTTTAAATACTTCACCATAGCTTTATCAAATTCTGAAATATATTCTTCATCTTGCCTTACCCGGAACTTCTCATATTCCCTTTCTGCTTTGGCCTTAGCCTCCTCATGACTTATCTTTCCTGCATCCTTTAAAACTTCGCGACGGTTGAATTTTAGAAATTCGTCCGTGATTTGGAGCCAGTCCTTCATCGTCATAATATTTTGATTGAGCGCCTGAAATTCCGCATAATCAATATACATTGTCACAATTCTATTTAGTCTGTCCAACTCATTTTGGTTAAGATAATTCTTTGCTACCTTCACATCACTTTTCAGAATCTTACCATGAGGAGAAGCCTTCCAGGTAGTTAGCCCCATAGTCGGATGGTCACTGTCCGCCCGTCCATGGATAATTTCAGCGGCAGTTTTTCCTGTTATAGCAAAGTGCATTTTATTTTGCACAAAGGCATAAAATGTTTTTGTTTCTTCGGAATTGGAGTTGTAATCGCTACTGCACTGTTCAAAAACATCGGCAATTTTCTGATAAGCTCTGCGTTCAGAAGCTCTGATTTCCCTGATGCGTTCCAAAAGTTCATCAAAATAATCCTTACCGAATGGTCTGCCGTTTTTAAGCATATCATCATTTAATACAAATCCTTTGACGATATATTCTTTCAAAGTCTGCGTAGCCCAAATTCTGAATTGCGTAGCCTTTTTGGAGTTAACCCGATAGCCTACAGCGATAATAGCATCAAGATTATAATAGTTAGTGTTATAGGTTTTTCCGTCTTCGGCAGTATGTGCAAATTTTGCACATACTGTTTCCTCATTTAATTCATTTTCAGCAAATATATTCTTTAAATGTTTGGTGATTACCGTTCTATCCACGTCAAAAAGTTCACCCATGGCTTTTTGGGTCAGCCAGAAACTTTCCTCTGCATAATAGACATTGACTTTTATCTTTCCTTCATCAGTCTGGTAAAGAATGATCTTACTTTGTTTTGATATGTTGTCCACGTGGCGTATCCCTCCTTTTCACACCAACCATAACTTTCCATAAAGTAATTATACCAAACGTATGTTCCGGGCGCAATATAGTTACAACAGCAGAATGTACAAGCAAAAACAAGCCTTTCAGCTTGTTTCTTCTTCGGTGGGTTTTGCCCCGGTCAATCTATTTGTAATAACATTTTAGTCTGTGATCTACTTTTATAGCAAATTGAGATATGCTTATCAAAAATCTGAATTCTATCAACTCTATCCCTGATTACTCTTTCATCAAAAACGCCATCCTTGCAGACCGTTTCACAGATATATCGCTTAACCCATTCTTCATCTACGGTAGGGGAGTGTAGACATGCCTCTTTACCCTTTTCAATTCTTGTTGCGCATCTCCAAACCACCTTTCCTCGTTCCGTCCTTCTCCGGTAAGATGCCCCGCAATCGCCGCACACGAGCAAATTCCCCAAAAAGTATTTACCGTTATATCTGCTTCCGCTGGTTTCTACCGTGCCATCTTCTTTACTGACAAGCCTTGCGCGCCGTGCCATTTCTTCCTGCACCTTATCGAACACTTCGGCGGAGATAATTGCCGGGTGGCTGTCCTTTACATAATACCTGTTTAGTTGCCCAATATTCCTACTGTGCCAGCATTCCCCTCAATGTAATTTCAAATTCCGCATCCATATTGACTGAATCCAGGTTTTCATTTTCAAAATGTATATTGATCCCTCGCTCTCTTAAAAATCTTATAATCTTCAAAATTTCCAAAGTGTCTCTTGACACCCTGCTGATTGACTTCGTAATGATGTAATCGATTCTGCCTTTTGCTGCTTTCCTGAGCATTTTAACCAGCCCGTTTCTGCCGCTTCGGCGCAATCCGCTTTCGATGTCATGGAATACCCCTGCATAAATCCAATCGGGATGGCTTCGTATCATCTTAGTATAGGTTTTTATCTGAATCTCCAGGCTGCGCAGTTGTTCCGGTCTGGATGTGCTGACCCGGCAGTAAGCGGCAACCCTGAGCTTTTTATTCTCTTTAGGTATCGCCGGAATAATCCTGACATTTTTCATTGGCCTTCCTTTGTCGTATATGTAAAATGGGCAAGCCCATTTATATTCTACCAAAAAGAAAAGACGTGAAAGCATCCTCTCACGCCAAAAACTTGTTTCTAACATCAAGCCCACAAAGCCTTGAAACATCAACGTTTGATGTTCTGCAACAGGATTACGGTCTCCACATGCCTTGAGGATACAAAAAAGATGCCGCTTGAACCTGGTAGGGCCTTGGCGGAAGGTTTTGTGTACAACACAGAGGAACCGTCCCCTTGTGTTATTCTGAAGATTTTATAGAATATCTTCTCTAACCATATATCCAATAACAGATCCGCTATTGACTAACCAATTAAGAATTATTATAACTTCTTCCAATTGACTCCTTTTTCTTCTAATCTCATCTCTGTAAAGAAGCACATACTTCCTTATTACACTTTCAATAAGAAACATTGTATTACTGTCGATTTTAATATTTTCGAATCCATTACTTGCTACAATTATTCTTGATATCCAAGTTATCCCCTTCCGGAAATATCTATTACCAATACCATCAATCAAGCGCGCTATACTATAAAGAACAGCTGGATAATTAGGAAGTTGATTTACAAAATCATCAAAATACAAATAATCCACATCTCTGAGTGTATGCCATTCTTTAGCCGATTCATTCCATTCTAAATCTGCCAGCAAGATACTTTTAATCATGTTATCTTTTTGTCTATATTCATAGCTATACTCAATATTTGTAAGGGGAAATTCTTTGCATTTTGGAATTATAACATCTTTAAGTTTTTGCCAAATATCCCAGAAGGCATCATAGCACTTGCATTTATCTTCCGTTCGGATAAATGCTTTTACTAACTCTTGTACTGATTCAGTAAATACAAATTTGTCGTATACTGGGTGCATAAGTAAATCTCTGCGTTCACTTGAAGAGTTTAAAACCAGTTCAGTAAAATCTTTAAGAAAGTGATACCTTAACATATAATCAATTTTTTCATCATCATTTACTAATAATTTATTGATAACTGAATGACTTAGCTGTTCTTGCATATTGAATAGCTTATCAGAATTCGCATTAATTGGAATCAAACTAAATGCCTTTCTAACTATCGACATTTCAATCTTATCAATTTTATCCAAATCATTGTTATCAATTTCACCGGTAATAGCCTTTGAAATCTCTGCAGCAAAATCACTTTTAAATCCGGAAACCAAATCATATTGACTCAAGTATCCCTGGAAGTTTTCCCTGCTTTCCTTATATTTCTTCTCTTTATATACCTCAAATTTTGGTGCAAGATACAAATAAGCAAATAAAAGTCCCTCAATCCATTCAGTTCTCTCACTTAATGATGTATCTTTCACAGCATTTATTGCATATTCTGAAAATTCTCCGTTTGCTCCCATTGAATGTTTGTCAAATAACGTAAAGCATAAATAAAGCTTAATTTCATCCCCAATCTCTTCAAATTCCCTCAAGATAACTGGAAGAGTTGAAATTGCTATGTCAACGCCATCGCCAATTTGGTAACCATATTCTTGGCTAAAAGGAATCTTCACTGAATTCAAAATAACATCTTTACATAATACTTTCACACCTTCAGGGATTATCTCAATAAAGTCTCTTAACAGTATTGAGCTTATTTTACTTGGCAAAGAACGGTGAATTATATACAAGTCATTATCCTTATCATTTTCTAAAATATCTTTTATCTCTAAAAACTGATCAATAATAAATTGAATATTCCCTTCAAACTCTTCATATTCTTTGTATCTTTCATCCTTTTTCAACCTGAAATCAGCCCATACGGAGAGTTTAATGAACTTATTTTTTTCATTTATAGAGTCTGTTCGAAAAGTTTAGAACTTAACTAGCCATAAATAGGAAATGCACCTTCACTTGTCGAATTAGGTAGTAATAGCTACAAAACCACCCAAAAACCAAGCGAGGTGCATAACTATGGCAGAA
>Ga0209164_1001577_pt1 | contig 28411 bp, 23 predicted proteins | sample MTBNYHSulfiMetaG_FD_187458 | JGI IMG/M metagenome (GOLD analysis project Ga0209164, IMG submission 187458) | Enrichment culture microbial communities from rom New York Harbor, USA that are MTBE-degrading - MTBE-NYH (New York Harbor Sulfidogenic)... | ecosystem: Environmental > Aquatic > Marine >... | reverse complement strand
AAGCACCTGGCGAAAATATTATAGTTGAGAGGGTTGTGTTTTTCAAACGGACGCGCTAAATCCGGCCGGAATTCCGTCGGTGCGGCGGCGAGAGCGGACCGAAGAACGGCTCCCCAGGGGGAATGAATTTCGAGGACCTCAAATGAGGAAGGAGACCTGGCTGGTGTTTTCCGACCTGGACGGGACTCTTCTCGACGCCGCCACCTATTCCTGCGAGGAGGCCCGGCCCGCCCTTCGGGCTTTGGAGAAAAAGAAGATCCCCCTCATTTTCTGCAGCAGCAAGACTCGGGCGGAAATCGAATCCCTGCGGCGTTCTTTAGGAAACCGGCACCCCTTCATCAGCGAAAACGGCGGGGCGGTCTACATCCCCCCCGAAACGTTTTCCCAGGAAGTCCCCCTCCCCGCCGAGAGAGAGGGATACCTCGTCCTGGAGCTGGGCCTCCCTTATGCGGCCCTCAGGGCGTTTTTGGCGGACGTTCAGGCGGAATGGCCGGGCCGGATCCGGGGCTTCGGGGACATGTCCGACGCGGAGGTGGCCCGGTTGTGCGGCTTTTCGATCGTGCGGGCCCGGCTCGCCCGACAGCGGGAATACGACGAGCCCTTCCTCGCCTCGGACGTCAAGGCCCTCTCCCGTCTGGAGGAGAGAGCGGAAGCCTCGGGATTGCGGATTGTCCGTGGGGGGCGATTCCATCACCTCATCGGGCCTAACGACAAGGGCACGGCCGTCCGACGATTGAAAGAAATGTACGTCAGGGACAGAGGGCCGGTCCGCATCATCGGCCTGGGAGACAGCCCGAACGATCTTCCCCTCCTCCGGGAAGCGGACGTCCCGGTCCTGGTGCCGAAGCCCGACGGCGGCGTCCAGCCCGGGATCGACCTTGCCGGACTCGTCCTGGCGCCCGGCCCCGGGCCGTCCGGCTGGCGGGAGGCTGTTCTTCATCTCATCGGACCTCACGCTGAGGCCCGGGGCTGAAATATCGTCGAAAAGGAGGACCTCATGGCCGACCTTCACCAGACCGGAGTCATCGCCACCTTCCACCGTTTCGGTCCGACCGACGTGGAAAGGATCGAAAAGGAGCTCGCCGGCTTCAACCGTCATAATCCCATCGCCCTCGTGCTGCCCATCACGCCTACGGAGATGGATTCGCCGGCCATCAAGGGCATCACGAAAAATCTCAAGGAGGTGCGTTACCTCAACGAGATCGTCATCACCCTCGGCCGGACCGACGACGAATCCCATTTTCGCCAAGCCAAGGCCTTCTTCGCCGCCCTCCCCCAGCGCCACCGCATCATCTGGGCCTCGGGTCCTTCCCTCAACGCCCTCTACCGGACCCTTGAGGAGCACGGCCTGTCGGCCGGCGGAGACGGCAAAGGCCGGTCGGCCTGGACGGCCTACGGCTACATCCTCGCCCGGGACGAAAGCAAGGTCATCGCCCTTCATGATTGCGACATCGTCAATCACTCGCACGAGCTTCTGGCCCGGTTGTGCTATCCCGTGGCCTCAACGGCCATGGACCATTCCTTCTGCAAAGGGTATTACGCCCGGGTCACCGACCGGATGCACGGCCGCGTCACCCGGCTGTTCGTCACGCCGGTCATCAGGAGCCTGATCCGCCTGCTGGGCCACCTTCCCTTCCTCGTGTACCTCGACAGTTTCCGTTATCCCTTGGCCGGCGAGTTCTCGATGATGACCGAGCTGGCCCGCGTCAACCGCATCCCCAGCGACTGGGGTCTGGAAGTCGAAACTCTGGCCGAGGTCTATCGCAACTACGCCCCGAAGCGCATCTGTCAGGTCGAGCTGTGCGAAACCTACGAGCACAAACACCAGTCCCTGTCGGCCGACGACCCTCGGACGGGTCTGATGAAGATGGCCATCGATATCGCCAAGTCCATCTTCCGCAACCTGGCCGTGGAGGGCATCGTTCTCAGCGACAGCGCGATGAGGACGCTGGTCACGAACTACCTAAGGACGGCCAAGGACATGGTCAACCGCCACGGCGATGACGCCGCGATCAACGGCCTGAAGTTCGACGTTCACCAGGAAACGGTCATGGTCGAGGCCTTCACCCGGGCCCTGCAGATGGCCGGCCGGGATTTCCTGGACAATCCCCTCTACTCGCCGCTCATCCCCAGCTGGAACCGCGTCACCTCGGCCGTGCCCGGCCTGCTCGAACGGCTTCGGGAAACCGTCGAGCGGGAGAACAGGGAGTGAAGCCGCCGGCCGCCCCGTCTCCTTGAGGATGTGGCCCCCCGGAAAAGGACGCGGCGACAAAGAGGCGGCGGCCATTGACCGCGCCGGTCGAACGCCGCGGCTTGGGGATGACGAGATCGACGCCGATGACGCTTTCGGAGGACTCCTCCGGCTCACCGGGGACGGAAATCCCGCGTGATGTTATGAACCATCCCTCGGAGCATGCGCCGATAGTTCTCCTCTTGGTCGCGGAGGCCGAAATCGAAAATCCCTTCCGGTCCGACGCCGATGCGGCCCGCTTCCCCCTTCCTGTCCACGGAGTGCGTCCACATCACCCCACCGGATTCCGTGGAAACGAGCGTGGCTGTAAGAAAGATGTTGAACGTGGCCCGGACGCTCAGGCGCCGCACGATACCCAGGAGATCGACCTCGGGCCGGATGTCGGAGATCCGGATCCTCCCCGAGAAAACGGCCGCCACGCCGTATCGATCTCCCAGGGCCTGATAGGCGCGCGGATCCAGGCGGTCGGCGCCCACGGACAGCAGGACGTCCTCGAGGGGCCCCAACTCCACGACTTCCACTCTCTGCCAGCGCAGAATCTCTTCGATGAACTGCTGGGTGGCGATGCGCCCCAGCAGGCCTTCGGCCTTCTCCACCGAAAATTCAGCCAGCCCGATCCGCCGCAGCGGGCCGAGGTCCAGCGCCGGAGGCAACATCCTCAGGGCGCAGGAGGCCAGAATCAGGCTGAGCCCCGATAGGACGGCAATTTTTTTTAGCATCGCGTTCCTCCCTGAAAGAGGCTTGGATTTCCTTTCGTCAGGAGAAAAAATAAAACAAGCATGCGGAAATAGCAAGGCGGACGTACCTTGAATCCTCTCAGGCTATCTCTTAGAATAACGCGCGGGCCGATTATGCTGCCGTCCGCTTCGTCCGCTCTCGACCGGGTTCTGCGCCGCACCGATCTGCGCCTCCCCCTCGACAAGGGAGCGCGGTTCGTCCTCTGCAGCGACCTGCACCGGGGAGCGGGCGACCATGCCGATGATTTTCGAGGCAACCGGCGCCTGTTCGAGGCGGCCCTCGACTATTACAACCGCCGAGGGTTCACCTATATCGAACTCGGCGACGGCGACGAACTGATGGAGAACGGCGGACTAGCGATCATCGCCGGAACTTACGGACGCATCTTCCGCCTCCTCAACCGATTCCATGCGGACGGCCGCCTGATTTACCTGGTCGGCAACCACAATCTCCAGATGAAAAATCGCCGATGGAGAGACAAGCAGTTGGCCAAAGCCCGGAAACGCATCCCCGGATTGTGGGAGGATTTCACCGTCCGGGAGAGCGTGTTGCTTGGAGGCCGGATACTCCTTTTTCATGGACACCAGGCCGACCCCCTCAGCACATGCCTCTTTCCTCTGAGCCGGCTGTTCATCCGTTTCTTATGGCGTTTTCTGCGAAGCGCGCGGGGATGGAAAAACCAGTTGAGCATAAGCCAAAACCAAAAAAGACGGGCGCGGTTTGAGCGGACGATCACTTCCTGGGCCGAAAATCGGCGCCTGGCGGCCGTCACCGGCCATACCCACCGGCCGGTGTTTCCTCCCCCCGGCCGGCCTCATTACCTCAATCCCGGCAGCGGCGTCCATCCTCGGACGGTTACGGCTTTGGAGATCGAGGCCCACAAGATCCGCTTGGCGGAATGGCGTTTCCTCCCCGCTTCCTCCGCAACCGGGCGAGTCCGGGTCGGGAGAAGAGTCCCCGAAGGCTGTAGGGCGGATCTTCCGAGCTTTCTGTCCCCGCTCCGTCCGCATTAAGGAGCCCCGGGAAGCCGCCAAGCGGAAGGGACACCGCCGCAGGCCTCTTTCCCCGGCCGACGGGCCGACCTCCCTTCTTGCTTTTCCTCGTTCCTTGCCTTATGGTAATAGGAGTCGCTGACTTCAATTCACTCAAAGGAGGGGACGAGATGAAAAAAATCGTCACTTATGGTCTCGTCGCCGCATTTCTCCTGGCCGCCGCCGGGTGTTCCATGAACAAAACCGGACAGGGCGCGGTCATCGGCGCCGGATCGGGAGCCGTGGTCGGGGGCGTGATCGGCAGGGTGGCGGGCAACACCATCGCCGGAGCCATCATCGGCGCGGCCGTGGGCGGAGCCGCCGGCGCGTTCATCGGAAATTACATGGACCGTCAAGCAGCCGAGATCAGGCGAGACATCCAGGGCGCCAAGGTCGAGCGCATTGGAGAGGGAATCAAAATCACTTTCGACTCGGGATTGTTGTTCGACGTGGACAAATACGACCTGCGCCCGGCAAGCAAGGAAAATCTGACGGAGCTGGCCCTTATCCTCAACAAATACGAGGACACGAACATCCTCATCGAGGGCCACACCGATTCCACGGGCCCGGAAGAATACAACCTCAAACTGTCCAAGGCACGGGCCGAGGCTGTGGCCGCGCATCTGGCCGTGTTGGAGGTCAAGTCCCCGCGCTTCACCGTCGTCGGATACGGCGAGATGCAGCCCATGGCGCTCAACGACACGGAAGGCGGCCGCCAACTCAATCGCCGCGTGGACATCGCCATCATGGCCAACGAAAAACTGAAAAAGGCCGCCAGGGAACAGACCCAGGGTTGACATTTTTCGGCACCCGCCTTCCGTAGGAAACCGAGCTTGGCCGGGCGCCAAGGCCGGGGGGATAGAATCTCATCCCCCAAATCACCTTTAGGGGTGATTGACGGATGAGAAGCCAAGTGAAATATATGTAAGTGACTTGGAAAACGCGCTTTTCCACGGAGGCGGGCCGGTTCAAGCAAGAGGCGTAGAGACGACATTCCATCCGAGGGGAGGGTTCGACCAGGTCAAAAATAGAAAGGGGGACAGGGGATAACATGAGCGATGACGAAAAAAACGAGAAAGACCCTTTGAAAGAGGCGGGGCCCAAAAAACCCAGAGAAAGCGAGGGCGTGGACAAAACAGTCGACGACCTTTTAAAGAGCACTTTGTCCGGCCTGGGGATCGAACCGGAAAAGAAAAAACAGATCCAGGGCGGACCGGCGGCGGCGGGCAAGGCCGAGCCGCCCAAGCCTCCGATCGCCGAAAAAAAGGAGCCGCCGCCCCGAAAAGACATCTTCGAAAGCAAACCTCCGGAGATCCCCCCCAAAGTCGACTCCTCGTCATGGCTCAGAGAACCCGCCGCCAAACCCGAACCCCCCCTCAGGAAAGTCGAGCCTTCGATTTTCAGGCCCGAATCCCCTCCCAAAAAGGCCGAGCCGAAAATCACGAAACAAAAAGAGAAAAAAAAGGAAGAATTCCCGGATTTCCCAAAAAAAGAAGACGTTCTCCTGGGAGGTTATGCCGAGCCAAAAAAGAAAAAATCCAAGCCCCTCATACCGATTATCGCCGGGACGGTATTGATCGCCATCGTCGCGGTCATCTTACTGGTTGTGGGCGGGAAAAAGGAGCCGGCCCGAGATGCGCGGCGAGCCGACACGACCGTCAAGCCCGATGTCGGATCCGTCGAAACGGCTCAAGACGCGACGGTCGCCACGGACATCCTCGATACCGTTCCCGCGGCTGAGGAAGCGTCCTCACCGCCGGTTCAGGAAAAGATGGCGCCGTCCGAAAGAGCGGCCGCGTCCGGACCCGCTCCGGAAAAAAGAACGGCTTCCGAAACCCCCTCGGGCGCCGAGGCCGCGAGCGCTCCGCTCGTGCCGGTCGACTCGAGCGCGGTCAAAGTTCAGGAAATCAAGCCTACGCGCAGCCAGTCCCCGAGCGCCGCGCCGACCGGAACCGCCGCCGGAGAGAAAGCCGCGCCTTCCAGGCCAAAGACCACTCTGGGCCAGTTGGTTGACATCGAGGATGTGGACACCGCCCCCGTGCTTGTGCGCCGGGTTGAGCCGGATTTCCCGCCTCTGGCTTTCAGGATGAAAGCCGCGGGTTCGGTCACGGTCAGAGCGTTGATCGATGAAACCGGAGCGGTCATCAGGACAGAAGTGCTCAAGTCAAGCGGCGGCCCCTACGGATTCGAGAAAGCCGCCCAAGACGCGGTCATGAAATGGCGATACAGACCCGCCGTCAAGGAAGGCACTTATGTCAAGGTCTGGATTCCGGTGGCCGTGAATTTTACCATCCAAGATTAAGGAGAACGCCAGTGCCACTCAATACCGACCAAGAAGCCCTTTATCGGAAAACGATGCAGGAGGTCCGGAAGCAGCTCGCCGCCCTGGACGCCCAGATCGAAAAAGAGTTGCAGCTCGTCAGGGAAAAATTGGCCGCTCTCCAGGAACAGAAAAAAACATACAAGCTGGTTCTGGAAGGCACGGCCAAGCTCCTCGGGCTGGAAATGGAGCTTGAAGAAGAGGAAGAAAAAATCACCGATATGCCAAAGGTTTGAGCTCCGGCCGGCAGGTCCCGTCTTGAAGCCCTACGGCCGAAATCCCGCCCGGCCGTAACAAACCGCCTTTCCCCTATGCCGGAAACGACAGCGCCGACGAGACGTCGCTCCGGCGGTTTCCACGCGGATTAGAAAATGCACATCGTCACTCTGATCTCGGTGGGAATCCTCATCGGTTTCGTGGCGGCCATCCCCCTCGGACCGATCAATATCTACGTCGTCTCCAACACGCTCAAGCGCGATTTCGTTCACGGCCTCCTGGGCGGATTCACCGCGGCCCTCCTGGACGTTTTTTTCTGCCTGGCTTTTCTGATGAGCATCAAACGCGTCATCGATTTGATCGCCCGCTATTCCTCGATCATGAAGATCGCGGCCGCCCTCCTCTTGACGGGCATCGGCATCCGTCTCATTCTCCAGGGCAAGGCGTTCGCCAAGTCGGGCTGGCCCGAGCGCCCGGCCAGGATCTCGGCCCGGCCCATCATGGCCGTCTTCCTGCTCTATGTCTCCAATCCCGCGCTCTACGGCTTCTGGCTGGCGACAGCCGGTCTGGTCACCGCGCACCGCTGGGTGGCCAACGCCCCCGACGCCTGGGGGTTTTCCCTGGCCGTGGGTCTCGGGAGCGTGATGTGGTACTTCATGCTTGTCCGGTATGTTTCCCGCCATCATCACCAACTCCATCCGGCGACCTTCGGCAAAATCCTCTATGGCCTGGCCGTTGTCCTTTTTCTCTTGGCCGGGTACAGTCTGGCCTCCCTTTTCTTTCCCGGTCTCACGGCGTCCCTCTAGGGCGGGAATCCATGTCCGACCGAAACATTCATCTCGTCTGCAACGCCCACCTCGATCCGGTCTGGCTCTGGGAATGGGAAGAGGGGGCGGCCGAAACGTTGTCCACCTTCCGGACGGCAGCCGGCCTGTGCGCCGATTTCCGGGACTTCGTCTTCAATCACAACGAATCCCTTCTCTACGGCTGGGTGGAAGAATACGAGCCGGAGCTCTTCGGCACAATCCAAGAACTGGTCCGGGCCGGGCGATGGCATATCATGGGCGGCTGGTTCCTCCAACCCGACGCCAACATGCCGAGCGGGGAATCCTTCGTCCGCCAGGTGTTGGCGGGTCAAGCCTATTTCCGAGAAAAATTCGGCGTGACGCCGTCGACGGCCGTCACCCTCGATTCCTTCGGCCACAGCCGGGGGCTGGTCCAGATTCTGTCCAAAAGCGGCTATGATTCCTACCTCTTCTGCCGGCCCGGCCGGGGCGACCTCGCCCTTCCCGGCGAGGAGTTCATATGGGTCGGATTCGACGGCTCGGAGATCCTGGCCGCGCGGGCCGAGGCCCACTACAACTCCCGGGCGGGTATGGCCCGGAGGAAGGCCGAGGAATGGGCCCGCCGCGCCCAGGACAAACCCGTGAGCCTGCTCCTGTGGGGAATCGGAAATCATGGAGGGGGCCCCTCTCGGAAAGACCTTGAAGAGCTCGAAAAACTGCGCTCCGAAAGCGGCGGACAGCGGTTCCTCCATTCGACTCCAGAAGCCTATTTCAAAGAGCTTTCCCTCCTCCGGGACGGCCTGCCGCGTTTCGAGAGCGGTCTCAATCCCTGGGCGCCCGGCTGCTACACCTCCATGGCCCGCGTCAAGCGCAAGCACCGGCTGTTGGAGAATGAGCTCTTTTCGGCTGAAAAGATGGCCGCGGCGGCCCATTTCCTGGGACGGCTTCCTTACCCGGAAAAAGAACTCGGCGATGCCGGCCGGGCTCTCGCCTTCGGGCAATTTCACGACATCCTGCCCGGCTCCTCGATTCCTCCGGCCGAGGAGGCCGCCTTGCGGCTGCTCGACAGCGGGCTGGAGACGGCCGCCCGCGTCAAAGCCCGATCCTTTCTGGCTCTGGCCGCAGGACAGCGGCGCGCCGGGCCGGAAGAAATTCCCCTTCTCGTTTACAATCCCCACCCCTTCCGCCTGGAGCGGCTGGTCGAGGTCGAATTCCAGCCCGCCGAACCCAATGACGAAGGCGGATTCCTCCTCCCCGCGCTTCGCGACAACCGGGGCCGAGCAATCGTCTCCCAGACCGAAAAAGAAAACAGCACCCTGTCGCTCGAGTGGCGGAAGCGCGTTGTGTTCCGGGCCGAGCTGGCTCCCTTCTCCATGAGCCGCTTCGACTGCCGTCTGGACCGCATCGCCGAAAAACCGAGGCGAGAAGAGAGGGCCGCGGAGAGCGGCCGGCTCCGTCTGGGGGGCGGCGAACTCGAAGTCCTGGTCAACGTCGAAACGGGGCTCCTCGACCGGTTGAGGCACAAGGGCCTTGATTATCTGGGCCCCGGCGCTTTCGAGCCGCTGGTGATCAAGGACAACGGCGACCCGTGGGGAATGACCGTCCGCCGCTTCCGGGACCGAGCCGGCTCCTTCCGTCTCGCTTCTCCCCGAAGGAACGCCATGCTCTCCGGAGCGGAGCGCGGCCCGGCGGAATCCGTGCGCATCATCGAGGATGGACCGGTGCGGACCGTTGTCGAGGCCGTTTTCACCTTCAACACGTCTTTTCTCATCCACCGCTACAAGGTCCCGCAGAGCGGCGCCGAGCTCGAGGTCGAGACGCGCGTCCTGTGGAACGAAAAGGACAAGATGCTCAAGCTCCGCCTCCCCACGCCGTTTCGCGCCGGCGCCTGCCTGGGACAGGTCGCTTACGGCGTGGAGGAGCTTTTCGCCAACGGCGACGAAACCGTATCCCAGAAATGGCTGGCCGTTCTTGACCGCGAACGGAACATCGCCCTGACCGTCGTCAAAGACCGCGTTTACGGCGCCGATTTCAGGAAGGGAGAACTCCGGCTGTCTCTGCTCCGTTCCCCGGCCTACGCGGCGGATCCCTCCGCCGACCGCCCCCTGGCCTGTCAGGACCGCTATGTCCCCCGCCAGGACCAGGGAGAACACGTCTTTCGTTTCTGGCTGAAGCCGGGGAGCGCGGAGGCGCGCCTGGCCGCGGTCGACCGAGAGGCTCTCGTCCACCATGAACAGCCCTACGCCCTGAGTTTCCCCCCCCCCGGAACGGGACGGGCGGCGGGACCGTTCCTCAAGCTGGACGACGACGTCCTCATGATGCCGGCCGCCAAGCGCGCGGAAGAGGGAAACGACCTTGTGGTCCGCCTGTTCAATCCCACCCGGGAACCGCGTCGGACCGTCCTGGAGCTGTCCTTCATCGCCTCGCCGGAACCGGCGCGGCACAAGCTCGATTTCCGTCCCTTCGAAATTCGAACCTTCCGGGTCGAACCCGAGACCGGCCGGCTGACCGAGACGGACCTCCTGGAACGCCCGTTCAACGGCAGGAAAGCCTGACTCCCCATGAGACGGATGCAGAAACGGCCGACGCGCCTGGTCCTGGTCGGCATCGGAGGCATGGGGGCCTGCTATCTCCGCGAGCTACTGGAGCATGAAGATGAACGGCTGTTCCGCCTCGCGGGAGCCGTGGACCCCGAGCCCCGCCGCTGTCCGGATTTGCGGGAGCTGAAACGGAGGCGCATTCCTGTCTTCGCCGCCCTGGAAGACTTCTATTCCGTCCGGACCGCCGACGCGGCGGTCATCGCTTCCCCCATCCAGTTTCACGGTCCTCAGGTCCGCCTCGCCCTGTCCCAGGGAAGCCACGTTCTGTGCGAAAAGCCGGCCGCGGCCGTGATCGGGGAGGTCGGGGACATGATCCGCGCCCGCGACAGAGCCGGGAAAACGGTCGCTGTCGGCTTCCAATGGTCCTTTTCCGATTCCGTACAGCGTCTCAAAGCCGATATCCGGGCGGGGATTCTCGGCCGCCCGCGCCGCCTGCGCTGTCTTTACCTCTGGCCGAGGGATGAATCCTACTACCGGCGCAACGACTGGGCCGGAAGGATCCGCGACGGCGCCGGCCGCTGGATCCTCGACGGGCCGGCCATGAACGCCATGGGGCATGACCTGCACAACATGTTCTATCTTCTCGGACGGGCCGTAGACCGAAGCGCGATTCCGGTGCGCGTTCAGGCCGAGCTCTACCGCGCCCATGACATCGAGAACTGCGACACGGCCGCCGGCCGCATCAGGACCACGGAGGGCGCGGAGATCCTGTTCTATGCCTCGCATGCCGTCGACACGGACCTGGGTCCCGTGGCTCATTATGAATTCGAGAACGGGGCCGTCTTCGTCACGGGCAGGGAGGCGTCCGTGGCCGCCTGTTTGAAGGACGGAAGAGTGCGCAACTACGGGCGGCCTGACCTTTTTCCTTTTAAGAAGCTATGGGATTTTCTGCGGTCCATCGGCGGGAGGACGGGACGTCCGGTTTGCGGGCTGGAGGCGGCCGCCTCCCATGTCCTGGCCGTCAACGCCATGCAGGAATCGGCCGGCGGCGCCCGCAACTTCCCCGCGTCCCTGATCGAGAGACGCGGACCGGCGGGCCGGAGGCTCGCCTGCGTGCGCGGACTGCCGGATGTCCTGTGGCGGTGCTATGAGGAGGGGCGTCTTCCTTCGGAGATCGGAACGGCATGGGCGCGGAGGGGAAGAGTCGTCCACCTCCGGGATGAAAAGCGTTTTCCCCGCTCCGTCCGATGAACAGAGACGCCGTCCGGTCATTTCTCTTTCTCACGGGCTCCTTTTTCATCCTCTGGTCGGCCTCAACCCTGGGCCTGACCGTGTTCGGCTTCGCCCTGGGCGCCGCGCTGTCCTGGTGGCAGATTCTCTCCGGATTCGTTCCGGCGGCGTCATGGCTGGCCTGGAGGGCGGCGAAGCTGAAACAGGGCGCGGCGAAAAAAATCACCGCCCTCGGCCTGGGCTTCGTCCTCGCCCTCACCCTGGGGGCGGCCTTAACGGCCGAATCATTTATCGACACGTCTTATGACGGGCGGGCGTATCATCAGAACACCCTCATCCAGATGGCCACGGGCTGGAATCCCGTCGCCCGCCCCTTGGAGCCGGACGGACGGAGCCCCGATTACGAGCCTCTTCCCCGCTCGCCCTGGACGGTCCACTTCCCGAAATCGGCCGAAACGAGCGCCGCGGCCTTCGTCAAACTGACCGGCAGGATCCAGTCCGGAAAGGTCTTCAACATCCTGCTCCTGTACTCCGCATTCGCCCTGGCCCTGTACGCCCTCCTGGGAATCCCCGGAACGCGTTTCCGGAGCGCGCTCCTTTTCGCCGCCCTGGCGGCCCTCAATCCGGTGACGATCTGCACTCTCCACTCCTACTACGTCGACGGGCAAATGGCCTCTCTCCTGACGGCCCTGTTCGCCCTGGTCCTCGTTCTCTGGCGGGAGAAAGGCTCGCTGCCGCTCGCGGTCTTGGGGCCGGCTCTCGTGCTGGCCATCAACACCAAGTTTCCCGGGCTGGGGTACGCCTTTTTCCTCTCCGGCGGACTGCTGGCCGGATTCCTGATTCGAAGGCAGGGACGTCGTATCCTGGCCGCCGGGGCGGTCTGCCTGGCGGCGGGAGTCATCGGCTTCGGCGCGGTCGGCTACAATCCCTACATCACCAACTGGAGGCATTTCGGCCACCCCCTTCACCCGGCCTACGGGCCGCGGGCTTTCAGCGAGGAGGATATGAAACGCTTCCTGTCGATCCCCCCGAACCTGGAGGACAGGAACAGGTTCGAAAAATTCTATATCTCCCTGATGTCGCGCTCGGACTACGTGCCCTATCCGGAGCCGACCCGCGGGAAAATCCCCTTCACCGTCACGGCCGAAGAGGTGGCTTCGTTCGGCAACACGACGATCCGGGCCGGAGGTTTCGGGCCGTTGTTCGGAGGGATCTTCCTGCTTGTCATCCCGGTCGCCGCGGCCGGATTTTTCCTTTGGGGGAGACGCTATCTGCCGGACTTCGGATTCTTCCTTCTCGTGGCTCTGACAATCGGCATCAACCCTCAATGCTGGTGGGCGCGGCTGACGCCTCAAACCTGGCTCGGGCCGTTGATTTTCATCTTCTCTTTGAGCCGGCTCGGATCGCGGCGCAAGGCCGGCCGATGGGGCGTCGTTCTCCTCCTCGCCCTGACCGGGATAAACCTCGGCCTCGTTCTGGGATCGAACATCGTTCAGCAGACGGGCCGGACTCTGCTCCTCCAGAGAAAGCTCGACCGGCTGGCCCGGTCCGAACGCCCCATCCTGATCGTGACCGGCGCCTTTCCCTCGACACGGGCTCTGCTGGCCGAGCGCGGCATTCGCTTTCAGGAAGTCGATGTTCTGCCCGAGGGCCTCAAGCCATTAACCCTCGACAGCGGAGTCACATACGCCCGTCAGGAGGCTTCCCGCCGCTAGGAGAAATGAAGCTCGACGGCGGCCGCCTTTTTCACCCAGGCTTCGAGTTCGGACTGGGGAAACACTCCGGTCAGTCGATCGGCCTCCCGCCCGTTCTTGAAAAGGATCATCGTGGGGATGGCCATGATGCCGTATTCCCTCGCCAGGGAAAAATTCTCATCCGTGTTGAGCTTGACCACCCGAATCCGGCCGTTCATCTTCGCCGCCAGGGATTCGAGCACCGGCGTCATCATGCGGCACGGGGCGCACCAGGGCGCCCAGAAATCCACCACCACGGGAACGTCCGCCTCGATGACCCGTTTTCCGAAATCGGTTTCCTTCACTTCTTCAAAAGCGCTCACGAGGACGTCTCCTTTATCTTTAAAACCGAGATGATTCTCCGGACCGCGGGGTCGACGATCCTATAGCAGACCTGGTTTTTTTCCCGGCGGCCGTCGACGATTCCTGCCGCCCGGAGGATCTTCAGGCTTTGGGAGACGTGCGGCTGGGACAGATTCAAGCGGCTCTGAAGGCGGCCGACGCACCGCTCCCCCCGGGCCAGTTCCGCGAGCAGCCCCAGGCGCGCCGGATGCCCCATGGCCTTGAGCTTCCGGGCCGACGGAACATAGGCTCGAATGGTCTTTTTCATGAATGCCTCGCTTCTTAAATAGTATATATTGTATATATATTATATTCTTTGTCAAGTATGGAGCGACCGGCCTCCCCTCTTTCTGTGCCGAAAAGCCCGGCGGGGACGATATCGGCCATCGTGACCGAGCTTCTCCCGCCGGTCTCAAGGCTGTTTTCCTGGTAAGGGCGAGAAGTCCTGAGGGAGGCGTCCGGCGAGCTGGCCGCAGGCCGCGCTGATCTCTCCGCCCTTGGACCTGCGGAGCGAGGCCCGGACTCCCCGGGCTTCCACGCGCCGGAGAAAGGCGACGGCCTCCGGCCTCGAGACCGGCTCGAAGCCCAAGCCCTCAACGGGACTGCAGGGAATGACATTGACCTTGGAGCCCACGCGCCGGGCCAGAACGCCCAGCCTCCCGGCCTCGGCCGGAGAGTCGTTCACCCCCTTGATGAGAACGTATTCCAACGTAACGAGGCGGCCCGTTTCCCTCCGGTAATCGCGGAGCGCGGGGATGAGCTTGTCGAGAGGGTGCTTCCGGTTGACGGGCGCGAGCCGGTCGCGGAGCGTGTTTGAGGCGGCGTGGAGCGACACGGCCAGCTCGACCTGAAGCCCGAGCGCCTTGAGCTTTTGCAGGCCCGGGATGAGGCCGCAAGTCGAGATCAGAATGCGCCGGGCGGCGAGGCCCAGCCCCCATGGCGCGTTGAGCGTCCGGACGGCGCGGGTCGTGTTTTCCCAGTTGTCGAGAGGCTCGCCCATGCCCATGAAGACGACATGGGTCACGGTCCTGCCCGTTGCCTGACGGACGTGCAGGACCTGGCCTAAGATTTCGGCCGCGGTCAGGTTCCGCGTGAAGCCGGGCATGCCAGAGGCGCAAAACACGCAGCCGAAGCGGCAACCGACCTGGGTGGAGACGCAGACCGTGGCTCGGCCGGGGGCGGGAATGAGGACGGTTTCGATAAGACGGTCGTCCCCGAGACGAAGCACAAACTTCTCGGCGCCGTCCGCGCCCCGGAGCCGCGCGGCCTCGGCGGGCCCAGTCAGGATGAAAGTTCGGGCCAGCTTCTCCCGGAGCGGCCGCCCGAGGTCGCTCATCTCCTCGAACGTGCGGGCGCCGCGGCGGTAGAGCCAACCGAACACCTGCCCGGCCCTGTAGCCCGGCTCGCCCCACGACTCGAGCTCCCGGCGGAGCTCGTCGATTCCGAGGTCCCGGATGTCCTGCCGATCCATGTCGCCGAGCCTCCGTCCCTACCCGATCGTCACCATGAGCCTTAAAAGGAGAAGAACCGCGCCCACGAGAAGCCAGCTCACTCCGAAACCGAGGAGGTCCTGCCGCCGGGGTTTCATGAATTCCCAACTCGAGCCCGGCCGGAGCTTGTCCTTTTCAAATCGATCCGGCCGGCGCAGCGATTCCTCGACGGCCGCCGCGTCCTTTTCGGGAGTGCGCCCCACGGGCGTATGGAGCTTGGCGAAGAACCGGTCGACGTCCGCCCGCGGCGGCCTCCGGGTGACGAAACTCAGCAACAAGAGAAGCACGAAAGGAAACAGCGCGTCGAACAGGAAACGGACCGCTTGGAGCTGCGCCTTGGCGAATCCCCTGAAATCGACGCCCGTCAAGCTCAAGACCCAGACCTCGGCGTTGAACCGGCCCAGGCCGATTTTGGGAGAGGCGGGGTCAGAAGGATCGCGCCGCGCCACCTGATCGTAGAACACCGCTGCCGGCTCGACGCGGTGGGGCCTCCGGATTTTCTGGCCGACCCGGTCCGCCAGACCGGCCTCGACGTCCGCCGCGCCCGCCGGGACGACGGCCAAGACCGTGCGGGGCCGCGTCTCGAGCAGAAACGCCTCGTTCGTCCTGGCCCAGCCGAGGGATTGGAACAGGTTGGGAATCAGGGCATAGAGCGTGAAACAGACGACGACCTGGATGATGACCGCGGCCTTGGTCAGGCGCCGCCAGAGGAAACCCATCCAGATGGCGGCGCCGAAAACGGCCGGCAGGGAGATGAAGTACTTGAACAGCTCGAGCAGGTTGCCGAAGAACACCGCCGTGGCCACCCCGCCGAAGAGTTTGGCGGCGATGACGCCCCGACCGACGTTGAGGTAATGGCGCTCGGACTTGCCGGAGACAAAAGGCTGGTAGAGATTGCGGATGAAGAGCGCCGAATAGGAGACCGATGTCGCGCCCAGGGAGGACATTCCGGCGGCCATGATTCCGGCCAGCATCAGGCCGATGGCTCCCGGGAAGAGAAGACGCCCCGCTAGGGCGCCCCAGATCAGGTCCGGATCGTGGATGGCGCTGCCGAAAATCCCGACGGCGAGCAGCCCGGCCAGGGCCCAGAAGATCATGAGGAACCGCTTGAAGAACATGCCGCTCAGCATGCCGATGCGGGCCGTCATCTCGTCTCGGGCCGAGCCGGCCGTCTGCATCATCGGCGCCGAGGCGATGATCGACACCAGGTTGGCCAGGGCCATGGCGGCGATCGTGTACCAGGCGTACTCGCTCAGGGACGCCGAGCCGAAAAGGCTGAACATATGGGCCGGAAGCCTGGCATGGAGCCCGGCGAACCCGCCCACCTGGGCGAGGCCGAGGGGAATGAGCATCACCGAGAAGACGACGATCAGGAACCCCTGCACGACATCGGTCACCGCCGCGGCGAAAAAGCCGCCCATCATGGTGTAGGCGGCCACGATGGCGGCGAAAACGAGGTAAACGACGACGGGATTGGTATAGGAGATGCGGGACTTGAGCTCGCCGCGTTTGAAGCGGGAGTCGAGTTCCTGATAGCGTTCCTCCTCGGCCGCATCGAGCCCCAAGCCCAGTTGGGCCTTCAACCGCTGGTACTCCTCGTAATGATCCACCTGCCGTCGCTCCTCGACGGTGTAGGCCGAAGGCGGCTTGGGCGTCAGGGCGGCGAAGGTCTTGCCCACGACCATGTAGCCCACGCCCCCGCCGACGAAAGCCATGAGCAGGGTGAACAGGGCGAAGGCCCCGCCGAGGAATTTGCTCCGGAACCGCTCGGTGAACAGGTCGCCCATGGTCACCAGGCGCGTCCGCCTCATGAAAGCCGTGGTGAACCAATAGAAGGGCGTCAGGAACAGGACGAGATACTGGATCCACATGCCGCCGATGCCCTGACGATAGATTTCGCGCGACACGGCCGCGGCCTGCTCGACATTGGTCGAGGAGCCGAAATTAAGGAAGAATTGATAGAATTTGCCCAGACGGCGTCCGGCCAGAAAGAAATCCCCCTGGTCCTTTGTACGGCGGGCCGTCCAGCGCCCGATCCAGAGAATGACGCCGCAATAGATGAGGATGATCAGGGCGTCCAGCCAATGCAGGCCCAGGATGCGCATGAGGGTCGCTCGCGAAGCCCCCAGTTAATCACATCTTTTCCGCGCCTGTCAAAAAAAGGGGACGCTCCGGACGCGGCCATGCTTTGCCGCCGTCCGAATGTCCATCTTCAGTAAAGGCCGGGAGGGAGGGTTGAGGCGCCATGAGCGGTTTAGCCGCGAAGCGACGGGTTTCGAGGGAATTCCCGGCCGACCTAGCCGTAGACAGCCTCATCTGATCCTCCTGATTCCCCAGGAGGGTCAGGGAGGTTAATATTCATAAAATAAATTTGGAGCTGTCTCCGGAAGATTCAGGAGGCCGGCCGGCCGGGCAATTCGCCCCCTTCGGGGGCTGTGCGCGGCCGGTCCCGAGAAACCCGGAGAGGCCCTTCCTTCTGGCCTTTTGCAGAATCATGAAAATCGGGCCGCGTCATTTCATCCTGTCGCTCGCGGGGGCGGTCTTCGCCGAAGCGAAGCCGCAAGAGACTTCCCGGAACGGAGACTGGCCGCGGTCGCAGCAAATAGAGTACAATGCCCGCCGTTATGCCTTACCTCGGAGAAACTCTGGCGCTCGTTTCGGGCCTGTTCTGGGCGGGCGCGATCATTCTTTTCAAGGTGACCGGCCGGAACGTTCCGCCCCTCGGTTTGAACCTTTTCAAGAACATGCTGGGAGTCGCCCTCCTAACCCTGACCCTGTTCCTGGCCGGTCAAGCGGTCCTGCCCCGCTTGGCAGCCGGCGACTATCTTCTGATCCTGGCCAGCGGCGCCCTGGGCATCGGCGTTTCCGACACGCTCTATTTCTTCAGCCTCAACGCCCTGGGCGCCAGCCCGGCCACGGTGGTCGCCGCGCTCTACAGCCCCTTCATCATCATTCTCTCCATGACGTTGCTGGGCGAACGCTTGAGCCCCGCCCAGACGGTCGGCGTGCTTCTCATTTTGGCCGCGGTTCTCATCATCAGCTACCACAAGAGCGAACAGCCCCTCCCCCGGAAAAAATTGTGGACGGGAATCGCCCTCGGCGTCATCGCCCAGCTGTTCACGGCGTTGAGCATCGTCATGATCAAGCGCCGGTTGGAAGCTCTCCCCCTTCTGTGGGCGACGAACATCCGCGTCGCGGGGGGGCTGATTTTCCTGACGCCCCTCATCCTCCTCCATCCCCGGCGCCGAAATCTCCTTCAGCCCCTCGTCAAACCGTCCAACTGGAAAGCCATGGTGCCGGCCGCCGTCCTGGGCACCTATCTCAGCATCCTGTTCTGGTTGGGCGGGATGAAATACACCCAGGCGTCCATCGCTTCCGCGCTGAACCAGCTGAACCTTGTTTTCGTCTTCCTGCTGGCCGTGTTCTTCCTCCGCGAAAAGCCCGCGCCTCTGAAAATTACGGCCGTGGCCATGGCCGCCGCGGGGGCGGTTCTGGCCTCGGCGCTCTAGACAAAATGCCTGTCGCTCCGGAGTTTTTTGACTTCCCTCCGGCCCTGTGCTATAGGAGGGTATCCGTCTCAAGGCGGGCATTCGATGCGGAGTCATGAGCCTTAACATCGTCCTCCTCGGCCTCGGCCAGGTGGGACAGCACCTGGCCCAGGTGCTGTCCCGGGAAAATCACAACATCGTCGCCGTCGACAACAACTCCGTCCAGTGCCGCGAGGCGGAAGAGTGCATGGATATCAAAGTCCTCCAGGGCCAGGGAAGCGATCACCGCATTCTCGAGGAGGCCGGCATCAAGCAGGCCGACATGATGATCGCCGTCACCGGCAGCGACGAGCAGAACGTCCTGGCCTGCGGGATGGCGGCCCGCTACAATGTGAAGCAGAAGATCGCCCGGATCCGCAATCCCGGCCATTTCGAGAACAGGCCGCGGTTCACGCTCGCCGACTGGGGCGTGGACCTGGCCATCCAGCCCGAGTTCGAGACGGCCAAGGAGATCGTGCGCCTCATCAAGCGCAGCGCCGCCACCGACGTCCTGGAATTCGCCGACAACAGGGTCCAGCTCATCGGCGTCCGCATCGACGCCACCTGCCCCCTCGTGCACAAGAGTGTTGAAGCTGTCAGCCGGGAGTATCCCGAAAAAATCTTCCGCGTGGTGGCCATCCTCCGCGGGGCCGAGACCATCATCCCCGGGGGAAACGACATCTATCAGAACCGGGACCAGCTGTTCTTCATCGCCGCCGCCGACGACATCCCCGACATCATCGCCCTCTTGGGCAAGTCCGATGAGAAGCTGCAGCAGATCATGATCCTCGGCGGAGGCCGGGTCGGCCGCGCCACAGCCCGGATGCTCGACGAGGAGAAGGACTTGGCCATCAAGCTCATCGACTCCGACGCCGACCGGGCGCTCGCCCTGGCCGACGAACTGCACCGGACCCTGGTCATCCACGGAGACGGGCGCGACTTCAACCTCCTGGCCACAGAGGGGATCCTGGAGACAGACGCCCTCCTCAGCGCCACGGGCGACGAGGAAACCAATATCCTGACCAGCCTGTTGGCCAAGCACCTCGGCGTGACCAAGACCATCGCCCTGGTCAATCGACGGGAATATCTGCCTCTCATGGCGCCCATCGGCGTCAACGCCGCGGTGAACACGAATATCATCACCTCGAACGCCATCCTGCGGCTCATACGCCGGGGAGACGTCGTCGCCCTGGCCTCCCTCTCGGGCCTGGACGCCCAGGCCGTCGAATACCTCGCCCATGCCGGCTCCCGCATCACCAGCAAGCCTCTGAGCCGGATTCCTTTCCCCAAGGGGGCCATCGTCGGCGCCGTGACGCGCGGAGACGATGTGATCATTCCCGTCGGGGACACGCGCATCCAACCGGAGGACCATGTGATCGTCTTCTCCCTGCCCCGGGCGTTGCCCGACATCGACAAGCTTTTCACCAGCTAGGACATAGAGCCAAGCCGTGAACATCCCGATCGTGGGCCGCGTCCTCGGCTTCATCGTGCTTTTCATCGGCCTGTTCATGGCCGTCCCGGCGCTTTTCGCCTGGCATTACGGCGGCGATGATCTTCCGGCCATATTGCTTTCTTCGGCCCTCACCATGGCCGCCGGGGGGATGCTCATCCTCGTTTTTCGCCCCAAGGGCGAACTTCTGATCCGGGACAGCTTCATGGTCGTCGTTCTCGGATGGCTCCTGGCCGCGGCATTCGGCGCCCTGCCGTTCATCCTTTCCGGCGCCCTGCCCTCGTTCGCCGACGCTTTTTTCGAAAGCATGTCCGGATTCACGACGACCGGGGCCACAATCCTCGTCAGAGTCGAGGACCTGCCCCACGGACTCCTTTTCTGGCGGAGCCTGACCCACTGGCTCGGCGGCATGGGCATCATCGTCCTCTCGCTGGCCATTCTGCCGATGATCGGCGCCGGCGGCACCCAGCTCTACAAAGTCGAGATACCCGGCCCCACGCCGGACAAGATCATGCCCCGCGTCCGCCAGACGGCCACGACGCTGTGGGGCGTCTATGTTCTCATTTCCGGGCTTGAAACCCTGCTCCTCCTCCTCGGCGGTCTGAACCTCCATGAGGCGCTGTGTCAGACGTTCGGAACCATGGCCACGGGGGGGTTCTCGACACGATCGGCTTCCATCGCCGGCTTTCACAGCCTCTTCGTCGAAGCGGTGGTCGTCGTCTTCATGCTTCTGGCCGGGATGAATTTTTCCCTTCATCTCCACAGTCTGAGGGGGAAACCTTCGGCCTACTGGAAAAGCGAGGAATTCCGTTTCTACCTGGGGATCATCTCCGTCTTCGCCGTGCTCCTCACGATCAACAACCTCGTCGGCGGAGCTTACAGAGCGAGCGAGGCGGCCCGCTATTCCGTCTTCCAAACCGTATCCATCACCACGACCACGGGATTTTCGACGGCTGATTTCGGCGGCTGGTCCTCATCCGCCCAGCTCATTCTGCTCTTCCTGATGTTCGTCGGCGGATGCGCCGGCTCGACGGGAGGCAGCGTCAAGGTCCTCCGGGTCGTGATCCTCCTCAAACAGGGTATGGCCGAACTGAAAAAACTTCTTCATCCCCGGGCCGTGATCCCGGTCCGCATCGACGGCCGGACCGTTCCACCCGGAGTGGTCGTCAACATCCTCGGCTTCTTGCTGCTCTACATCGGCCTTCTGGTTTTGTCCACCCTGGCCATGACCTTCATGGGACTCGACCTCATCACGGCCTTTTCTTCGGTCGCGGCCTCGATCGGCAACATCGGCCCGGGCCTGGGCGGCGTGGGGCCGGCGGCCAACTACCAGGCCATCCCCCTGGCCGGGAAATGGCTGCTGTCGTTCTGCATGCTGGCCGGCCGCCTTGAGATCTACACCGTGCTCGTTCTCTTCACGCGCGACTTCTGGAAATAGGCTCCTCCCAGGCTTCAAAGACGGCCTCGACGTTCTCCGGGCGGGCGCCGGGCCCGAATTCGCATTGGGCGATCGCCCCGCCGTCCCACCAGAGCGCCCGCCGGACGCGGCGCACGGCTTCGCGGACCTCTTCGACGCTTCCCCAAGACAGCAACCGCTGCCTGTCGATCTCGCCCCAGAAGGTCACCCGTCCGGCGAAACGACGGCCGAGGTCTTCGATGTCCATGCAGAAGAGCTGGCTGTTCAGGGCGTCCACGCCGATTTCGATCAGGTCCTCCAGGATATCGGCGATGAAACCGTCGGAGTGCATGAACAAGAATTTTCCGCGGCGCCGGGCGATCAGAGCGTAATCCCGGTAGAGGGGCTTGAACATATCCCGCCACAGCGCGGGCGAGACGAGGAGCGCGTGCTGGCCGCCCCAGTCGTCCATGATCTGAAGGCCGTCCACATCGGTCGAGGCCCATAGCTCGAGCTCCCGCTTGTAGAAATTGTGCATCCGCTCCAGAAGCCGGAAGAGCTCTTTCGGCCTCTCGGCCAGGTCGAGGAAAAGATTCTCCGGCCGTCGGAGGTACTGGAGCTGTTCGAAGGGCCGCACCCGCGTGGGCGCCAGGACGAACCTGTCCGTGCCGGAGACGAAGTCGTTCACGCGGCCGGCATCGACGCTCAGGCGCTCCTCGGGCGTCCTGACCCGCTCGGCTTCGCTCCATTTCCTGATCAGCGGCCTCTTGACCTCGCCGATCGTCCCCCGTTCGATGTTCTCGAAAACGCAGCCCCATTCGTCGACATACGTCCCCGGGCCGAATTCCTCGCCCCGCGTGGGGGGCGGGGCGAGGAAGAACGGAGGCGAGGTCACGATGTCGTCGGGGAAGCGTTCCCGCAGACGCCCGACCTCGCGGGGATAGCGCTCCTCGGCCCAGGGGAGAAGCCAGAGCTGGCGGGGGACGCGGTCGGGCGAGCGGAAGGTGAGCGTTCTCGACACTCTTTCTCTGGAATTCATGCCGCTCCTCCGAGACTCAAAAGGCCTCGCTGGCCGTGAAGTAGAAGCCCGAGGTTCCCTTTCCCCAGGCGAAATCGAGCCGTATGTTCGTCCCTTCGCTCGGCGCGATTTTGAAGCGGACGCCGAATCCCGCGGAATATTTCATGTTCCCGAGTTCGAACCGTCCCCGGCTCTCGGCGACCTGGCCCAGACCGGCGAATCCGACCAGACCGAACCTCCACCACACGGGAAGCCGGTATTCGGCCTGAAAGGCGAGAAGATGCCTGTCTCGGTAGCGACCCAGATAATATCCCCGCATGATGCTGTCGCCGCCGAGCTTGGGGATGCTCTTGAAGGGCGGCTCCCCGACGACGGCCTGATAGAGCGCCTGAAGGGCCAGTACGTGCGATGACAGGAGGGAAACATACCTTCTCAAATCCATCTTGAGCGAAACATAGTTGAAACCGCTCCCCAGGAGCTTGCTGTTCCAGACCGCCGAGACCTGCCAGTACCTCCCCCGCCCGGGAAAAAAGACATTATCCCGCGTGTCCCAATTGATGATGAAACCCGCACCGGAGCTCGTTCCTCCCGACGCTCCGGGCCAGGTTTCGGAGTCGAGCAGGCCGCCCGGCTCGGATTTCAGGACGGCATAGCTTTCGAACTGGTAGAGCGGGCCGGCGTAGAGGTTCCGGACCGGCCAAATTTTTTTTTGAAAGGACAGTTCCAGAACAAATGTCCGGGGAGTGAAGTCCTCCTCATGCACCGCGGGAGTGTCATTTCCCAGGCCCCATATTTTTTCGGGATATCTCTCGAACTGAATTTTTCCCTTGAAGAAGTACGTTTCCCCCCGAAAATAGGCCTCGGGCTCCCATTTGGTCGAGAACTGCTTGAGCTGAGTATAAACGGCGTAGAAATACAACGAGGACGGCCTGGAATCCGGACTGTGGCCCTCCGGCCGGTAGGTTAAAAGGCCTCCCACGCCTCCTCCCCACTTGGTCTCCGGCATGTTGAAAAGCAGGGGGAGGACGACGGCGCCGACTCCGGCCTTGTCCGGCTTTTCCCTTTCGGTTTGCGCATCCCGGCTCCCTTGGGCCGGCGCCGTGAAGAGGCACAGGAGCGCAGCCGCCAGGCAGGCTTTCTTCGCTCCGGACAGGAACGTCATCGCCTTTCACCCGCGCTTACTATAGCAAAAAGAAGGGTGAGGCCTCCATACCGGGAAGGCGCGGGCGGAAACCGGAGGCGACGCACGGGCCTTCGGAGCGGCGTCCGACGCCGTCCCGCGGCCGAAGGGATTGAAAAAACGGCTTCGGCAGTGTACCATTTCGTCCGCCGGGGGGAAGGCCTCATCGCCATGTCCGTAACCCAATGGTCGCTCATCCTGGCGGCGAGCTACGCCGTCGGTTCGATTTCCCCCTCTTACATCCTCGGCCGCCTGCTGAAGAAAATCGATATCCGGGAGCACGGCGACGGGAACGCCGGCACGGTCAACACCTATCGCCTCCTGGGGACGATCCCGGCCGCGGCGACCGCCCTTTTCGACCTCTCCAAGGGCCTTCTCATGATGGCCGCCGCCCGGGCGCTCGGCGCCCCGCCGCTTCTCGTCCACCTCGCCGGGTGCGCGGCCATCATCGGCCATGTCTTTCCGTTCTATCTCCGTTTCCGCGGCGGGCAGGGCGTGGCCGTCGCCACGGCCATCTTGCTCGCTTATCTGACTCTTTTCATCGTCCGGGGCTGGATGCCCTGGACGGCGCTCGTCCCCCTGGCCGTCGTGACGGTCTCATTCGCCCTCATCGCCCGAAAAGGGGAAGTGGTTGCGGTCGTCGTTCTCCCCATCTTGGCCCTGCTGATCCTTGTTTTTTCGAACCAGCCGACCTATGAAGCCTTCCTCCTGTCCGTCATCGCTTATATCGTGCTCATCAGCGTCCTCAACATCAGGCGCGATCGCGTTTTCGAGCTGAAGACCAAAAAAGCCAGAGAGGAAATCAACTGGCGGCTTTTCCTCCGGCCTTTGGCCGTCATCCTCATCATCGACGCCGTGGGCCCGGGCCGGAAGGCATCGATTCTTCTCATCGGCGGCGTGGCGCTCTTCTTCCTCCTTCTCGACCTCGTCCGCCTGATATCCAAAAACGTCAATCTGTTCCTGTTCCAGAAAATCAAGGCTCTTTACAAGTCCCGGGAGGCCAAAAAATTCTCCTCGATCACCATTTTCCTCCTGGCGGCCTTCCTGGCTCTTCTCGTCTTCGACAGGACGATCGCCGTCCCGGCCATTGGCTACTTGATCTTCGGAGATTTTTTCTCGAAATTTTTCGGAATCCTCTACGGCCGGACGCGCGTCTTCCAGAAAACCCTCGAGGGCTCCCTGGCCCATTTCAACGCCTGCCTCGTGGCGGGTGTCGTTCTCCACCACGTCCTGCCCCTTCCCCTGCCCGTAGCCATGGGCGGCGCTCTAGCCGCAACGATCGCCGAATGTCTCCCTTTGGGAGTCGACGACAACTTCAGCGTGGTCTTCATCAGCGCCGCGGCCATGACTCTCTGCGGCCTGATCGGCCTCTGACGCCCGGCTCTTTCCACGAGATCCGCTTGATTTCGCTCAATTCAAGGCGAACAAATCCTTCACCACGGCTCGTTCGGATGGAACATTTTCGCCCGGGCCGCACGCCTTCGGCATTGACTTGTTTTCATCAAACTCATAGTCTGGTAATATCGACAGGGGAAATCATCCGTGATTTGTCCCAAGTGCGGCGCCGAGAACTCGAACACATCGAATTTTTGCGCCAACTGCGCCGCCCCCCTTCATCCGGCCGCCGAGAACCTGACGCTTTCGACCTCAACCCGGGAATATCCCACCTTCCATCCGAAACGAGGCGCCCTGCTTGCCGGACGTTACGAAATCATCGAGGAGCTCGGCGGCGGCGGAATGGGGAGGGTCTTCCGCGCCGAGGACAATAAAACCGGAGAGGAGGTCGCGGTCAAGCTCATCCGGGCCGAGATTTCCGACGACAAAAAGACGATCGACAGGTTCCGCAGCGAGCTCACCACGACCCGGAAACTTCGGCACAGGAACATCTGCGCCCTCTACGACCTCGGAGAAGCGGAGGGCGTGTCCTTCATCTCCATGGAGTACGTCCCCGGCGAGGACCTGAAAAGCTTCATCCGGCGCTCGAAACAGCTGTCGATTCCCAACGCCTGCTCGATCGCCGGACAGGTCTGCGACGGACTGGCTGAAGCTCATGCCCGGGGCGTCATCCACCGGGACCTCAAGCCGGCCAACATCATGATCGACCGGGAAGGCAATGCCCGGATCATGGATTTCGGGATCGCCCGGACACTCGGGACAAAAGGCGTGACGGGCGAGGGGGTGGTCGTCGGGACCCCGGAATACATGTCGCCCGAACAGGCCGAAGCCAAGGACATCGATCACCGCTCGGACATTTACGCCCTGGGCGTGATTCTGTACGAGATGGTGACCGGCCATCCGCCTTTCACGGGAGAGACTCCGCTCAGTATCGCCATGAAGCACAAGTCCGAAATGCCCAAGGACCCAAGGATCGGCAATCCTCAGGTTCCCGACGAATTGAGAAAGGTGATCCTGACGTGCTTGGAAAAAGATAAAAACAAGCGCTTCCAAAGCGCCGGAGAATTGCGCACCGCGCTCGAAACCATAGAGAGAAACATCGACACTTCGAGCGGCGCGGCGCCTGCCGCCGCTCCCCGGACATCGAAAGAGATCACGGTGACGATCGGCCTGAAAAAGCTTTGGCCGGCAGCCCTGGCGGCCATCGGTCTGGCCGCGGTCATCTTTATCGCCGTCCGGCTCCTGCCCAAAAAAAACGCGCCTCAGCCCGAATCAGCGCGGACGTCCGTCGCCGTTCTTCCCTTTGAAGACTTGAGCCCGGGAGGTGACCAGGCCTTCCTGTGCGACGGTCTCTCCGAGTCGCTCATCAATGCCCTGACCAACGTCCGGGATCTGCGGATACCGGCTCGGACCTCCTCCTTCTCCTTCCGAGACAAAACGGAGAACATCAAGGAGATCGGCGCTAAGCTCAACGTCGCCCATGTCCTGGAGGGGAGCGTTCAAAGGTCCGGAGACGACCTGCGGATCAACGTCCGGCTGGTCAATGTCGCCGACGAGTCGGCTTTGTGGTCGAAACAATTCCAGATGCGAATCCAGAACGTTTTCGCCGTTCAGGACGAGATCACGCTCAACGTCGTGGAAGAGCTTCAGGTCAAACTGACCGGCGTTCAGAAAGAGCGCCTGACCAGACGCGACACGGCCGACGCGGAAGCCTATCAATTGTATCTCCAGGGCCGGCATTTCCGCTGGATCGAAAACCTCGGGAATTTGCTGAAAGCCAAGGAATTCTTCGAACGGGCCATCGCTCAAGACCCAGGCTATTCTCTTGCCTTTTCGGGGCTGGCGGACACCCATATGCTGCTTACCGTGATCTCCGACACGCCCAGGGCCGAAGCGGCCCGGGAAGCCCGCCGGGCGGCCAGGCGGGCTCTCGAACTCGACGAGTCTTCCCCCGAAGCGCACACGTCCATGGGCATCGTCCTCGAAATCTTCGACTGGGATTTCCGGGAAGCGGAGCGGGAGTTCAAGCGGGCCATCGATTTGAATCCCAATTTTTTCGACGCGCGATATGAATACGGCTTGCTGTTGAACAGGCTGAACAGGTTAGAGGCGGCGGAGATTGAGCTCCACAGGGCCTTGGAAATCAATCCCCTCTCAGGACACTGTCATACCGGACTCGAAGCCACGTATCGGCTGAAGGGCGAAATGAAAAAGGCGGCGGAACATCAGAGGAGAGCGGCCAAGCTGGACACTCAAGCCCTCGGCGGCGGGAATGAAGAGGAAATCGCAAAAAGACTGATCGAAAGGAATGGAAGGCTGCCGTCACATCTGATCCGATTGTGGAATGCCTCATTCCAGTCTGGAAAAAGCGCCGAAGCTCAATCCATCCTCGAAGAGATGGTCCGGATTTATGAGGAAAGCGACGCCAATAACATCGCCGCTTATATCAGCCGGGCTCATATTGTCCTTGGAGAAAAGGACAAAGCGTTCTCCTGGCTCGAGCGGTCGTATCAAAGGCGGGAAACGGACTGCACATTCCTCAACTCCCTAGAGTTTTTCGATCCTGTGCGGAAGGATCCGAGGTTCGAATCCCTTCTCAAAAAAATCGGCTTGCGGTGAGAGACGCTTGGTCGTCCGGCGGATTGTTCGTTTTCTCCTAGAAAACGCCGAACCGTCTCGGCTCAACCGTTTCCTGCAATTCCGGCTGAGCGAAGCGTCGGGTCGTCACTTTTTCAGAAGGCCGTTGACGAGCGTCACGGCCGAAGCGGCGTCGGGGGCTGTGCCCTGAGCTCCGATTCCGGCGGCATACTCGCCGGTGAGCGGAGCGCCGCCGACGACGACGGGCATGCCGAGCCCCGCGGAGCGCAGGGCGTCGATGACGGACTTCATGTGGACCATGGTCGTGGTAAGGAGGGCGGACAGGCCGACGACCCCGGGGCGCTCGGCCCGGGCCGCCTCGACGAACCGCTCCGGCGGGACGTCCGCGCCTAGGTCCACGACCCTGTACCCCGCGCCGCGGAGCATCATTCCCACCAGGTTCTTGCCGATGTCATGGAGGTCGCCCCTGACCGTGCCCAAGACGACGACGCCCCGGGGTTCGACCTTCTCCCTGACAAGATGGGGTTCGAGCCGGGCCAGCCCGGCGTGCATGGCGCGGGACGATATCAGGACCTCGGGAATGAAAATCTCATTGTTCTTGAACAGCTCGCCCAGGCGCTCCATTCCGGGAATGAGCGCCGAGTCGAGGATCCTGGCCGCGGGGATTCCGGACTGGAGAGCCTCCTCGACGAAACGGTCGACCTCGTCCCTGTTTCCCGCGAGCAGGGCTTCCCGGATTCGCTCGAACATGCGATTATCCTCCGCCGGCTGGGTAATATTTCAGGAATCGGACACCTCTGTCAAGGGAGCGCCATCCAAAGCGACGCACAGGGTTCTTGCTACTCAGGCCAGAAAGGAGGGCCTCGGCACCCCCGCGGTTCTTCACGCCGCGAATCTCCTTCCTGGCCTGCTTCGTGCGACATCATTCGGCCGCAATACGACGGCTTCCTGTTCAAATACGGGCCATCGGTCCTGTAGCCGACGCAAAACGACTAATAAGTAGAAACTCGCATTGCGACTTCGTATAATAAGAAGCCGGACAGGCAAACCACGATGCCGGGCTTCAAGGTGGGGATCGACAGCTACTGCCTCCAGCCTCTCGGCCTCTCCCACTTCGAAGTCCTGGAGTGGGCCGCCCGCAACGGCGCCCAGGGCGTTCAATTTTCCGAGG
>Ga0209164_1001576_pt1 | contig 28421 bp, 26 predicted proteins | sample MTBNYHSulfiMetaG_FD_187458 | JGI IMG/M metagenome (GOLD analysis project Ga0209164, IMG submission 187458) | Enrichment culture microbial communities from rom New York Harbor, USA that are MTBE-degrading - MTBE-NYH (New York Harbor Sulfidogenic)... | ecosystem: Environmental > Aquatic > Marine >... | reverse complement strand
CGGCGTGGGGTTCTACGAGCGTAGGGAGATCCAGGATGTCCTCGGATACCTCCGCCTCATCTCCAACCCCAGGGATGGCGGTGCCTTCGACCGGGTGGTGAACTACCCCCGGCGGGGAGTTGGGGCTGCTACCGTGGCAGGGCTGAGGGAATGGGCGGGGCGGGAGGGGATTCCTCTCCTGCACGCTGCCGCCAGGGCCTCAGAGATACCCGCCCTCCCCAAGGGTGGAGCCCGAGGACTGGCGGACTTCGCCGCGCTCATCCAGCGCTTCTCGGCTCTGGCCTCCCAGGTTCGCGTGGGCACTCTCCTGGAGGAGCTCGTGGAGGAACTGGCCCTTCTCGATTCCCTGAGGGACGAGGGTCCAGAAGGGGAGGACCGGGCGGAGAACGTGGAGGAGCTCATCGCCGGAGCCCTCGACTTCGACGTCGAGCTCCTGGACGAGGATGACCGCCCCGGCGATCGCTTCACGGAGCTTGATCTCTTCCTCCAGCGGGTGGCTCTGGTGGCGGATGTGGACTCCCACGATCCGGACGCCGACTGCGTCACCCTCATGACCCTGCACAACGCCAAGGGGTTGGAGTTTCCCGTGGTGTTCATCTCGGGCCTGGAGGACGGGCTCTTTCCCTTGAGCCGGGCCTACGACGATCCCGCCACCCTGGAAGAGGAGCGAAGGCTCTTCTACGTGGGGGTGACCAGGGCCAGGGACAAGCTCTTCCTCACCCACGCCCGGCAGCGGAGGAGGGCGGGGGAGTACATGTTCGGGCGCTTGTCCCCCTTCGTGCAGGCCATCCACGGCGGCCTCCTGGAGGAGCGCTCCTCTCCCCGGATCCGGCGAGGGGCTCAGGGCGTTGCTGGAGGAGGGTTCGGCAGAGGCTTTGGGGCGGGAGGCGGCAGCGGGTGGGCCGAGAGGGTGGACGACGGGGTTGGGGGAGGGTCCCGGCGGAGCCCCCGGGGCAGGGAAGCCCGGGAGGAAGGGGGCGACGACCGTCTTGAAGAGGCCGAGATGAACCAGGACCTCCCCCGGTTCGTGAAGGGGGAGCGAGTCACCCACGGTACGTTCGGCTCGGGCACCGTCATGGAGGTGTCCGGCTTCGGACCGGACCTCAAGGTGACGGTGGACTTCGACTCGGTGGGAAGGAAGAAGCTCCTGGCCCGGTACGCCGGCCTGGAGAAGGACTACTTCTGATCCATCCCTTTGCCGGTATCCGCCAGGGGACTCGGCAACCCCTTCAGCACCGAGCTGCCCGTCAGGAGTGCCCGGTTTCCCGCTTGCTTGGCCATGGGCCAATAGAGAAGAGGGGTCACAGGCAGGGGAAAGAAACGGTTCGCCATCCCCTCCAGGACCTCAGGGTGTCCGGCACCGCCCTCGGCCATTCCTGCCCTCCTCAGCTTCTTCGCGATGCGGAGGTTGAGGGCGCCCACGGGGTCCAGAACCCGGGGCCGGGAGCCCTGCCCGTTGGAGAAGTAGTCCACGATGAAATCGAAGGAATACCCCATGTAGGTCTCGACCCTGTCCTCCGTCAGAAGATACCGGGAGCTGGTCAGGACCCGGTCGAATACCAGCTTCCACCGGTCGTTGTCCTGTACCTGGATCATCCCCCGGAAGATGCGGCGGTTGGTCTTGAAGCTGAACAGGGTGCGACTCAGGACCTCGTCGAAGTACTCGTCCGCCTCCGTGTGGTCGTGGTTCATGACCAGCCGGCGGGCCTTTCCCAGGAACTCCTCCCCCACATGGAGGTCCATCCGGTGCTCCCAGAAGGTGTGGCCTTGGGTCTTGCCGGTGGGGGTGAGGAAGAGCCTGCGGGGCACGAACACGTTGTGGGCCAGGGTGTCGGCGGCCAGGTGGGCAAGGTACCCGAAGCCCATGGCCTGGAGTGCCGGGTTGGGTGCCGAGCGGAGGATCTCTTCGCCCACCGTCCAGTTGTGGCTATGCCTCCCCTCCGGAACGTACTTCTTGGCGAAGGAGATGTCGGCGGCCACGGACCCGTAGAGAAAGTGGATCGGATGGCGTTCCAGCAGCGCCCGGACGGCGGGGGGAAGCAGGTAGAGTGAGTTGAGGATGAGCTCCCCCAAGGCCACGTGGGTGGCCGGTCCCCAGGCTCCCAGCGGCTCGGGAACCAGCGCAAGCCAGGCGGCGGCGATAAGGACTCCTGAAACCCATACTCCGCGCATGCAGCCCAGCCCCTACTCCTCCGCTCCGTCGTAGACTGCCGGGACCGGGAGAGCTCCCGGCTCCCCGGGCTCCCCGGAACGGCCCGGTCCCCGGCCGGCCAGGGCGCGGGTACCGGCTCTGACACCTCTCACGGCCGCAGCCGTGTCCAGAGCCAGGTCCTCTGCCTCGGACTGGAGCACCTCCACGAGGGCGGTGAAATCCTGCACGCGCTCCTCCATGCGGAGGGACGCATCCTTCAATCGCTCGTTGAGGCGGGTCACGGACTCGTTGAGCGTCTGTACGTCGTTTCGAACGGCCAGGGTGATGAAATCCACATTCTCCGCGACGGTTCGCGCACGCTCCAGGATAGGAGTGGCTTCCCGCTCCATCCGCCGGGCCAACGCCGCCAGGGTGCGGGTCACGCCCCGCAACTGCGCAACCAGGGCGAGGAGGGCCGCCAGGACTGCCAGCACGGCAAGCGTGAGCACGATCGTGGAGACCGCCTCCGCCGTGGAGAGGAATCCCTCAGGCACGACCATGGCCAGGGTGTCCCGGGTCTGGGCCTGGACCATCGCCATCGCAGCTTCTGAATGCGTCATCATGCCTACAGTGTAACCACGTTCGGCCTCAGAGATCCAGATCGATGCCGAGGGTTGCCCTCGACAGCTTCGGAACGAGAGGGAGCGGGTGCCATGCCCGTCGAGCGTCCGCAAGGGCGGCAAGGATCTCCAGGCGCAGCCCCGCGTCCAAACCAGCGAAGGCTCTCCCCTGGTCTGACCCTTCTTCAAGGTAGGCCCGGAGCGCCAGGTCCACGTCCTGCACGATCCCCTGGGAGACGCCCTGCAGGCAGGGCGGAAGGGTGCAGGATCCGGCCAGGGCTTGAATCTCCGAGGCGTACAGGTCCCCGAGTGGGAGAACAGCTTGGGGGGGAGCGGTGGGGGAGAGAAGGATGCAGGTCTTGTTGGCGGTTCCCAGCTGGAGTAAGCCCCGGGCTCGAGCCTGTGCCGCGCCTGCCAGGGCCGAGGCCTCGGCTTCCATGCTCCAGCCGGAAGGGGATCGACCGCCGTGGGATGCCTCCCCGTGCGAGCCAACGACCACCCTTCGAGCCGCTTCCAGGGCGGCGGTCGTGACGGGCTCCCAGGGGATCCCGGCTGTCTCCAACCAACCTCGGAGGACCGTCTCCTCCGGTCCGCCACCGGAGATCACCACCGCGGCTCGCCTCGAAGCCCGCAGAGCCTCCCCCACCACTCCGGTGACGATCCTGAAGGCCCGGGTGGGATCAGTGGCTGTGTCCATGCCGGTGTCTTACGTCCCTTCCAGGACCAGGTCCAGAGCCCTGCGAAGGAAGTGTGGGTCCTCGTCCCGGAGATGGGCGAAGGGGGAGCGGGCCCTCCGGAGGTCCCGGCGGTGGAGGGACACCTCCACGACCGATGGCTCGGCCTGGGGCGCGCGGCCCAGGATGGTCCCGTCGGGAGCAACGACCGTGGACTCGCCGGCGAAGGTGACGCCCTCCTCCACCCCGGCGCGATTGGCGATCACCACGAAGACCCCGTACTGCATGGCCGCTGTGCGGGCCAGGAGGGTCCAGCTGGCCTGGGACGAGAAGAGGGACCGCGGGCCAGGCGGGAAGGAGGGTGACGGCCCGGTGCCAGTCCCCCCATCGTGGTCCTCCCTGTCCTCTCCCTCGCCGGGTTGGCCTCTCCCGGGGGCCGCCGCAAGAACGAGCACAGCCTCGACGCCCTGGATGGCCAGGAGGTAGACCAGACTTGGATGCCAGAGATCCTCGCAGACCAGGAGCCCTACCTTCCACCCGGAGGGCAGAACGGCCACGCGGGGCGGCGTTCTCCCGGGGGCGAAGTACCGGCCCTCGTCGAACATGCCGTAGGTAGGCAGGTAGATCTTCCGGTGCAGGGAGAGGACGCGGTTTTCGTGGAGAATGACGGCGGTGTTGTAGACAAGCTCGTCCTCGCCGCGCTCAGGGAGGCCGAGGGCCACCGGTGGGGATCCGGAGGGCAGGTCGAGGGGTGCGCCCGCTCCCAGGGAAACCGAGTGCCTGCCCACGCCGCCCCGGAGATGGTAGCCGGAGATGGCCAACTCCGGGAAGACCAGGAGGTCACCGTTCCGCGCGTCCACCACCCGGCTTCGGATCTCCTCCCGGTTCAGGCTCGTCTCTCCCAGGAGGGGGGCCGTCTGGTGAACGACGACACGGAGCTCTTCCGAAATCCGCGAGTTCAACGCAACGCCTCCTTTCGGGCTGCGAAACCTGGCGGCCGGTAACGTCAGGCGTAGAGAGAGTCCACGTCCAGGATCGTCCGGAGGAGCTCGTTCCCGTCCGGGGCGCGCCTGACGTCGTCCAGGAACCCGGGATGCCGGAGGAGCCGGCAGATCCTGGCCAGGAGCTTGAGATGCTGTTCCTCCCTCCCCGGAGGAGAAAGCATCACGAAAAAGAGGTCGGCTCCTTCCCCCTCCTGGGGACCGAAGGGCACCGGGACCGAGGTCCTGGCCACCAGCAGCAGGGTCCTCCCGAGGCCTTGGACGGTGGCGTGGGGAACCGCGACGCCCTGCCCCAGCACCGTGGTGTGGACCTCCTCCCTGGCCCGGAGAGCTTCCACGGCCTCGAGCCGGGATGGCACGAGCCCGTTCTCCTCGAATCGGGCTCCGATGGCCTCCAGCACAACGGCTGCGTCGGAGGCCTTGAGGTCGTGGATCACCAGGCCGTCATGAAGGAAATCGCTGAGCCGCATGGATGTCCTCGGCTGTGGGCAGTCCAACAGGATGGGACGCGATTGTAGACGTGCCCGAGCAGGGGTGTCAAGCGGGAGGTCCCCCCCTGGGGGGGGGCCGGAGGCTGCGTTGCTGCGGGCTCGGGGAAGCCAGTATCTTGCCACACCCCGTGCCGGGTCGTGCCGGGCGCTGCACGATCCTCCGTTTCCTTCATCAACGCCCACTGGATAGCGACCATGCCAAGCTTCATCGTGGAAGGCGGCCAGGCCCTCCGGGGAGCGATCCGGCCAGCCGGCAACAAGAACGCGGCCCTTCCCGCCATCGCCGCGACGGTTCTCACCGAGGAGGAAGTGGTTCTCGAGAACGTGCCGAGGATCCGGGACGTCGAAACCCTGCTGGAAATCCTGGAGTCACTGGGAGCCGAGGTGGCGTGGAGCGGTCCCAACGAAGTGGAGGTTTCGGGGAGAGGAGTGGGAACGGGCCGGCCGGATCCCGACCTGGCTGAGAGGATCCGAGCCTCCATCCTCCTTGCTGGACCCCTCCTGGCCCGATTCGGGCTGGTGGACCTCGGCCTTCCCGGGGGAGACGTCATCGGTAGGCGGCGGCTGGACACGCACTTCCTGGGCCTGGAGGCCCTCGGTGGCGTCCGCGGTCCTGGACGGGGGTTTTCCATGCGGGCCGACCGAGGGTTGAGAGGCGCGGACATCTTTCTTGACGAGCCTTCGGTAACCGCTACGGAAAACGTCCTCATGGCGGCTGTCCTGGCCCGGGGGAGGACGGTGATCCGTAACGCGGCGGCGGAGCCCCACGTCCAGGACCTTTCCGGGCTGCTGAACCGCATGGGGGCCCGGATCAGGGGAGCCGGGACCCACATCCTGGAGATCGAAGGGGTGGAGGGGCTCCGCGGGGCCCGTTTTCGTCTGGGGGCCGACCACATCGAGACGGGGTCCTTCATGGGCCTGGCCGCGGTTACCGGGAGTGAGATCACGGTTGAAGACGCTCCTCTGGATCACCTCGACTCCACCTTGCTGGGCTTTCGCCGGCTGGGCCTCGACACCAGCATCGATGGGACGTCCCTGGTGGTGCATGGGGACCGGGAGCTGGTGGTGAAGCAGGACGCCTTCGGCCACGTACCGAAGATCGACGACGGGCCCTGGCCGGCTTTCCCTGCCGATCTCACCTCCATCGCCCTGGTCACGGCCACCCAGTGTCTCGGAACCGTGCTCGTCCACGAGAAGATGTTCGAGTCCCGGATGTATTTCACGGACAAGCTCGTGGGGATGGGTGCCCAGATCATCCTCTGCGACCCCCACAGGGCCGTGGTGGTGGGGCCGGCACGCCTCCGCGGGAGCGTCCTGGAGAGCCCGGACATCCGTGCCGGGATGGCCATGCTGATTGCCGCCCTGGGGGCCGAGGGGGAAAGCCGCATCAAGAACATCGGCCAGATCGAGAGGGGGTACGAGCATATCGACGCCCGCCTCAGGGCCCTGGGAGCTCGGATCCGGAGATCGAACGACTGAAGGTGCTGCGAGGCGGGGCCCCGGGTTGAAGGCGCGCGGAGCTTCCGCTATCTTGATGCAGCAGGAGCCGCCCCTCGGGCGGCTGTTTCGTGAGTGGGGGTGCTGGCGGCCCCCGCTTTTTTATTCCCGTCACCTCCGGTGAAGTCCGGAAGGAGTGAGGCGTCGTGGCCATCCCCCTTCCAGAATTGGAGCGCGAGATCGACGCGCGTCTGGAGCGAATGGGATTCGAGTTGGTCGACGCGGTGTGGGCCGGGAGCCCCCGCCGCCCGATCCTCCGGATCCGGATGGATCTGCCGGATTCGATCCCTGGAGAGGGAGGCGTATCGGTGAGCCAGTGCGCCGAGGTGAGCCGGGCCCTGGAGCCCTGGCTGGACGAGCATCCCGGGATCCCGGATCGCTACGTCCTGGAGGTGTCGTCACCGGGGGTGGATCGCCCACTCACCCGTCAGCGGGACTGGGTCAGGTTCCATGGCCAGACCGTGCGGCTGAGGGGGAAGAACATCGCGGGGGAGAAGGGCAACCGGTTGGAGGGCGAGCTGCTCGGTCTGGAGGAAGGGGAAGGTGGCGTGGCAGCGGTTGCCATTCTGCTCCAGAGCGGGGAGAGGGTCCGGATCCCCTTGGATCGCATTGAGGGCGCCCATCTGGTGTACCGGTGGGAGTCATAGGAAGAAGCCTTTGGCCAGGGCCCCATGGGGCCCACGGACTGTCAGGATCACGAGGACAACGATGACCAACGCTGGCCAGATCGTCGCGGCGTTCCGAGACATCGCCGCCACCAAGAATCTCAGTTCGGACGACCTGTACGACCTGATACGCGACGGGATCGTCGCAGGGTTGGTCAAGCTCTATGGTCCCAACGTGGAAGCCGAGATCAACATCGACGAGGGCTCGGGCGACATCGAGATCATCGTCCTGAAACGGGTCGTGGAGGATGTGGAGGATCCGTCCACCGAGATCTCCCTCCTGGAATCCCGTTGGGACGATCCCACCTACGAAGTCGGGGACGTGATGGAGATCCCGGTGGATTTCGGTGCATTTGGCCGGAACGCCGTGATGGCCATGAAGCAGCGGATTGTCCAGCGGGTGCGGGAAGGCGAGCGCGAGAAGGTCCGGGAGGAATTCGCCAGCCGGGTGGGCGAGCTCCTCTCCGGGGAGGTTCAGCAGATCGAGAGGGGCAAGATGGTGGTCATGCTGAACCGGGCCCGGGATGCGGAAGCCATCATCCCCTGGAGGGAGCAGAACCCGCGGGAGAGATTCCGCCAGGGAGACCCCATCCGTGCCGTTCTCAAGAAGGTGGACGAGACCTCGAAGGGCCCGCGTCTCATCCTCTCCCGTGGTGATCCCCTCTTCGTGGCATCCCTCTTCAAGCTCGAGGTGCCGGAGATCTACCAGGGCATCGTCGAGATTCGCGAGCTCGCGCGGGAAGTGGGTGGCAGGACCAAGATCGCCGTGTCCAGCCGGGACGATTCCATCGATCCAGTGGGGGCGTGCGTCGGCCTCAAGGGGTCCAGGGTGCAGGCGGTGGTCAACGAGCTGGGGGGTGAGCGGATCGACATCGTCCCGTGGCACCCCGATCCCGAGATCTTCGCCCGGCGGGCCCTGGCGCCGGCCCGGGTCGCCAAGGTGATCAGCGATTCCTCCCGCCAGGTCATCACGGCGATCGTGGACGAGGATCAGCTCTCCCTGGCCATCGGGCGCAATGGCCAGAACGTGCGCCTGGCCTCCCAGCTCATCGGATGGCAGATCGATCTCTACGGATCCCGGGAGTGGCTGGAACGCGGAGCCGACCTCTCCATCTTCGGTGACCTCCCGCCGGGGGACGCCTACGAGACGGCCGACTTCCCCCTCGGGGAGCTGGAGCTGGACAAAGCAACCCTGGCGGCCCTGGAAGCCGCGGGATATCATACATTTCTGGATATCATCGACCTTGAGAAGAAGGAATTCCTCTCCGTTCCTGGTCTTTCCGAGGCGGAGGCCGATCGGCTCCTCGAGATCATCGACGAGCTCACGGTGATGGAGGGTGAGGTCGGAGGCGAGCTGCGCTTCGACGGAGACGCCTCGGACGAGGAGGAAGGGGAAGGGGAGGATGCCTCGCCGTCGACGGACGGTGATAATGGGAACGAGCCGGCGAGCTGAAGCCCTGGCTCTTCTGGGCCTGGCCCAGAGAGCCGGGGCTGTCGTCAAAGGGACCGAGGCCACTCGTTCCGCGCTTCGAAGGGGGGAGGCGAGACTGGTGCTCCTGGCGGAGGATGGCTCCGGGACCCAACGGGAGAAGGTGGTTCCCCTTGCTGAGGCACGGGGTGTTCCATGGAGGATCCTGGGAGACCAGGCCTCGCTGGGGAAGGCCGTGGGAAGCGGGCCCCTCTCGTCGGTGGCGGTGACCCGCTCCGGGTTCGCGAGGAAGATCGAGACCATGTTCGGGGATGGACTGGAATGACGGGCGGATGCTCCGCCCAGCGGAGGTAGTTCAAACGCATGCAGGTCATTGAGCTAGCCAGAGATCTCAGAGTCACGCCCGAGGGGTTGGTGGTACTCTTCAGGGAGCTGGGGATCCCCGTTCCGGATTTCGGGACGGAGGTGTCCGAGGCCGACGTCTCACGGGTCCTGGCCCGGATCGAGAGGGAGCGGAGGGCCGGGCACAAGAAGGTGTCCGAAGCCCTCGAGGCGGCTATCGAAGACGCCCAGAGCGCGCATCGCCCTCGTCGCCGTCGCCGTCGGGCGGCGGGTGACGAGACCGAGGCGGGCGTCAAGGAGGATGCCGGAGCCACCGAGGCCGATGCGGTCCCGGCGCAGGAGACCGCGGATGCCCCGGCGGAGCCCCCAGGGGAGGTGGTGGCGGCTGAGCCCCCCGTGAAGGAGGAGGCCGGCAAGGAAGAGGAGCCCGCCCCGAAGAGCCGGGCCAGGAAGAGCAAGAAGCCCGAGCCATCCTCCGCGTCCGCTGTCGGGGCGGAGGTGGAGGCAGCCGGTGCCGGGGAGCGTGAGATCGAGGAGGCTCCCGCCGCAGAGGAGGAGGACTCAGGTGCCGAGGCCGACGGGGAGGTCATCCTCTCCGAGGGCGCCGACGGGGATGCGGAGGAGCAGGGTGAGGGGGGAGTCGCCTACGTAGAGCCGGAGGAGGAAGAAGAGGGGGAGATCGAGCTCCCGGCGGCCGCACCTAAGCCCGAGCCCGTCAGGCGGTCCGGGCCCGAGGGTCCCGCCAGGGTCATCCGCAAGCCGGTGCCGGCCAGCCCCAGTGCTTCAGCCGCCCCCGGCGGTCAGGTCAGGATCCAGGCCGAGGGTTACACTGCCGATGGCCGGAAAAAGGCCAAGAAGGAGAAGAAGGGCAAGAAGCGCCAGCGGGTTGATCAGGAAGCTGTGCAGTCCAACATCCAGCGGGTGATGGCGGAGATCAAGGGAGCGGGGGGGAAGAAGCGCAGGCGGCTGAAGGGCTCCGTCCCCACCAGGGAGGATATGGAGGCTGCGGCGGAGGAGGAGCGCCTCGAAGCGGAGCGGGAGCGGACCACCGTCCGGGTGAACGAGTTCCTGACGGTGGCCGAGCTTGGGGAGCTCATCGACATCTCGTCCACGGAAATCATCGGGTCCGCGTTCAAGAACCTGGGTCTGATGGTGACCATCAACCAGCGGCTCGACTTCGACCAGATCGAGCTGCTGCTGGATGAGTTCGGCTTCACCGCCATCCGGGAGGCCGGATACGCGGGCGAGGACGTTCTCGAGGAGGTCGAAGACCTGCCGGAGGATCTCCAGCCCCGCCCGCCGGTCGTCACCGTCATGGGCCATGTGGACCACGGGAAGACGAAGCTGCTGGACTTCATCCGGAAGACCAACGTGGTGGCGGGCGAGGCCGGGGGCATCACCCAGCACATCGGTGCCTATCACGTGAAGCTCCCCGATGACCGCGCCATCACCTTCCTGGACACTCCCGGCCATGCAGCGTTTACCGCCATGCGGGCCCGTGGTGCCGACGTTACGGACATCGTGGTCCTGGTGGTGGCCGCGGACGACTCGGTGATGCCGCAGACCGTCGAGGCCATCAGCCACGCCAGGAACGCTGGCGTGCCCTTGATCGTGGCCATCAACAAGGTTGACCTTCCCTCGGCCAACCCCCAGAAGGTCAAGCAGTCCCTCCTCCAGCACGGGATCACGGTGGAGGACTTCGGCGGGGATGTCCTCAGCGCGGAGATCAGCGCCAAGCTGGGGACGGGGATCCCCGACCTCATGGAAAAGGTCCTTCTCCAGGCGGAGCTCCTGGAATTGAAGGGCAATCCCGATCGCCCGGCCCAGGGAACCGTCATCGAAGCCCGCCTGGACGTGGGGAAAGGCCCGGTGGTCACCGTCCTGGTCCAGAACGGCACCCTCAAGGTGGGGGATAGCTTCATCTGCGGCCTCCGGGACGGACGGGTGCGCGCTCTCCTGGACGAACGCGGGAAGCCGGTCAAGTCCGCAGGGCCGGGCGTGCCCGTCCAGATCCTCGGCGCCGCCGGGGTTCCCCAGGCGGGAGATGCCTTCACGGCCATGACCGCCGTCAAGGCGGCGGAGATTGCCAACACCCGGCAGCGCCTGGACAGGGAGAAGCAGCTCCGGATCAAGGAGCGGGGCTTCAAGCTCGGGGACTTCTCCCAGCTCCTGGCTGCCGGAAGGGTCGGCCTCCTCCCGCTCATCATCAAGGGAGACGTGGACGGTTCGGTTCAGGCCCTCTCGGACTCCCTGGAGCAGCTGGGATCCGACGAGGTCAAGGTGGAGATCATCCACCGGGCCGTGGGCGCCATCAATGAGTCCGACATCATCCTGGCAGGGCCTGCCGGGGCGGTGATCATCGGGTTCAGGGTGCGCCCGGATTCCAACGCCCGCAACCTGGCGGAGCGGGAGGGTGTCGAGATCCACATCTTCGACGTGATCTACGAGGCTGTGGACCAGGTCAAGGCCGCGTTGGAGGGGATGCTCGCGCCCGAGAGGCGGGAGAAGATCCTCGGTACCGCCCAGGTCAGGGATGTCTTCAAGATCACCAGAGTGGGAACCATCGCCGGCTGTTACGTGAGCGAGGGCATCATCGACCGGCACGCGAAGGCCCGCCTCATCCGGGAAGGCATCGTGGTCTACGACGGCCAGTTCGGCTCCCTGAAGCGCTTCAAGGACGACGTCAAGGAAGTCAGAGAAGGGTACGAGTGCGGAATCGGCATCGCCCACTTCAACGACGTCAAGGTGGGCGACGTGATCGAATGCTACAAGGTGGAGGAGGTGGCCCGGACGTTGGCCGGGGTGGGATCCGGACGGGGGTAGGGAAGCGGCTCCGCCGGGACGTCTACTGGAGAGCGGATGATGGTGGTAGGCGTCTGTTCATGGGACCTTTCGCTCCCCGGGTGTCGATCCTTGAAGGAGAAGAGGATGGTCGTCAAATCCCTCAAGGAGAGGCTCCAGCATCGATTTCGCGTCTCGGTGGCCGAGACGGGGCATCACGACGCCTGGGCCCGCTCGGAACTCACGGCGGCTGTCGTCACCTCGGACCGGAGCCAGGCCGATTCGATCCTGGACAAGCTCGATCGCTTCGTCGAGGACGACGGACGAGCCCTGATCCTGGGAGTGGATCGGTCCTTCCGGTGAAGGCCTTCCCGGATTCCCACTGAGCCTGCCCGGGGCGAGGCGTTCCGGACACCCGGGCTGGCCGGCTATGAACCTGCTATGACGCACCATCGAAACGCCCGGCTCAACGAACAGTTCAAGAGAGAGATCTCCGACATCCTGGCCCGAAAGGTCCGGGATCCGAGAATCGGCCGGATCCTGGTGACGGAGGCCCGGGTCACCGCCAATCTCTGGCTCGCCCGGGTGTTCTTTCGGCCCCTGGACGGGACCTCGGACGTGGAAGAGACCCTCCAGGGGTTGGCTGCAGCGGCGCCGTTCATCCGGACGGAGCTCGCGAAGGTGCTGCACATCCGGAGAATCCCCGAGCTCCGTTTCCTGCACGACACGACCCTGGACTCTGCCCTCCGGATCGAGGCGGTATTGCGGGAGGTGCTCCCGGGAGGGGGAGAGGCGGAAACGGAAGGGGGAGAACCCTCCGGCCACCCGGGTGACCCCGAGGGGGACGAGTGACGCTTCCGCCCGGCATTCTCCTGGTGGATAAGCCGGCGGGTCCCACCTCCCACGACGTGGTGGACCACGTCCGGAGGGCTGCCGGGATGAGCCGCGTGGGGCATGCCGGAACCCTGGATCCTTTCGCCTCCGGGCTCCTCCTCCTCCTCCTGGGCTCAGCCACCCGCCTTTCCGAGTATTTCCTTGGGATGGACAAGGAGTACGACGCTACCCTCCGCCTTGGGGTGGAGACAGACTCATGGGATCTGGAGGGACAGGTGACCAGGGAGGATCCCGCCTGGAACCGTGTCACCGGGAAAGCCATCGAGGCTGCCCTCGAGAGCTTGCGGGGCCGGATCCTCCAGGTCCCCCCCGCCTACTCCGCGAAGAAGGTTCGTGGGGAGGCGGCACACCGTCGGGTGAGACGGGGGGAGAGGCTTGAGCTGGAGCCGGTCGAGGTGACCGTGGAGAGGCTGGCCCTCCTGGAGACGAACCTCCCCAGCCTTCGGCTGGAGGTGGCCTGCTCATCAGGGACATACGTCCGCGCCCTGGCCAGGGACCTGGGGCGGGCTCTCGGGGTGGGGGCCCACCTGACTGCGCTGCGCAGGACCAGTATCGGCCCCTTCGGCCTGGCTGAAGCGTTGCCACTCGAATCCATCCGGGATCCGGAGTCGGTCCGCCCCGCCTTGCTGCCAGCCGCGACGGCCCTCGCCCATCTTCCGGCTGTGGACGTGGGGTCCGAGCAGGCGACCTGGATCCGGCAGGGCCGGGCCCTTCCCGTCACCTGGGAGGGACTCCCGGAGGCGGCCCCCATCCGCGTCCTCCTGGAGGGAGATCTCCTGGCGGTGGCGTACCGTGATGGGGGTCATCTGCGGCCTCGGAAGGTCCTCGCCCATGGTTGACTACGCCATCGATCCGGCTCTCCCATCCGGCCTGCCCCGGGATGGCCGGGGCACGGTCATCACCGTGGGCACCTTCGACGGGGTCCACCGGGGCCATTGGGCTGTGCTCCAGGAGATCCGGCGGCGCGCCATGGACTCGGGAAGACGGAGCGCGCTGGTCACCTTCCACCCCCACCCCCTCATGATCGTCCGGCCCGACGACGCGCCCCCCCTTCTCACGACCCCAGCGGAGAAGAAGGAGATCTTGGCGGAGACGGGGCTGGACTATGCGGTCTTCCTCTCCTTCAACCACGTGTTGGCCGCCTACTCCCCCCGTCGCTTCGTGGAGGAGATCCTCCTCGGGCGACTCGGTGTTGAGGAGCTGGTCATCGGCTACGACCACGGGTTCGGGCGGGGCCGCTCGGGAGACGCCGATACGCTGGCGAAGATCGGCGCGGAGCTGGGCTTTGCCGTGGACGTGGTGCCCCCGGTGCTGGCCAGGGACATTCCCATCTCGTCGAGCCGGATCCGGAGAGCCCTCCTGGCCCGAGACGTGGAGGGGGCCAGGGAGGGCCTGGGCCGCCCCTACTGCATCCGGGGCTTGGTGATCAGGGGTGACGGCCGTGGGCGGAGCCTCGGCTTTCCCACCGCGAACCTGTGGGTCCCGGTGAACGGGAAGCTCGTCCCACCCCCGGGCGTGTATGCCGTTCGGGCCGGGGTTCGGAAGGGAAGTCACGGCGGGGCCATCCACATCGGGCCTCGCCCCACCTTCACGGGCTCACGCCCCACCATCGAGCTGCACCTCCTCGATTACGAGGGCGACCTCTACGGCGAGGAGATCCGGGTCGAATTCGTCCGGTTCCTCCGGGAGGTGAGGCCATTTGCCTCCGCCTCGGCGCTTGTGGAGCAGCTGCGGTCCGACATCGAGGCCACCCGCGTCTCGCTCCGGGAAGAAGGGCTCTTCGAGGTAGAGGGTTGAGGAAGGTGCCCGACAATACTATGTTTCCTGGCTAATAGTCTGCCGAAACCATGCGAAGAGGGGCTTCCCCTGCAGCATTGACTCCTGCGGAGGCTCGAACAGAATGTCCGTCGACCGCGAAAACATCATCAAGAAGTTCCAGCTCCACGACCAGGACCGGGGAAGTGCTCCGGTGCAGGTCGCTCTTCTGACCGCCCGCATCAACGACCTCAGGGGTCACTTCGATCAGCACAAGAAGGACCACCACAGCCGGCGCGGGCTCCTCAAGATGGTGGGCAAGCGCCGTCGTCTCCTGGAGTATCTGAGACGCACGGACCTCGAACGATATCGGGAGCTCATCGCGGACCTGGGCCTCCGTCACTGATGGGCCGGGAGAAGGTGGAGACAGCCCCTCGCTGTCGCCGCCTTTTTCTCCATCCGGGAGGCCGGAAGTCTCCGCCCCATTGGACGTCTGCCAGGAAAGAGGGAGGGGAACAGGGGCCCGTGGCGCCGTCGGGTGCCCCGGTCGCGAACCCATATCCGGATTCGCGCCCGATCCGGGTTCCGGAGGGAGAGCGCCGGCGGACGTGTGGCGGCCTCCCTGGCCCTGGTGGTCGACGGGATCGGACATGCACCAAGCCGAAATCGGACAGATGATTTCAGAGATTCGAGAATATTGTGGATGAAGCAGAAGACCTCAGAGCAAAGAAAAGAAACGGAAGAGAGATACGATGATCCAGAGGATTGAGCGTCAGTTCGCCGGTCGGCCCCTCACCGTCGAAGTGGGCCGGATGGCCCGCCAGGCTGCGGGTTCCTGCCTGATCGAGTTCGGAGAGACGGTGGTCCTGGTGGCTGCCACCGTGCAGGACAGGCCCACCCACCTCCCCTTCTTTCCCCTTACGGTGGAGTACAGGGAGAGGAGCTATGCGGGAGGGAAGATCCCGGGAGGGTTCTTCAAGAGGGAGGGGCGTCCCGGGGAGAAGGAGATTCTGGCCGCCCGCGTCATCGACCGGCCCCTCAGGCCGCTCTTTCCCGACGGCTTCATGCACGAGACCCAGATAGCCTGCTTCCCCCTCAGCGCGGACCAGGAGAACGACGCCGACGTCTGGGGCATCATGGGCGCCTCCATCTCCCTGAACATGTCGCCCATACCGTTCAACACCCTCCTCGCCGGGGTCCGCATCGGACGAATCCAGGGGAACTGGGTGCTGAATCCCACCTTCCAGCAGCTGGAATACTCGGACCTGGACGTCATCGTGGCCGGCACCGAAGAAGCCATCCTCATGGTGGAGGGTGGGGCTGTCGAGGTGGCGGAGGAGGACGTTCTCGAGGGGTTGGCCGTGGCCCATGCGGGGATCAGGGAGCTCATCGAGATCCAGAAGCTGATCCTGGCGGATATCCGCGTGCCGGACATGGAATGGACGCCCATCCTGCCGGACGAGGATCTGAAGGCCAAGGTCGAGAAGATGGCCAACAGCAAGGTGGCCGAAGCGCTCCAGCTCTCGGAGAAGCAGCAGCGGAGCCAGGCCATGGCCTCGGTGCAGGAGGACATTCTCACGCAGCTCACCGAGGCGCAGGACGATCATGCGGACCACCTCCCAGACATTCGGGAGATCCTCCGGGGGATCGAGAAGCGGACCATGAGGGAGCGGATCCTGTCCACCGGTGAGCGAGCCGACGGTCGCTCCCTGGACGAGATCCGGCCCATCACCTGCGAGATCGGCATTCTCCCCCGCACACACGGGTCGGCCCTCTTCACCCGGGGCCAGACCCAGTCCTTGGCGGTCACGACCCTGGGCACGGCCCGTGACGAGCAGCGCATCGATTCCGTGGACTCCAGGGAGGAGCTCACCAAGTCCTTCATGCTCCACTACAACTTCCCGCCCTTCTCCACTGGGGAGGCCAAGCCCTACCGGGGCACCTCCCGCCGTGAGACGGGGCATGGAGCCCTGGCTGAGCGCGCCATCCAGCCCCTGCTGCCCGCCTACGACGACTTCCCCTACACGATCCGGGTGGTCTCGGACATCCTGGAATCCAACGGATCATCGTCCATGGCTTCCGTGTGCGGCGCTTCCCTCTCCCTCATGGCGGCGGGAGTCCCGGTTCGGGCCGCCTGCGCGGGCGTGGCCATGGGGCTTATCAAGGAAGGGGACCGGGTGGCGATCCTGACGGACATCCTGGGCCTCGAGGACGCCCTGGGCGACATGGACTTCAAGGTGGCGGGCACCCGCAAGGGCATCACCGCCATCCAGATGGACATCAAGGTCCAGGGGCTGACCCACGAGATCCTCCAGGAAGCCCTCGAGCGTGCTCACAAGGGTCGTATCCACATCCTGGACATCATGGACCAGACCATCAGCCAGCCCCGGGACGACCTCTCGGAGTACGCTCCGCGTATCATCTCCATCCAGATCAACCCGGAGAAGATCGGCGACATCATCGGTCCCAAGGGCAAGATCATTCGGGCCATCCAGGAGGAATCCGGCGCCACCATCGACATCGACGACTCGGGGCTGGTGAAGATCGCGGCGGTGTCCGGGGACGCCGGGATGAGGGCCCGGGAGATGATCGAGGCCATCGTGCAGGAGCCTGAAGTGGGGCGGATCTACCAGGGCCCGGTCAAGAACACCACGACCTTCGGGGCCTTCGTGGAGATCCTCCCGGGAACGGAGGGCCTCTGCCATATCTCCGAGCTCCAGGAGGGGCGCACGGAGAAGACCGAGGACGTGGTGAAGAAGGGCGACATCGTCCGGGTCAAGCTCCTGGCCATCGACGAAAAGGGCCGGCTGAAGCTCTCCCGGAAGGCGGCCTTGGCGGAGGACGCCCAGGCGGCAGGCTCTTCGGCCGAGTAGGTGGAGGAGGGGATGACCCTTCCCGTGTCGGGAGCGGAGTCTCCCGGGGGCGAGCAAAGGGTCACGTCCCTCACGGGGGAGATGGCCAGGACCCTGCTGGCCAACGGTGTTGAGGTGCTGACGGAGCGGATCCCCGGGGTCCGCTCCGTCTCCGTAGGGGTCTGGGTTCGCCAGGGATCGGCGCACGAATCCCCCGGCCTCATGGGCGCCAGTCACCTGTTGGAGCACATGGTGTTCAAGGGTACGGAGACCCGCACGCCCCGAGAGATCGCTCTGGCCCTCGAGAGCCTGGGAGGGTCACTGGACGCGTATACCTCCCGGGAGCACACGAGCTTCCAGGCCAGGGTCCTGGACGAGCACATGCCCGTGGCCCTCGAGGTGTTGGCGGACCTGGTCCTGAGCCCCCTGCTCAGGGAGCAGGACCTGGACCTGGAGCGGGAGGTCGTCCTGGAGGAGATCGCCACCGTCGAGGACACCCCCGACGATCTGGTCTTCGATCTCCACGGCGCAAGCTTCTGGGGGGGGCATCCCTACGGGAACAGCATCCTCGGGACCCGGGAGACCGTTGCGGCCATCCGGGCCGACGCCCTCCGGGAGATTCACCGGAGTCGCTACACCGGCCGGAACATGGTGATCGCAGCCGCCGGCCAGGTGTGGCATGACGACGTCGTGAGCAGGGCCCAAGGCCTCTTCGGGGCTCTCCCCGTCGGCGAGCCCGGCCAGGCTCTACCCGACCTCCCGCCTCTTCCCATGGGAGAGGAGAGGGTCGAGCGGGAATCGGCCCAGACCCACCTGGTCTTCGGCAGGGTGACCCCGGGGCACTCGGACCCCAGGCGATTCCCGCTGATCCTCCTATCCTCGGCCCTGGGCGGCGGAATGAGCTCCCGTCTCTTCCAGCGGGTGAGGGAAGAGCTTGCTCTGGCCTATTCCGTCTTCACCTTCCAGTCGTTCTACACCCTGGCCGGCATCTCCGGGGTGTATGTGGGCACGAGGCCGGTGACGGCCGGAAAGGCCGTAGAAGCGGTAAGGGAGGAGCTGGACCGGGTAGCGAGGGAGGGAATCCCGGAGGAGGAGCTGGACCAGACCAAGCAGCAGGTGAAGGGACAGATCATGCTGTCCCTGGAATCCACGGGGTCCCGCCTCTACCGCCTGGCGGGATTCGCCCTCCACAGGGAGCCCTTCGCCACCCTGGATCAACTGCTGGCCAAGCTGGACGCAGTGACCGGGGAGGACGTGGTTCGTGTGGCTGCCGAACATTTCCAATCCGAAGAGCACCTTCTGCTCCGGCTGGGGCCGGGTGCCTGAGGATCCTCCTGGAATGCCCGGGCCGGTGCCACGAGGGGCCCTTCAGGTCCGCATCCTGCGCCTGGAATCCGCCGGCGACCTTCCCCTGCCCGCCAGGGCCACGCCCCACGCCGCCGGATACGACGTCCGCTCAGCCGAGCCTGACTTCCATCTTGGGCCGGGGGAGATTCGAGCGGTGGCTACCGGACTGCTCATGGAGCTCCCCCCGGGCCTGGAATGCCAGGTTCGCCCCCGCTCGGGGCTGGCCGCACGCCACGGCATCACTCTCCCCAATAGCCCGGGAACCATCGACCCCGACTACCGGGGGGAGGTCAAGATCCTTCTGCAGAACACCGGAGGCGAGCCGGTATGGATCAAGAGAGGTGACCGCGTGGCCCAGTTCGTCTTCGCACGTTTCGAGGTTCCCGAGGTGGTGGAAACCGATGACCTCTCCGGGACAGACCGGGGCTCCGGGGGTTTCGGCAGCACGGGCAGCAAGTGACGGATGCTCGACGTCGGAATCGCGCCGGCGTTCTCGGTTGAAATCCCCCCCGAACAGCGTAAATTGATCTGCTCTTCATCTTCTCCCGGCAGCGGCAGAGGCGGGCGGGAGAAGGAACGGTTCCGCAGCGGTCCTGCTTCTGCAGGCCTCCCCCGGGAGGCCGCCACACCCTTCGAACGATGCCCGCGAACGGCGGGACAACGGCTTCGCGCACGCGATGAAGCGCCCTGACAACCTGCAAGATCAAGGGATCACACAATGATCATCGGAATCCCGAAGGAGATCCTGGAGCGGGAGCGGCGAGTGGCTGCCCTCCCCGAGAACGTCGCTGCCTACGTCAAGATGGGGTTCGAGGTCCTGGTTGAGTCCACCGCCGGCGAAGGAGCCTTCCGCTCCGACGATGACTACCGTCAAGCTGGGGCTACGGTCGTGGACGACGTGGAGGATCTGTTCAACAGGTCGGACGTGATCCTCAAGGTGAAGCAGCCCTACTTCAATAAGAAGGTGGGCAAGCACGAGGCGGACATGATCCCCGAGGGGAGGGTCCTCATCACCTTCATCCATCCTGCCACGCCCAGCAACCACGACATGGTCAGGAAGCTCCGGGACCGGAACATCACGGCCTTGACCATGGACAGCATTCCCCGGACCTCCCGGGCCCAGGGCATGGACTGCCTCACGGCCATGAGCACCGTGTCCGGGTACAAGGCCATGCTCCTGGCCGCCTGCCATCTCCCCGTCTTCGTGCCCATGATGGGGACCGCTGTCGGGGTGCTGAAGCAGGCCAAGGTCCTGGCGGTGGGCGTCGGGGTGGTGGGGCTCCAGGCCATCGCCACGGCCAAGCGCCTTGGAGCCGATATCACGGCCGTGGACATCCGGCAGGACGCCCGCATGGGAGCCCAGAGCCTCGGCGCGAAAGTGGCCGGCTTCGAGGTGCCCGTCGAGGTGGCCACGGGCGAGGGAGGCTATGCAAAGGCCCTCTCCGAGGAGTGGCTCCAGAAGGAGAGGGATCTGCTGGCTCCCCTTCTGTCCGAGGCTGACGTGGTGGTGCTGAGCGCCCTGGTTCCCGGCGAGGCCGCACCGGTGCTGGTCACCGAGGAGATGGTGGCCTCCATGAAGCCGGGCTCGGTGATCATGGACATCTCCATCGACCAGGGGGGGAACTGCGCCCTCACTCGTCCGGGCGAAGAGTACTTGTACGGCAGGGTTCTCGTGTCCGGTCTGGCCAACATCCCGGGGAGCGTTCCGGTGCATTCCAGCTGGATGTACGCCAGCAGCCTGGCGGAGTACGTGAAGAACCTCTTCAAGTCCGGGCCCGGAGCGATGGACCTCCAGGACGACATCGTTGGTCACTCCATGGTCACCCATGCCGGGAAGATCGTGCATGAAGGCACCCTCAAGGCCATGAACCTCGCCTGACGAGGGGTGGCGCGAACCGCAACGGCAAGGTAAGCCATGAATGATCTCCTCCTGGCGGCGGGCGTCTTCTTCGCCTCCTTCGCCATCGGGTACCTCCTGATATCGAAGGTACCTCCCATGCTCCACACTCCCCTCATGTCCATGACGAACGCCATCTCGGCCATCACCGTCCTGGGGGCCCTTCTGCTGTTCTCGGTCACCATGGACCTCTCACAGAAGACAGTGGGGGCACTGGCCATTCTCTTGGCGATCTTCAACGTCGTGGGTGGCTTTGCCATCACGGACCGGATGTTGGGAATGTTCCGGGAAAAGACCCCGAAGAGCTGAGGTGTCGGGGCGGCAGCGGTACCGGCCTCCGGCGGAACGATCCCTGCGGTTGGAAATGCCCCGATGACGGGCATCCCCAACCGCAGGGAGGGTTCCCGGACTGCGCCGCGACAGTTCGCCCGGGGGCGACTCACTGACCATCGAGCCTACCAATGAGCCAATCCATGTCGTGGATCGTCGATTTCCTCATCATCCTGATCCTCATCGTTGGGATCAGACTCTTCCGATCGCCCAAGGGTGCACGGCGGGGGAACCTCCTGGCTGCCTTTGCACTGGCCCTTGCCCTCATCGTGGTCCTGGTACGCAATCCCGTCCTGGACCCGGCCCTCGTGGTGGGGGCCCTCCTGGCGGGCTCCCTGGTGGGTCTCTGGGTGGCCATGAAGGTCTCCATGATCCAGATCCCTGCCATGGTGGCCTTCCAGCACGGGGCGGGCGGGGTGGCGGCCTTCCTGGTCTCCTACCTGGAGCTCACCCGCCACGCCGACACCCTGACGACCACGGGAAGAGTGTCGGGGTACCTGGGGCTGATCATTGGGGCCGCGACCTTCAGCGGGAGCATGATCGCCAGCGGCAAGCTCGCATCCCTCATGCGGCAGACTCCCACGTTCCTTCCCATGCACAACCAGGTGCTCCTGGGCAATGCCCTGGTCATCGTAGCCCTATCCGTGCTGGCCTGGAACGCCGATCCGGGGCTCGCCCCCTTCCTCCTGGTGGGCCTGATCCTGCTGGCGGTGGCCCTCGGGGTTGTGTTCTCCATCCGCATCGGCGGGGCCGACATGCCGGTGCTCATTTCCTTCCTGAACGCCACTGCAGGGCTGGCCGCGGCCTTCTGCGGCATCATCATCGGCAACCGGCTTCTCATCGCCGGCGGCGCCACGGTGGCTGCGTCGGGGTCCATCCTGACGCACGTCATGCTCAAGGCCATGAACCGGAGCCTTGTCACCACGTTCATGGGCATCAAGGTTGCGTCCGGGCAACGCCCCGGTGCTCCCGTGATCGCGTTTCCGGTGCCCTCCGTTCTTGAAGCCGGGGAAGTGGAGGCGGAGAAGCCCGAACCGGAGGATCCGCTCACCGAGGCCGTTCGTGCCCTGACCGAGGCCAAGAGCCTCATTGTCATTCCGGGCTTCGGGATGGCCATGGCGCAGGCACAGTTCAAGCTGGTCGAGCTCGCTGACCGGCTCAGGGAAGCCGGGAAGGAAGTGCGGTACGCCATCCATCCGCTCGCGGGACGGATGCCGGGCCACATGCACGTGCTCCTGGCGGAGGCCGAGGTTCCGTCCAGCCAACTCTTCGACATCAAGGAGATCAATGACGACTTCTCCGGAACGGATGTGGCGTTGGTGGTGGGCGCTTGCGATGTGGTGAACCCGGCCGCCATCGACCTCGAGGGTACGCCCATCTCCGGAATGCCCATCCTCATGGCGCATGAGGCCGGGAGGGTCATCGTCTGCAATCTCGACGAGAAACCTGGCTATTCCGGGGTGGACAACCCGCTGTATTCGGAGAACCGGGCCGTGCTGCTCTTCGGGGACGCCAAATCAACGGTGGAGAAGCTCCTGGAGAGGGTTCGGTTCGACTGATCCCGCATCGGCTCGATCGACCCTTCAACGTCCGGGCCTGAGCGGGTCGCAGGGCAAGTCACTCGAAAATCTTGGCTTGCACGGTCCCGTAGGTCATCGTAGGTTCGTTTGTTTCCTATGGGCCTCCTTCCCCGCCGGAGCCCACACGGTGTCTTTTTTTTGGCCCTTTCACCCACGTCTGAATTGCCCAGAGAGCAGTCGTCCCTGTCACGCTGGTGGAGCCACGGCCGCCTGATTCCCGTCAACGACATCGCGGTGGATCTCGGCACCGCCAACACCCTCGTCTACGTAAAGGGCGAGGGGATTGTCCTCAACGAGCCTTCCGTGGTGGCGGTCGAGCGCGGATCCCGCAGGATCCTTGGGGTGGGCCTGGAGGCCAAGCGCATGCTGGGCCGGACCCCGGAGGGCATCGAGGCCGTCCGCCCCATGAAGGACGGGGTGATCGCCGACGTGGACGTCACGGAGATGATGCTCCGGCATTTCCTGAAGCAGGTCACGGCCAAGAGGATCTTCCGCATCAAGCCCCGTGTGGTTGTGGGAGTTCCCTCGGGGATCACCGAGCTGGAGCGGAGAGCCGTCCGGTCGTCGGCCATGGCGGCCGGGGCGAAGGTCGTGTACATGGTGGCGGAGCCCATGGCGGCGGCCATCGGAGTAGGGCTCCCTGTGGAGACGCCCACCGGAAACATGGTCATCGACATCGGGGGCGGTACTACCGAGATCGCGGTCATCGCCCTCTCCGGGATCGTCTCCAACACCTCCATCCGGGTAGGGGGGGACGAGTTGGACGCGGCGATCGTCACCTTCCTCCGAAAGAACTACAACCTCCTCATCGGGGAGCCCACCGCCGAGGCCATCAAGATCCAGATCGGATCGGCCTTCGACTTCGGTGAGGAGCGGGAGATGGAGGTGAAGGGAAGGGACCTGGTGAGCGGAATTCCGAAGACGGTTTCCGTCCACTCCCAGGAAGTGCGGGAGTGCATCCAGGAACCCATCCAGGCCGTCGTGGAAGCTGTGCGGCGATCCCTGGAGATCACCCCGCCGGAGCTCGCGTCGGACATCGTGGATCGGGGCATTGTCATGACCGGCGGCGGCGCCCTCATCAGGGGACTCGACCGACTTCTCCAGCATGAGACGAACCTCCCGATCCACGTGGACGAGGAGCCCCTCACGTGCGTGGTCCGGGGTGCCGGGAGGATCCTGGACGACTTCCACAAGTACAGGGGCGTACTCACCACCTGATTCACCCCTCTCGCCTCGGATCAGCCTGATCCGCTCAACCGATGGGCAGCTATACCGATTCGCAGGAGGAGGGTCGAGGGCGCCGGGATCTTGCCGTCGCCGCCTTCTTCCTCGTCCTGGCCATTGTCGTTGTCTACCTCCCACCCCGCCTCCAGGATCACGTCGCCGCCGGTGTCAGGGCCTCCGCCCTGAAGCCCTTCCTCATGACCCAGGAGGCGCTGGCCCGGGCACGCCTGCGGGCCGAGGACGCCCTGGTCCTGCAGGCCCAGCTGGACTCCCTGGCCTCCTTGGTGGTGTCCCAGGCGACCCTGGCGGAGGAGAATCGGAAGCTCCACGGTCTTCTCCAGCTCCAGGAGAGGGCTCCCGGCACCTTCCTGGCGGCCAATGCCATCCGGCCGGGAACGGCGGGTTCGGAGAGCATGTTCATCCTGGACGTTGGATCGAGGCACGGGGTGGGAGCCGGAAATCCCGTGCTCATGCGAAACGGCCGGATCGGCCTCGTGGGCCTCATCCGGGGGGTGCGGGGGTCTACGGCTGTGGGCATCGATTGGAGCCACCCCGACTTCAGGGCCAGCGCCATGACGGCCGACGGGACGGTGTTCGGGATGGTGGAACCGAGGAGAGGAGAGTTTCGGGAGGCCGATCGTCTCCTTCTGAACGGAATCCCCTTCTACGAGTACCTGGATTCGGCGACGCTCATCGTGACTTCGGGGCTGGGAGGGGTCTTCCCGAGGGGCATTCCCATCGGTGAGGTGGTATCCATGGCGGAGGAGGAGCGAAGCTGGCGAAGGGCCTATTGGCTCCGGCCGGTTGTGGCGACCGGGAGCATCACCCACGTCTTGGTGGTTACGGACGACGGGGCCGCCGAGATGATGGCGGATCTGTTTGATGGAGAGGATCCCCAGATTCCTGATTCCCTTCCGCCGACCCCGCCGCAGAGGCGGGATCCCGGCCCGGATGACGAGCGCGAGCCGCCCGGCGCACTCGACCGCCCGGGAGGCAGCAGGTCATGAGGCGACTGGTTCTGCTGCGGATCCTCGTCCCTCTGCTGGCGGTTCTCCATTTCTTGCTCCACATGGGGATGGGGATGGGGCGGGGCGCCCCGGACCTCCTCACCCTGTCCCTCCTCCTGGCCGCCCGGGAGCTGAGGATGGGGGCGGGGGCAGGGCTGGGATTCTTCTTCGGCCTCATGGAGGATTCCTTCTCCGCTCTCCCGTTCGGAGTCTTCACTCTCTCCCTGACCGTCGTGGGTGCCCTGGGGGCCAGGACCCGGGACCTCTTCGTCGGCGACTCCCTGAGGTTCCTCTTCTCGTATCTTGCCGCCGGGAAGCTCCTGCTGGAGGCAGGTGCGTGGTTGATCGCCGGGGAGATGGCCAGGGGGCCCTTCGTCCAGGCGGTCCTGGTGGAGGGGAGCCTGGCAGCCCTGTACGGCGCCCTGGTGGGTGTGCTGCTCATCCTCCCGCTGGGGGGACGGGACGTCCTGCGATGAACCTGGATCACCCCCTCTCCAGGGCACAGAGGGCCAGGGGAGCCGTCCTGGCGGTGGCGATCCTCATGGGCGCCCTGGGCCTCACCTTCTTCAGGGCCCAGGTTCTTCGGTCCAGCGATTGGGGCCTCCAGTCCGAATCGAACCGCCTCAGGGCCCTCGCCCTCCCCGCCCCCCGCGGCACGCTCTTCGATCGCAACGGTGCGGTCCTGGCTGACAATGTGCCTGGCTATGCCGTGGTCCTCCTCCCCGGCCCCCGCGACACGGTTCGGGCCCGGCTGGAGCGCCTGGCCCCCCACCTGGACCTCACCCCGGCCAGGCTCGAGCGCCTCATGGAACAACAGCGGGCCACCCCGCGGCAGCCCCTTACCGTGAAGGTGAACGCCTCCTTCCTGGAGGTCTCCGTCCTGGAGGAGCGCCGCAACGACTTCCCCGGGCTGGAGCTGCAGATGAGGCCCCGACGTCGTTATGTGGCGGGGGAGGCCATGGCCCACATCCTCGGGACCCTGGGGGAGGTCACGGCCGAGGAGCTGGAGAGTCCCGACTTCGCCGGGTACCAACCCGGCTGGATCGTGGGGAAGGACGGGATCGAACGTCAGTACGAAAGACTTCTCCAGGGAAAGCAGGGGTATCGCTTCGTGGAGGTGGACGCCCTGGGAAGGATCGTGGGATCCTTCGGAGGCCCGGCCAGGGATGTGCCGGCCGAGCCGGGGGAGGATCTGCATCTCAACATCGATCTGGAGCTCCAGGAATGGGTGCACCGCATCTTCCCGGACAGCATGAGGGGGGCTGTGGTGGCCCTGTCCGTGGAGGACGGGGGAATCCTCGCCCTCTACTCCTCCCCGACTTTCGATCCGAACGATTTCGTGGGGGGAATCGCCGCTGACCGCTGGCAGGAGCTGAACTCCGATCCCGCCCGCCCCCTCTTCAACCGGGCTACCCTGGGTCTCTATCCCCCGGGCTCCACGTGGAAGCTCGCGACGGCGGCCATCGCCCTGGACCTGGGCGTGGTACGGCCGGACGAGACCATGCCCATATCCTGTAACGGAGGGATGTACTACGGCGGCCGGTACTGGCGCTGTTGGAGGCCGGAGGGCCACGGGCACCTGAGTCTGGAGGAAGCGATCCGGCACTCCTGCAATGTCTACTTCTACCAGCTCGGTCTCAGGGTGGGCTTGCTGCGCCTCCTGGAGGAAGGAACGAGGATCGGCTTCGGCCAACCGTGCGGGGTGGATCTCCCTGCGGAGGCCCAGGGCATCTTCCCCAGTGACGTGGGGTACTGGGAAACCTCCTTCGGCTTGAGGGCCACCGAAGGTGAGGCGCTGAGCCTTGCCATCGGCCAGGGTCCCAACTCCCAGACCCCTCTGAAGATGGCCCAGTTCTACCTGGCCATCGCCCGGGACGGGTCAGCGCCGCCCCCCCGTCTCCTCAAGACCGACCAGCCGCCCGCCGGGGGTTGGAGCCTTGACCTCACTCCCGAGGCCCTCGAGACCATGCGGGCGGGGTTGCGGGGGGTGCTTCGCCCCGGAGGGACGGCCCACCTCTCCTCCCTGGAGCACTGGGACCTCATGGGGAAGACGGGCACGGCCCAGAATCTCCCGAATCCGGCACACGCCTGGTTCACCGGAATCGCCGGTCCCTGGGGTGGGAAGCCGGAGATCGTCGTGGTGGCCATCGTGGAGTTCGGGGAGAGCGGTTCCGCCGTGGCCGGCCCCCTGGTGGCCAAGACTGCGGATTACTACCTCCGGCGCAAGTACGGGATTCCTACGGACACCATCCAGACGCTCGGTGAGCACTACCGGGCGGGAAAGCCTGCCCCGTGGGCCGGCCGGGTGTGGACCGAGGGAGGGACCCCCTGATCCGCTTCCTCAAGGCCTGGGCGGGAGACTTGCCCCTGGTGCTGACGGTGGTGGGCCTCTCCCTGTTCGGCGTCGCCATGATCTACTCCGCCGGCGTGCTGAACGAGCCGAGTCCCGTGACCCAGGACATCTGGCAGAAGCAGCTTGCATGGCTCGTCCTGGCCCTGGGGGTGTTCTCCCTGATCTCCAGGATCCCCCTCCGCTGGCTCGAATGGGCGGCCCTACCGGCCTACGTGGCGGCGATGCTCCTCCTCGTTGCCACCCTGGCCATCGGAACCGGAGCAGGGACCGCTGCGGGCGTGAAGAGCTTTCTCGGCTTCGGAGTGTTCCGCTTCCAGCCTGCGGAAGTGGCCAAGATCGCCACTGTCCTGGCCGTGGCCCGTCTCCTCTCGGTGCGAAAGGAACCGCTACAGGGCCTGCGGGACCTTCTGGCTCCTGCGGCGGTGGTGGCGGTTCCCCTCCTGCTGGTCCTGCGGCAGCCGGACCTGGGGACGGCCATGGCCTTCATCGGGATCCTCTTCGCCATGCTCTACTGGGGCGGGACCCCCGTGACCCTCCTGGTCCTACTGGCGAGCCCGGGGCTGGGGCTGATTCTGAGCTACGATACCCGGGTCTGGTCCCTCTACATCGTCATTCTCACCCTCTCCCTCTACTTCTATCGATATCGGCTGTACCTGGTGGAGTCGGTGGCGGTCGTCCTGGCCAACCTGGCTGCGGGGACGGTGGCCCTGCCACTCTGGCGCTCCCTGGCCGAATACCAACGGAACCGCCTCCTGGTGTTCCTGGATCCCAGCATCGATCCCCGGGGAGCGGGTTGGCAGATCATCCAGTCGAAGGTGGCCATCGGCAGTGGCGGACTCTGGGGGAAGGGTTTCACCCTGGGCAGCCAGAAGCGGCTGGACTTCCTTCCGGAGCAGCACACGGACTTCATCTTCAGCGTGCTGGGAGAGGAGTTGGGCTTTCTCGGGGTGTGTCTGGCCATCCTGGGGTTCACCGTCGTCCTCCTTCGCCTCGTTCGCCTGGCTGCGGGGGCTTCGGATCCCTTTGCCGGACTCGTCATCTTCGGTATCTTCGGAGCTTGGATCACGCATATCTTCGTCAATATCGGGATGACGGTGGGGCTGGTTCCCATTACGGGCATCCCGCTTCCTTTTCTGAGCTACGGAGGGTCGTTCCTCCTCATGTCCTGGGTCGCGCTGGCGGTGGCGGTGCGGGTCGCCAAGGAAGGCTGAGGGGGAGCGCCCAGCGGGGTGGTTCCCGTGGAAAGGGCGAGGGATGGCCTGGTTTCGAAAGCCAAAGCAGCCTCTGAGATCCGCCGACAAGAGAGACCTTCCCTCCGACGTCTTCAAGAAGTGCAGCGGGTGCGGAGAGATCGTCTACCGGGAGCGCCTCGCTCAGAATGACCAGGTGTGCCCGGAATGCGGCTTCCACTTCCGCATCCCGCCGGACCAGTACCTGGACCTGCTCCTGGATAAGGGATCCTTCGTGGAGAGGGAAACGGGCCTTCACAGCCTCGACCCCCTGGAGTTCCAGGACCTGAAGCCCTACCGGGAACGGCTGGTGGCGGCTGAG
>Ga0209164_1001575_pt1 | contig 28450 bp, 24 predicted proteins | sample MTBNYHSulfiMetaG_FD_187458 | JGI IMG/M metagenome (GOLD analysis project Ga0209164, IMG submission 187458) | Enrichment culture microbial communities from rom New York Harbor, USA that are MTBE-degrading - MTBE-NYH (New York Harbor Sulfidogenic)... | ecosystem: Environmental > Aquatic > Marine >... | reverse complement strand
CACAGTATGTTAAAATTATAAATCAATATGTCAAAGAACTTGATGTTGCTGTTTAAATTGTTAATATTTAATTTGAAAAAAATGCAATTTTATTTGTTTAGCCATATGGCTTTATTTTCAGGGCAAAATACCATACAAATCCAAATAAGTTGGTATTTATGAATCATATAGATTAAAAAATATAATTTATATCGAACTTACGTTAACTTATCAGTTACATTTTGTTCGCCACTAATATACCAAAAAATATATTGCATATTATTACTATGACAATGCCCAAAAATAACTAATTTTACCGGTTTAAATTTAACGAGCTTATTTATTATGTCAGACGTTATAAAGATTAAAAGAGGTCTGGATATAAAATTAAAGGGAAAAGCAGAGAAAATCTATAAAAGATCTGATAGGCCATCCTTTTGTGCAGTTAAACCTGTTGATTTTAATGGTCTTACTCCCAAACTGACGGTTAAGCCAGGTGATGAAGTTAAGGTTGGGAGCCTTATCTTTTATGATAAATATCATCCTGAGATAAAATTCAATTCTCCTGTTTCCGGTGTTATTTCCGAAATTCATCGTGGGGAAAGAAGAAAGATACTTGAAGTAGTTATTAAAACTGCAGATAAGGATGAATTTGTGAATTTCAGTGTAAAAGACCCTTCACTGCTGAGTCGTAATGAAGTAATAGAAATACTTCTTACCAGTGGATTATGGCCTGTTATACGCCAAAGACCTTATTCAATCATAGCTCGCCCGGCTGACAAACCCAAAGCAATATTTATCAGTGGTTTTAATACCGCTCCACTTGCTCCTGACATTGATTTTATAATAAAGGATAGTGAAGATGAGTTCAGGGTAGGAACAGATGTGATCACTCATCTTACAGATGGGCCAATACATCTGAGCCTTGAATCAGATTACCCGGCATGTAAAACTTTTGCAAATGCCCGTAATCTTGTTATACATAAATTTAAAGGGCCACATCCAGCAGGGAATGTGGGAATTCAGATATCCCATATTGACCCGATAAATAAAGGAGAAGTGGTATGGTATATTAATCCACTGGATATAGTGAAAATCGGCAAATTATTTATAAATGGTATTCCCGATAACACGACAGTGCTTGCATTAACAGGCTCAGGGGTAATTAATCCCGCATATTATAAAACTATTACCGGAGCAAATGTAACATCTTTAATTCAGGGAAATATTAAAGAAGGACATAACCGTATTATTAGCGGTGATGTACTCACAGGAACAAAACTTGATAAAAAAGGATTTACAGGTTTTTATGATCGTCAGTTGACTGTTATTCCTGAAGGAAAACACTTTGAATTTATTGGATGGGCAAAACCCGGATTCGGAAAGTACAGTTTTTACAGGGCATTCTGGTCATGGCTCAGACCTGGTGCTGAATATACAATAGATACAAACCTGAAGGGCGGGAAAAGAGCTTTCGTTCTTACCGGAAACTATGAAAGTGTTATCCCAATGGATATTTATCCCCTGCAACTTTTAAAAGCAATAATGGTAGAGGATATAGATAATATGGAGAGACTTGGGATTTATGAAGTGGATCCGGAAGATTTTGCACTTGCCGAATTTATTTGCCCTTCAAAAACAGAAATACAGTCAATTATAAAAAAGGGACTTGATCTCATCAGAAAGGAGACAGAATAATTACACATCAACTTTCAGGTAAAATATGGAAGCATTACGACGGTTTATAAGAATTATCAAGCTTGATTTTATGAAGGGAGGGAGATTTGAGATGTTTCAGTCAACTTTTGAAGCATTTGAAACTTTCCTGTTTGTACCTGACAAGGTAACCACACAGGGTTCTCATATCCGCGACGCTCTTGATATGAAAAGAGCTATGGCTATTGTTGTGCTGGCAACAATTCCTGCACTTCTCTTTGGAATCTGGAATACAGGATATCAACATTTTCTCGCAACAGGTACTGAAGCGGGATTCCGGGAATTAGTATGGTATGGTTTCCTGAAAGTATTTCCTATTATCGTTGTTTCTTATGTTACCGGGTTGGGAATCGAGTTTACTTCCGCACAGATACGCGGCCATGAAGTGAATGAAGGATTCCTGGTTACCGGAATGCTGATCCCCCTGATCATGCCCGTTGATGTTCCATTATGGATGGTGGCAGTTTCCACTGCCTTTGCCGTCATAATAGGTAAAGAGGTATTTGGAGGAACAGGAATGAATATCTGGAATCCTGCACTCATTGCCAGGGCATTCCTGTTTTTTGCTTACCCGTCTCAAATATCAGGTGATTTTGTATGGATTGCCGGATTGAAAAGCGGAGAAGGTATCCTTGATGGATTCAGCGGAGCTACAATCTTAGCACAGGCTGCAAGTGGAAAATCAACATTTGTCAACGGAATAGGAGAAGCTTACTCTGCATGGGACATGTTTTTCGGATCAATCCCTGGATCGGTTGGTGAAACATCCACCCTTGCCATCCTTATTGGAGCAGCAATACTGATCTATACCGGTATCGGAAGCTGGAAGATCATTGTAAGTGTTTTTGCCGGAGGAACTGTTATAGGCATAATACTTAATACATTCGCAGTTAATGAATTTATGAGAGTCCCATACTGGCAACACCTGATTATCGGAGGATTTGCTTTTGGCGCAGTATTCATGGCCACCGACCCGGTTTCAGCCTCACAAACTGAAAAAGGGAAATGGATATATGGATTTCTTATCGGATTTATTGCAATTCTTATAAGGGTTCTTAATCCGGCTTTCCCTGAAGGAATGATGCTGTCAATACTGCTGATGAATACCTTTGCTCCGCTTATCGACCATTATGTAATTGAAGCAAATGTGAAAAAACGACTCAATAGAGCAAAGCTGAAAATTAATACCGCGGCAAACTTAAATTGATAACAAACATCTGAATTATGAAGGACTTCAGCAATAAATATATATTCTTTTACATATCAGGCGTTGTAGTGGTCACGGCGGCACTCCTGTCATTTGTTGCAGAAGAGCTGAGACCATTACAGCAAAGAAACCTGGAAATTGAGAAAAAAAAGGACATATTACGTTCTGTAGGAAAAGCCGAATCCCTTGATGAAGTGAAGAATAAAAATATATATATTGAAAATGAATTTGTGAAATATTTCAGCTCAAGTATAGTTGTAAATAACAAGGGGGAAAAGATCGAGGGAAAGGATGCATTTGAGATAACAAAAAATCTTAAGGCTGAATTCAGCAAACCTGAAAATCAGAGAGGACTTCCTCTGTTTATTTACAGTAAAGAAGACGGTTCTGTGAAATATGTTATCCCAATGACCGGAAAAGGATTATGGGGACAGATATGGGGCTATCTCGCACTGAACGATGACTTCACAACCATTTATGGCGCTGTGTTCGACCATGCAAAAGAAACCCCGGGATTAGGCGCTGAAATCAACCAAAAGGTATTTCAGAAAAAATTTCCCGGGAAAAAGATCTTTAATGAAAATGGCATATTCGTTTCTATACATATTGTAAAAGGTGGAGCAGATCCCGATGACACGCATGGAGTTGATGCAATATCCGGTGGGACAGTGACCAGCAGAGGACTGGAAGCAATGATCAGGGATAACCTTAAACCTTATGAGCCTTATTTTAAACAACAAATGATAAAAAGCGATGAGTGAAAAAGAACCTCTGTTTTCTCCCAAAAACCTGAAGCTTATCAGGGAACCCCTGAATGATAGCAATCCTATAACAGTGCAGGTTCTCGGAATATGTTCAGCGTTGGCCGTAACAGTTCAGTTAAAACCCTCATTTGTTATGGCACTGTCGGTCATGGTCGTTGTGGCGATGTCAAATGTGGTAATTTCCTTCCTACGGGAAACAATACCTCCACGGATCAGGATCATCGTTCAGCTAACAGTCATCGCCGCACTGGTGATAATAGTAGACCAGATACTGAAGGCTTTTGCATATGAGGTAAGTAAACAGTTATCTGTGTTTGTTGGTCTGATAATTACCAATTGTATTATTATGGGAAGACTGGAAGCATTTGCCATGGGGAATAAACCATGGCCATCTTTCCTCGATGGTATTGGAAATGCAGCAGGATATGGTATCATACTGATCATTGTGGCTTTTTTCAGGGAATTACTGGGATCCGGAACTATATGGGGATATAAAGTTATCCCGGCAGCTTTTTACGATGCCGGCTATGTAAATAACGGGCTGATGATCCTGCCCCCGATGGCATTGATAACTGTCGGTATTATAATATGGATTCAACGTGGCTTTAACAGGAAACTGATTGAAAAAAATTAATAAACAAAGGCATGGAAAACCTTATTAATATATTCGTAAAAGCAGTCTTTATTGATAATATGATTTTTGCCTATTTCCTGGGTATGTGTTCATACCTGGCCGTGTCAAGAACAGTAAAGACTTCTGCAGGACTGGGTATCGCTGTGATCTTTGTATTAGGGTTCACAGTCCCGGTTAATTATCTTATTGAAAAATACATATTGAAAGCTGGTGCTTTAACCTGGATAAGCCCTACCCTGGCTGATGTTGATCTCGAATTCCTGAGTTTTATCATGTTTATTGCAGTAATTGCAGCAATGGTTCAACTCGTTGAGATGATCATTGAGAAATTCAGCCCGTCACTGTATTCTTCCTTAGGTATTTTTTTACCACTTATTGCTGTTAATTGCGCTATCCTCGGGGGATCTCTTTTTATGCAGGAACGGGAATATTCAAATATTGCAGAAGCAGCTTCCTTCGGTTTAGGATCCGGATTAGGATGGCATCTCGCTATAATAGGTATAGCTGCAATAAGGGAAAAAATCCGCTATTCAAATGTTCCCGCCCCTTTAAAAGGACTGGGAATAACATTTATTATCACAGGTTTGATGGGAATTGCCTTTATGAGCTTCATGGGCATCAGACTTTAAAACAATTTATAATTTGAATGTATGATCATTCTTACAAGTGAACTCGGAGTAATATTTATCAGTATTGCAGTCTTTGTTCTGATCATTCTTGCCCTGGTATCTTTGTTATTATATGCCAGGACAAAACTTTTACCACAGGGGAAAGTCAAATTGAAGGTAAACGAATTGGAATTTGAAGTGGAACCCGGAGGTACAGTACTTTCAACCTTGTCAAATCAGAATATTTTTCTTCCTTCAGCATGTGGAGGCGGCGGCACCTGTGCTATGTGTAAATGCCAGGTCCTGGATGGTGGAGGATCCATTCTTCCTACAGAAACAGTATTTTTTACAAGGAAAGAACAGCAGGATAAATGGAGGCTCGGATGCCAGGTGAAAATCAGGCAGGATATGATAATAAAAGTCCCTGAAGAAGTACTGGGTATTAAAAAATGGGAATGTGAAGTTATCTCAAACCGTAACGTAGCCACATTTATAAAAGAATTTGTTGTGAAACTTCCTGAAGGAGAAAAACTGGAATTTAAATCCGGAGGATACGTTCAGATCGATGTCCCAAAAATCGAAGTTGATTTTTCAAAAGATGTTTATGTGGAAGAACAATACAGGGATGAGTGGGATAAATTCCGTATGTGGGATCTTAAAATGAAAAATCCGGAAGAAACTTTCCGCGCATACTCCATGGCAAATCATCCTGCTGAAGGTAACATAATTATGTTAAATATAAGGATCGCCACTCCTCCCTGGGATAAATCAAAAGGTGCTTTTATGAAAATAAATCCGGGTATTTGCTCATCCTATATATTTTCCCGTAAACCAGGTGACAAAGTTATGGTTTCAGGACCCTACGGGGAATTTTTCATAAAAGACAGTGAGAAAGAAATGATCTATATCGGCGGTGGAGCTGGAATGGCACCCCTGCGGTCACATATCTTTCATCTTTTTCATACTGTTAAAACCAAACGTAAGGTAAGTTTCTGGTACGGAGCCCGTTCAAGAAGAGAAGTATTTTATGAGGACGAATTCAAAGCAATAGAGAAAAAATTTCCGAATTTTACCTATAATCTCGCCCTGTCTGAACCAAAACAGGAAGACAACTGGAAAGGATATACAGGATTTATTCACCAGGTATTATACACTGAGTATCTTAGCAAACTGGAGGAACCGGAGGAAATTGAGTATTACCTTTGCGGCCCTCCTATGATGAATGAAGCTGTATTAAGAATGCTCCATGATCTGGGAATACCTGATGAAATGGTAGAATTTGATGATTTCGGAGGATAACACAATCAGAATATTATGCAAAAAATAAAACTCCTTCTTCTTTGTACATTGACATCTGTTTATTATTCATGTTTATCACCCGACAAAGGAGTATTTCTTAAAATCTCAGGGTTTACACAGGGCACTACATATCACATTACATATGAATATCCTGACACAGTAAATCTTAAACCTCAGGTTGACAGTATATTACGGGAATTTGACATGTCCTTCTCACTCTATGAACCTAATTCTCTGATCTCAAAAATAAACCGGAATGAAGTAACTTCCGTTAGCTCAGGTTTTGTAAAGATTTTCAATAAATCACTTGAAGTCTGGGAAGGATCAGAAGGTTACTTCGATGTTACAGTTATGCCCCTCGTTAATGCCTGGGGATTTGGTCCTGGAATGAAATCAGATATTGAAAGGAATATTATTGATAGCTTGTTGCAATATGTTGGAATGAATAAAGTAAAAATTGAAAATAACCAGGTAATAAAAGAGAATCCGGGTGTGACATTGGATTTCAATGCTATTGCCCAGGGATATTCCGTGGATGTTTTAGCTGAGTATTTTGATTCCCTTTCCATAGAAAACTACATGATTGAGGTAGGAGGAGAGATAATAACCAAAGGGCTGAATCATGAACAGCAATTATGGAAAATCGGTATTGACCGTCCGGATTTCGGGAATATGATACCCGGCCAGCAGATGCAGGTTATCTTGCAGATAAGGAATAGAGCTCTTGCAACATCAGGTAATTACCGTAAATTTTATGAGGAAGATGGAGTTAAATATTCTCATTCAATAAATCCAAAAACAGGATATCCATCCCGGAACCAGTTACTCAGTGCCACAGTGCTTGCGGATGATTGCATGACCGCAGATGCATGGGCAACCGCATTTATGGTAATGGGACTGGAGAAAAGCAAGGCTGTGCTTGAAACGAAAAAAGACCTTGAGGCTTATTTAATCTATGGGGATGAGGTGGGGCAGTATAGGGTGTATGCTACTAAGGGGGTAGAACCATATATACTGAAAGAGAAATAGAGATCCATCGGATCACGGGATGGTACTAATTTTCTTCCATTTCCCCCGGATAGCATGTCTCCACACATCCGCAACATCCCTCTTCCCTTAGCTTCCTGTGTTCCTTCATCTCATCATGTTTAACACATGTGATCCCCAGTTTATGCATGTTTTTATTATGCCCGATGCTGTAAACAGGAAACTTGCCATTTTTACGGATGAGGATATTAATTGCCATGAATGCCATGGCTATTGCAAGTAAAATAACAGATATAAGCAAAACCTTTATCATTGCATCTTAGTTTCTATTAATCCAGAATGGCTGACTTCCGATCATAGAACCTGTCTTTTTCTCAATGGAAAAGTCGGAAGTACAGGCAGTGAAAAAAACGTAATAAACATCTTCACCAGCATTCTTTACGGCATTAAAAGTATTTCCCTCATGAATAACATGGTTGTTAAAATACCATGAAATTTTATCAAAACCGCTACCTTTTACTTTTATGCTTCTTTTATCGAAATCTATAGAAGTGATCACCGGAGGATCTGCTTCAGCAGCATTTGCAACCCAGAAAAAATTTCCCTTTAACAGGCTGTTATAAATGTGATCCTTGTTAAGGGTATCCACCAGTTGAATCTGAAAACCCTGGTTAATATCCTCAATCTTGTGAAGATCATCCGTTGAGGTCATCCATATTGGTCTCCATCCTGTACTGGATGCTTCTCCGAAATAATCGAGGATATCAGCATATAGTTTCATCCCGATGGGCCATCTTTCAGGTTCGCTGAATGTGGCACGTGTAAATATATCAATACCGTATATCTGATGATACTTCCGCAAATAATTAAAATAATCGGATGGTTTGTTATTATTTCTTTCTGTGCTTCTGGCCGGATGAGCAAAAGAGGCAAGTCCGCCGATCATATTTATTATATTCAGCGCCTGATCAAATTCCATCTCTTTACCCGTTAAATTTGAATACAATGAAATTATATGATGTTGCCCGGGACCCCTGAATGAAGGTTCGGCTCCCTGAATATCAAGCATTCCGGTGCTTATAGCACTGCGATTAAAATTTTCCCAGGGATATGTAACTTTCCAGTGATCGGTAATAGCTAATACGTTAAAACCTGCTTTCGCGTATGCATCAATTAATTCTTCCGGTGAAAGATCTCCGTCGGATAAGGTTGTATGCGTATGAAATTGTGCTTTGGCCCGGATCACAGTATTCCAATTAATATCCTTATAGGGGCTGACCCATGTGATCTCCGGGATATCCTTATCAAAGACAGGCAGGGTCATATACAGGATAAATGCACCGGTGATGAATAATAATACTGCCAGGCTGATAATAAACTGTTTCTTGTTCATCCTTTAATGAGTTTGATCATTCTTTTATTAAACTAACATTCACGTGTTATTATTGTTCATTTTTATAATAATAGTTCGTTATGTTTTTATAACATGCTGATAATAAGTGTTTTGTTAATTTATTCCGGTATTGTGCGTTTTATTGATAATCAACACTTTACGCCATTTGCGCCATTGCGTTTTTTTTAATTTAACGCACTATTTTTATAATAATCATTCCAGATAATAGCTTTCCATCAATGATCTCCATTTTGTCATTAATTCCTTATTCAGGTCAGGAGGAGGGACAGCATCATCAGGAAGAAATGATTTATAGGGGTGTTCCCTTGCATATTCTTCAAATTCTTCTCTTATTTTTTGTAATTCTTCGGGTTGTGTCAGGAGATCAATGGCAGAGGCTGCTATTGCTTTTGCCCCGGCATTTAATCCTTTCCATGCTGCTGATCCGTAGGTGGAGCTTACTGTTGACCAGTGGTGGCCAATGGCACCGGGTACTATTCCGGGGAATCGGATGGTTGCCAGGGGGATAATAAGTGAAACATCACCGACATCTGTTGAGCCCCCGCCTGTAAATGAGCCTGAGGGTGTTTTAAGAGAATCAACTTCTTTTGGGAATCCTTTTTCCTTAGCTTCTAAGTTCTTTTGAAGTGCAATGGCAAATTCATGTTCTTCATTGGCCCATTCGGGCATGCCTGCAATTTCAATATTTTTCTGGAATATTTCGGCTGCTGCTTTATTTGAATGCACCTGGTGGATTGCTGTAAGGCAGTTTATTTTTTCGAGTTCTGTTCCTGTTGCCAGAGCGGCGGCTTTTGCGCAATTAATTACTTTTTCATACATTGCTGTAACCCTGTCATCAGTATCCCTGATATAATACCATACACTGGCCTTGTCAGGGACAACATTGGGAGCCTGGCCGCCTTCAATGATCACATAATGCATTCTGTGTGTATAGTATAAATGTTCCCTTAGATAGTTTGTTGCTACATTCATTATTTCCACTGCATCAAGGGCACTTCTGCCACTCCATGGTGAACCGGCACTGTGTGCGGCATTACCCCGGAAAGTAAAAATAACAGAATATAATGCGTTATGACTAACTCCATAGGATGTCCCGAACTTTCCACTGGCATGATTGTCAATAACAACATCCACATCATCAAACAAACCTGCCCTGATCATATAAGGTCTGCTGATAGTGGTTTCTTCAGCCGGTGATCCAAAGACCTTTATCGTTCCACTGATCCTGTACTTTTCCATTGACTTTTTAACTGCAATGGCTGCTGCTGATGAAGCAGTTCCCATCATATTATGTCCGCATCCATGACCCGGTGCACCCGGGATTACCGGGTCCTGAAATGGCACTCTTCCTTTCTGAGATATCATGGGCAAAGCATCAAATTCCATCAATATACCGATCACTGGTTTCCCTGACCCATAGCTGGCTACAAAACAAGTTGGCATCCCGGCCATACCCATTGCAACAGTAAATCCTTCTTTTTCAAGAGTTTCTGATAATAATCCGGCAGATTTATATTCCTGGAGCCCCAATTCAGCATATGACCAGATGCAATCTGAGATTTTTCCGTATTTTGCTAAAATATCAGGCTGGCTAAGATAATCAAGTACATACTTCTTTTCAGGATATATCCCGCTATTTTCCTTTTCCCCCTGGGAAAATAAACTCAAAGAAAATACTGAAAAAAATATGAATAAAATAATTTTATTCTGGTTTATGTATGGTTTCATAATACAATGAATATAGTTCAAGTGTATGTCAACTGTGAATTGACATTTGCCCTCGCTCACCCCTCTAACTCCCCTAGGGGAGAACTCAGCCCACCAGGGGAAGGCATTCCCCTTTAGGGATCAGGGGTAGCGTGGGAATATGAAAAAGTATACCTGGTATGACACTATTTATTATTACAAATGTATAAAAACTTGATAAATACTTCATATCATTAAATTCAATTTCAGGAATTGTCTTTGGCTTCATCCGGCTTAATACTTTCCGGTTCTTCACCTTCCTTATATTTTCTGATTTTATAATTAATACCGGCAATGATTATGGCAATGACAGGATTTATATAATTAAAAAAAGCATAAGGGGCATAAGCGATAGTTGGAACCCCGAGTACTCTTGCCTGTGTTGCTCCGCATGTATTCCATGGAACAAGAACGCTTGTAAGTGTCCCCCCGTCTTCCAGGGTTCTGCTCAATACTTCCGGTTTTAAACCTCTCTTTCTGTATGTTTCAGCAAACATTCTGCCTGGTACAACAATAGCTATATACTGATCAGAAGCAGTGATATTCATAAAGATACTTGAAGCAATGGTTCCGGCAATCAGTGAAGTGACAGACCTGGCATATCTTATAATAGTACCTGTTATTTTCTCCAGGAAACCAGCAGACTCCATTGCTCCACCAAAGGTCATAGCCGAGAGTATCAGCCAGATAGTATTCAGCATACCCGACATTCCTGTTGATTTGAGAAGCTCATTAACTGTTTCATTCGGGCTTAAAATATGTACATTCCCAAACATTGACTGCATTATTCCGATGTAGGCAGCTTTAAAATAAGTACTTGTAATACCTGAGATTTCCCTGATCAGGTGGGGTTGGAAAATAACGGCAAAAACAGCACCAAGCAGGCTTCCTGCTAAAATGGAGGGTAGGGGAGGTACTTTGCAGATGATGATAAAGATTAAAATAACCGGGACAAAAAATAGCAATGGAGAGAGGTTAAATCTTTCTGCAAGTGCTGTCTGAACATCTGAGATATTTGTTTCTACTGTATTGAATTTACTGGTAAGGCCGATAACAAGAAAAATAATCAGGGTTATGATCATACTTGGTGTGGTAGTTATGGTCATATACCTGATATGTGTGAAAAGATCCGTGCCTGTCATAGCCGGTGCAAGATTGGTAGTATCTGATAAAGGTGACATTTTATCACCAAAATACGAGCCTGAGACAACAGCTCCGGCAACTATACTTTCATTGATGCCTAGTGTTTTCCCTATCCCGATAAGTGCTATCCCGATAGTTGCAACTGTTGACCATGAACTACCGGTCGAAAGTGATACAATACTGGTTATAATTACTGTGGCAAACAGAAAAATCGAGGGATGAAAGATCTTTAATCCGTAATAGATCATTGCCGGGACAACACCGCTGACCATCCATGTTCCTGCAAGAGCGCCGATAAACAAAAGGATCAGGATTGATGGCATAGCAGTGTCTATAGATTTTACAATACTCCTGATCACTGTATTCCATGAATACCCCAACCATACTGCAATAAGCCCGGCAACTGCTGCAGAAAGGATCAATACCACCTGGTTTGCACCCTCCAGAGTCTGCTCATGAAAAAATATCACGTTTAATGAGAGTAAAATAATAAGAAAGATCAGTGGAATAAAAGCATGTATAAGCTTTGGTTTTCTCACCTTATTATTTTCTGGTGCGTTCATTCTATTTAATTATAGCGCTGAATTTACTTAAATATTTTATAAATTACATTATCTGTTTGATTTTTGAATAGTGTCCTGATTTAAATAAAAATTTCCTTACGAGGTTAAAAATTGTTAAAAAAAATGTTGTATGTTAAAATCCATTATTATATTTAACCTGTTATTTACCAAGATTCACCTATGGACCTGAATATTGACTTCTTTAAAATAACTGATAATCAGGTTGCTCAGAAAGGCCGGGTGCTGATATCCGAACCTTTCCTGAATGATACTTATTTTAAGCGTTCCGTAGTCCTTATTACGGAGCATACAAAAGACGGCTCTGTAGGTTTTGTCCTCAATAAACAGGTTGATCTTAAAGTGCAGGATGTAATTCAGGATTTCCCGGAAATTGATGCAAGTATTTGTATTGGAGGGCCTGTGAATACGAATACTATCCATTACATTCATACTTTAGGTGATGTTATTCCTGAAAGCGTTCATGTTACAAAAGATATTTACTGGGGAGGAAATTTTGAAGTATTAAAAGAAATGATCGCTTCAGGATCAGTAAAAAATCAACAGGTGCGTTTTTTCCTGGGTTATGCAGGGTGGGGCGCCAATCAGCTGGAGGATGAACTCGCAGAAAATGCATGGCTGGTGGTGGAACTGAGCTCAGAAATAATTATGAAAGCCGAAAGTGCAAATACCTGGAATGTGATCCTTGAAAAAATGGACAATAAATACCAGGTATGGGCTAATTTTCCTGAAAATCCCGGCCTTAACTGATTATCTCTTTAAGCCGGCTGACATCCCTGTTTGGCTCAACCCTGATAGCTTTCAATCCTGCCTTTCTTCCTGCCTCCTCATCCGTTTCCCTGTCACCAATGAAATAGGAACAGGAAGGATCAATTTCAAACCTAGCTATTGCTTTCTCAAAAAATACTGTCTCTGGTTTCCGGCATATACATCTCCCTTTATCTGGATGATGAGGGCAATAGTATATCTCATCAAAGTACAATCCTTCTTTAATTAATAACTTATTCATTTTGTCATGAATAGCTTCCACATCGCCGTGAGAATATAAATTTTTTGCAATTCCTCCCTGGTTTGAAACTACAATCAGCAGGTAACCTTTTTCCCTAAGATACTTTAAAAGCCCGATGATTCCTTCATTCAGACTGAATTCTTCAGGGGAAGTAACGTAGTAATTACCATTATCGTTGTTAATTACTCCATCACGATCAATAAATACTGCTTTCATAAATAAATTACAATTGGTTAAGAAATATGTGGATCTTTGAAGGATCCAACATTACAGGGAAAACAAATCCATATACAGCGCCCCAGAAATGAGCTTCGTGGTTGATATTATCACCTCCCTTACGACTCATATAGCTGGAGTAGATCAGGTATAATACGCCAAATACAATACCCGGTATCGGGATAACTCCAAAAAATAATATTTTACCGAAAGGGGAGAAGAAAATACTGCAAAATACAACTGCAGATACTGCCCCGGATGCTCCGACAGCAAGATATTCAGTATTTCCCCGTTGTTTTAGAAATGTGGATATGGAAGAAATAATGATCCCCCCTATATACAATAGCAGGTAGGCTGAATGTGGAGTGCGGAATATAAAGTGTATTTCATAATGACTGAAGATATTTTCAATGTGACTTCCGAATGAAAAAAGCACGAGCATATTTATTATCAGGTGTGTCCAATCGGCATGAAGAAATGCGTGTGTGAAAAAACGGTAATATTCTTTCTTTTTAGCTATCTGGTATGGTGCGAAATCATATTTGCGCATTATCCCCGGTTTTTGGAAAGCAATAAAAGAGATAATTCCAGTGAGAATAATAATAATTATGGTTATCATTTGAGAGTTTTTGTAAAAATAATGACTTAAATTTATTATTTAAAGATAGAAATTATGTCTGGTACTTTGTTAAAGAAAGTGTAATTTATTTACTGCGGGCCGGGCCGCCAGCCGGGTTCAGGTCTGCTTACCGAGGTAAGGGCATGAGGTCTGACATCGTTTTCACTGTAGTGGAATTCACTTCCCATAGTCATCTTATTCATTTAATGTATTGACATAATTGATTTTGAAAACAGAGTTGGATTGTTTAAATAATGGTTTAATTTGATTATTTTTGTGATTAAAGGGAATTATATAAAATGAAATTGATATGAGTCCACAACATGTTAACTTAAAAATACCGCTCAGTTTTAAACAAGTGGTTGATATAGTAAAACAACTATCACCTTCCGAAAAGCAACGGCTTAGAGAAGTTTTATGGACTGAACAAAACATTGACGATATCGTAATCCCTGAAGAACATAAACAAATAGTAAGGGAGCGGAAAAGAAAATATGAGAATACCTCCGGCAGTTATTTTTCATGGAATGACATTGAACGTAAAATGGCTGCTCGTAAATGAAATTCACGGTAGAATACAATCCTGATTTCTTTAATGACATTGCTCAAGCTGTTGACTGGTACAATGAAAAACAGGCTGGTTTAGGCGACAGGCTATTTAACAATATCAAGAAGCAAACAGCAAAACTCTCAACTACTGCCCTTCATTTTGCTATAAAATATGATGATATCCGGTGTATGTGCATTGCAAAATTCCCTTATCTGGTGCATTATCATGTAAACGAGCAAACCAAAACGGTTAAAGTTGAAGCTCTATTCCACACAAGCCGTGACCCTAAGATCTGGGATGAACGTACGCAATATTAATTTGAAAAGTCTGGACTTGTCAGACCTGACTTAAGAGACATTCTTATCAACCAGGCCTGAACCACCAATAAATCCACCTAAACCACTCCCTGCTGCTCCTGATATCGCACCAATTGCTAAGGATTTACCAAATTGTCCCCAATCCCATTGTTGACCTGTAATTGCTGTTGCAGTTGCATATATTCCACCATTGATTACCACTCCCCAACATGCTGCATCAAGAATAGCTCCTACCGGTCCTAAGAATGACGAGAAAATAAACTCCCCGTCTGGATCTGTATAGATTAATGGATTATTGAGGCAATACCCATACCGGTATTATTTATTTTATAATCTCACACTGCTCATTAAAAATGGGGATATAATTTGCTCCTACTTTAATTAATGAATCTTTATGTTGCTTAAAATAATTGATCTGACAACTATCAAGCTCATGTTTTTCCATTTTATAATAATAATAATAATAATATTTCCCCTTTATTATGTTTCCATCCTTAACAGAAAAAAAGGTTTTTGTAATATGTCTTTTATTAATATAAAGAGAATCTCCGTAAATAGTAAGAGAAATATTTATTAGAGAATCATTTAGTTGATATTCCTTGATTAAATCATACTCTTCCAAACCCTTCTTATTATAAATGTTTTTTTTGCTTTTAAAATAGTTAAAAGAAAAGTTTATTGTCGTATCATGATCCTGTTTAATGAAGTAATATGAAAATAAACCTTGATCTCTATTAAAACTTACTATATCCCATCCCCAAGGACTAATAACATTTGAAGTATGGGAAATTTTAAAAAGCGGGATTCTCTTATTAATAAAATTGATTGTTAAAAAAGTAATGACGCTAATTAAAATTGCAATTGTAGTAATAATGATTATATATTTAGGTTTCATTTTACTATCTATTTAAGAATTTGATCCACTGTTGATATATTGAAATATTATCAAACCATACAGATATAATTCCCCTACTTGGATAGCTTGGTGCATGTGCAATTATTAAATATGGAGGTGGTTCTGGGGTATAAATTCCTCCAATAAAGTTATATTTCCAATGATCAATAGATGCATATTGATAATCCACTATTGAAATCCTGACTCCATTTGTATATGTTTTTGAGACAGATAATGATCCCGACATAGATCCCCAGAATCGATTCCATCCAGACGGTTGGGGGGTATTAGTATATATATCTGTTACATGCCAAAATCCATCAGGTTGATACGGATTCTCATTACCTTGGTATATATATCTGAAAGAATTCATTGTCCCATAGTAAACTGCCGTAGGATCTGACCAATCAGCTTGCGTAACACCTTGATAATATGTGCTTGAACCTCCTAAACTTGCAGTAGCTGTATACGGATTATATTCGGGAAGCGAAATATCAATAGTAGGTTGGGCCGAAAACATATCGGCTAACCAATCCCTTCCCTCAGGAGTTAATAAGCCATATGCAGCTCCGATCATTGAACCAGCCGTAGCACCTAATTGAGCTCCAAAAAGACCGCTCTGATGGGAATAATTCAAATTCCTATCGCTAAACACCATACCACCAGAAAATCCAGCACCATAGCCTACAACACTCCCTGTAGCCGCACCAGTTATAGTATATGCACCTATTGTTCCACTTACACCGAAATTCGTAAAAAACCCTGTTTTTGCTAGTGCAGGTGCCCCATATCCAAATCCAATTCCTCCTGCTGCTCCAATTAAGGCTCCTAAACCTATGCCTTTCCATGTATTTCCATCCCATGTCCATTTCCCAGGATTAAATTCCCACCCTTCTGCTGCTGCTCCTCCAATATATGAACCTGCTAATGAAAATATTGCCATAGCGAGCCATGGGAATTCTCCACCCGGATCGGTATAGATCAGGGGGTTATTCAAACAATATGAATACCTGTTATAACTCCCCGCATACCCCGGTAACTGCACATACGGATCCGGACTGAAAAATCTCCCCAGCATCGGATCATAAATTCTCCCGTTCATATCAATCAACTCAAATTCCTCCAGATGCTCATGCTCCGTAAATCCCCTGCCTGCAAACAATGGTGTGGACAAAGTATCCGTCCAGTCCGCCGCATCCCTTGGATTCCCCCAGGCATCAAAACTATACTCCTTGTAATCATTGGAATTATCCGCATTCATCATATATATCAAAGAACCCAGATGGTCAGTGTAAGCATGCCATACCTTCCCCTGCGTACCCGAACCTTCCGTAACAAATATAGCACATAATCCGGTCGGGGAAGAAATATAATGGTAGTTTTTAATAGTACTGTTTTCATTTATACGCTCATAATCACCGAAATAATGCTTCGTTCGTATTACCTGGCCGGAGTCTTTGAAAACAGACTTGCGGCGTTGATTATCCATTCCGTAATAAATTGAGTAGGATAATGTTTTCCCCGTAGCTGCCGTATCAACAATGAAAGATACTTTGTTAAAGGTAGTATATTCTATTTCCTGCGGCCCGGGACGCCAACCTGGCTCAGGCCTGCTTACTGAGGTGAGTGCATGAGGTCCGGCATCGTTTTCCCCATAATTGAATTCACTCAATTTTTAATTATTAAAGTATCAGAGATTAATTCCCCGGTAAACAATGAATAGTCATCTATACTTTCAAGGCAATCTCCTCTCAATGCAATTATCTCATCACTTTCAGGGATTTTAATTTCAATTAACTCATACATCTATTAAGTGCTCCTTATTTTAAAATGATATTGGCACTCTGTTTTCTAACTCTCTTGAACAATTCAAATCAGTATATAATCTAATCCGACTTAAAAGCCAATAATAGATTTTTAATACTTGATTACTTCTTTTGTCTACACAGTAGGCTGTTATAATATGTCGTCTAAATGTACTGTTTTGATTGAATTCTATAAAAAAAGGATTACTTGGTTCCATGCAAAAAATATCATTAATACTATCAGTTTTATTTAATTTTTTCTTTAATTTATCGTAATCTTTTTGCTTAAGATTAATAGTCTCCTTGCGGACTACTTTAAGGCCACTTATATCTATTGATGTTAATTTTATAAGATATAGGGTTGACAATCCTTTGTTTTCCTGAATTCTAAGAAAATAAAATTCATTGTAAAAATTCATCTGATCACAGGGAAACAATACTTTTATTATATTTTCAGAAGTATCATTTTGGTCTTCATTTATCTCATTAAGAAGGTAAGATAATTCCAAGATAGTATATTTATTTATTTTTTTCTCTGCTAGGTGAAAATAATCGAAAACATTCTTAACTTCTGGAATAAAATGAAAATTCCTCTCATATATGATTAAGGAATCTTCATCAAGCAGAGCGTAGTATTGTTCTTTAGGATTGTTAATTGAATCGGCAAATCCCATTTCAAAATGAAACAGTCCATTTTGTTCAGTGTACAATGTGAAATGATATGTTGTATCTTTAGTTACAAAGTTTATCCATTGATAATGAATTCTATATATCTTATGCCCATCTAATTGACAGAATAAAATATTAAATTTCAAAACAAAGATCACCAATATATAAAAAAATCTTTCCATCCTGTTGCTGATCTATAATGAAATAAATGTCTAATTTTAGTTATTGGCTGATGATGCCATCGATTACCCCAGAAAGAAGTATAAGCCTCAGATATATCTTCTCCTACATCAACTATACCATGTCCTATTTTGCCTGGTGTTTTAGGTAAATTATAAGATCTTGTACCATCAGGATTTAAAGTACTTACTTTATTTAAATCAGTTGAATAAATGGATCTTTCTATAATTATACCTTTTGATTTATCTACTTCTGTTATATTTATGTCATTGTTTCTAACATTTTTAGCGGGTTCAAATGCCCATTGACCATTATCTTTAAGGGTATATACGCCATATTGTTTATCGGCTCCAGTCCAAAAATTCCTATTATTTTTAACTGCATCTATTCCTCCAGCTAATCCTCCCCATAACGCTCCACCAATTGCACCTTTCCAACCTAAATCCAGCCCTTTAAATAACAAATATCTGAACTTATTATTTGGATCCATTACAGCATTACCAAAACCTAGAATAAAGCTACTTGAAAAGCCACCAGCAGCACCTGAAACAAATCCAGAAGAAAAACCAGTCGATACGACATTCGAAGTTCCAAGAAATCCTGCACTAAAACTCCCTCCTTTTGCTAATGCTGAATTTACGCCGGCACCTATACCTACACCAACACCGCCTGCCAAAGAACCAACTACTGCCCCCTTCCAAAAAGATTCTCCATGTAAGGAGGCATTTGCTCCTCCGGCCAATGCCCCCATATACATTGCCATAGCAATGGGTAATAAAAATTGTGCGCCAGGTATAATTGAAGCAAGAAGTGAGAAAATAAACTCTCCATCCGGATCCGTATAGATTAATGGATTATTGAGGCAATACGAGTATCTATTATAACTCCCCGCATACCCCGGCAACTGCACATACGGATCCGGACTGAAAAATCTTCCCAGCATCGGATCATATATCCTCCCGTTCATGTTTATCAATCTAAACTCATCCAGATGCTCATGCCCCGTAAATCCCCTGCCTGCAAACAATGGTGTGGACAAGGTATCAGTCCAGTCCCCCGCATCCCTCGGATTCCCCCAGGCATCATAGCTATACTCCTTGTAATCATTGGAATTATCCGCATTCACCATATATGTCAAAGAACCCAGATGGTCAGTATAAGCATGCCATACCTGTCCCTGCGTACCAGCACCTTCCGTAACAAATATAGCACATAATCCGGTCGGGGAGGAAATATAATGGTAATTTTTAATAGTGCTGTTTTCATTTATCCGCTCATAATCACCGAAATAATGCTTGGTGCGTATTACCTGGCCGGAGTCCCTGAAAACAGACTTGCGGCGCTGGTCATCCAGTCCGTAATAAATTGAATAGGTTAATGTTTTCCCCGTAGCTGTCGTATCTATTATGGAAGATACTTTGTTAAAGGCTGTGTATTTTATTTCCTGTGGCCCGGGCCGCCAGCCGGGTTCTGGCCTGCTAACCGAGGTGAGTGCATGAGGACCGGCATCGTTTTCCGCATAGTTGAATTCACTCCCTACCCCGGTGATGGAAGATATATTACCGATACCACCATTGTCGTATTCCATGTGCCGGTCGAGATATATCTGGTGGGTTCCGTTGACATAATATGCTATCCTGTTCAGCCTGTCCAGTTCATCATAGCCAAAAGTCTCTTTCAGGTTCTTGTGGATATCTTCCCGGTACGACATATTCCCCCTGTTGTCAAAGCCGTAATTCATTCCCCTGCCGTTAGCAAAGCTTTGCGATTGCAGTTCTCCGTATGCATCATAACCGGTTTCAGAGGTATAGCTTCCCTGTTTGTGAGAGGTGATCTGGCCTAAAGGATTTATGGCAAGGCATTCCCAGAGGGTTTTGTTGTTGCCTTTTATGCTTTTAAGGTAACCGTTAACATTGTATGAATTATATACCATAAATCCGGAAGGATATTCCCTGGTTACCACGCGACCGTATGCATCATGGGTGAATTTATTTTCTATGGTGAGGCCGTCATATGTTTCCATCCAAAAAGTATTTTGCTTTTTAAATCCAATGCTAATGGGAACACCACATACCAAAATAATTCCTGCTAGGGCCAACAATACCTGAAACAAATAAAACTAAAGGCTTTAATTCTCTTTTCCAACTTGCACAGTAATGTGATATGATAAATCGTTTGTATTCACCATCAATATTATATTCCAATATCCATGGGTTACCAGGCTCCCTGCATTCCTGACTCTCCATTTCGCTTATTTTTTTAAATAATTTCTTAATGCGTTTCACATCCTGTTCTTTCATCCGGGCCGAGTCCCTTTGTATTATTTGCATACCATTATAGTCTTTCGATATTCCAGTGGTTCGATGGATTAATGCTGTTTCATCAGAAAAATCGATCTCAAATAATTCATAAAAATTATAATCGTTTAGGTCATCACAAGGATACAAAATCCTAATATAATCATAATCATAGTTAAAAAGAACTTTGCCACCAAGCTTCTGAAGGATATTTGAACCTATAAGTTCATATGGAATTCCATGCTGGTATATATCGGGTTCTAACTTAAATGGAAAATAACTTATAATCGTATCAATACTGTTAATATTAAGATTAATAACATTGTCAAAAATATCAGTTATATTTCCTCTTTTATCGAATTCCCAAACTCTACTTGACTTAACATTTTCCAGAGTATAAAACTCATGTTGAAAATAAAACTTTCCATCTGGCTTAATAAACTTACTAAAATGATAGATTGTATCATTAGTTTTAAATACTAACCATTCAATGTTAATGATATTCGCTTTAATTGTATCATTATCTTGGTTAAATCCAGAAAAACAAATCGTTAATAAAGGGATAATAAGACTAAGCCTTTTCATAGTTTCAATAATGTTAGTGAACCACGGCAACTTTCTTTTCTTTTGGGAGTCCTGATGCATAGTAAAATGTTTCTACCGTGTTATTGTTATTATTGGTACTTCTTATGATCTCACCCAACCTGATTTTGACCTGAACCGATTGCCGGATATCACCATCTCTGCCGCTGGTTGTGGTTAAAGTCCGAATGTTATAAATAAAAGCAGTAAACCTTCCGTCCGGGTATTCTTCCCTGCTTAGACGGTTCAGGTTGTCATTGTAAAAACTCTAATAACATATCCGATGGTTGCCCTTGAGGGAGAAGATATTGAGGAAATATTGATTGAATACCACCGAAGTTCTAAAATTTACCAATATACATAAGTAAAAGCATAACCTTTAGCATATATCTTTTCCTTTGAATCATTATTATAGATATAATTGAATGCTCTTTCAACCAAATGTTTATCATTTATAACATACTCTGACTCGAAGTTATTGATAGAATTATTTAATCCTCGATCTTTCCATATTCTTTTTATAAGAACATTATTTTTATCATAATAATATGATTTTTTAATTGTGCTTTCAATTTTTAAATCACTCTTTATAATTGAAATCTTATTAAAAAGCTCAAGAATCTCTGAAATTTCAGTATTTAAACTGTAGTCACTCAAATCTATTTTGTAATATCCAATAATCTCATTGATAAAATATGATGAATCTGAGCAAGCATAATAATTATAATTATTAATTTGAATCTCATTTTTAGAATTTACATTAATAACGACTTCAAAATCCGTTTGTCCTGAATCATTTAATTTTAAAACGCTTACATATCCTGATTTAATAGGATTGTAGTAAATGTACTTTTTAATGTTAATTTTGATAATCAGGTTATCAATATAATGGAATGAAGTCGTATCAATAACATTGAAAGATTTTGTGTCTATATCGAAGCTTTTGTTTACTATTCGTTTAAGCATATTATTCTCATCATATTGGTATAAACAAAAATCTGAACGATTATTATGCATAAATATAAGATTATAAATATTTACTTGTTCTTTTATTAAATTCCCATCTATATCAAATTCATATTCAACATTTATAAAGTCAGGATTAATATTTGATCCAAAGTCTGAATATTGTATATCAAAAAGATATGCTTTCTTAATTTTATTAGCTTTTATTATTTCTGGATTCCATTCATAATCAAAATATTGAGAGGAAGCAATTCCACAAATCAATAATAAACCAATTTGTACTAAGGTTTTCATCTAAATACTTGAAAATAAGGATTCGTAACTGGTGCACCAAAAATACTTGCGTAACTAACAATTAGGCTTCTCCAAGGTGAAAAATTACGATTAGGCCATGATCCCACGTACTCTGTGTCCATCCAATGAAATATCACATCATGCTCTCTAAATCCTTCCCAATAATACCTTAAACCGCCTATTGATGATCTACATCTAAAGAATTTTTCATGCATGATTTCATGGCCCAATACTAGATCCAGTAATTCCTGCTTTTGAAATGCATCTTGATAAATAGTAATAACATTTTTACCTTTTGGAATATATGTCCAATCGCCTAATCTATTGTTAGGCTGGAAATTAGAGGCCATTAATTCCATTTCTCTATCATTGAAATAATAATTGTTTTTCATGATACTTAATTCCAAACTCTCTTTTTTTATTGGAGCAGCGCTTCCCCTAAAATCATCCGGATTGAGTGGTGAATTATTTGAAAATGATTTTGTATAACCTGATCCATTCCAGAATTTCCCATTATGTTTTACAGCATCAATCCCATTTAGAGTTCCTTCTAGTAATCCTGGAATGCTAGATAGCCCTGCTATACCCCAATTTGGTTTAAAATATCCACTAGTAGAATAGGTTTCTAAACCCGTTCCCAATGAAGTAGAGAAAAATTGCAACCCTGCTCTTAGAAAACCTGATTGTGCACCGAAACCGGTTGGAATTATGAAGGAAGGTGTCAGATATAATCCACCTGTTAATGCTCCAATAGCAGCTCCCCTGCAAAAAGACCCACCATTTAATGAAGCATTTGCTCCACTGCTTAATGCCCCCATATCCATTGCCATTGCAATGGGTAGTAAAAATTGTGTGCCAGGTATAATTGAAGCAAGAAGTGAGAAAATAAACTCCCCGTCCGGGTCAGTATAGATCAGCGGGTTATTCAAAGCATACGAGTATCTATTATAACTCCCCGCATACCCCGGCAACTGCACATACGGATCCGGACTGAAAAATCTTCCCAGCATCGGATCATATATCCTCCCGTTCATGTTTATCAATCTAAACTCATCCAGATGCTCATGCCCCGTAAACCCCCTGCCTGCAAACAATGGTATAGATAATGTATCCGTCCAGTCCGCTGCATCTCTCGGATTCCCCCAGGCATCATAGCTAAACTCCTTGTAATCATTCGAATTATCCGCATTCACCATATATGTCAAAGAACCCAGATGGTCAGTATAAGCATGCCATACCTGTCCCTGCGTACCAGCACCTTCCGTAACAAATATAGCACATAATCCGGTCGGGGAAGAAATGTAATGGTAATTTTTAATAGTGCTGTTTTCATTTATCCGCTCATAATCACCAAAATAATGCTTTGTACGTATTACCTGGCCGGAGTCTTTGAAAACAGACTTGCGGCGCTGGTCATCCAGCCCGTAATAAATTGAATAGGTTAATGTTTTCCCCGTAGCTGCCGTATCTACTATGGAAGATACTTTGTTAAAGGCAGTGTATTTTATTTCCTGCGGACCAGGTTGCCAGCCTGGCTCAGGCCTACTTACCGAGGTAAGAGCATGGGGACCTGCATCGTTTTCCCCATAATTAAATTCACTTCCCACCCCGGTGATGGAAGAAATATTTCCAATACCTCCCTGGTCGTAATCCATCTGCCGGTCAAGGTATACCTGGTGGTTTCCGTTGACATAATATGCTATCCTGTTCAGCCTGTCCAAATCATCATAACCAAAAGTCTCTTTCAAATTTTTATGGATATCTTCCCGGTACGACATATTCCCCCTGTTGTCAAAGCCGTAATTCATTCCCCTGCCGTTAGCAAAGCTTTGCGATTGCAGTTCCCCGTATGCATCATACCCTGTCTGGGAAGTATAGCTTCCCTGTTTATGGGAAGTGATCTGACCCAGGGGATTTATGGCAAGGCATTCCCAGAGGGTTTTGTTGTTGCCTTTTATGCTTTTCAGGTAACCATTAACGTTGTAAGACTGACTCACTTTAAATCCGGAAGGATATTCCCTGGTTACCAGGCGGCCGTATGTATCATGGGTGAATTTATTTTCCATAGTGAGACCGTCATACGTTTCCACCGTTCTCACCAACCTGCCAAAACCATTATCATCGTAATAATACTCCATGCTGTGCTGCGCACTGTCCTGGGTGACAGTACTCAATGCCCCGGTAAACCGGGTATCGTAAACATAAGTTTTAGTATTTTTCAGAACATCACCAGGAGCATATTGCTTCTCAGTGAGTATACGTCCCAGGGCATCATAGGTATAGCTGGTTTTATTTCCCAGGGCATCTGTCTGACTGATAAGTTCCCCGAATACATTATACTGACTGGCAATAGTTCCCGCATCAGGATCAGAGATAGTATCCCTGTTACCATAAATATCATAGGAAAGCAGCGTGGAATAAACACCAGAAACTTTCTTTTCTTTTGGCAATCCTGATGCATAGTATTTTGTTTCTACCGTGTTATCCGCATTATCTGTGCTGATGGTTACTTCACCCAGGCCGTTTACAGTCTGTACTGACTGGCGGGTATCACTTCCCCTCCCGCTTGTGATGGTTGTGGTACGCCCATCATAATCATACTCAGTGAATCTTTCATCAGGGTAATCTTTCCTGCTTACACGGTTCAGTGTATCGTACTGAAAGACAGTCCAGTATTTATTCCCTGAGGATTCATATGGCTGGCTTTGCCTGTATATTCTGCTTCTGTTATCGTACTCAGTATCCTGGTAAATTTCTTCTCCGTTAAAACCTGTACTGACAGAACGAAGTTCCCTGCCAAATTTATCATAGAATGTAAAAGCAGGGGGATTGCCTGAGGATTGTTGATATGAATAATACAACGAACTGTCAGGCGCATCAGGGTGTTCAGTAGCCCATCGTAGTCCGGTATATTCTTCATTACCATCGGGATGAGTGACCTTAATCTGCCTGCCAAAACCGTCATATTCATATTCCGTGGTAAGATCATTTTCTTCATCCGTGATGGTTTTTAGCAATCCATTCTCTGAATAGTAAGTATAGCTTTCTTCATAATCAAGGGCATCCTGTTTGCTTTCCAGGTGATAACCGTCGGCATAATAGGTGAAGTTCTGTTCCCGTAAAGGTGCACCGGATTCATTAGGCGCAGATACTTTTAGGGTAATGGTGTTACCATAGGTATCATACACATATTCTTCTTTCAGCTCTTTTGGGGAATCTTTTTCTTCAATTTTAAAATGCAACATTCCATTACTATTGTACTCAAAGTCAGTTTTCCTGGTGAAATCTGTTTCACCAGGTCGTTTTTTAAAGGTAATGACAGAATCTGGTAACCCGATTATTCTTTTATCTCCTGAAATAATATTTGTATAGGTGGTTACTGTCGAATCTACAGCTATTAACTGGTCTGCGTCCTGGTAATAACGAGTGTAGGTGGAAAGGGGTAAAAGATAATCATTATAGTTCGGATAATATTGTTTTGTAATTGTGTTATTAACATTATCTTCAGAACTAATATTATCAGTTATTATGTATTTGTTATTACTTATTGTTTTTGTTGAATAATTTATTTTTCTTACTGATACAGTATTGTAATATACTTTATTTACGATGCTATCCGGAAGCAGCATATATTTTGAATTCCCTTCAATTGGAACAAGCTTTGAAAACTGCGTACTTGCACTTACCTGAATTGAATTTCTGATGTTTTTAGTTTCAGTTTCATGAAAACCTAAAAATCCTTTTCCATTTAAATGTATAATTGGATCTTTAAAAGAAAACAAGGTTTTTTCTTCACTATTCCGAATTTCCTTTACAGTTCTCAAAAAGCTTCTGGCGGTATATATTGAATTATAGTCATCCACCTCCTTGGTTGCCTGATAGCTGTATAAATTAAGGTTTTTATCGTAAAACATTTCAGTTATCATTCCATTTCCGGTAACTAATGTTTTCATCGTATTTAAGTTACTCCCGGGTGATATTGAAAAATAACAATAAGAAAGATAAAATGGATTTGGAAATGATGTAAATACATCAGGGGTTACATCTACATTTAATTCCCCTATATTTCTAAGCTTAAGATCATTTACTGTGTTAAAATTTGCAATTAATTGGAAACTACTATTTACCTGCAAAAATGCCTGGAGTTTATAACCGCTACCATCAGGTTTAAGTTCCAGAATATCAGATTTACCATCCTGGTTAAAGTCATAAATATTATATCGTGAAGCGGTTTTTGATCCTGAGTCATTATATAGATTCGGCGGCGTAATTACATTTGTCAGGAATTTCTTGCTATCTGAGATAACAATTGCCCAATTTTTTGTGGTACTTTTCTGATATAGTATATCGCTATTACCATCTCCATTAAAATCACCAATAAAAATATTATCGTCTTTATTAATCAGATATGTAGTATATATTTTTTCAAACTTTCCTGAATTTTTACAATATTCCCATATATGAGCTCTGTCACTATGCAAAAATAAGATGTCCGTTTTTCCATTTCCATTAAAGTCAAGTAATTGATATTTGTTAGGACTCATAAAATTTGAACTACTGCATCCATCCTGAAAATTTTCTGTATTTTCATAACTGTACGTGTTATTTTCATTCTTCAATAAAAGATAATCAGGATATCCTCTCCCTTCGAAATCGGCAGCAACTAAATGTAAAAGCCCATATTCACTATAGTCTATGGTATAAAATGGTATATAAATATCCTTTTCATAGTTGTTAACAATTGTATCTGTAACCGGAGAATATTCATAACGCAAAAACCTTACATTCCAATTTGGATCGATGTAATGTCTATATTTAAAATAAATTTCATCTCTACCATCCATATCTGTGTCAACAAAATAAAAATCCTCAGAACTAGGGAAATTTCCTTCACCTTTAAGTTGAGGTGTCAGGGAATTTCCAGGGTTAATATAGACTGCCCATTTATATTGTTCTGCTTGCCCCTTTACATATTTATGAAATGCAAAGAAATCTGAAATTCCATCTCCATTAAAGTCTGCATTATAGTATTGTTCTTTTGTTCTTGAATATCCCTGGTTAAACAAATCTGAATGGTAGCCGGGTGGTATGAAATAAAAATTATCATTTGATTTTTCAATAAAATAATCATTTTCTTCCCACTCAAACACTGTTTTATTATATTTTTCCTCATCTATTCCGGATAACTCCACTGACTGTAAATATGAATATTCCTGGTAATCATAGATAAGGCTGTAATTTTTAATTTCATTGCCTGTTGCATCCCCATATTTTACTGATATTTCGTTTAATTTCTTTGCATTGAAATATCTTTCCCCGGCAATATATCCGTGGATGGAATCATCCCTGTTGGTATAAGAAAATAGTACTGAGTATAAAGTGTTTGCAGAGTTCCCATAACTAACTTCCGTTAACCGAAAGTTTTTATAGGTATTCACATATTTTATTTCTTCATAAAGGTAAGTATCACAGGTATCGCTTTCTTCAATAATGGAATCCGTTCTGATATAAGCTGAGTCATACTCATATTTATATGTAATGAAATTGTCTGAAATATCTTTTTGACTGCTTAAATAAAATGCCAGGACAATATCCGTATTTAATATAAAATATTCATGAATTTCATTGCCTGAACAATATGCATCAATATATATTTCTCTTGTTTCATTACTCAGCCTATTTTTATCAGAATAATAATAAACATTCCCTTTCCCATCCCAAACCTTAAACCACCCTGGTCCTTTGTCTGTACAATCATATCCCATGATCTTCGGCTTCGGATCATTTTCCAGCCGGTATTCAATACTATCCGTATAGTCATTCACTGTAATGAGTCTTTGCCCATCCCTTTAAATTAGCAGCAGTAATTAACAATAAATATTATCAAGAAAGATGTAAGTATTTGATTTTCTTTTCTTTTTGATACTTTTTCTTTTCTTTGTTAATAGTTGTTAATTTGTTAAAAAAAAGAAT
>Ga0209164_1001573_pt1 | contig 28479 bp, 23 predicted proteins | sample MTBNYHSulfiMetaG_FD_187458 | JGI IMG/M metagenome (GOLD analysis project Ga0209164, IMG submission 187458) | Enrichment culture microbial communities from rom New York Harbor, USA that are MTBE-degrading - MTBE-NYH (New York Harbor Sulfidogenic)... | ecosystem: Environmental > Aquatic > Marine >... | reverse complement strand
GCCGAAGAGGCCGAAGAGGCTGAAGAGGCTGAAGAGGCTGAAGAGGCTGAAGTCGACGTCGCCGCAGACGAAACCGCCGACGAGGCCGAGGCCGAGGACGAGGCGTAGCCGAGTCGCCGATCGAGAAGGAGTGCGGGGCCGGGTCGCTTGCCTTTGAGGCATCGCCCGGCCCCGAGTTCATGGGGGAGTGACATGTACATCGTTTCAGTGACTGGTGGTCTGGCAGCCGGCAAGAGCGAGGCCTGCGACTATTTTGGTCGGCGGGGTGCGGTGGTCATAGACCTCGATGAGGTAGCTCGACGCCTGCTGAGCGCCGGCGGTCCCGTGGTCCCTCAGATCGTGGAGGCTTTCGGCGAGGATGTCTTGGCCGAGGACGGTTCCGTCGACAGGTCACGCCTTGCTGCCAAGGCATTCGCCTCCTATGAGAACGCCCAGCTCCTCAACTCGATCGTGCACCCGGCGGTCGCGAGTGATGTCATGCCCGGACTCACGGAGATGGGCCTGCTGCAGAACCCCCCACCTCTTGTCGTGCTGTGTGTGCCGATGCTGGTCGAAGCGCCGGTCTTCGGCGAGATTGCCGATGTGGTGCTGGCCTTGTCCGCTCCTGAGGAAGTGCGCGTGCGGCGTGCTGTTGCCCGCGGCATGGCCGAAGACGATGCGCGCGCCCGCATCGGCTGCCAGGCGACCGACGCTCAACGCGAGTCTGCGGCCGACTGGGTGATCGTCAACGACGGCACACGCGAAGCGCTCGCGCAGCATCTCGAGCGCTTCTGGGACGAGGTGGTCGAGGGTGCCGCGTAGCAGCATCTTCGCGCCACACCGGCTTCTGGTAGCCGGGGTGGTCGTTGTGCTTGCCCTCCTCACCTTCCTGTTCTTGCGGGGCCCCGTGTTCTGGCAGCGTTGGTACTACCCGCTGGAGCATCGGGATCAGATCACTGCCTCCTCACAGCGCCACCGGATCAACCCGTACCTGATCGCTGCGGTTATAGACGCCGAGTCCGACTGGCGCTCCGAGACAGTCTCAGATGCCGGAGCCGTCGGCCTTATGCAGCTGCTTCCGGCCACTGCCGAGGAGCTTCGGCGCCAAGGGGTCGTGGACGAGGAAGTCGTGGGGTCCGGCACGTTGTCAGACCCAGCTGTCAACATCGAGTACGGTGCCGCGTACTTACGCTTCCTCATCGGTCGGTATCACGAGGTCGAGACGGCGCTCGCTGCATACAATGCGGGTATCGCCAACGTGGACGAGTGGATCGCGAACGGCGGCGACATCCGCGAACAGATCGAATTCCCGGAGACACGGCACTTTGTGTTGCGCGTGTCGCGGGCACGCGATGTCTATGAACGGCTGTATCCAAGTGCGTTTCCCGAGTGGGAGGGTGAGTAAGTGACGGATCGGCAATTCAGAGTAGTTGCGCCGTTCGGTCCCGCGGGCGACCAGCCGAAAGCGATCGAAGAGCTCGTTTCCGGCACACAAGCCGGCCACAGGTACCAAACGTTGCTCGGAGTGACCGGCTCAGGCAAGACGTTCACCATGGCCAAGCTGGTGGAACGGGTGCAGAAGCCCACCTTGGTTATGGCGCCCAACAAGACCTTGGCCGCTCAGCTTGCCTCTGAGCTGCGCGAATTCCTTCCGGACAACGCGGTAGTCTACTTCGTGTCGTACTACGACTACTATCAGCCCGAGGCCTACGTCCCCACGACGGACACGTTCATCGAGAAGGACTCCTCGATCAATGAGGAGGTCGAGAAGCTGCGCCACGCAGCTACCGCCGCGTTGCTCTCGAGGCCGGACGTCGTGGTCGTCGCCAGCGTGTCATGCATCTACGGCATCGGGTCTCCGGAGGATTACGCTGGACTCGCGGTCATGCTTACGGTGGGAGAGCCGTACGACCGTGAGAAGCTCGTGCGTGACCTGATCGGCATCCAGTACGACCGGAACGACTATGAGCTGTCGCGGGGGAACTTCCGCGTCCGCGGCGACGTCATCGACATCTTCCCTCCGTACGCGGACCATCCCGTGCGAGTGGAGTTGTTCGGCGACGAGGTCGAGTCGGTCTCCGAGGTCGACCCGCTCACCGGAGAGGTCCTCGTCGAATTCAAGTGGCTGCCGATATGGCCCGCGACCCACTACGTCACCCGCTCGGACAAACTCGAGCGCGCGCTTCAGACGATACAAGCGGAGCTTGCCGACAGACTCGCCGAACTGCGCGAGGCGGGCAGACTGCTTGAGGCGCAGCGACTCGAGATGCGCACGAACTACGATCTGGAGATGCTCGAGACCATGGGCTTCTGTTCCGGCATCGAGAACTACTCGCGTCACCTTGACGGGAGGCAGCCGGGCGAGCCGCCAAGCACGCTCATCGACTACTTCCCAGATGACTTCCTGTGCGTGATCGACGAGTCGCACATCACCATCCCGCAGATCCGCGGCATGCACGAGGGCGACCGCTCGAGGAAGATGACCCTCGTAGAGCACGGGTTCCGACTTCCGAGTGCTCTCGACAACCGTCCGCTGCGCTTCGACGAGTTCGAGCAGCGTGTGCCGCGCTTCATCTACGTGTCCGCCACGCCGGGCGACTACGAGCTGCGCATGTCGCAGCAGGTCGTGGAGCAGATCATCCGCCCGACGGGGCTGGTGGATCCCGAGGTGGTGGTGCGGCCGGTGAAAGGTCAGGTAGACGACCTGATTGCCGAAGTGAAGGAGCGCGTCGAGCGAAACGAACGCGTGCTGGTCACCACGCTCACCAAGAAGATGGCCGAGGACCTGACCGACTACCTGTTCGAACAGGGCGTGAAGGCGCGTTATCTGCACAGCGACATCGGCACGCTCGAGCGAGTCGACATCCTTCGAGACCTGCGCCTCGGCGAGTTCGATTGCCTCGTCGGCATCAATCTGCTGCGGGAGGGCCTGGACTTGCCCGAAGTCTCGCTCGTGACCATCCTCGATGCCGACAAGGAGGGCTTCCTACGCAACCACCGCTCGCTGATCCAAACGATTGGTCGCGCAGCGCGCAACGTTTCGGGCCGAGTGGTCATGTACGCGGACAACATCACCGATTCGATGCGCGCGGCCATCGATGAGACGAACCGCCGGCGCGAGATCCAGGTTGCCTACAACGCTGAGCACGGCATCGAGCCGACGACGATTCGCAAGGCCATCAGCGATATCGTCCAGTACGCGCGGGAGGGCGAAGTCGAGCTGACGACGGCCGCCGAAACGGCCAGAGAGCTGTCGGGTTTGCCGCGCGACGAGGTCATGAGACTGATAACGACCCTGGAAGAAGACATGGTCTCCGCTTCCGACAGCCTGGACTTCGAGTCAGCGGCACGGCTCAGGGACCAGGTGGTCAGACTGAAGGCCGAAGTCGATCGTACGACAGAGGACGAGGTGCTCGATCGGCTCAAACAAGGTGCGCGGCGAGGCTCATCGTACGGGAAATCGCGGCGCAGGCGCTGAGACGCGTCCGCGTTGCGCCAAAGGGGCCTAGACCTGGATGCGATGCATCGTGCTCGGATGGTAGAGTCATAGCGTCCTATGCAGAGCTGTGGCCAATGACGGGTGGGGTCATGAACGACGCATTCGAACGAGAGTGGACTCGCCTGAAGGCCGAGCACACTCACGACCGCGACGCCGCGAACAACTACGGCTGCTTCAACGTCGAGGCCTGCAGGAACTGCAACTACGTCTACAACTCCCGCGCGTGCATCGGCTGCCACAACTCGGACAGTCTCATCGAATGCGTGCAGTGCGTAGATTGTCGCGATTCGGCCTACTGCGTCGGGCTGAACGGCGCGCGCTTCCACATACTCAACAAGGAGTACAACGAGCAGGACTACTACGCGAAACTCACCGAGTTGGGTATCGACTGGAACGTGCAGGCATTCGACCCGATGGACCCGTACGCCTCTTTGTAGCGTTACGCCGGTCCGTCGCGACCCGTAGGAGGTGTGCGCCGTGCTCACCCTCGGCGATACGGTCACGTTGTCCAATGGCGTGCTGATGCCTCGGCTTGGTTTCGGCACGTACAAGGCGCGCGGGGATGAAGCCGCGAGGGCGGTGGCGACCGCGCTCGAGGTCGGCTACCGCGGGATCGACACCGCGGCCATCTACGACAACGAGGAGTCTGTCGGGCAGGGGCTGCGTGCCGGCGGCGTCGCTCGCGAAGACGTGTTCGTGGCGACCAAGGTATGGACGCGCGATATGGGATACGAGAGCACTCGCAAGGCGTTCGCGGGTTCGCTTGAGCGCCTTGGATTGGACTACGTCGACCTCTACCTGATCCACTGGCCCGTCGAAGGCATGAATGAGGAGACGTGGCGCGCCATGGAGGGTTTGCTGGATGAGGGACTCACCCGCGCGATCGGCGTATGCAACTTCCTCGCGCACCACATCCAGGAGGCGGAGGCGTACGCGAGCGTGATGCCGATGGTGAACCAGTTCGAATTCCACCCCCGGCTCCAGCAACTCGACGTACTCAAGGCCTGCATGGAGCGAGGCATCGTCGTGCAGGCGTGGGCGCCGCTCATGAAAGGGAAGGTGCTCGAGATACCCGAGATCGCTCGCATCGGAGAGCGGCACGGCAAGTCTGCGATCCAGGTGACGCTGCGCTGGGTCCTTCAGCATGGCGTCGTGACGATCCCGAAGTCGGTGAACCCGGACCACATACGCCAGAACGCCGACATATTCGACTTCGAGCTGGACGTCGATGAGATGACCACCATCGACGCCCTGGATCGCGGGGAGCGTTTGGGGGCCCATCCCGATCACCACAACCAGTGGTAGGGCGCGTGCACCCGCTGCTATCCGCGAGCTTGACGCCGGAGGGTGCCTCCTCGTAGTCTGAACGTATGAACACACGCTCACATGACGGCGGCGATAGGGTCGATACCTGCGACGTGACTGTGGTCGACGCAACCGCGGTAAGTCGCGTACGAGACGCCCTTGGCCCGGATTCTTCCCTCAAGGCGTGCAGCGACATCTTCAGCGCGATGTCGGACCCGACGCGGCTCCGGATCTTGAGCGCGCTGGCCTGCGAGGAACTGTGTGTGTGCGACGTAGCAGCCTTGACCGGAGTCTCGCAGTCCGCGGTCAGCCACCAGCTGCGCATCTTGCGCCAGCTCGACCTGGTGACTTTCGAACGTCGCGGTAGACGCGCAGTGTACCGGCTTGCCGACGACCATGTGCGCTCTCTACTCGACATCGGCAAGGCTCATGCCGACGAGCGGTCGGTGAGTTTCCGTGAGTGAGCGCGACGAGGTCGAACGAGGTGAGCGTGGGGTCGTAGAGGCTCGCGAGACGGTTGAGGTCCCCGTCTCCATACCTTCACCCGAGGCGTGTAAGGTCTGCACCGCCCAACTCGTGCAAGCCGTGGACGCAGTGGCTGGCGTGGGTAGCGTGTCCATCGACCCGTCAACGTCCCGATTGACAGCCGAGATCGACCCCTCTCGTCTCAGCGCAACAGGTCTTGCCGAACAAGTCGAACGCCTTGGTTTCGAGGTGGCTCGGCGGGTCGGCCACGAATCGTGGCGTGTTACCGGACTGGATTGCCCCGACTGCGCGCGCACGATCGGCGTTTCCGTTTCCCACATCGACGGGGTTCTGTCCGCGGACCTCAACTTCGCAAGCGGCATACTGCTGGTCGAATACGACCCAGCCGGCGATCCTCGGCAAGATGTGGCCGAACTGCTCCGAGCGATGGGTTACGGCGCCGAGCCGATGGGCGACGCGGCCGGCCGTCCCGTGGCGGAGTTTCGGCTCGTCGGCCTGGACTGTCCGGATTGCGCGGAGTCCGTGAGGGTCGCCGTGGCCTCGTCGCCCGGAGTCCTTGAGGCGTCGATCGACTTTGCGACCGCGCGCATGCGGGTGGGCTACGACCCGCGCGCGACGGACGTGGAGGCACTAGGCAGGGCTATCGAGTCGGCGGGATATGGCGTGGAGTCCGTGACGCGGCCCGGCGCTGCCGGACCCGAGGAGCGCACGTGGTGGGACCGCCACCGCCACGATGTCGCAACACTCGCGGCAGGCGCAGCCATCGCGGCCGGGTGGCTCCTCGGCGAGTTTGGTGCGCCCGAGAGTGCGTCGATCGTCGCGTACGCCGCTGCGATCGCGGCAGGTGGCTCGCTGGTCGCGCGAAGGGCGCTCGTGTCGGCCAAGGCACGAATGCTCGACATGAACGTGCTCATGAGCATCGCCGTAATCGGCGCGGCAGGCATAGGCGAATGGCTCGAGGGTGCGATGGTGGTCTTCCTGTTCTCCGTGGGCGGGCTTCTTGAGGCGCGGTCGCTTGCGCGCACCCGGAGTTCGATCCGTGACCTGATGGACCTGTCGCCCGAAGTAGTGCGCGTGCTCCGCGACGGTGAGGAGTCGGCGGTCCCGCCCACCGAGGTCGTTCCCGGGGAGACGATACGTGTCCGCCCGGGTGAGCGCATCGCGCTTGACGGGGTCGTGCGCGCGGGTTCGTCGGCAGTGGACGAGTCGCCGATCACCGGCGAGTCGGTCCCTGTGGAGAAAGCGCCCGGCGCTGAGGTCTTTGCCGGGTCGCTGAACGCGACAAGCCTGCTCGAGGTCGAGGTGACCGCACTTGCGTCGCAGACCACGCTGGCGCGGGTCGTGTACCTGGTCGAGGAGGCGCAAGCGCAACAGGCGCCGTTCCAGCGGCTGGTGGACCGCTTCACGCGCTACTACACGCCGGCCGTCGTGGCGCTTGCGATCGCGCTTGCTGTCGTCCCGCCGGCACTGGGCGCAGCACTTGGCGCGCAGTGGGGCGGGTTCTCCGAATGGTTCTACCGCGCGCTGGTGCTGCTGGTCGTGTCGTGTCCGTGCGCGCTTGTCATCGCCACGCCGGTGGCGGTCGTTTCCGCGATAACCCGGGCCACACGCGACGGTGTGCTGATAAAGGGGGGCGCTTTCCTTGAGCTTGCGCCTCGCGTTCGCGCCGTGGCGTTCGACAAGACCGGCACGCTTACCATCGGGCGTCCCGAAGTCGCTGAGGTCGTGACCCTCGATGGGCTCGCCACCCACGCGCTCGGCGCTCAAGAGGTGCTCTCGCTGGCGGCAGCGGTCGAGTCGTACTCGACGCACCCGCTGGCCCGCGCGGTCGTGCGCGCGAGCGGCGATGCGCCGCGCGAGGCCGTCCAGGAGCTCGAAGAGGTCGCCGGGCGGGGAGTAGTCGGCCGAGGAGCCGCAGGTGACGTGCTGGTGGGAAGCGCCGCGTTCGCGCGTGAGCGGGGTGTGGACCTCGACGGCGCGGTTGCCGCGATCGAGCGCCTCGAGGACCAGGGGCACTCGGCTCTCGTGGTGGCGCGCGCTGCGCGAGCGGTCGGGGTGATCGGGCTGGCGGACCAGATCAGGGAGAGTTCAGGCGGGGCGGTGGCCTCCCTGTTGTCCGGTGCCATCAAACACGCCGTGATGCTTACCGGTGACAACGAGCGCACGGCAGCCGCCATTGCGAAGGCCGCCGGCGTCCCGGAACACCGCTCGCGGCTACTGCCGCAGGACAAGGTCGACGAAGTCTCGCGATTGCGTGAGCGCTACGGCGCTGTGGCGATGGTGGGCGACGGCATCAATGACGCCCCGGCGCTGGCGGCGGCGGACATCGGCATCGCGATGGGCGCGGCGGGGTCGGACACGGCGCTGGAGACCGCAGACGTGGCGCTCATGTCGGACGACCTCGAGGCGCTCCCGCGCTTCTTCAACCTGGGTCGGCGGACCGTCAACAACATCTGGCAGAACGTCGTGCTCTCGATCGGCGTCAAGCTCGCGGTGCTTGTGGCCGCCGCGTTCGGGGTGGCGACGCTGTGGATGGCAGTGTTCGCCGACACCGGCGTCGCGTTGCTCGTGATACTGAACGGGCTTCGGTTGCTCCGAGCAAGATGAGCCAGCGCAGGAGGGCAAACAGCAGCGTCGAAGTGAATCGCCGAAGGGGGCGTGCCTGATGGGGAACGACGAGTTCATGCGCTTGCTCGCCGCGTGGGCGCTCGTCCACGAGACTGCCGACGAGGGCTGGAAGGCAGCGGTCGAGCGCGGCAAGGGCCAGCGGCCGGGGGCCATGGCCGACCCCGAGGCGTTCGTGGACGGCTTGTCGGCCATGATCGCCGAGGAGAAAGAGCGGCTGAAGGCCGCACTCGCGTCCGGAGAGACCGCCGCCCCGGGAAGCCGCGCCGATCTGGGTGCCAAGCTCGAGGACCTGCGTTTCGAGGTCTCGGAGCTGCGCGGCCGGCTGGAGTCGATGCAGGCTTCACTCGACGCGCTCGCACGCGACGACGACGCCACCGACGAGCCGGAGTAAGCGATGAGCGCGCGTTCGCGCCGGATCGCGAGCGTCGCGCTCAGACGCGTGCTCCGCGCTGCGCTCCAAGCTCGCTTCGGCCTGGCGCCGAGCACGCGCCGTCGAGCGGCTCTGGCGCGACAGCTCAGGCTCGGCTTCGAAGAGCTCGGCCCGGCGTTCATCAAGATCGGGCAGCTCGTCTCGGTGAGACCCGACCTGTTCTCGCCCGAGCTGGTCTTCGAGATGGAGCGGCTGCAAGACTCCGTTGCGCCTGTGCCCACGAGTGCGGTCCGCGCCGTTATCGAGCGCCAGTTCGGTCGCCCTGCCGATAAGGTCTTCGGCGCTTTCGAGAGCGAGCCGCTTGCGTCCGCGTCGATCGCGCAGGTACACCGTGCCGTACTCCGCACCCCGTACCGGCCCGTGTGGGGCGACGAGCTGCCGGCGGGCACACCGGTCGTGGTGAAGGTGGTGCGCCCGGGTATCCCCGCGGTGATCGAGGCCGATCTCAAGGTAGCGCGACGCTGGGCGGGCCGCGCGCACCGTTTCCGGCGCATACGCCGGTACAACTTGCCCGGTTTCCTTGACGAGTTCCAGCGCTCCTTGCGAAGTGAGCTTGACATGCGCAACGAGGGGCGCGTGGCCGACCGGTTCGCCTTCGACTTCAGGGACGACTCGCTCGTCGTGGTGCCGCGCGTTGTGTGGAAGTGCACGACACAACGCGTCATCACCATGGAGTTCGTCGAGGGGTGGCGGCTGTCCGAGCTCGACGAGGCCACGCGTGCCGGTGTGGACGCGTTCGGGCTGGCGGTCCACGGCGCCGACGTGTTCATGCGCCAGGTACTGGTTCACGGCCGGTATCACGCGGACCTCCACCCCGCCAACCTGTTCGTCACTCCCGACAGCCGTATCTGCTATCTCGACTTCGGGATCATCGGCCGAACTGATCCGCGGGAGCGAATCGCGATCGCGCACGTGCTTGCTGCTACCGTCTATGGTGACGCGGACAGGGCCATCCGTTACAGCGCGGAGCTTGGGTTGCAGATACCCTCCGAGCTGCGGGCGCAGGTCGTAAGCGAAGTGTCGTTGCTCATGCGCTCCACACTGGCCGGCGAGGACGGGCCGGCCGACGTCCGGCGCTTTGCCATCGGTTTCCTGCGAATCCTCGGCAGGCATCGTATCGAGGTCCCGTGCGGCTACGGGTTGCTCATCAAGGCGCTCGTGACTGTGGAGGGTGTGGCACGCGCGCTGTATCCGCAGATCGACATCACCCGAGCGGCAAAGCCGTTCGCCACCAAGCTGATTGCGACCGAGATGATGCGACCCGCTCATCTGGCCGGCCGGGTCGACGACGCCCTGCGAGCAGCGCTGAGAGTGCTCGCGGAGTAGGAGAAGGGCGCCGCCGCGTCTGCGGAGCGCCCTTCTCGAGCGAAGCCCGAACCCGGACGTGACCGGGGTTGCGCGCCCTCGTCTACGCGTCGATGATCTTGAGCGCTTCTTCTCGGTAGGCATCCATCACATATGGGATGCCCGAGACCTCAGCGGCCTCAGGTGTGAGCGCCATGAGTTCGTTGCGCGTGATGGCATCGAGCTTCATCTTGCGCGCACCGCTCATGAGCTGCTGCAGGCCGACCTTGATGCGGTCGGAGTAGGTGTAGACGCCGATCGCACCGAGTGGGAAGTCGTCGACGTCGCTGCCGTACTTGGCCTTGAGCGTCTCGTACGTGACGTAGATCTCCTCGACGGTGGTTCCGAACTTGTTGACCGTGTTGGGGATGTCGTTCTCTCTGATCCAGCGCTCCATGTTCTTGCCCACGAAACCGGGGATCATGAGAGCGCGGCCCATGCAGACGGCCTTCGTGTGAGGGGCCCCCAGCGCAAGGACCTTGAAGATGTGGTCCTCGGTCGAGAACCCGCCGGCGATTGCGATGTCCGGTACGTACGCGCCTTTCGCGCGCAGGCGCTCGACGAGCTCGTTGGTCATGCACTGCAGGTAGAACGTGGGAACGCCCCACTCCTCCATCATGCGCCAGGGGCTCATACCGGTACCGCCCGGCGCACCGTCGATGGTGAGCAAGTCGATCTTCGCGTTCGAGGCCCACTTGATGGCCATGGCCAGCTCGCGCATCGGGTAGGCACCGGTCTTGAGCGTGACGCGCTTGGCGCCCAGATCGCGTAGCCGCTGGACCTCGTTGTAGAACGACTCCTCGTCGATGAACCCGAGCCGGGAGTGGCGCTCGAAAGCCTTGATGGCAGTGTCGTTGAACGCTGCCTGGATCGCCGGCTCACTCGGGTCCGGAGTCACGAGGTAGCCCCGGCGCTGCAGCTCCAGCGCGCGCTCGAGACTGTCGACCTTTATCTCGCCGCCGATGCACTTCGCGCCCTGTCCCCACTTGAGCTCCATCGTCTCCACGCCGAGCGTCTGTATGCAGTACTCGGCAACACCGAGACGCGTGTCCTCGACGTTCATCTGCACGATGATGTCGCCGTACCCCTCTTCGCGGTACCGGCGATAGGACTCGACGCGGCGCTCCATGTCCGGGGAGCGCTTGACCTTACCGTTGGTGTCCAGTTCCAGCTCGGGGTCGATGCCGCACACGTTCTCGCCACACACGATCGAGATGCCTGAGATCGCGGTGCCCACCGCGAAGTGCTCCCAGTTCTTCCGCGCGACTTCGGTGGAGCCAAGGGCGCCGGTGAAGATCGGCAGGCGCATCTTGATCTTGTTCTCGTTGCCGAACTCGGTCTCGGTGTCCACCATTGGGAACAAGGTGTTGTCGGGGTTGCCGACCTCACCTTCGGGCAGCCCTTCGGCACCCATCGCATATCCCATGATGTTCAGATGCGAGTAGTCGATGGGGTAGTCCTTGTCGGCCCCGGACGTGATCTCACCGTACGGACCGGGATAGATGACTTCGCGGCCGCGGAACGAGGACTTGAAGACCTCGCAGTTGCCGCGGCACGTGTCGGTGCACCGGGAGCACAATCCCGACAGCTTCACGACGTCGCGAGAGCGATTCGCCGTCCGGGTTGCGTCATTGCCTCGTGGGCCGCCGAGATTCATCGCAGGTTCCCTTCCCCTCATGCCGGTCGATTTGGGCTATTCTAGCCCCTGTCGAAACCTGTTGGAAACATAGCAGACATGGCGGCGAAACACGTGGCGCCGGCTGACGGGTCCGAACACGACCGCATGAGGAGATGAGGCACCCGTGCCCCAGGAGAAGCGCGAAGAAGTCGTTGCGGCCATCAAAGCGCAGGACGTCGAGTTCATCCACTTGTGGTTCACAGACGTCCTCGGGTTCCTCAAGACGTTCGTCATCACGATCGACGAACTCGAGACGGCGATGTCCGAGGGGATGGGCTTCGACGGGTCTTCCATCCAAGGGTTCGCCCGCATCCAGGAAAGCGACATGATCGCGATGCCCGACCCGAACACGCTGCAGATCCTGCCGTGGCGACAAGACGGTCAACTCGTGGGCACCATGTTCTGCGACATCCGGCGGCCGAGCGGCGAACCGTACGAGGGCGACCCCCGCTACGTGCTGAAGCGCACGCTCGCGAAAGCGGCGGACCTGGGTTACTCGTTCTACGTGGGTCCCGAGCTGGAGTACTACTACTTCACAGACGACAGTACCTGCCAGGTACTCGACCACGGCTCGTATTTCGACATGACCACCCGCGACCTTGCCGTGGACTTGCGCAAGCAAACAGTACGCATGCTCAAGGAGTTCGGCATCCGCGTTGAGTACAGCCACCACGAGGTCGGCCCAAGCCAGCACGAGATCGACCTGCGCTACGACGAAGGTCTCAAGATGGCCGACGCCGTGATGACGTACCGTCTCGTGGTCAAGGAAGTCGCGCAGCTGAACGGGTACTACGCGACGTTCATGCCCAAGCCCATGTTCGGTGAGGCAGGCAACGGCATGCACGTGCACCAGTCCCTGTTCACCGGCAACCGCAACGCGTTCTACGATTCGGCCGACGAGCACCACATGTCGGATGTCGCCAAAGGCTACGTGGCCGGTCTGCTGCACCATTCTCCGGCGATCAGCGCGATCACGAACCAGTGGGTGAACTCGTACAAGCGCCTCGTCTCAGGTTTCGAGGCGCCTGTCTATGTGTGTTGGGCGCACCGGAACCGTTCGGCTCTCGTGCGCGTGCCGATGTACAAGCCGGGCAAAGAATCGGCAACACGTGTGGAACTGCGCTCGCCGGACCCGGCCTGCAACCCGTATCTGGCGTTCGCGGTGATGTTGGCAGCCGGCCTAGACGGCATCGAGAAGGGCTACGAGCTGCCGCCGGACGTGACGGACGACGTGTACGAGATGTCCGATGGGCAGCGCGCGGCACTTGGCATCGGCCAGCTACCCGAGGACCTGCACGAGGCGATCAAGGCACTCGAGGCGAGCGAGCTGCTCAGAGAGACGCTCGGCGAACCGTTGTTCTCGTGGTACGTGCGCAACAAGAAGCTCGAATGGCGCGAGTACCGCAGCCGCGTGACGCAGTGGGAAATCTCAGAGTACCTGCCGCTGCTCTAGCTCGCGGGAGTGTTTGGAGGGCCGTCGGCGTATTCCGCGCCGAACTCGGCGGCAAGCGCGTGGTTCAGGCTGCCGGTGCGGTAGCCCTCGAGATCTTGCGCCGCGAACGCGAACCCGGCGTCTTTGATCGCCGTGCTCACCGCATCGCGCATCTCCCATGCGCGCTCCATCTCGGAGGGCTCGACCTCGATGCGGGCGACATCGCCGTGCGCCCTGACCCGGAACTGCCGAAGACCGAGCGAGCGCAGTGCGTCTTCGGCCTCGGCAACGCGGCTGAGCATGTCCTCGGTGATCTCCTCGCCATACGGGAACCGAGAGGCCAGACATGCCATTGAGGGCTTGTCCCAATTCGGCAGGCCGAGCATCGCCGCCACCTGTCGGATGTCGCTCTTCGAGAAGCCGTTCTCACGCAGCGGGCTGACGACGCCGATCTCGGTGGCTGCTCTCGTACCGGGACGGTGGTCACTCAAGTCGTCGACGTTACTGCCGTCGGCCACGTGCTTCAGCCCGCGCGAGTCAGCGATCGTGCGCAACAATCCGAACAGCTCCCGCTTGCAGTGGTAGCAGCGATCAAGGGTGTTTGCGCGGAAGGCGGGGTCGACCAGCTCGTGCGTTTCGACCTCGTGCACCCGGAGGCCGAGTTCGGCTGCGACCCCACGGGCATAGTCGGCCTCGCTTTGGGGGTAAGTGTCGGAGATCGCGAGCACTGCCAGGCAGTTGTCACCCAGGGCGACATGCGCAGCAAGGGCAAGAAGTGTGGAATCGACGCCGCCGCTATACGCGACGAGCACGCTTTCCAGACTGTAGAGACTGTCGAGGAGGGCCTCGTACTTCTGAACCGGATTCACGCCGCGGGACGCCCTCCTCATCCGATCGGGCATATGACCCGCGCTCCGGGTCCGCCCTGGGACGTCCAGTATAGGACCTGCCTAGGCCGATGTGTGTGACAGGGGTCGCTTTTCCGAGCAGCGGACGCAAATCCGTGAAGAACGGCGGCTGCGGAGGTGTGGCCGTGACACCGCGTTCCGAGCGGGCGTCGGACCGGGAGCCGCCACCCGGGTGGTACCTTGTGCCGTCAGAAGGCAGGGTTGCCGACGGACGGGAAAGAACTGAAACCAGGAGGGTCCATCGACCGACGCGCGCGCGGCGGTCATCCGTGACAGCTGATGCGGCGTCGCCGACTAAGACCGGACAGGAGCGAATATGGCTGAGGAGACACGCGACCAGGGTTTCGAGCATCTCGCGGGTGAAGAGACGACCATCGCACCGCCGCCGGAACTCGCGGCCGAGGCGGCGATCGGCAGTCACGGCGCGTACGAGGAGTTGTACCGCAGGTCCATGGAGGACCCCGAGGGTTTCTGGTCCGACATGGCCAACGAGCACCTCACGTGGATGGAGCCGTTCGACACGGTTGTGAGCGGTGGCTTCGAGTCGCTGGACTTCCGCTGGTTCGAGGGCGGGAAGCTCAACGTCTCCGCGAACTGTCTCGACCGCCACCTGAGCACCTGGAGACGCAACAAGGCTGCGCTCATCTGGGAGGGCGACGACGGTTCGACACAGACCTTCACGTACCAGCACCTGCACCACGAGGTATGCAAGTTCGCGAACGTCCTGCGCAAGAAGGGCGTCGAGAAAGGCGATCGTGTCGCCATTTACCTGCCAATGATCCCCGAGCTGGCGATCGCTATGCTCGCCTGCACGCGCATCGGCGCGATTCACTCCGTGGTCTTCGGCGGCTTCAGTTCCTCGGCATTGAAGGGTCGGATTCAAGACTGTGGGGCCAAGCTGCTGATCACCGCCGACGAGGGCATTCGCGGAGGCCGCAAGGTCCCGCTCAAGGTCGCTGCCGACGAGGCGCTGTTCGAGTGTCCGAGCGTCGAGGCGTGCATCGTGGTCAAGCGCGGTGCCGGCGACGTGGACATGGAGCCGGGGCGCGACACGTGGTGGCATCTCGAGATCACCGCGCCCGAGGTGCGCAAGCGCAACGAGCCGGAGCCCATGGACGCCGAGGACCCACTGTTCATCCTGTACACGTCGGGGTCGACCGGCAAGCCGAAGGGCGTGCTGCACACGACGGCCGGCTACCTGCTTTTCACTACCTACAGCTTCAAGACGGTGTTCGACTACCGTGACGAAGACGTGTTCTGGTGTACTGCCGACATCGGCTGGATCACCGGGCACAGCTACATCGTGTACGGCCCGCTGGCGGCAGGTGCGACGACGCTCATGTTCGAGGGCGTGCCGACCTATCCGGACCCGGGCCGCTTCTGGTACGTGGTCGAGAAGTTCCAGGTCAACACGTTCTACACCGCGCCGACGGCGATCAGGGCGCTCATGCGCTACGGCGACGGTTGGCCGGAGCGCTACGACTTGTCCAGCTTGCGGGTCCTCGGCACCGTGGGCGAGCCGATCAACCCGGACGTGTGGACGTGGTACCACCGGGTGATCGGCAAGGGGCGGGTCCCGATCGTCGACACGTACTGGCAAACGGAGACCGGCGGGTTCTTGATCACCCCGTTTCCCGGTGCGACGCCTCTCAAGCCGGGCAGCGCCACGGTGCCTTTCTTCGGCATCGAACCGAAGGTCCTGCGTGAGGACGGGAGCGAGGCGGACGTCGACGAGGGCGGCTACCTCGTGATCGACCGTCCGTGGCCCGGGATGCTCCGGGGAACGTGGGGCGACCCCGAGCACGCGCGCATGCGCGAGGTGTACTTCGAGCGTTTCCCGGGCCGCTACTTCACCGGCGACGGAGCGCGCAAGGACGCCGACGGCTACTACTGGCTCCTCGGCCGTGTTGACGACGTCATCAACGTGAGCGGTCACCGTCTGGGCACCGCGGAGATCGAGAGCGCGCTCGTTTCACACGAGGCTGTTTCCGAGGCCGCAGTGGTCGGCTTCCCGCACCCGGTGAAGGGCGAGGGGATCCACGCGTACGTGATCCTGCGAGAAGGCGAGTACCCCAGCGAGGACTTGGCCACGATACTCTCCGGTCACGTGCGCAAGGTCATCGGCCCGATCGCGAAGCCCGACCGCATCCAGTTTGCGCGTGACGTGCCGAAGACCCGATCGGGCAAGATCATGCGCCGAATCTTGCGCAAGATGGCGGCCGGAGAGATGGACATGGAGGCCTTCGGCGACATCTCGACGCTGGCCGACCCGAAGGTCGTCAAGGAGTTGCTGGGCGGAGCGGACACGTACTAGCTGCGGCGAGTTGCGCGTGCTGCACGGCCGCCGGTCGCACATCTGCGCGGCCGGCCGATTCGCGCCTCAGTCCTTGGTAGCTTTGATCGAGAACATGAGGGGGATGTCGCCTGTCTGGGGCGGCATCCTCCACAACCCGTCCTCGTCTCGCTCCATCCACTCGAACCACGACCACGCCACACGGTCGTATTCTCTGAGCTCGGTGATTCGTAGGCCCGCGGCGAGCAGCGAGCCTACGATGTCTTCGAACGTGTGCTGCCACGAATAGCTGACCGAGATGCCGGGCGCCGACGGGTCGGCGTAGTTGCCCTGCTGTTCGTCCCGGACGGGTTCTCGGCCGAAGTACGGGTACCGGTAGCGCAAGCCCGGCGTGGGGTCGACGTCGTCGAAGATCCACACCGTGGGATGGTGGTCGACCACGAAGAAGCGCCCGCCTGGCTTGAGGAAGTGCGCTACCGTGCGCGCCCAGGGACCCAAGTCGGGTAGCCACGAGATCGCGCCGTACGAGGTATATACGACATCGAACTCAGCCTCGCCGTGCACACACGAGGGCGCGTCCTCGACCGCGCACAGTACGAAGCGCGCATCGATCCCGAGCTCCTCGGCAAGGAGGCGTGCCCGCTCGATGGCGCGCGGGGAGAAGTCGATCCCAGTCACGGTCGCGCCTAGGCGCGCCCACGACAGCGTGTCCATCCCGAAATGGCACTGCAGGTGGAGAAGTCTCTTGCCCGCGACGTCGCCCACGCCCGCCCGCTCGATGTGGTCAAGCGAACAGCGGCCGCCCTTGAACGCACCCACATCGTAGAACTCCGACTCGAAGTTGAGATCGGCCCATCGGTCCCAGGTGTCGCGATTCACCGACGTACGGTCGGATTCGGCGGGCGTGCCGGGCGCGTTCGCTTGCTCGGTCATCGCTACCGCCCTGGGTCCCAGTACACGTCGCCCGCGCCGTACACGGCGTTGGCGAACCGCGCAGCCGCGAACAAGACGTCCGACAGACGGTTCATGTACGCGAGCACGAGCGGGTCCACCGGCTCGTGCTCGGCAAGGTCTACGATCCGTCGTTCGGCGCGCCGCACAACGGTGCGCGCAACGTGGGCACGTGCCGCCTGCTCGCATCCAGCGGGCAACACGAAGCTGTCGATCTCGCCCACGCCCCCGAGAAGCCTGTCGATCGACCCCTCGAGGTAGGCGATGTCTTCTGAGCTGATTGCGGGCGTGTCGGGAGAGACTTCGTCGGAGGGGGTGGCGAGCCTGCTCGCACAGTTCATGAGGCGATGTTGGACGACGTCTAGGATGCGGTCGAGCACGGCTTCCTCGTCCACGAACACCTGGAGTGAGGACCTGAGCATGCCGATCACCGCGTTCGCCTCGTCGATCGCTCCATACGCCTCGACACGGGCGCTGCTCTTGCTAACGCGCTTGCCGCCGACCAGTGAGGTCTCACCCTCGTCTCCGGCACGCGTGTATATCGGTTCGCTCATGGTTCCTCCGTCCGCGGCGCCACTACCGGCGCGCTCCAAGGGTACACTGACTTCGATACCCGTACGCTGAAAGGACCGTTCCCATGGGCATCGGCCCGCTCGAGCTGCTGATCATCATTCTCGTCGCTTTTCTGCTGCTAGGAGGCGGCGTTTTCGTGGCGGCTGTAGTCTACGGCATCACTCGCAGGGCGGCCGGCCTGGGCACGCCGGGCGTAGACACAGCGCACGGGACGCGCTCGCCGGTGACCCCCGCCGATGGCGCACAGACTGCATCGTCGGCTGCCGAGGACTCCGCGATGGCGATAGCGCGTGAGCGGTTCGCCCGAGGCGAGATCAACCGCGAGGAGTTCGAGCAGATCAAGGCCACGCTCGGGTTCTAGGGTGTCCGCCTCGGCCACGCCCGGTTCCGCTAGCCGACGAGCAGATCGCGCAGGCGCATCCGAAGCTGCCCCAGGGCGCCGGCCTCCTTGGGTGGCTCACCTGACGCGTCCGTGAGCCGGAAGGTGTCCTCGGCAATCCCCGAACGGGTCAGGGCGGTGGCCGAACGGATGTCGAGACCGCTGTCGGCGATCGCCTTGCCTATGTCGTGCAGCAGCCCCACGCGGTCGGTCACGCGTACGCGAAGCACGGTGGCGAATGGGTCGTCCGCGTACACGTCCAGGCGCGGCTCCACGGTCCGGGCGCCGGAGCGGTAGTGGCGCCGTCGTTCGGCAAGGCGGACTCCCACAGCGAGCCTGTCGCGAAGCGCTAGACCCATGCTTCGCTCGACGCGTGCCCAGGTGTCGGCGCTCACCGCGGCAAGGGTGGCCGAGCGTACGGTGAACGTGTCGACGGCGATGCCTGAGGGCGTAGTGTGTGCGTCGACGGCCAGGATATCGAGTCCCGACAGCGCCAACACTCCGGCGACGGTGGCGAACAGGCCGGGACGGTCCACGGCCACCACCGTGACTCGGAATGAGTGCGGCAGCGGTCCGGCCGACACGTCGATCGCGTGTGCGCCGGGAGTCGCCGCGCGAAAGACGTCCGCCGCCAAGGTGGCGTGACGCACGACCTCGTCCGCGGGGCGGTCCGCCAGGTAGCGCAGGGAGGCGCGGGCCACGAAGCTGCGCCGGGCATCATCCGTGGCGAGCGCCTCCAGTGCGGCGGCGCGGGTCGCCTCGGCACGCTGGGCGATGCCAGCTCCGGCCACATCCTCCGCGAGTGCGGCATCCAGCCGCACCACGAGCTTGCCTAGGAGTGCCGCGTGCCAGTCCGACCACGCTCCGGGACCTGTGGCGAGCGAGTCGGCGACCGTCAGAACGTGCAGCGCCGGTACGAGCGCGCGCTCGCCGATCGCGCTTGCCACCTCGATGACCGCGTCCTCCTCGTCCAGGTCCCGGGAGGAGACCGTCTCGGCCAGAAGCAGGTGGAGGCGTACGAGGTCGGCAGCGAGGGCGGCGGACCGCTCCTCCATGCCGAAGAGCCGCGCGACGCAGGCGGCCACGCTGCCACCGCGCTCGGCGTGACCCGGTCCGGGGGTCTGTTTGCCGACATCGTGCACGAGTGCCGCCACCACGACCGATTCCAGGTCCGTGCAGGTCTCGGCCGAGCGCAGAACCAAGTGGTCGTCTACCCGCCCGTGCGCGATGTCGCCGACGAGCGTGGCGGTCCTGAGGCAGTGAGCGCCAACCGTGCGAGTGTGCGCGATTCCGGGGCGGCGCAGCACCATCAGGTCCCGGAAGCCGGGCACCAGAGACTCCAGGCGACCCGCCCACGCCGCCTCCTCAAGGAGCGGCAACGACCCGGCGCCCTCCCGGGCCAGAAATACGAGTTGGGCAGGTGACATCGGGCCGGCGTCTCCGGGCTCCGCGCCGTCCAGACGGGCGCGCACCCGCAGCAGCAGGTGGTGCGTGTCGGCAAGCGCGCGCTGCACGTTTGCCGGGTCGGTACGCAGGTCGGCGGCGAATTCCTCGGCGAGGAAAGAGCTCGAGCCGGCGAGCTGGAGCTGCCAGCGCGCAGCCGCGACGATATCGGCCGCCTGCGCGAGTCGCGCGTACTCGGACGCGTCCAGCAGCCCAAGGGAGACGAGCGCGGACGGGTCGGACTGTGGAGCGCCGGTCAGCACCGCCGCGGTCCATGTGAGCTCGTCGAAGTCGCGCCGGCCGCCCGCTCCCTCCTTGAGGTCGGGCTCGAGCAGGTACGGCGAGCCCGGGCGGTCGCGGTCGCGGAGGGCGGCAAGCATGGTGTCGCGGCGTTTGCGCGCGTCCGCGGCGCAGGCGCGCAGGACTTCGAAGCCCGTGGTCTCGTCTCCTGCGATCACCCGCCCGGTGAGCGTCGCGGTCAGGGTTGCTGCGTCCTCGCGTACCGCGCGGACCTGCTCCTTGCGCGAGCGCACCTGGTGTCCGACCTTGAGCCCGGCGTCCCACAGCGGGTACAGGAGCGCCTCGACGAACGGCTTAAGGGTTGCCGAAGGGGCGTTCGAGAGCACGAGCAGGTCCAGGTCGCTTCCTGGGAGCAGCGCACCAGAACCGTAGCCGCCCAGCGCTACCAGCGACCAGCGCAGCCCGAGGGGGAGGTGCTCGAGGGCGGCGGCGTGGGCCGTCTCGTGGAGCGCTTCGTCCGTCAGGCGCGCGAGCCGCCGCGCCGAGACGATTCCCGGTGCGGCGGCCGCAAGCAGTCCCTCTCGCTCGGAGAGGTAGCGGTCCATGTGCGGTCGGCCTCTACAACGCCTCTGGGCCGCGCTCGCCGGTGCGGATGCGCACGGCGCCCTCGCAGTCGTAGGTGAACACCTTGCCGTCGCCGATCTTGCCGGTGCGCGCCGCCTCGACCATGGCCTCTTCGGCGGCCTGCGCCAGCTCGTCGTCGACCACGACCTCGATCTTGACCTTTGGACGGAAGTCCACGGTGTACTCGGCGCCGCGGTAGACCTCGGTGTGACCCTTCTGGCGCCCGAAGCCCTTGACCTCATATGCGGTCATGCCCGCCACGCCCAGCGCGTTGAGCGCCTCCTTGACCTCCTCGAGCTTGTGCGGCTTGATGATCGCTTCGATCTTCTTCACGATTCGACTCCTCACTACGTCGTCGTGTCTGTGTCGATTCGTACCCTCGTCTCTAGAACACAGTGTCGGTCTGGACGAAGTCGGGGTATGCCCGGTTGCCGTGCTCCCCGATGTCCAGCCCTTCCATCTCCTCTTCCTCGGTGACGCGCACACCGATGGTGGCCTTGATGACGGACCAGATCACGAAAGAGACGACGAACACGGCCGCACCCACCGCAGCCACGCCGATCAGCTGGTTCACGAGGAGCTCCACACCTCCGCCGAAGAACAACCCGTTGCCGGTCGTTCCCGGGGAGATGGCGTCCTGTGCGAACAGCCCTACGGCAAGCGTGCCGAAGATACCGCCCATGCCGTGCACGGCAAGCGCGCCGACCGGGTCGTCGAGCTTGAGCTTGTCGAGTGCGATGACGCCGAGCACGATGAGCGCTCCCGCGATCCCGCCGATAATCAGCGAGCTGCCGACGCTCACGAACGCGCAGCCGGCTGTGATTCCCACGAGTCCGCCAAGCGCACCATTGATCGTCATGCCGATGTCCGGTTTACCGAGCAGGAGCCACGCGAGGGCAGTGGCAGCCACAGCGCCCGCTGCAGCCGCGATGTTCGTGGTCACAACGATGTGTGAGATGGACATGGGCTCTGCGGCCATGGTGCTTCCGGGGTTGAACCCGAACCAGCCGAGCCACAGGATGAGCGCGCCGGTCATGGCCGAGGTCATGTTGTGGCCCGGGATCGCGTGCACCTTGCCGCCGGGCCCGTACTTACCGAGACGCGGCCCGAGAACGATCACCCCCGCCAGCGCCGCCCACGCGCCCACTGAGTGGACCACTGTGGAACCCGCGAAGTCCCAGAAGCCGAGCTGCGCGAGCCAGCCGCCACCCCAGATCCAGTGGCCGATGACCGGGTAGACGAAGGCCACAAGCAGGAACGAAAAGACGATGAACGAGAGATACTTGATCCGCTCCGCGACGGCCCCGGACACGATCGTGGCCGCGGTGCCGGCGAATACCAGCTGGAAGAAGAATTTGGCCATCAGCGGCACGCCGGTCCAGTTCAGCGCCGAATACACGCCCTGGTAGGCGTCGCCAACCGCTGGGCTGTTGTCCGCCCCGTTCAGGAAGAACAACCCCTTCAGGCCGAGAAACGAGTTCCCGTCGCCATACATGAGGCCCCATCCAATAGCGAGGAAGGCGAGCGTGGCCACGGCGAACACGATGAAGTTCTTGGAGATGATGTTCACCGTGTTCTTCGCGCGGGCGAACCCTGACTCCACAAGCCCGAATCCCAGGTTCATGAAGAACACAAGCATGCCCGCAACGAGCACCCACACGGTATCGAGTGCTACCTGAACTTCCAAGATGACCCCTCCTGTCGACCGACGAATCGAGCTGGTCCGAGAGTCAGGCCGATGTGTTTCGAGCGGATTGCGGCACGATGAAATCTTGAGAACGCGTGACCAGCACGTTTCACTCGGGTGAACGGCTATAACGCCTCTGGGCCGCGCTCGCCGGTGCGGATGCGCACGGCGCCCTCGCAGTCGTAGGTGAACACCTTGCCGTCGCCGATCTTGCCGGTGCGCGCCGCCTCGACCATGGCCTCTTCGGCGGCCTGCGCCAGCTCGTCGTCGACCACGACCTCGATCTTGACCTTTGGACGGAAGTCCACGGTGTACTCGGCGCCGCGGTAGACCTCGGTGTGACCCTTCTGGCGCCCGAAGCCCTTGACCTCATATGCGGTCATGCCCGCCACGCCCAGCGCGTTGAGCGCCTCCTTGACCTCCTCGAGCTTGTGCGGCTTGATGATCGCTTCGATCTTCTTCACGATTCGACTCCTTCGTGTCGCTGGACCGCCGCGGGCGAGGTCGGCTACAGGACGTAGCCGGCCTCGTTGTGTTCCGACAGGTCCAGACCGGTCTCCTCGGCGTCGTCCTCGACGCGCAGGCCGATGGTGAGGTCGATGACCTTGAACAGCGCGTAGCTCACGACGAACGAGAACGCGATCGTCGCCACCACGCCGATGAGTTGCTCCAGCATGATCGCGCCGTTGCCTTCGAGCAGACCGGGGATGCCATTGATTGCTTCCGAGGCGAACACGCCGGTCAGCAACGCGCCGACCGTACCGCCGACGCCGTGGATGCCCACGACGTCAAGCGCGTCATCGAAACCGAAACGGTCCTTGAGCGAGATCCCGAGGTAGCACAGCGCACCAGTGATGAGGCCGATCGCGATCGCCCCCATCGGGGAAACGAATCCGGCAGCGGGGGTGACGCCCACGAGACCCGCGACCGCGCCGGAGGCGGCGCCGAGGGTCGTGGCCTTCCCGTGGCGCACCCTCTCGAGTACAAGCCACGAGAGCATGGCCGCCGCCGCAGACAGATGCGTGGCCATGAACGCCGTGCCGGCCAGCTCGTTGGCTGCCAGCGCCGATCCCGCGTTGAACCCGAACCAGCCGAACCACAGGATGCCGGCGCCGAGCACGGTCATCGGCAGGTTATGTGGCTGGAAACTGGCGGTCGCGGTGCCGAAACCTTTGCGCTTCCCGACGGCGAGGGCGCCGGCGAGCGCGGCTGCGGCCGAGGCGATGTGGACTACGGTGCCGCCGGCGAAGTCAAGAGCTCCACGCTCCATGAGCCATCCGCCACCCCAGACCCAGTGAGCCAGCGGCGAGTACACGATGATGCTCCACAGCGCGATGAACGCGGCGTACGCACTGAACTTGATGCGCTCGGCGAACGCGCCCGTGATCAGCGCAGCGGTGATGATGGCGAACATGCCCTGGAACATCGCGAACACGGGTACCGGAATAGTGCCGGCGACCTCACCGACCGTGCCGCTCATGAACGCGTGGTCGAACCCGCCGATAAAGGCCCCGAGCGGCCCGTCGCTCGGGCCGAACGCAATCGTGTAGCCGAGCAGCGCCCAGATGACGGAGATCAGCCCCATTGCGAAGAAGCTGTGCATCGTGGTGGACAGCACGTTCTTCGAGCGGACGAGCCCTCCGTAGAACAGCGCGAGCCCAGGCGTCATGAACAGCACCAATGCTGCGGAGACCATGATGAATGCGGTATCGCCGTAGTCGATCGACATGGATCCACTCCTTCTTGCCCGCCGCGGTGTTTCGTAGCCGGTGCCGCAGCATTGCCAGCGTGTTGCGGGCAAGAGTAGGAGGGGCGTGTTTCGAGCGCGTTTCGGCTGGGTGTCGTATCCGTGAAACGAAGATCGGGAGTCTAGTCCTCCCAGATGACGAGAGTGACGCCGGTGCCTTCAGGCACTCTTCGGCCGGGATTGGGGTACTGCTGCCCAACGACGGGGGCTGCGGCGTCGAAGTCCTTGAGCCGTACGCGCTCCTCGACCACCGACAGGCCCGCCGAGCGTACGGCGGACACAGCCTCGGCGACCTCCAGGCCACGCACGTTGGGGACTTCGATGGGGCGCGCGCCCTTTGACACGAGAAGCTTGATCTCTTCGCCGAGCTTCTGGTCGGCGCCCGCAGGCGGGTCCTGTTCCATCACGATGCCCTCGGCGTAGCGCCCGAAATCGCGCTCGATGTCTGCCTTGAAGCCGAGATCGAGCACGAACTCTCGCGCGTCGTCGTCCCACATGCCCGCGACCGGCGGCACCGAGGCGCTCTCGGGCCCGCGTGAGACGAACAGGTCGATCTTGCTGCCGCGGGGTGCCCACAGCGCGTCCTCAGGGTCCTGGGCGATGACGGCTCCCGCGGGCACGTAGTCGTGGAATTCGCGGACCACGCGTCCGACGCGCAAGTCCGCCGTGCGCAGTTCGTTCCTTGCGTCATCCTCCACCTTGCCGGCCACAAAGGGGAGTGGGACCAGGTCGGGTCCCGATATCACGATGTCGACCTCAGCGTTGATGACCGTCAGCTCGCCGGGATCGGGTTCCTGTGCGATGACCAGACCTAGGGGGCCTTTGGTGTCCTCGTCGAACCTGATATCACCGAGCCGCAACCCCTCGCGTGAAAGCGTGACCTCGGCGAGCTCGCGGCTGCTGCCCAGAACATCGGGAACAGGGGTGTCGCCTTTGGCCATCGCGGTGCAGCCCGCGAATGCGAGCAGAAGAAACGCACCCATCGCTGCCAGACAACCGAAACGGCGGGACATGCCGGAATCCCTCACCTGCCGTGCGCTGCGCACAGCGCCCCCTGAGCTCCGTGCGCAATAGGGTATCACGGGTGTCGCATTCCATTAAGGACTGTAGTTCGCCGTCAATGCGTTCTCGGGGCAGGAACCGGTCGTGCTGCGGACCTCGACGGACCAAACGCAGCGAACATATGTTCGCTATACTGCGGGAGTACAATGAAGAATCGGCCGGATTCGTCTCCACGAGCGAAAGCGAGTCTTGACCCGTGTCCCTCGAATACATCTCCGTGCGTGGTGCCCGCGAGCACAACCTCAAGGACATCGACCTCGACATCCCCCGCGACAAGCTTGTCGTGATCACCGGCCTGTCCGGTTCGGGCAAGTCGTCGCTGGCGTTCGACACGATCTACGCCGAAGGCCAGCGACGCTACGTCGAGTCCCTATCGGCGTACGCCCGCCAGTTCCTTGGCCAGATGGACAAGCCCGACGTCGACCACATCGAAGGGTTGTCTCCGGCAGTCTCTATCGACCAGAAGACCACATCGAAAAACCCGCGATCGACGGTGGGTACGGTGACAGAGATATACGATTACCTGCGCCTTCTGTTTGCCCGCGTCGGCATACCGCACTGCCCGATCTGCGGGCGGCCGATCCAGCGGCAGACGTCCGACCAGATCGTCGACCGGATCCTCGAGCTGCCCGAAGGCACCAAGTTCCAGGTGCTGGCGCCAGTCGTGAAAGGCCGGAAGGGCGAGTACGGCAAGCTGCTCGAAGAGCTCAAGCGCGAAGGCTTCGTCCGCGCGCGTATCGACAGGGAGGTACGCTCGCTGGACGAGGATATCTCGCTTGACAAGAAGTACAAGCACGACATCGATGTGGTCGTCGACCGTCTCGTGATGAAGGAGGGTATCCGCTCGCGGCTCGCCGACAGCGTCGAGACCGCGTTGCGGCTGGCCGGCGGGACGCTGTCGATCGATCTGACAGATACGGCCGAGGAGCTTTCTTTCTCCCAGGCGCTCGCGTGCCCGGTCCACGGTGTGTCCATGGACGAGCTCGCTCCGAGGGACTTCTCGTTCAATGCGCCATACGGCGCGTGCCCGGAGTGCGCCGGTCTCGGTGCGCGGCTCGAAGCCGACCCCGACCTGATCGTGCCCGATAAGCGCCTCTCTTTGGATCAGGGCGCAATCAAGCCCTTCTCGTCCGGGACCCAGAACTATTACCCGGCGCTTATCCGCGCGGTGGCCAACCACATGGGCTTCTCGCTCGACACACCATGGGAGAAGCTGCCGAACAAGGCGCAGAAAGCGCTGCTCTACGGGCTCGGCGACATGCGAATCCGAGTCGACTACGTCACGCGTGACGGTCGCGAGACCCACTGGTACTCCCGATACGAAGGGGCCGTGAACGCGATCATGCGGCGCTACTCGGAGACCGACTCGGAAGGTAGCCGCGAGAAGCTCGAGGAATACATGTCCGTGATCCCGTGTAAGGCGTGCGGCGGCTCGCGCCTCAAGCCCGAGATCCTCGCAGTGACCTTCGGCGGTAAGAACATCCACGAGGTGACCGAGCTATCGGCGAAGGACTCGCTTGCCTTCTTCGAGGGCGTCGAACTCTCGCAGCGAGACGAAACGATCGCGCGTCGCGTGATCAAGGAGATCGTAGAACGGCTCCGTTTCCTGGTGGACGTCGGCTTGGACTACCTCACTCTCCACCGCACCGCTTCGACGCTTTCGGGCGGCGAGGCGCAGCGCATCCGGCTCGCAACCCAGATCGGATCGGGCCTGATGGGCGTCCTCTACATCCTGGACGAGCCGTCGATCGGCCTGCACCAGCGCGACAACGCGCGGCTGATCGCGACACTGGAGCGTCTGCGCGACCTCGGCAACACAGTGATCGTGGTCGAGCACGACGAGGAGACCATTCGCTCAGCCGATTACGTGGTGGACATGGGGCCGGGCGCGGGAGAGCACGGCGGCGAGGTCGTATGTACTGGCACGACGAAGGACCTGCTGGCCTGCGAGGACTCGCTCACAGGCGCGTACCTTGCCGGGCAGCGCGCGATCCCGCTCCCGCCGGAGCGCCGCACCCCGGACCGCGGCGTGGTCCGGCTCATCGGCGCCTCGGAGCACAACCTCAAGGACATCGACGTCGAGATTCCGCTGGGGTCGCTCACGCTCGTGACCGGTGTCTCCGGCTCGGGGAAGTCGTCGCTGGTCACGGACACGCTCGCGCCCGCGTTGGCGAACGCCGTCACGCGCGCTCGCCGTCGCACAGGCGCGCACCGCGCCATTGAGGGGCTCGGCGCAATCGACAAGGTCATCAATATCGACCAGTCACCGATCGGGAGAACGCCTCGCTCGAATCCGGCCACATACACCGGCGTGTGGGACGACGTGCGGGCGCTGTTCGCCTCGGTGCCCGACTCGAAGGCGCGCGGGTATGCGCCGGGGCGCTTCTCGTTCAACGTGGCCGGAGGCAGGTGCGAGGCGTGCAAGGGTGACGGGCAGATCAAGATCGAGATGCACTTCTTGCCCGACGTGTACGTGCCATGCGAGGTCTGCAACGGGGCTCGCTACAACCGCGAGACCCTGCAGGTCACGTACCGCGGCAAGAACGTGAGCGACATTCTGGACATGACGGTGGAAGAAGCGCTGCATTTCTTCGGCAATATCCCGCGGATCAAGCGCAAGCTCCAAACGCTGTACGACGTGGGATTGAGCTATGTCCGCATGGGGCAGCCGGCGACCACGCTGTCCGGCGGCGAGGCGCAGCGGGTGAAGCTTGCGAGCGAGCTGCAAAGGCGCTCGACCGGCCGCACCTTCTACATCCTCGACGAGCCGACCACGGGCCTGCACTTCGATGACGTGCGCCAACTGCTTCATGTCTTGCAGCGGCTGGTCGAAGGCGGCAACACTGTTCTCGTGATCGAACACAACTTAGACGTGATCAAGAACGCCGACCACATCATCGATCTCGGTCCCGAGGGCGGGGACCGGGGCGGCGAGATCGTCGTGACGGGTACCCCGGAGCAGATCGCCGCGTGCGCCGACTCTCACACCGGCCGGTTCCTCAAGCCGGTGCTGGAAGGCCGAGGAGCCAGCGTGGCACCCGAACGAGAGGGAGTCGCCTGAGATGGCCGGACAGACGCGGGGCTCGCAGCTCCGGACGGTGGCGGTCGTGACTGCGGTTGTCGCGGTCGTCGCCCTGGGCGCGTGGCTGTACGCGCGGGGGGGCGGACCGGTGCCCTCATGGCTCCCGGGAGTCTCGGCCGCGTTCGACCCGCTGGGCACGAGCGGTCCGGAAGAGGCGGCGCTCCGCTCAGTGCGTCTCGCGGGTTTCGAGCGCGCGGTCGTCGGTGCCGGCGGTGGTACGGCGGTGTTGCGCCTGGAGATACCTGAGGTTTCTTCGGCAGGTGATGTCGAGATCGCATGGCAAGCAGCGGTCGCGTCGCTCGCCGAGGCGTACCCGGACGCGCGCCGTTACGTGGTCCAGCTCTTCGAGGCGGACACGGCCTTGATCGAGGTCGGCTGGGCGGGCGACGAAGCGCGAAAGGCCGTTGAGGGCGACGACCCGGAGGCGTTGCGCGCGCAAGGTGCGTTCGCGTACCTGACCCGGGACGGCGCCGATGAGTAGCCCCCGGGCGTTTCGGACGCTAGCGGCAGTGTTGCTGCTCGCCTCCGCATCTGTTGCGACAGCCGCTGCCGCATCGGCTTCCGAGGCGCCGAACACTTACGAACACGTGTGGCAGGCCGAGACGCTGTTCTCCGGCGCCGCCGGCGAGACTGACAAACGCGTCCTGTCCAGCGAGGTCGTACTCGACGAAGGTGGGGGCGAGTACGCGGGCAGCGTTCGCTACCACGA